>Ga0316208_1001054_pt1 | contig 28167 bp, 25 predicted proteins | sample 3monopyrite_MG_FD_204944 | JGI IMG/M metagenome (GOLD analysis project Ga0316208, IMG submission 204944) | Microbial mat bacterial communities from mineral coupon in-situ incubated in ocean water Damariscotta River, Maine, United States -... | ecosystem: Environmental > Aquatic > Marine >... | reverse complement strand
GATGCTGGTTACAATGATGTCACAGTGCAGTCATTTGGTACTTCTCGTGATTTGTTAATTCGCCTTGCGCCACGTGAGTCAATGAGTAGTGCACAAGTCAGCTCAGGTTTGCTTGAGGTGTTGCATCAAAAATATCCGGATCAGGTTGAGATGAGGCGCGTTGAATTTGTTGGCCCGCAGGTAGGTGAGGAGCTTACCGAAGATGGTGGTTTAGCCATGCTTTATGCGTTGATTGCTATTTTGATTTATGTCATGTTTCGTTTTGAAAAACGTTTCTCGGTGGGGGCTGTGTTGGCGCTGGTACACGATGTAACGCTGACGATTGGTTTCTTTGCTCTGTTGCAGGTTGAGTTTGACCTGACTGTGTTGGCAGCTGTGTTGGCTGTGATTGGTTATTCGCTTAACGATACTATTGTAGTTTTTGATCGTATTCGAGAAAACTTTCGCAAAATGCGTAAAGGCACGCCGACAACAATTATGAATGTTTCAATTAATCAGACATTGTCACGAACATTGATCACATCGTTGACGACATTGCTGGTATTGACCGCTTTATTTGTGTTTGGTGGCGAGATAATTCACGGTTTTGCTACTGCTTTGATTGTTGGGATTGTAGTGGGAACTTATTCGTCCATCTATATTGCCAGCACATCTGTGCTGCTGCTTGGCATTACAAAAGCAGACTTAATGCCGGTAGAGAAGGAAGGGCAGGAGCTAGATCAGCATCCTTGATAGGGTGTGGTTTGTCTAACTGCTTTGTTGTGTTGTTGTTGGGTTGTCCTGTTCCGCAATTTCGATGCGGTTACGGCCTAACTCTTTAGCTCGATAGAGTGCTTTGTCGGCACGTTCGATTAAATTACCTGGCGTTTCACCCGGCTTATAGAGGGCGATTCCCGCTGAAAAAGTGGGCATGGGCAGTGACGCGCCGTTGGTCTGGAATTGTGTTTGAGCTGCTCGTTCCTGCACCTTGATTAGCGCGCGGTGTGTGCCTTCTATATCGGTGTTTGGCATCAGGATGACAAATTCTTCGCCGCCGTAGCGTGCCACCATGTCGTGATGGCGAAATACAGACAGGATGGTGGTGGAGAAAATGCGCAGCACTTCATCGCCAGCAGCATGTCCCAATTTGTCATTGATGGCTTTGAAAACATCCATGTCAATCAATGCCATTGACAGTGGTGATCCATAGCGCTGAACACGTGCCACCTCATCTTCGAGACGTCGTGTAAAAGCACGGCGGTTTGGTAGTTCAGTAAGTTCGTCGGTCAGGCTTAGAATGTGAACGCGGGTTAATTCGTCGTTAAGGTGCTGACCTTCAGATTCAATTATTTTCAGGTAGTTTTTTGCCTTGTCGAGTTTTGTCGCAATGCCGTGATTACCTTCGAGTAATTTTTTAACTTCATTGAGTAAGGATTCTTTCAGGTTTTGTAGGTCTTTTACGTCGTCTGTTTTTTTCAGCGCGTCATATTCGACTTCAAGCAAAACACCAAACTCTTCGTTTTGTTTAATAACTTCGTTAACATGCTGTGTTAGGGTTTGCTGAATTTTAAGTATCCGGTCGCGTTTGTCATTGAGATGTCTTCGGTAGGATTGGTCAACGCGTTGTTCTGGGTTGTTTTTTGGTGGCTTGGGTGTTTTACTCAGGTTGAGGTTTTCATTGTTTTCTTCAGTGTGTGAGGTAGCGCTCGAGTCAGTGGTTATTTCATTAGCAGCAGGTTCATGGTTAAAGTCGTCGGTGCTGGAAAGATCAGGTTTATCGACCAGCAGCGCTTCTTCAGTTTGAGTACGTTTTGCTACATAAGGTGGGTCAGAGGGGGTAGCAGTAAAAGAACCCGATAATGTATTCAGCGCATCGTTGAGGCTTGCCTGTTCAAGCTTGTTTGCATCCTGAGATTTGTCTTGCAATGGTTGGCGTAGACTTTTCTGTATGGCTGTGATTTCTGAGGCTGATAATGGCGGCGTTAAGCGCAACAAGATCAGTTGCAGGTGTGTATTGATTGGTGAGTCCTGAGGAATGTCAGTGCATAAATTTCCGATCAGCTCGCGTATCAGATCGCTGTAGGCATTTTGAACTTGCTGATTTTCGTTATCGAATTGCTCTGTGATCGAAGCAATGTGTTGAAGAAGTGCTGACCCAGAAGGGCTGTTCTTGAGCGATTCAAGAATTCTCGACAACCGTTGAGTAATTGTCGTAGGCGTAGACGTTGAAGTCCGGTCAGTCAAAATGCACCTTTATTGTTTATTAGGTCAGTGGTTTAAGCCTGTTGCGCGCCTGAAAGGAGGGCTAAGGGCATATTCAATCTGTTGTGCTATGATATCGCCACTAATTTTAGCATAAACACGCTGTTGATTTGGGGAAAAATTAACAATCTCTATATATATCAATAAGATATATTTGTGCCGGTAAAATTTTTGATGGTCTGTTTTTTGCAGACGATTGTATATAAGGTGGTAATTCACTGAATTGACAGGGGAAACTGCCTGAGTAATTGAGTGATTTCCGTAACAGAATAAATTAATGAAATGGTGTAGATGATGTTTACTTCTAAAATGAAAATTGATGGTTTCGATGCAGAAATCTGGGCGGCAATTCAGAAAGAGGAGCGTCGTCAGGAAGAGCATATTGAATTGATCGCATCCGAGAATTATACCAGTCCTCGGGTTATGGAGGCGCAGGGTTCTGTGCTGACGAATAAGTATGCTGAGGGTTATCCAGCGAAACGTTATTACGGTGGTTGCGAGTATGTTGATATTGCCGAGCAGTTGGCGATCGATCGACTCAAAGCGTTATTTGGCGCTGATTATGCCAATGTTCAGCCTCATTCTGGATCTCAGGCCAATGCTGCTGTTTATATGGCGCTGTTAAACCCTGGTGATACTATTCTTGGTATGAGCCTTGCTCATGGAGGTCATTTGACGCATGGCTCTAAGGTCAACTTTTCCGGAAAAATTTATAACGCCGTGCAGTATGGCCTGAATACTGAAACGGGTGAGATTGATTATGATCAGATGGAGTCACTGGCTTTAGAGCATAAACCACGCATGGTCGTGGGCGGTTTTAGCGCTTATTCGCGGGTGGTTGATTGGCAGCGCATGCGTGATATTGCGGATAAAGTGGGTGCTTACTTGTTTGTTGATATTGCTCACGTTGCGGGCTTGATTGCGGCGGGGGTGTATCCAAATCCAATTCAGATTGCTGATATCACCACCTCTACAACACATAAAACACTGCGTGGTCCACGCGGCGGTATTATCATGGCGCGTGCTAACCCTGAGATCGAGAAAAAACTTAATTCAATGGTATTTCCTGGCATTCAGGGTGGCCCATTGATGCACGTCATCGCGGCCAAAGCGGTAGCGTTCAAAGAAGCGCTGCAGCCTGAATTTAAAGCCTATCAGACGCAGGTGGTGAGCAATGCGCGCGCGATGGTCGATGTAATGTTGCAGCGTGGTTATAAGATTGTTTCAAATGGCACTGACAATCACCTATTACTGCTTGATTTGATTGGCAAAGACTACACGGGTAAAGATGCCGATGCGGCGCTGGGTGCAGCGAACATTACCGTGAATAAAAATAGTGTGCCGAATGATCCACAATCTCCCTTTGTAACCAGTGGTATTCGTATTGGTACTCCTGCGGTAACCACGCGTGGATTCGGTGATGAAGAAGTACGCCAGTTGGCGAGCTGGATTTGCGATATTCTTGATGACGTGACGAATCAGAAAATTATCGGGCGAGTGAAAAAACAGGTGCTGGATATCTGCGCGCGTTTTCCGGTTTACGCAGAATAAATATTCACGTTAAAAGTTGATTATCTAAATAATGCGTTGCCCATTTTGTGAAGCAGATGAAACCAAGGTTATCGATTCGCGTTTGGCGAGTGGCGGTGGCGCGGTGCGACGGCGGCGCGAGTGTCTAAGCTGTACGGAGCGCTTCACGACGTTTGAAACAGCTGAGCTGGTATTGCCACGCATCATTAAAAATGATGACAAGCATGAGCCTTTTGATGAAGGTAAATTGCGCGGTGGTTTTTTACGCGCATTGGAAAAACGGCCGGTGAATATTGATGACATTGATTCTGCCATCACCGGCATCAAACATCGTTTGCACACCTATGGTGAGCGGGAAGTTGAATCGCGAGTACTGGGTGATTGGGTGATGGACGCACTGATGAATCTTGATCAAGTTGCCTATGTTCGTTTTGCTTCGGTGTACCGCAGTTTTCAGGACATCAATGCCTTTCAGCAGGAAATTGATCGCTTGCAACGTGATGCAGCCAATGAATCCGTGACGGAAGTCGCTGGCGATATTGATAAGCCGTAAATCTAAAACGTGACAGCAGCTGGGATAACAACGGGGAGTGATCAGTCAATGACTGCGGTGCATGACCTTAAGTATATGGCTCATGCAATTCAGTTGGCGCAGCGAGGCTTGTATACCACAGACCCGAATCCGCGAGTTGGCTGTGTGGTGGTGCGTGAAGACAAGATTGTTGGCGAAGGTTGGCATCAACAGGCCGGTGGCCCGCACGCTGAAATTGCTGCGCTTGAGGATGCAGGTGAACGTGCTAAGGGCGCAGATGTTTATGTGACACTAGAACCTTGCAGCCATCATGGCCGTACACCGCCCTGCATTGATGCTTTGATTCGAGCCGGTGTCAGTCGTGTAGTGATGGCGATGGAAGATCCCAACCCGCTGGTTTCCGGTGCAGGTAGACAGGCTTTGATACAGGCGGGTGTTGAAGTGAGTGTCGGAGCTTGTCGTGACATGGCTGCCGCATTGAACCCGGGGTTTATTTCGCGCATGACAAGACAGCGACCTTTTGTACGCTGTAAATTGGCAATGAGCATGGACGGTCGTACCGCGATGGCCAGTGGTGAGAGCAAGTGGATTAGTGGAGATGCCGCGCGTCGTGATGTTCAGCATTTACGTGCGCGTAGCTCGGCGATTTTAACCAGTGTCGGCACAGTGCTGGCCGATGATCCCGCGATGACAGTAAGGTCTCATGGAAATACTGATCCTAAATCGGAATTGAGACAGCCGCTGCGGGTGATTGTCGACAGTCAGCTGACAACATCAGCGCAAGCTGCAATCTTTCAGCAGCCAGGTGAAACGCTGTTAGCAACGCTAATGCCTGAAGATAAAGCGCAGTGTTTTGCGGTGATGCCCAATGTCAGTTCGGTGCAATTACCGGCGTATAATAAGCGCGTCGATTTGTCAGCGTTGTTAATGTATCTTGCCAAACGGGAAATAAATGAAGTCTTGCTCGAAGCAGGGGCTACCCTGTGCGGAGCGATGTTACAGGCTGAGTTGGTCGATGAGCTGGTGATTTATATGGCGCCGCATTTGATGGGTGATGAGGCGCGCGGTTTGTTTGCACTGCCTGGGTTGGACGCAATGGCTGAACGAATAAGCCTTGATATAAAGGATGTTCGAGCCGTGGGCGATGATTGGCGCATTACAGCGGTGATTAAAAAGTAGTTGAATAGTATGTTCAGAAAAACATTTATTTCATAGTAATGAGCCGGTAGTTTAAATTTATGTTTACAGGAATTGTTCAAGCACTTGGGCGCGTTTCGGCAGTGGAGCCGACAGGCGATGATATGCGTCTAACGATCAGCAGTGCCGAGCTTGATCTGGACGATGTGATGCTCGGTGACAGTATTGCCATCAATGGTGTTTGTCTGACAGTGACGAAATTACAAAAGGCGGCCTTCTGTGCTTATGTTTCTGGTGAAACACTTTCCTGTACGACTTTTGCTCAATTGACGGTCAATGATCCTGTTAATCTTGAGAAGGCGTTGTTGCCGACTACGCGACTTGGTGGGCATCTTGTCAGTGGGCATGTTGATGGCATTGCCACTGTTGTGTCAATTGAAGATGATGCTAAATCACGTCGCATTCGATTCAGTGTGCCACAAGCGTTAAGCCGCTATATCGCGGCCAAAGGTTCAGTGTGCATTGATGGCGTGAGTTTGACGGTGAATGTGGTTGAGGCGGATCAATTTGAAGTGAATGTTATTCCCCACACCTTGCAACAGACTGTTATCGGCGAGTATAAGCCTTGCACGCGGGTGAATATTGAGGTGGATATCATCGCACGATATCTTGAGCGTTTATTGTGCAAGGAGGGCGTGTCAGCTGCGCCAAATCTGCTAGACTTTGCATTCTTGTCCAAACATGGGTTTGTTGGGAATAAGCGTTGCCCTTAATTTGTCGTAAAGGGTAGGTATCAGACGGAAAAAAGATGTTACTAAATAGTACGAAAGAATTAATAGACGATATTCGTCAGGGTAAAATGATTATCCTGATGGACGATGAAGATCGTGAGAATGAAGGCGATCTGATTATGGCAGCCTCATTTGTCAGCGCCGAAGATGTAAATTTCATGGCTCGATACGGTCGTGGCTTGATCTGTCTGACGTTGTCACGGAAACGTTGCGAGCAGTTAAATTTGCCTTTGATGGTTAGTTCGACTGATGCAAAGCATCTGACTAATTTCACAGTGTCTATAGAAGCGGCTGAGGGCGTAACGACGGGAATCTCTGCGGCAGATCGAGCGGCTACCGTTCAAGCTGCTGTTGCCGAGGGTGCAAAACCCACTGATATTATTCAGCCTGGACATATTTTCCCGTTGATGGCGCAACCCGGAGGTGTTTTAGCGCGCGCCGGGCATACTGAGGCGGGTAATGATTTGGCGCGCTTAGCCGATTGCATTCCGGCTAGTGTCATAGTGGAAATTTTAAATGAAGATGGTACGATGGCGCGGCGTCCGCAGTTGGAGATTTTTGCGCGTGAGCATGGCCTGAAAATCGGTACGATTGCCGATCTGATTCAGTATCGTATTGAACATGAGCGAACGGTTGAGCGTGTAGCTGAATGTTCGCTGCCAACCCAGTACGGTAACTTTCGTTTGTTAGCCTACCAGGATTTAGTGGATGAGCACCTGCATTTGGCGCTGGTCTATGGTGAAATAAGCGCGGACGATCCGGTGTTGGTGCGTGTTCATACAGAAGATACGATGATTGATGTACTCGGTGCGGAATTTGATGGTGGCAGTTTGTCGTTGCGAAATGCTATGGCACGAATCGCCAAAGAAGGTTCCGGTGTTATTGTCATTATTCGCAAAAAGGACGATGCACAGGGATTAGTGAGTAAAATCACTGATCATCAATTACGTGAAAAAGGCATTAAATTACCACGTCCAGGTACGGGGCTGGAGTTAAGAGGTTACGGTTTGGGTGCGCAGATTCTGGTTGATCTGGGCGTTAAAAAAATGCACGTGATGGGCGCGCCGAAAAAGCTGCATGGCCTGTCGGGTTTTGGTTTGGAAATAGTTGAATATTTAGCCTGTGAATGATGTTAACTATCTATAGTAAGTTCATATCGAAGTAGAAAATAAGGATTTGAAAATGAGTGATATTAACAAAGTGACAGGTGATTTTTCTGCGCAGGGCATGCGCTTTACAATTGTTGCTGGACGTTTTAACAGTTTTATTGTCGAGCACTTGATTGAGGGTGCTGTCGATACCTTGCAGCGTCATGGTGTTGATTCAAGCAGCATTGAAATCATTTATGTGCCAGGCGCATTTGAAATACCGCTGGTCTGTAAGCGAGTAGCAACGACTAAACGTTGTGATGCCGTGATTGCATTGGGTGCGGTGATTCGTGGTGGCACACCGCATTTTGATTATGTCGCTGGCAGTTGCACTAAAGGTCTGGCGGATGTCGCATTGCAGGCGGATATGCCGGTTGCATTCGGTGTATTGACAGTTGATACGATTGAGCAGGCGATAGAACGTGCCGGCACCAAAGCGGGCAATAAAGGTGTTGACGCTGCGATGACTGCGATCGAAATGGTCAGTGTGTTGAGAAAATTATAATAATGAAATCAGCTTTTTTTTACGCTAATAAGAGTTCAATTTGATATGAGTCGTGGACGCAGTTTGGCTCGTCGGTATGCCATGCAGGCCGTTTATCAATGGCAGCTTAAAGGTCAGGATGAAGACTTGGTTGATCTACATTTTATTGTTGAAAAGGATCGCAATAAAATTGATAAGGCTTATTTCGAAGAGCTGGTTTATCAGGTCACTGAACGGGTCGCTGAGCTGGATGAAGAAATCTCTCCGTTGCTTGATCGTCCTGTTCTTGAAATTGATCCAGTTGAACGCGCAGTGTTACGCCTGGGCACCTACGAATTCATGAGCAAGCTTGATGTTCCGTATCGGGTTGTTATAAATGAAGCTGTTGAGCTTTCAAAGCGCTATGGCACCGAGAATGGCCATAAATACATCAATGGAATTCTTGATAAATTGGCGAAAAAACTGCGACCGATTGAAACGGCCAGTAAAGCTCGTCAGTAATCCTTAACGGTAAAATCGGCATAGCTTCTCATGGTGCTTTCAGAGTTCGAGCTGATCCGCTTATTTTCTTCTGAATCCAGTTTAAGTCGTTCTGACGTCGTGTTGGGCATTGGTGATGATGCTGCTTTGCTTAGTGTTCCCGGTGGAATGGAGCTTGTTGTTTCGATGGATACGCTGGTAGACGGTGTTCATTTCCCTGAATCGACAGACCCTTTTAGTATTGGTGTTAAATCCTTAGCTGTGAATCTTAGCGATATGGCAGCGATGGGGGCGGAGCCTGCGTGGGCCACTCTGTCATTGACACTGCCTGAAGCTGATAGTGAATGGATGCAGGAATTTTGTCGTGGCTTATTCAGTCTTGCGAATTATTTTGGTGTTCAATTAATTGGTGGTGATACGACTCGCGGTCCTTTATCTGTAACTGTTCAAATGCACGGTTTTGTACCTGCAGGCCAGGCGTTGCGTCGCAATGCTGCTCGTGTTGGCGATCTGGTGTATGTGACAGGAACGTTAGGCGATGCAGGTTTAGCGCTGCGATTACTGGGTAATGAGCAGAATGATAAAGATAGAAATTATTTGATCGATAGGCTTGCACGTCCTTCGCCAAGAATTGCGACGGGCTTAATGTTGCGCTCAGCTGCCAATGCGGCGATTGATATTTCAGATGGTTTGCTGGCCGATTTGCAACATATTTGTCAGGCAAGTGGGGTGGGTGCAGCAATTAATGTTGATGCGTTGCCGCTTTCTACGGCGTTTAAATCTGTGATTACTGTATGTGATGTCATTGAACCGTTTTCTTTTCCATTGTCTGCGGGCGATGACTATGAACTTTGTTTTACCGTGTCACCTGAAAATGTGCCTAAACTAAATCAAATCGACGATGTTGCAATGACCTGTATTGGTAAAATTGAAGATGAACCCGGCTTGCGTTGTTTTATAAAAGGCGAAAAATTTATGCCTAACAAAAAAGGCTTTGATCATTTTTCGGAGCGAGCTTGTTCTGATGATTGAAGAAAAACAACAACAAGCGAATGTCTGGCGCAATCCCATTCATTTTTTCGCCTTTGGTTTTGGTTCAGGTTTAGCCCCTTTTGCCCCCGGAACCTTTGGTACATTGGTGGCAATACCTATTTATTTGCTGATGTCGTCACTGCCGCTGATGACCTATATTGCTTTGACTGTGGTGCTATTTGTTATGGGTGTCTGGTTGTGTCAGGTCACAGCTAAAGATATGGGCGTGCATGACCACGGTGGGATAGTCTGGGATGAAATTGTCGGTTATTTAATAACGATGATTGCAGTGCCGAGTGGTTGGATGTGGGTTATTCTTGGTTTTGTGTTATTCCGCTTGTTTGATATTACCAAGCCCTGGCCAATCAGGCAGGTTGATCGTCAGATGGGCGGTGGTCTGGGAATTATGTTTGATGATGTGTTGGCAGCTTTTTATGCCTGGCTGCTTATTCAACTACTTATTGTTATCGCCATGTGAAAGTGGGCTTAGTTGTTTTTTTCAATTTGCGCATAGGCAGAGTGGTTGTGAATGGATTCAAAATTCTCTGATTCAATGCTGTAGCCGCTGATACGTGTATCTTCGTTCAGTCGTTTTGCAACATCACGAACCATGTCTTCGACAAATTTTGGATTGTCGTAAGCGCGTTCGGTAACGTATTTTTCATCGGGACGTTTCAGTAGGCCGAAGATTTCGCAGGAGGCTTCTTCCTCTACCATATCGATCAAGTCTTCAATCCAGACAAAGCTTTTTGTTCGCGCAGTAATGGTGACATGGGAACGTTGGTTATGGGCGCCGTATTCAGAAATTTCCTTTGAGCAGGGGCAAAGGCTGGTGACGGGCACGACAACGCTGATGCTCATGATAGTTTTGTTGTCCTTTATTTCACCGGTCAAGGTGACATCGTAATCGAGCAGACTTTCGACGCCGGAAATTGGTGCGGGCTTGTTAATGAAGTAAGGGAAGTTCATCTCGATATGACCGGCTTTAGCATCCAGCGTTTTGCTCATTTTTTCTAAAATGCCCTTGAACGATTCGACGGTGATTTCGCGTTCGTGAGTGTTGAGTAATTCAACAAAACGGGACATGTGAGTGCCCTTGAAATTATGCGGCAAATTGACGTACATATTAAAGGTGGCGACGGTGTGCTGTTCGCCACCGCTACGGTCGGCAACCCGTACCGGATGTTTGATGCCCTTAATGCCGACTTTGTTGATGGCCAGTTGGCGAGTATCGTGGCTGTTTTGTACGTCAGCTATGGCCGTTGTGGTATCCATATTCAATTTTCCTCTGAGTAGCGTGCACAGGCTCGCTCGGTTTCCCAAATAGTGACAGCAGCAATTCGTACACGGCCGTCATCCAATATTTTTGTCAGCCCCTGGTAAAAAAACCGCGCTATGTTTTCAGCGGTCGGGTTGATGTTGTCGAAGGGCTCTATTTCGTTTAAGTATTGATGGTCGAGTTTGTCGACCAAAGTTTTGGCAGCCTGTTTGATTTTTTTGAAATCAAGCACCATGCCGGTTTCGTCCAGCTCCTGTGATGAAACGTCAACTTCAAGTTTCCAATTATGCCCATGCATTCGGCTGCACGCGCCCTGATAGTTTCTGAGTGTGTGGGCTGCAGAAAAATCTGTAACGATTTTCAGGGTAAAACAGGGGGGCATACTTAAAACCTGACTAATTTACTAGGAATTTATACCAGCCGAGACGGCTTGGCAAGGATGATGTTTAAAATGGTTCTCAACGACTTTGATGATTGTATCAGCATCGAGTCCATAACTGGCAAGTAATTCGTTGCGGCTGCCCTGATCCGTAAAGTGATCCGGCAGGCCAAGATTGACGATAGCAGTGAGCAAATCATTGCTGGCGAGTAATTCATTGACACCGCTGCCAGCTCCGCCGCTGATGGCATTGTCTTCGATGGTTATTAGTAAATCATGGCTGCTGGCAATGTCGAGGATCATTTTTTCATCTAAAGGTTTGACGAAACGCATGTTGATGACCGTCGCGTTGATTGATTCGGCTGCTTGTAATGCATCGTCAAGGCAGCTGCCGAAGGCTAAAATGGCGGTGCGTGAGCCGTTGCGGCGTTGCTCAGCGCTGCCGATTGTCAATGCTGTCATCTTTGTTTGTATTTCGGCTCCAGGTCCGCCGCCGCGTGGGTAACGGATAGCGCTGGGGCCGTCATGGCAGAATCCAGTGTAGAGCATTTGGCGGCATTCATTTTCGTCGCTGGGAGCCATGATGAGCATGTTAGGGATGCAGCGCATAAAACTTAGGTCGAAGCTGCCGGCATGTGTGGCGCCATCGGCACCGACGATACCGGCGCGGTCTATGGCGAACACTACTGGTAGGTTTTGCAGAGCTACATCATGGATTAATTGATCATAAGCACGTTGTAAAAAGGTTGAATAAATTGCGACGACAGGCTTTATGCCATCACAGGCCAGTCCAGCCGCTAAGGTAACAGCATGTTGCTCGGCAATGCCGACATCAAAGAAGCGTTGCGGGTATTGTTCTGCAAAACGCACCATACCTGAGCCTTCGCACATAGCTGGAGTGATGGCGACTAGGCGTTGATCTTGATTGGCCATGTCACAGAGCCAGTCGCTGAAAACCTGGGTATAGGTAGGGCTGCTGGCCGGGGCGGATTTTTTCTGTCCAGTTTTTGCATCAAAAGGTGGTACGCCGTGGTAGCTGCAGGGGTTGTTTTCCGCAGGCTGATAACCTTTGCCTTTTTTGGTGACGATATGAAGAAATTGTGGGCCACTGAGATCTTTTAAATTCCGCAACGTGGTGATCAGAGTATTAATGTCGTGGCCATCGATAGGGCCAATGTAATTAAAACCAAGCTCTTCAAACAGTGTGCCGGGAATGACCATGCCCTTAACGTGTTCTTCAGTACGGCGGGCCAATTCGCGAACAGAGGGCACGGCACTGAAGACTTTTTTGCTGCTCTCGCGCATGGTGGTATAGAACTTGCCTGAAAGTAATTTGGCGAGGTAGTTCGACATGCCGCCAACATTGGGTGAAATTGACATCTCGTTATCATTGAGAATCACCAGCATGTCGCTATGGACGTGACCGGCGTGATTCAATGCTTCAAAGGCCATGCCTGCTGTCAGTGCGCCATCACCAATGATGGCCGCAACACGACGTTTATTATCCGTTAATCCAGCGGCAACGGCCATGCCCAACGCAGCACTGATGGAGGTGCTTGAATGTCCTGCGCCAAAGGCATCGTAATTACTTTCGGTGCGTTTTAGAAACCCTGACAGGCCATCTTTCTGGCGCAGAGTGCCCATTTGTTCGCGACGACCAGTGAGGATTTTATGTGCATAGGCCTGGTGGCCAACATCCCAAATTAAACGGTCATCGGGTGTATTAAACACATAATGCAGTGCAACTGTCAGTTCGATTGTACCGAGACTGGAAGATAAATGACCGCCAGTGTGCGACAGTGACTCAATGATGAATTGGCGAATTTCATCGGCCAGCGCTTTGAGTTGATTTTCACTTAGCTGACGCAGCTGCGACGGGGTCGCAATGTCATTGAGCAGTGGGTATTCAGTTGTGGTCATTAGTATCTAAATCCGTTCAACCTCAATAGATAATGAGGTGTTTTATTGTCTGTTGCAAGCTTGCTTGTTGTTACGTAAATGAGATCGATTAGTTATGCCGGCTTACGATGTATTCCGAGATCCAGCGCAGTGCTTTAGCCTGCGAGCCGAGAGCTTGTATCGCTGCCAGAGCTTGCTCATGGGTTTCGTGAGCTTTCTGTTTCGCACCTTCTAGTCCGAGCAGAGCCGGATAGGTGGGTTTATTACGGGCGATATCTGCACCTTGTGTTTTACCGAGCACAGCGGTGTCGCCTTCGATATCCAGGATATCATCACGGATCTGGAAGGCCAGGCCGATGCAGCGGGCATAATCATCGAGCCGTTGCTGGGTTGCCGGGTCAATATTTTCCTGGCATAAAACAGCGAGTCTGACAGCGGCTAATATCAGCGCACCCGTTTTACGGCTGTGCATGTCTTGTAAGGATTCCAGGCTCATCGCCGTGCCGACAGCTTCAAGATCGGTCGCCTGTCCGCCAGCCATACCGAGAGAACCGCTGGCAGCGGCTAACATAGCAATCATTTTTACTCGTTGCGCTGCGCTAGCGGATATCGTCGGGTCTTCGGCTAGAATTTGGAATGCGAGTGTTTGCAGTGCGTCGCCTGCCAGTATTGCCATAGCTTCGCTATAGGCTTTATGGCAGGTGGGTTTGCCGCGCCGCAGGTCGTCATCGTCCATTGCAGGCAGGTCATCATGGACTAAGGAATAGGCGTGAATCAGCTCAACTGCGCTGGCTGGGCCATCGAGCTGCTCTGCGGGTAGCGCCAGTGCTTGCCCTGTGGCATATACGAGCAACGGCCGTACATACTTGCCGCCCGCCAATGCGGCGTAACGCATGGCTTCATGTAACTGTTGAGGTTGGCTGTCAGATGCTGGTAAACGTTGCGCCAGCTGCAGCGGCACACGTGACTTTGTCCAGTCCAGTAAGGCCTGAAATGAAGTTAGGTTTAAGCTTTGGCGATCAGTTGCCGGATGCATCGAAGGGTTCGGGTTCGCCATTTTCTTTGAGTAAAATTTGTACTTTTTGTTCGGCAGTTTTAAGTGCATCCTGGCAATTGCGAGTCAGTGCAATACCGCGTTCAAAGTGCTTTAATGAGTCTTCGAGGGTGATATCCCCCTGTTCCATTTGCTCGACGAGCGCTTCAAGCTCGGCCAACGCTTTCTCAAAATCCGGGGCAGCATCGGTCTTTTTTACTGCTTTTTTGGCCAAGTTTACGCTCCAGGTAGAATCATGCTTTGTTAATGAAGCGGCATTGTACTATAAATTGCACGGTACAGCAGACGGATGCACTGAGATTTATCTTCATGCTAAGCTAACCCACTTTTTTCAGAGATCCTATTTTGGGGTCAATAATACAGCGGAGCAATATTCCTTGAGTAAAGACTACGATGCGGCGGCGATAGAGGTTTTGACCGGGCTGGACCCGGTGCGCAAGCGTCCCGGCATGTATACCGATACATCGCGCCCCAATCATCTGGCCCAGGAAGTGATCGATAACAGTGTCGATGAAGTGTTGGCTGGGTTTGCCAGCAGCATAGAGGTGACGGTTTTCAAGGATGGTTCATTGCAGGTACAGGATGACGGGCGCGGGATGCCGGTCGATATTCATCCGGAAGAAGGCATTAGCGGCGTTGAGGTGATTCTGACCAAGCTGCATGCTGGTGGTAAATTTTCGAGTAAAAATTATCGTTTTTCTGGCGGGCTGCATGGCGTGGGTGTTTCTGTCGTCAATGCACTGTCAAAAAAGGTTGAGGTGTCAGTAAAACGCGGCGGCAAGGAATACCTGATTACTTTTGCCAATGGCGAAAAAACCTCCGAGCTGCAAGAAGTTGGCAAGGTCGGCAAACAGAATACCGGCACTTTTTTGCGCTTCTGGCCAGATGAAAAGTTTTTCGATAGCGCTAAATATTCACTGAGTAAATTAAAGCATCTGCTGTGTGCTAAGGCGGTGTTGTCTCCTGGGTTGAAGGTGAGTTTTTTTGATGAAGCCAGTGGTGACAGAGAAGAATGGCATTTTGAGGGCGGCTTGCAGGATTATTTACATGACGCACTGCAAGGTTATACCTTGCTGCCTGAAGAAGCCTTTGATGGCAGCATGGAAGGCCATACTGAAACGGTAGACTGGGCGGTTTTGTGGCTACCTGAAGGTGGCGAGCTGGTGACAGAAAGTTATGTCAATCTGGTGCCGACTGCGCAGGGTGGAACGCATGTGAATGGCTTGCGTACCGGGCTGACCGAAGCAGTACGTGAGTTTTGTGAATTCCGAAATATGTTGCCGCGCGGCGTTAAACTTGCGCCGGACGATGTCTGGGAACGTTGCAGTTATATTCTTTCCGTCAAACTCGATGACGCTCAGTTTTCTGGGCAAACCAAAGAACGTTTGTCATCACGTGAATGTGCTGCTTTTGTTTCGGGTGTTGTTAAAGACAGCTTCAGTCTATGGCTGAATCAACATGTTGATAGTGGCGAAGCGATTGCCATGTTGGCGATCAATAATGCCCAGAAACGCATGCGTTCAAACCGTAAAGTGGTGCGTAAAAAAGTTACCAATGGCCCGGCGTTGCCCGGCAAGTTGGCCGATTGTTCATCGCAGGATCTGGCTTTGACCGAGTTGTTTTTAGTCGAGGGTGACTCAGCCGGTGGTTCCGCCAAGCAGGCGCGCGATCGTCAGTTTCAGGCAATCATGCCGTTGCGCGGTAAAATTCTCAATACATGGGAAGTGGATTCGCATGATGTACTGGCCTCTCAGGAAGTGCATGATATTTCTGTCGCCATCGGTGTTGATCCGGGTTCGGAAGATCTTAAAGGCCTGCGTTACGGCAAAATTTGTGTGCTCGCTGATGCGGATTCGGATGGTGCGCATATTGCCACTTTATTATGTGCTTTATTCGTCAGGCATTTTCGTACACTGGTCATGGCTGGCCATGTGTTTGTTGCGATGCCGCCTTTATATCGCATTGATGTTGGAAAAGAAGTTTATTACGCACTTGATGATGCAGAAAAACAGGGTGTGCTGGATCGTATTGAAGCGGAGCACAAACGCGGCAAAATTAATGTGCAACGTTTTAAAGGTTTGGGTGAAATGAATCCATTGCAATTGAGGGAAACAACCATTATGCCGGACACACGCCGTTTGGTGCAGTTGACGATTGAGGGCAGTGACGATACGGATAGTTTGATGGATATGTTGTTGGCTAAAAAACGTGCACCTGATCGTAAGGCTTGGCTGGAAGAGAAAGGTAATCTTGCGGAGTCGCAAATATTATGAGCGATAAAATACTGATTAATTTAGAAGGTGTTGAGCGCCTGCCTTTAAAGACCTTTACCGAAAAGGCGTATCTCGATTATTCGATGTATGTCATTTTGGATCGTGCTTTGCCACATATTGGCGATGGTCTGAAACCCGTGCAGCGCCGCATTATTTATGCGATGTCCGAATTAGGTTTATCTGCGACTGCAAAATATAAAAAAGCTGCGCGTACCGTTGGTGATGTGTTGGGTAAATTTCACCCGCACGGTGATAGTGCCTGTTATGAGGCGATGGTGCACATGGCTCAGCCGTTTACGTATCGTTATCCATTGGTTGATGGTCAGGGAAACTGGGGTGCGCCCGATGATCCCAAATCATTTGCAGCGATGCGTTATACCGAAGCACGGCTATCGCGTTTTTCAGAAGTATTGTTGGGTGAATTGGGTCAGGGTACGGTTGAGTGGGGTGCAAATTTTGATGGCACGCTCGAAGAGCCGATTTTATTACCAGCGCGGTTGCCGCATGTATTGTTGAACGGTGTTACGGGCATTGCCGTGGGTATGGCCACGGATATCCCGCCGCATAATGTGCGTGAAGTGACCAGCGCCTGCATTCGTTTACTGGAGCAGCCGAAAGCGACAGTGAGTGACTTGTGTGAGCACATCAAAGGACCGGACTATCCTACTGAGGCGGAAATAATCACGCCTAAAGAAGACATTCATAAAATATATCAAACGGGCAGTGGCAGCATTCGTATGCGCGCCCGTTTTGAAATAGAGCAAGCTGAGGTGGTGATTACCGCGTTGCCGCATCAAGTGTCGGGTTCGAAAATACTGGAGCAGATCGCCGGCCAAATGACGGCGAAAAAGCTGCCGATGGTCGAGGATCTGCGTGATGAATCGGATCACGAAAATCCGACTCGTCTGGTGATTGTGCCGCGTTCAAATCGAATAGATGTTGATGCATTGATGTCACATTTATTTGCGTCAACGGATCTTGAGCGCAGTTACCGCGTCAACATGAATGTCATCACCTTGAATGGCAAGCCGCAACAGATGAATGTGCGTGACATGCTTAAGGAATGGTTGAGCTTTCGCACCGAGACGGTTAGACGTCGTTTAAGTTATCGTCTCGACAAGGTTGAACAGCGTTTGCATATTCTCGCCGGACTGCTGGTTGCCTATTTGAATATTGATGAAATTATCGAAATCATTCGTCACGAGGATGAACCGAAAAAAGAATTGATGACGCGTTTTACCTTATCTGAAATTCAGGCGAATGCGATTCTTGATATTCGTTTGCGTCAGTTGGCTAAACTCGAAGAAGTTAAAATTCGCGCAGAACAAAGTGAGCTGGAAGCTGAACGGGATTACCTTACTAAAACGTTGGGTTCCAGTGCACGTATGAAAACTTTGATACGTAAAGAACTTTTAGCAGATGCTGAATTGTACGGTGATGATCGTCGTTCGCCATTGAAGGAACGTGATGCAGCGCAGGCCATGTCTGAAACGGATTTGGTCAGTGCTGATCCGGTGACGATAGTGGTGTCGGAAAAAGGTTGGGTGCGTGCAGCCAAAGGCCATGAAATTGATGCCACGACATTGACCTATAAATCGGGTGATGGTTTTCTGGGCGCGGCGCACGGCCGTAGTAATCAGTCGGTGATGTTTATTGATTCGACCGGGCGCAGCTATGCACTGCCGTCTCACACTTTGCCTTCGGCACGTGGCCAAGGTGAACCACTGACGGGACGTTTATCGCCGCCTGAAGGTGCAGTGTTTCGTGGTGTTATGGCCGGGGGTGATGAGGCTTTATACTTGTTGGCCTCTGATGCCGGATATGGTTTTGTTGGCAAGCTCGGTGATTTTTTTAGTAAAAATAAAAAGGGCAAAGCGACATTGAGTGTGCCGAAAGGGGCGCTGGTTTTGCCGCCGATGCAAGTAGTGGATGTCAAAACGGATCGCATAGCTGCGATTACTCTCGATGGTCATCTGTTGATTACACCGCTTAACGAGATACCTCAGTTAGCGAAAGGCAAGGGCAATAAAATCATCGGTGTGCCGTCGAAAAAATTGGCGATACGTGAAGATTTGGTGGTGTTTATGGCCGTACTGCCTGTTGATGCTAATTTGCTTGTTCATGCCGGACAGCGCCACATCACGCTGAAGCCAAAAGATTTAGTCAATTACGAGGCGGAACGCGGTAAACGTGGACGTAAACTGCCGCGTGGATTACAGCGTGTTGATATGCTCTCGGTGGTTCGTAAGGGCGAGTAATTAGACGCGGGCTGATTTGCAGGAAAATGAGCTGAATTTGTCTGAATGAGGCGAGATTGAAATAGCGACGCTTTGGCCACATATTCGATAGCAATGTTAGTTATCTGGAGAAAGTGAACGAATGAAACGTATTTTCCTGTTTCTTGCAACGAATTTGGCCATTATTGTGGTGCTCAGCATTACGCTGCGATTGCTTGGTTTTGAAGGCTTTCTTGATCAGCAAGGTATCGACCTGAACCTTAAGTCAACGCTGTTGTTCGCAGCTGTGTTTGGCATGGGGGGATCATTTCTGTCTCTTGCAATGTCGAAATGGACGGCCAAGCGTTTTACCGGTGCACGTGTTATTGATCAGCCATCGGGTAATCAGGAACGCTGGTTACTGGACACAGTTAAGCGCCAAGCTCAAATGGTCGAAATTGGTATGCCAGAAGTGGCCATTTTTCAGACGCAGGATGTGAATGCTTTTGCTACTGGAATGAGTCGCAATAAGGCGCTGGTTGCGGTCAGCAGCGGTTTACTTGATGCGATGACACAGGATGAAGCTGAAGCCGTGTTGGCGCATGAAATCAGTCACGTTGCTAACGGAGACATGATTACCCTGGCTTTGATTCAGGGTGTTATTAATACCTTTGTTATTTTTCTGTCACGTATTATCGGTCACTACGTTGATCGAATTATTTTCAAAACACAGCGCGGTCATGGCCCAGCATTCTGGATTACGGCTATTATTGCTGAAATTGTTTTAGCTATTCTGGCATCCGTTATTGTGATGTGGTTCAGTCGTCAGCGTGAATACCGTGCTGATGCAGGTGGAGCAAAGTTGGCTGGTCGCGACAAGATGATCGCGGCGCTTGAACGGCTTCAGCAGAGTTCCAAGCAACCCCATCTACCAGATCAACTGGCCGCCTTCGGAATTGCAGGGGGTATCGGGCAGGGCTTTAAACGTTGGTTTATGAGTCACCCTCCTTTGGAAGAGCGGATTGCGGCATTGCGGGCTGAAGGGTAAGGCGTGAGGCGTGAGGCGTGGCGTCATCCTGAGCGTAAGTGAAGGATCTCGATCCGCACTGAAAGAAAAAACTCTCTCCGATAAATACAGGGTAAATGATGATTAAGCGATGCGAATGGGCGATGAATGTAGGCTCATTGTATACGCAATATCATGATGAGGAATGGGGTGTTCCTGTTTATGATGATCGCAAATTGTTTGAGATGCTGATACTCGAGGGAGTGCAGGCCGGACTCAGTTGGATTACGGTTCTCAAAAAACGCGAAAATTACCGCAAAGCTTTCGATCAATTCGATCCTGTAAAAATTGCCCGCTACAGCGACCGCAAACGCGACAGTCTGTTACAAAATATCGGTATTGTAAGAAATCGACTCAAGGTTAATGCGGCGACTGTAAATGCTCAGTGTTATTTAGCAGTGCTGGAACAGTTTCCGAGTTTCAGTGAATATATTTGGGCATTTGTTGGCGGTGAGCCAATAATAAATCATTGGGAAGATTTAAGTGAAATGCCTGTTAACACTGAAGAGTCGATGGCGATGAGTAAAGACCTTAAAAAACGAGGTTTTAAATTCGTTGGTCCAACAATTTGTTATGCTTATATGCAGGCTGTGGGTATGGTGAATGATCATACTCAAGATTGCGATTTTTCAAAGCTCTAGAACATTTTAAGCAGATGATAAGTTAAGCTGAAATTTTTAACTGATTCATCGAACCTCCTTTTCTTCCAGGCCATTTCCCCCTGATTTCCCTTCATTGTTCATTTTGAGTATCTAAAATTATTGTATATGTTCGAAAGATCCTAAAACTGCTATAGGTTTACATGATTTTGGCGCTATATAAAGTGAAGAATAATTGTGTTGTGACACTTTGGAGATTTAATAATGACAAGTAAACATGTAACTTCTGGTTCTAAGAAGCTGACTGTTCAGAATAAATTGTTTATGGGGTTTGGCGCAGTGCTGGTGGTTGTTGCCCTGGTTTCAATTAATAATTTTGTCATGATGAGTGAAATTAGTGAGGATGAGCATCGCTTAATGGATTTGCGTATGCCTACGCTTATTTCTGGAATGGAGATTGCGGATGGTGTGCATCTGTCACTTTCTGGTTTGCGAGGTTATATGATCTTGGGTGGAAACCCGCAGGCAGCAGAAAAATTTAAAGCAGAGCGCCAGCAGGGCTGGGATCAAATCGACACTGCAATGGCTGAGATGAATGAGCTCTCAAAAAACTGGACTGATCCAAAAAACATTGAAATGTTGAGTCAGATGAAAGCACAGATTAAAGCTTTTCGTATCGCTCAGAATGAAGTTGAAGCGATAGCTCATACTTCGAACAATATTCCATCTTTTAAACTGTTAGAGACTGAAACGGCGCCCCGGGCTGAAAAAATTATGGCGGCACTGACGAGCATGGTTGAAGAAGAATCATTGTTAAGAGCAACGGTTGAACGTAAGGTGTTGCTAAAGTTGTTAGCAGATAGTCGTGGTTCTTTTGCTATCGGCATATCAAATATTCGTGCATATTTATTGAGCAGTGATGTCCAGTTTTCGAAAAGTTTCCAAGATGCATGGTTGATAAATGAAGCCAGTTTTCAAAAAATCCTCACAATGAAAAATTTGTTCAACGTGAAACAGGCAGAGTTGTGGGGTAGCTATGAAACCCTTCGAGCTGAATTTTCATCTTTGCCTGCAAAAATGTTTGAATTACGAGCTGGTAAGGACTGGAACATGGCCAGCTACTGGTCGAGTGTCAGGATGACTCCCAGAGCCGAGGAAATTCTAGAATTACTTGAAAAAATGCGCGAGTTTCAGGAAAGATTAGTGGCTATGGATCAGGCAAAGCTTGAGAGTGAAACCGTGGTCATGGAGGTCATTATGATAATCGGTTCTGTGGTGGCTCTTCTTATAGGAGTGTTTATCTCGGTGTACATCAGCCGCATGATTACTGTGCCATTGAAAGCGGTTGGAGATCGAGCTAAGGCGATTGCTAACGGTGATCTCACAGGTCAGGATTTAATTGTGAAAGGCCGTGATGAGCTGGCTGAGTTGAGTGACGCGATCAACCATATGAGCAGAAATCTACGAGAGATTATTCAACAGGTATCAAGTTCAGCTCAGCAAATCAGTGTTTCTTCGGGTCAACTTTCAGCTGTAACTGAGCAGTCGAGTCAAAGCCTCTTTGAGCAGCAGACTCAAACAGAGCAAGTGGCGACTGCAATGAATGAGATGAGTGCCACGGTACTCGAGGTGAGCGCAAATATTAGTGGTACAGCTCAGGCTGCTGAAGAAGCAAATTCAGAAACGGTTGATGGTCGCAAGATGGTTGATGAAGCTGTGCAGGCAGTGCAAACTTTGGCAAGTCAAATAGAAGGTGCGGCGGAGGTTGTTCACCGATTAGAGGCGGATAGTGAAAATATAAATGCAGTGTTGGCTGTGATTAAGGGTGTGGCCGAGCAGACTAATTTACTTGCGTTAAATGCTGCGATTGAAGCTGCACGCGCCGGTGAGCAGGGTCGAGGTTTTGCGGTGGTCGCTGATGAGGTGCGTACTCTGGCAGGTCGTACTCAGGAATCTACTGAAGAAATAAATCAAGTGATTGATAAACTGCAAAAGGGTTCTCGTGAAGCAGTGGAGGTCATGAACAAAAGCCGTGAAGAGGCTCAATCTGTAGTTGAGCAGGCGAATAAGGCTGGTGTTTCGCTATCGGCGATTTCAAAAGCGGTTGGGCGTATTAATGATATGAGTGCGCAGATCGCTAGCGCGGCTGAAGAGCAAAGCGCCACAGCTGAAGAGATGAATCGCAATATTACAAGTATCTCGGCTATGGCCAATGAGACTTCATCGGGTGCTCAACAAACTGCAGCCTCAAGTGAAAATTTGGCGCATCTGGGTGGTGAGTTGAGAGAGGTGGTAGGTCAGTTCAAAGTTTGATGAAAAGTTGTTGCTATAAAAAATAAAGGTTGTCCTGAACTTAAGTTCAATCGCTGACGGTTATGGAGAGCAAGGCGAAGACCGTTAGTCCCGAATAGGCCACATCGGCTGCTTTTTCGTAGTTGAGAGTGAATCAACTACGAAGAAATGCAGTAGCGACTATAGTGGGCGTAGAGTTATTGAGGTAATTATGGCGTAGTGTGGCATGTGTAACAAAGTCATACGGAGACGTGATGTGCGCAGGACAATCCGGGGAAAAGGAATTAACTGTCGCGTAAACGAGTCGATTGTTGGCAGGGAGGCCATAAAATCATTCACGAGATAGCGACACAATTGATTTATTTGAAAAATATGCCCAGCTGAAAAGAGTGTTTAGTTGAATGATAGCTGGGGCAGCTTATAGTTGCGTTAATTACTTCGTAAGTAACGCTCTAAATCGCACTTTCCGAAAAATCAAATCCCATTTTATTATCAGGCTGTTGCAAAAAGTAACCTTGCATATAGTCAATGCCAGCACTCCAAAGAATGCTCATGGTACGTGCATCTTCGACAAATTCTGCGATGACATTTTTGTTAGAAGTATGGGCGTTAGCAATGATTGATTTTATGGTCGCTTCATTATCAGGGTGTTTGGGCAGGCTGTGGGTCAGTGAACGGTCAATTTTCAAGAAGTCGACAGCTAAACTACCAATGCTGTGGCTGATGTTTTTCTGTGTGCCAAAATATTCCAAAGCGCTGCGGCAGCCTATCTTGTTAAGCTTGGAGACGAAGTTGTGAAGCTCTATTGGATGGTTGCTTAGTTCTACAGTATTGATTTCAAAGATTAGGCTCTTATTGGGAATCTTGAGATCTTTTAATAAGGCATTTAACCAGGGCAAGAAATTGCTGTTAACAATTGAAGCATGGGATAGCTTGATGAACATGTTGGATTGCGGATGGCTTTCGAGTTGTTCGTTTATTATGGCGAGAGAATTTTTGATGACCCATTGGTCAATTTCCGCGATCAATCCAGATTGTTCCGCAGCAAGTATAAATTTTCCGGGCAATATTTCATTGTTTTCATTGTCAATCATGCGCACTAAAGCTTCATAATTATTATGTTGTTTGGATTTCATGTTGACGATGGGTTGGAAAGCTAATTTAAAGCGATCGTTTTTTAATGCCTGCTTAATGGCTTCTTCCCAGTTTTTATCTTCTTCGGCAACATTGCTGGCATCAGATTCTGGGTTAAAGAAGTGAGTGTTATTTCCACCTTTCTGTTGTGCAATATTACATGCGATCTGCGCTTTGTTTAGCTGGTGATGAGGACTTTTTGAGTCAGGCAAAACCAGTGATACACCAATGCTACAGGTAAGAAATGGCTCGATTTTACTGAGAGATGAAAAGGTGTGTTTACTTATTTTTCGGCGAATTTTTTCACTGACGCTGGAGAGATCTTGTTGTTTGCTGAATTCTACCAGTGCAATGAAGGATTTCTCTTCAAAACGAGCGATAGGTGAAAGCTGACCAAGAGAGTTTCTGATGATCTTGGTGAAATCGATAAGAACATTGTTGCTAGCTGATAGCCCGGCTTCTTGACGGATATTGATGAAATTATCTGGCTGAATATGAAGCAACGCATATTGACGTTTGCTTTCAGTAAGTTTGTTCATAGTTTGAGTGAACTCAGCCAAAAAATATTGACGGGTATAAAGGTGTGTTAGCTCATCAAACGTACTTTGAATGCTTTCATCCTCTGCAAGTGATGTTGATCTGTCAATATTTTGTTTTTGCTGCGGCGAGAGCGACTTCATCTTATGCTCGAGTAAACGCAATGCTCGACGCGCAGCAAGGTCATGCATTTCTCTTCTAAGAATGTGTTTTAACCATTTGGGGTTTCCCAGGTTGATAACATCTCGCGCACCGGGTAGTAATGTATCCATTCCTTCTTCAGTGCTTTCTGTGTCGCTAATAAGCAGCAGTGGCGTAGATGATTTTTTCCAAACATGAGCCGCGAGAGTTTTGATTGCCTCAGGCACAGCATTTTTGATGGGGTAGATAAGCAGATCCCATTCGTGTTTTTGTAAAGCAGTTTTAGCTGCTTGATTATTTTTTGCGCAGGCAGATTTCACTGTAAATCCTGTGTGGCGGATTGCATCACTGATATCACTTTCTTTGCACTGCAGGCTGTTTAGAACGAGCACACGCATTGGGTTAGTTTTAGTGCCAATTTTAATGTTCATTTTTCAGAGTGATATTTTATTGTTGTGGGTGAGCCTTGATGTCCGCCTAACAGGTTATCGTCAGTTAAATGTTTAAGTTCAGCTGCTTGAATAATAAAACTTGTGAAATAGTTTGCTGCTTAAAGTGGGGTTTTAGATGGCCGGCCAGATTCTTCACGCACAAGCTTAGGAACAAGGTAGCCAGGTAAGGCGTTGCGAAGTGCTTCGGTCAGTTGGGCAGCACAGCTGGGATCTACATCAAAGTGCAGGGCGCCTGCCACTTTATCGAGCATGTGCAGGTAATAGGGTAGAACGCCGGCATGGAAGAGTTTTTCGCTGAGTGTTATCAGTGTTTGGCTGTCATCGTTGATGCCCTTTAGAAGGACAGATTGGTTTAACAGCGTGGTGTTGTGACGCTTGAGTCGACGAATGGCGTTAACGCATTCGTCATCAAGCTCGTTGGGGTGGTTGGCGTGAATGACAATTACTACCGGTATTTGAGCGGCGTCTATTAATTCAATCAGGCCATTATTGATACGACTTGGTAAAACCACAGGTAAGCGTGTATGTATTCTCAGACGTTTGATGTGAGGGATCGCGCTGATTTTTTCGATAAGGGCGCTGAGGCGCTGATTGCTCAGCATTAAGGGGTCGCCACCGCTCAGGATGATTTCATGGATATCGGAATGTGCTTCTATATGATTGAAAGTTGTTTGCCATTTCTTGGCAGTGAGGCTTTGTTCGTTATATGGGAAGTGGCGCCGGAAGCAATAACGGCAGTGAATAGCGCAGGCACCAGTGCTGATAAGCAGTGCACGGCCTTGATATTTTTGCAGTAGGCCAGGAGATGTTGAGGCATCTAAATCTCCGACTGGATCGAGTTTCTCGTTAATGTTGCCGGTATTTTCTTCGATAGATAGCGGTAAAACCTGACGCAAAAGAGGGTCATCAAGGTCTCTTTTTTTCATGCGCTGGATATAACTGTGAGAAACCAGAAGAGGGAAATGGCTAGTATTAGTAAGGGTTTCTGGGCGTTCTTTGTCTGGGATCTCGAGAATGTCAAGCAGCTCGGCAGGACTGCGAACAGCTTCAGCCATCTGTTTTTGCCAGTCTTCGAGGACTAAAGAGGGTGTTTGCTCAATTGTGGGCTGCCATGAAGCATTTATTCGCGTTATCATTGCATCTTAATTTTTATCAGTTAATTTTATTTGTGGTTATTTTGTCTGCGTATTGCCTGTTTGTATTCGCGCGATATGTAAGAGCGGGAAGATGGCAGGTGAGAAGGGTTTCGTTTCTCAGGGCCATTGTAAGACGAAATCTTCTGTAATGGCAGCTTTAGGTTTAGCTTGCATGTGGCACATAAGAAGAATCTGCCAACGAAATAAAGCCGGAGATGGTGAGGGAAGAATATGGCGACGTACAGTACTAATGAATTTAAGAACGGTCTTAAATTAATGATAGACGGGAATCCGTGCAGCATTGTTGATGCGCAATTTGTGAAACCCGGTAAAGGTCAGGCTTTTTGTCGAGTTAAGTACCGCAATTTGAAGAGCGGGCGCGTTAATGAAAAAACCTATAAATCAGGTGAATCCGTTGAAGCTGCAGATGTTATTGAGATGGATGTACAATACCTCTATAACGATGGCGAGAGCTGGCATTTTATGGAGCCTGATTCTTTTGAGCAGTATGAAATGGATGCCGCTGCCGTGGGAGAGGCGGCCAAATGGATTAAAGGTCAGGAAATTTGTGCAGTAATGGTATGGGACGGTGTGCCTATTTCTGTTGAAGCGCCGAATTTTGGTGAACTGGAAGTGACTGAAACTGACCCGGGTGTGCGTGGTGATACTTCTGGTGGTGGCGGCAAACCGGCTACGTTGGAGACTGGCGCAGTGGTTAGGGTGCCACTGTTTATTGATGTCGGGGATGTGTTGAAAGTGGATACACGTAATGGTGAATATGTATCACGAGTTAAAAAGTAGAGATATAGTCAGTTTTATTTTATCTGCCAAGAAAACATCCAAAACGTTTTTAATAGGTCATTTTTTATGACCCGAGAAATTACTCAGAGTGATTGGCGGCCTCATGCGTCATGGACTGTTTTGCGTAAACGTGCGCAGATGTTGCGTATGGCGCGAGAGTATTTTTTTACGCAGGAAGTGCTTGAGGTGGAGACTCCAATGCTTTCTGCTGCGGCAGTAACGGACCCGCATATTGAAAGTTTTGCAACCTATTACGAAGGTCCAGGGGTCGTCAATAAGCATTCTATGTATCTGCATAGCTCACCTGAATTTCCTATGAAGCGATTATTGGCCGCTGGCAGTGGTGCGATTTATCAGATTTGTAAAGTGTTTCGAAATGGTGAATGCGGACAGAAACATAATCCTGAATTTACAATGATTGAGTGGTATCGTCCGGGGTTTAATTTACAGGGCATGATGGATGATGTTGAAGGTTTAGTCCGCTATCTTCTGTGCATAGAGGGTATAGCTTGTGAACGTGTAAGCTATGAAGAGCTATTTTCCAGATATCTTGGTTTTGACCCGCATACTGCCTCATTTAAAGTGTTGTACGCTGCTGTGAATCAAGCGGGTTTGAATGTGGCCGGCTTACATGATGATGACCGTGATGCCTGCTTGAATCTTCTGCTGACACATATTATAGAACCGCAGTTGGGCCAGGATGGCATGTGTTTTGTGTATGATTATCCTGCATCACAAGCTGCTTTAGCGCAGTTACGACACGATGAAACAGCTGTGGCTGAGCGTTTTGAGCTGTATATGAATGGTTGCGAGTTGGCTAATGGTTATTTAGAGCTACGTGATTCCAATGAGTTATCGCAAAGAATGCAGCAAGATCTTGTTTTTCGTCAGAAAGAATCAACGGGCGCTGTATCAGCTGATGCACATTTACTTGCGGCAATGGCGCATGGTTTTCCAGCTTGTTCCGGGGTTGCGTTGGGATTTGATCGCCTTGTGATGTTGGCTGTAGGTGCGAAGGTGCTTGATGAGGTGTTAGCTTTTCCGTTTGCAAGAGCCTGATTTTATTATGGCATTGTCTTCTACACAGTTGCTTTGTTTTCGCGGTTTATTATTTTTAATGTTATTGCTAGTGATGCATCTTGCTACGACACAGGATGCCTATCCAGTTATTAGTGATGTGAATGATAAATCAAAACATATGCTCACATTTGTGAGTTTGGCTTTTTTGCTTGATTTCTCATGGCCGAAAAACAAACTGAGTGTTATCAAGATAGCTTTGTTGATGTCTTATGGCCTGTTGATTGAAGTGGTTCAACTTGGTTTACCCTATAGGGAATTTTCGTTGTTAGATTTGTTGGCAGACAGCGTTGGCATTTTTTTGTATTGGTGTGTGGTACCGTTGTTACGCTATGTCCCGCTGCTGCGTTTGCGTTGGCAATGAGATATGTTGCTGGCGTTTGTTTAGCTGAGATCGGTTTAATCATGAGAATAGAAAAATGTATTATAATAAGCTGGTTGGGTTAGAAATTTGGTG
>Ga0316208_1001053_pt1 | contig 28179 bp, 20 predicted proteins | sample 3monopyrite_MG_FD_204944 | JGI IMG/M metagenome (GOLD analysis project Ga0316208, IMG submission 204944) | Microbial mat bacterial communities from mineral coupon in-situ incubated in ocean water Damariscotta River, Maine, United States -... | ecosystem: Environmental > Aquatic > Marine >... | reverse complement strand
CCGAGTTGCCTATATCTTTAAGTTTTACCAAAGAATGAATAAGCTTTTCATTGTCGCGTTGATGTAAACCAATACTCGGTTCATCTAAGATGTACAACACACCCACCAATTGTGATCCTATTTGCGTGGCCAGTCGAATACGTTGTGCTTCACCACCCGAAAGTGATTTTGAACTTCTATCCAGTGCCAAATACGTCAAGCCTACATCGACTAAAAACTGAAGTCTCGTGCGTACTTCTTTAATAATTTCTGACGCAATCTTTAACTGAGTCTCACTGAGATCTTTTTCTAAATCTTGGAACCAATCAGCCAATTCGAGCACATCCATTTGAGCTAATTGCGCTATGTTTTTCTCATTTACTTTGAAAAACATAGACTCTTTACGCAATCGAGAACCTTCACATTCTGGACATAGAATTCGATCCATATATTCTTTAGCCCATCGTTTTAGCGACTTTGATTCATTGGCTTCAAAGGTATTTTGTAGAAAAGTAGCGACACCCTCAAAATCAATTTTGTAATTACGAGTAATACCCAGCGTTTTTGAAGCTACTTCGAAAGTAGAGTTTCCTCCATGAAAAATGACTTCTTTCGCTTCCTCTGGAATATTGCTAAACGGATCGTTTAAACTAAAATCGAATTTTTGTGCAATGAGTTCCAGTTGTTTGAATACCCAATTATTTTTTTGCGGACCGTGAGGCGTCAGTGCCCCTTGTTTAATAGACAGTTTTTTATCGGGAACAATTTTGTCTAAATTAACTTGGTGTAATTGCCCTAATCCTTTGCATTTCGGACACATTCCTTTGGGCGAATTGAACGAAAAATTATTCGGTTCTGGGTTTGGGTAGGAGATACCCGAAGACGGACACATGAGTGATCTACTAAAGTATCTCACTTCATCGGAATCGTGATCCAAAACCATTAGAACATCATCTCCATGATACATAGCAGTAACAATGGTTTCGGATAACCGCTTATCGTTATCGGCACCTGCGCTTATTTTTAGGCGATCGATCACAGTTTCTATATCATGTGTTTTGTATCGATCGACTTTCATTCCTTTGGTAATATCCAATACCTTTCCGTCTACTCGAACCTTTAGGAAACCTTGTTTGGCAATTTGTTCGAAAAGTTCTCGGTAATGTCCTTTTCTTGAACGAACTACTGGCGCTAGAATACTTACTTTTTTACCTTCGAAGTCTTTGGAAATAAGTTGTTGTATTTGTTCGTCGCTATAGCTTACCATTTTATCTCCTGTATTGTAACTATAGGCATCACTAGCACGGGCAAATAGAAGACGTAGGAAGTCGTAAATCTCTGTAATGGTTCCTACCGTAGAGCGCGGACTTCTACTTGTTGTTTTTTGTTCGATGGCGATGACTGGAGATAGGCCATCAATTTTGTCTACATCTGGGCGTTCTAGACTCCCTAAAAACTGTCTCGCGTAGGCAGAAAAAGTCTCAATGTAACGACGCTGTCCTTCGGCATAAATGGTGTCGAAAGCTAACGAAGATTTACCGCTCCCAGAGAGACCAGTAATCACTACTAGTTCTTCCCTCGGAATTGTGATGTCGATGTTCTTTAAATTGTGAACTCGAGCTCCTAAAACTTCGATTACATCCTCGTTTTTAGCCATAGTTTGCAAAGGTACTCAAATGGATTGAAAAAAAAGAAGTTGCGTTCGTCCGAAGCTGTTAATTAATTCACATTTTCAGTCAATAAAATCAACTGTGAATTTCTCGATATAAAAATGGATAAAATGAAATAGCAATGAAGAAAAGCACGCCAATTATTAGGGAATAACTCACAATAAGAATTAAGGTTGGAAGTGCAAACAGTAAGTACATTAGCGGAAGTAAAACACCACCCAATACCAATAGCAAGAAAACAATGTACAAGTACTTAATTACGCCCGGTAATTTACGGTCCATTTTACCTTGAAATTGAAATAGTTTTGGCAATACTTCGTTGCTCATATATTCTCCCAACTTGGAAAGAAACACTTCGTTAAAACTAGAATCCTCGAACGCGCTAGAATCTATGTTTTGAGCCAATGCCATAATTTTTTCCTGATGCCGTTCGAACACAGCATTAAAATCGAGCGAATCTTTAAATGATGCGAATTTATATCCAAAGAAGTACCACAGTCCAGAACCACACTTATGTTCGAGCCATTTTTGGACAATATCATTGTCATATACTTTCGGATATTTTATGTTTTCAGGTAGTTTTTTATCCTTGCTGTTGGTCATTAATAAGGCCTTTAATTCAAGATAAAGATTTTCGGTATCATCGTACTGATTGGATTCTTGAAGAAATTCAATCGCGAGTTTCGATTTACCTTTGTAAAATTCTTTGACCTCGAAAAACGTAAGACCAGCAAATTCATCATCGATATACTCACGCAATCCAGGAAGCCACATTTTAGATCGGAGTAGTAATTCAATAATACTTCTGAAATTATGCATTTTCTGAGTAATCTTACCCAAGCTATCGATTACTTGATCACGATTGTTTCGAAGTCCTAACGCCGAAGAAGCTAGGTAAACCATAATAATAGCCGATAAAAATCCACTAATTCCAATAAAGATTGTAGTTACATCTTCTAAAACTATTTTGAATTCGGGCGTAGTGGCAAGTTTTTGCCAAAGCAACAGGCCTATCCCAATACAAAGTAGCCCACTAAAAATTAGTGGGATAAGTGCATATAGATCTTTTATGAGTGATTTTTCCCTCATGTTGGTACAGCGCAAAAAAAGACAAGTCTATATAAGCCTAAGACTAGTGGAAAATCTCAATGTTAAACCATTTGATGTTTAGGACGGGGGTATACGTGACTTGTCTTTTCGTTCGTTCGCTGCTTTGCTGTGATTTAGATTCATCACCAAAAATAACCGCTTTACTTACATATTTGTAGTAAAATACTTACAAATCGATGAAAAGCCGCGTTTTACCGTTGAAGAGGGCAAATTCTCTAGTTTAGACTTAAAAGCCGACAGCAGTATCGTCGCCTCGTCTATCAGCTCCTCCTTCTAAGGTGCCATCTTCGCGCACGAGAATTGCGTCTACTTTTCCAATTACAGGTGCATTTTGCTGGTCAGGTGTATATCCTTTTTGACGTAACTCTTCCAATACTAATGGATCGAAAGAATCGGGTTCGAAAAGCACAATGTCTGGTAACCATTGATGGTGAAATCGCGGCGCATTTACAGCGTCCTGCATGGTCATATCAAATTCGTAAACATTGAGTATGGTTTGTAAAACGGATGTAATAATTGTTGAGCCTCCTGGAGTTCCTACACTCATCCAGAATTTGCCATCCTTTTCTACCAAGGTTGGCGTCATCGAACTCAGCATTCGCTTTTGAGGAGCAATGGCGTTTGCTTCGCCTCCAATGAGACCAAACATATTAGGCTCTCCTGGTTTAGCGCTAAAGTCATCCATTTCATTATTTAAAAAGAAACCAAGGTCAGATGCATAGAGTTTGGATCCATATCCACCGTTTAGTGTGGTGGTTACCGAAATGGCATTACCTAACTGATCTACAATGGAATAATGAGTTGTTTCCATACTTTCATATCCAGGGATGGAGCCATAACTAATAGCTGCAGAAGGGGTTGCTTTTTCAAAAGAAAAATCATCCATTCGTCCCGTTAAATACCCTTCCGAAATTAAGGTGTCAATCGGAATATCTACAAAGTCCGGATCGCCTAAATAAAAGCTTCTATCGGCATAGGCGCGACGTTCAGCTTCGGTAATTACTTGGATAGTCTTCGTAGTGTTATGACCGTATTCGTTTATTGGATATGGTTCAATTGCATTTAGAATTTGCGCTAAGCAAACACCACCACTTGAAGGTGGTGACATAGAAATTACCCGTAAGTCCTTGTAATTAAAAACAACAGGCTCTCTCCATTGCGCTTCATATGCGTTGAGGTCTTCCATGGTCATAATCCCGTCATGAGACTTCATAAACTCCACGAGCTTTTGTCCTGTTTCTCCATTGTAAAATTCGGATCGACCATTTTTTGCAATCCGAGAAAGTGTAGCGGCTAATTTGGGATTTTTAATAGTGTCACCAGCTTTTTGTCCAACCGTATAAAGTGACGCTTCACCATTTACTTTTTCAAAAATAGAATCGTAGTGCTGTAAACGAACGGCTTGTTTCTCTGTGACTACATATCCATTGTTTGCTAAATCGATCACGGGTTGTAAAATCACTTCAATTGGAAGTGAACCTAATTTTTCATGGGCGGCAAATACACCAGCTACAGTTCCGGGGATTCCAACCGCAAGACCACCAACTTTACTAAGGTCACTAATAAAATTGCCTTCTTCATCCAAATACATATCGCGATGTGCCGCCATTGGTGCTTTTTCTCGATAATCTAATGCTCCAATTTCTCCATACTTTGTCCTGTAGACCATAAATCCGCCTCCACCTAAATTTCCTGCATAAGGATAGGCTACTGCCAGCGCCATTTCAGTGGCAACCATGGCGTCAAACGCATTCCCACCTTGTTTCATTATTTCGACGCCAATTTTGGAAGCTTCTTCTCGCGCTGAAACGACCATTGCTTTTTGGGCGATAAGTCCAATTTCTGGCACTTTTTCTTCGACGATAACTTCGGTTGGTTCATTTTTACAAGAAAATAAAAGGAAAACGATTAGGCAAAGGGATGCGATTCTCATAATTCGGATAGTTTTTGTTGTGAAGAAACTTCTAGTTCGGCAAAAAAAGAAGTGAATTCAGATTCAAATTCGGTGTAATATTGTTCTAATTCCAAGACGGCAAAATTCATTTTAGACCTCCCTTTCGTGCGTACATTCATCTGTTTCAGAATCTTACTTATTCCCGAGACAGTCGCGTAGCTTAACAACCAATTGTCTGCCATCATATAAGGCAACATTCGTTGTATACGAATGGGAAGAATTTCGAAGTTGGTCCGAAGCAACTCGTAAAAATCATCCACATAACTAGCCAAATCTTGCGAATGATAGTTACTCCAGTTCTTGGCTAAAAAATGATCGTATAAAATATCTACGATCACTCCGCTGTAATGTCCATAATTTGCATGAAGTCGCGCAGTACTCAATCGTACCGTTGGATGTTGATCGGTATACGTATCGATATGACGATGCAGTAAAATACCTCTTTGAATAGCTGGAGGAAATTTGGTGTAGGCCTTGCCTTTAACACCATCGGCAATAAAATTGCCAATAGTAACACCTTCATCTGCTCCCGAGAGGTAAATATGTGCGAGGAAATTCATTTGGGACAATTTACGAAATCGAGTCTGAATTTATTCAGTAAAAAGTATCTTTGCGTAAAATTTTAGCAAATGACCTTAATAAAATCTATTTCTGGAATTCGTGGAACTATTGGTGGCGCGCAAGGCGATAATCTTACACCAATCGATGCTGTTAAATATGCTGCTGCCTACGGAAGCTGGGTTAAAACGCAACGCAGTAAAGAGACTTACCGTGTAGTGGTAGGGAGAGATGCACGAATTTCTGGTCATATGGTGCAACAATTGGTCATGCAAACTCTGGTTGGTATGGGTATACATGTGATAGATGTTGGACTATCTACTACACCAACGGTTGAGATGGCTGTTACTATGGAACATGCAGATGGCGGAATTATTCTAACTGCTAGCCACAATCCCAAGCAGTGGAATGCTTTAAAGTTACTCAACGCAAAAGGCGAATTTTTGAATGCTGCCGCAGGTCAAGAAATATTAGATATTGCAGAAGGGAATGCCATTCAATTTTCTGATGTTGACAGTTTGGGTGTAATAACTCGCAATGACGCTTATATTGATTTGCATATTGATGAAATATTAGATCTACCTTTAGTAGATGTAGAGGCGATTAAAAGCGCTGGCTTTAAAGTAGTTGTAGACGGAGTGAATTCAACAGGGGGGATTGCGGTTCCTTTATTATTGGAAGCGCTCAACGTTCAACCGGTCAAACTCTTTTGTACGCCTAATGGTGAATTTCCTCACAATCCAGAACCATTAAAAGAACATTTAGGTGAATTAATGGAGATGGTAGTGAGCGAGAAAGCCGATTTTGGAATCGTAGTTGATCCGGATGTCGATCGTCTTGCTTTTGTTGATGAAAAAGGGGAGATGTTTGGTGAAGAATATACTCTGGTTGCCGTAGCCGATTATATATTGAAAAACAATCCAGGGAATACGGTTTCTAATATGTCCTCTTCTCGAGCCTTACGTGATGTGACGACAAAACATGGGGGAACTTATACAGCCAGTGCCGTTGGAGAAGTAAATGTTGTTCAGCAAATGAAAGACACCCAAGCCGTCATTGGAGGCGAAGGAAATGGTGGAATTATTTATCCAGAATTACATTACGGAAGAGATAGTTTGGTTGGAATTGCTTTGTTTTTAAGTCATTTGGCTGAAGAAAATACCACGGTAAGTGAGCTTCGTGCACAATACCCATCTTATTTTATGAGTAAGAAAAAAATTGAATTAACTCCTACCTTGGATGTTGATGGTATTTTAACGCATTTTGCTTCGACTTATAGTAATGAAGAAGTAAATACTATAGATGGTGTAAAAATTGATTTCGAATCTAATTGGGTGCATTTGCGAAAATCAAATACAGAGCCTATTATCCGTATTTACACCGAAGCACCTTCGCAGGTAGAGGCCGATCAACTAGCAGAGCGTTTTATAGCCGAAATTAAAGACGTAAGTAATAACCTTTAAGGGATTCTAAGCGTATAGATTGTGTATCCTTTATGGAAGGGGGCAGTATGGTGTTTCTTTTTTATGACACACGATTATTTTGCTCTGTGTTTCCATCGCTTGTGAGACCACAGGTAATACGCAGGAGCTTCCTTGATTTGCTTTTCGATTTCAGTTAGAAACATACGGGTTAACTGATAATCTGGTATCGATTTCGGATCTTCGGTAAGAGGAACGAAAGTAGCCGAATAATAACCACGCTTTACCTTTTCTACTTTTAAGTAGACCACAGCAAAATCTAATCGTTTTGCTAATTCTTCGGAGCCCGTGAAAACAGGTACATCAATATCCATAAACGTATCTCTATGCTTTGCGGCTTCTACCCGAGGGGTTTGGTCTGATAGAATTAAGGTACACGTCTTTTCACCTTTTTTAAAATTTCGAAAAAGTGTAGGTACTATTTTGGTGTTCGCGACAATAGTGGCACCAAAACGACCGCGTATTTTCTTGACCAATCTATCGAAGTATTGATTATTGATTTTCTTATAAACCGCAACTCCTTTAAAATCCATAAACTTTCCTAAAATTCCGCTCCATTCCCAACTCGCGTAGTGAGCACACATAAGAAGAACACTTTTATCCTTTTTGTAAAGTGTATCCAGTAATTCTAAATTCTCGAACTTAAATCGCTGGGTAATTTCCTTTTCTGAAATTGTCAGATTTTTAATGGTTTCAAATATGATGTCGCATAAATGTTGATAGAATGCCTTAGCGATTTGTTTTCGTTCTAACGGTGTCTTTTCTGGAAACACTAATTCTAAATTACTGTAAACCACTTTTTTTCTATACCCAAAAACGTGATAGATAAAAAAGAATAGAACGGTCGATTTTATATACAACAGCCACATCGGCAAAATGGAAGTCAGCCAGATCATGGGGTAGAAAAAAATATAAAGTAGGCGTTGCATAGTTTAATTTACCGCAAAACTAACTAAATTTATTGCATTACGAATCTCAAAACAAGGGAACCTCTATGCAAAATTTACATATTGCTACACTTATAATCATAGCTGCAAATGTATTGGCCTCGATAAAAGGCTTTAATGATTTTTCGTTTTTTGAAAAATATAAATTCAATGTTTCTGGTATTCGGCGGGGAGAGCAAATTAGAATGCTGACGTCAGGATTCTTACATGTAGACTTTTCGCACTTGCTTTTTAACATGCTTACCTTATATTTTTTTGCTGGGGTAGTGATCAATGAAGTAGGCGTGTCGAAGTTTGTACTTATTTATCTTGCCAGCTTGGTTGCAGGTAATTTGTTGTCTTTTTATTTTCATAAAGATGAGTATCATTATAGTGCTGTTGGAGCAAGTGGTGCGGTTACTGGTATTTTATACGCCGCTATTTTACTTTATCCAAATATGGGATTGTATCTATTTTTTATTCCTATTGCTATTCCGGCTTGGGTATTTGGTATAGGTTATTTAGTTTATTCAATCTACGGAATGAAAAGACGATTAGGTAATATTGGTCATGACGCACACTTTGGCGGTGCGATCGCGGGATATGTGTTAACGCTAATGTTTGTTCCGTCCTTATTTGAAACCAGCTTATGGATAATTTTATTGCTGGCAGCACCTATTGGCATTCTATTTGTAATGCGTCAACTAGGAAAAATTTAAATTGAAGAATTATGAAGCCTTTAAACACATTATTACTACTAATTTTTACAACCACTATGATGGCACAAACCACACCACAACCTTCGGTAGATGTTTCCGGCGAAGGAATAGTAACTATAATTCCAGATGAAGTGACCGTACGTGTACGTGTTGAGAATACTGGCAAAGATCCGAAGACCTTGAAATTGCAAAATGATGCGATTGTAAATGATGTTTTGAAGTATATTGATAAAGCCGGAATTGATAAAAAAGACGTGAAATCGGAGTATGTGCGATTGAGTAAAAATTACGAATACAATACCAAGAAATATACGTATGCTGCCAATCAAGCTATCTCCATTAAGCTTAGAAATTTATCTAGATATGAAGACCTAATGAATGGCTTATTGGAGAGTGGTATTAATCGTATTGATGGTGTTACATTCTCTTCTTCCAAGCAGAAAAGCTTAGAATCTGAAGCGAGAGTTAAGGCCATGGCAAATGCAAAATTGAAAGCGGAACAATACGCCGGGGCAATAAATCAATCGATTGGTAAAGCGATAGCTATAAGTGAATTTAGACAGAGCAATGTTCCACAACCTATGTTGCGAAGTTCTGCTATGAGTATGGATGCCGAAAGCGGTGGTCAACAAACATTGGCGCCAGGTGAAATGAAAATTAAAGCCACGGTTAACGTTCGTTTCGTACTGAACTAAGATTTATTTATTTGCCAACATTACTTGCTTATTGATTTTCAGCAATTGTAATTTTTGTTGTTGATCGTCAGTAAGTTTATACACCTTAATTTCCTGTGACTGATTTATTTTCCCCCAATTGTAATACGTCGTGAGTTTAAAGTAAGTGGGAGCAGATTTTTTGTTGCCTTTATAGGTTAAATTTAACAACCATTCGCCGTCTTCAATATCGTTAATAAAGAAACGCTTGCTCGAGTATCCTTTGCGCTTTTCTTCGTTAATGAGTTCTTGATTACTCGCTAACGTATGCTCAAAAACATAGGCCCGTCTGTCTGGTGATACAAATTCTAAATCAAATTCAGCTTCCGAAGTATTCCATTCGAATACAAAACGAACATCGTTTCTAAATTCTACGATGTCTTCACTTTTAGGCAGGAAACTCTCTTTGATGGCGGTTTGGTTTCTTCGTCTAAAGTAAAGCCACTCCATTTCGTCGTATACCAATTCGCCGATCCCTTCTTCACTTCCTTTAAAACCTTGATTGAGATACCCCATATACATGCGCCAGGATTTCTTAAACTGTTCGTTTTCAGCATAGGCGTGAGCCAAATCTCGATAAGATTGGGCATAGGTCGGTCTAAGTGTGTATACTTTTTTGTAGGCTGCAACCGCTTCATTTTTTAATCCTAAGACTTGAAACTGATAGGCGAGTGCTTTTAATTTTTCTGGATTGCTCTCAGTTTGCAATTCGGCTAGTAATTGTTGCTTCGAATTATTACTTACTAGATCTTGATCTACCTGAACTGCATCATCACTATAATAATTTTGATTAGCGTATTCTTCATTGATTTCATTCGTATTTGTCTTCTGACTAAAGTCTCCTGAATGTGTACTAATAATTATCACTCCACCAACAGCGCGACTACCATAACGAGTGGTGGAAGCCAACGATTTAAGTACCCGAATATCTTTGATGTCAATTGGGTCTATGTTGGGAACAATATCAGTTACCACTCCATCGATTTCCCAAATAGGTGGAACATTGTTAAGAATGGAACCATTTCCACCTCTAATAACAATTTCTTTGGTCACTGGGTTTACCTGTACTCCCGAAACTTTTCCTGCAATGACTTCAAACAAATCTCGAGCTGCAGGATTGATGTCATTGCCATCTACATATCCTGTTGCATATCCCGCCTTTTTAGGATCGAACGTTCCCATTGAAGTTTTAAATTTTGCTTCTACTTTTTTGGTATAGCTTACCACGTTTCCATCTACATTTCGTGCCTTTACAATTACCTCTTCCAGTTCGTTGGTTTCGGGTACCATCTCAAAACTAAGGGTCTCGGTAACATCCTCGACAATAAGAGTGACAGCTTTAAAACCAAGATGACTATAGACCAAAACTTCACCTTGTCTTGCTTCAAGAATATATTTTCCACGTTTGTTGGTTTGAGTTCCTCTCGAACTGCCTTCTACAGAAATATTTACATTTTGTAGTGGCGCATCTAGGTAACTTATTACTCCACGAATCTTCTTAATGGGACCAGAAGGTGTGGATCGTGTTCTTACGGTTTTCTTTTCTGAAGTAAGCTCGCTGTCGAAAGCCACCGCATCTTCTTCGTAATAATTTTTATTGGTGTTATCCGGTTGGTTTTTTTGCTTCTTAGCGGCAATAAGGTCTTCATTAAAAATGGTTCTAACATAGATAATGGGTCGGGCCCTTTTTAAGATGAAGATATCTTCTATAAAATTGATGTTTGGGGTTGTATCGAAATTTGCAGGTACACCATCAATGAGTAAGTCTATTTTTGCCTCACCTTTATCACGGATAAATATTTGCCCCTGTACCAATCTAACTCCAGAAGCTTTACCATCTAACATTTTTCTAAAACTTTGACCTTCAGTTAAGAGATGACCCGGTAGATAATTTGTGGAAAAACCTGACTTATATGGATTGAGAATGCCATTTGGCGTAGGAAGATCTACATTGAGTACATCTTCTTCTTTTATATTACTTATCGAATTTTGCTTTTTCCTGGCTTTTACTATGGAAGCTTCTAATGCATTGGTTTTTTCGACCATTCGAACATTAAGAGTCGTTGTTACATCCTCTATTATAATAGAAAGATCTTTAAACCCCACATAACTAAACAGAAAGACATCCCCTGCGCGTGCTTTCAATTGGTAGTTTCCTTTAGCATCTGTTTTAGTTCCTCGTTGTGTTCCTTCAACTCGAATATTTACATCGGCTAATGGGAAATCTTTGGCAGTAATTGTTCCGGAAATAACCTTAGAAGAATTTTGGGTTTGTGCTGAGAGCAACGTGGAGAATAGAATCAAAAACGATAGTAGTATGATCTTAGAAATGATGCTTCTTTTCATAATGATTTTTTTTGGTCACTGAAAAGCTACAAAACGAAGGGAAGGAGGAGGTAAAACTTTGTCAGAAATCAAAAAGTCTTACCCTTTTTTTAAGGTAAGACTTTCATTTTCTGTTATGTTGCTTGGTATTATTGGCCTCCCATGAGCGAAGCAATTTTTGCTTCCAAGGCTCTTCCGCGTAGGTTCTTGTCAATAATATTTCCGTTTTCGTCCAATAGGAATGTAGCCGGAATACTGCGCACGTTATATTCACGCGCTATTGGATCCTGCCAAAACTTTAGGTTAGAAACATGATACCAATCCATATTATCGTCCTCGATTGCTTTAATCCAACGTTCTTTTTGTCCGTTTTTGTCTAAGGAAACACTAATGATATTAAGTCCTTTATCATGATATTTTTCATATACTCGAACAACGTTGGGGTTTTCAACACGACAGGGTCTGCACCATGAGGCCCAAAAGTCTACAATCGTGTATTTACCGAGAGCATCACTTAACGATAGCATTTCTCCATCAGGAGTAGGCGCCGTAAAATTAGGAGCAGCGGCTCCAATGTCTGCCTTTTTTAAACTCGCTAAGGTCGTTTTTAGTTCCTCAACCACTTTGGTACTTGCAACTTTGGGAGAAAATGATCCAATGTAGGTATTAGCCATTGGCGCTGTAACTTCTTTTCGATTCACCATTTCGGCTAAAAGCATCGCAGAAAATAATGAATTCCCATTTTCAACAATAAAACTTTTTTTCACCGTAGCTTCTTCAGCAACCAATGCAATATTCTCTTGTTGTATTTGAGAGACTAGCATATTATCCTGTTCTCTTCTAGCTTGTTGAAAACGCTGTACGTTAGATGCCTTTTGCTCGTTAAACTCCTTCATTTGTTTTGCAAAAACCGTATAAGCGTCATTTTGCTTACTTCCCGATACAAACGAAGTGGCAATACTGTCTTTATATACCGTGGCTTTCAGATCTTCATTTTCAGGAAAGTAGATAATATTTGCTTGGGCACCGTCGATGGTTAGGTAATTAACCGAAATCTCTTCTGTTTTTGGAAAGGTGCCATTAAAAGCCCCTTGGTTAATTGTGAGAGTGTCTGCTATTTCAGGTCGATTATCACCGCCAACTCGATACACATAAACAAGAGTTCCATCCTCAAAACCAGCGGCAGATCCTTCTAATGTAAAGGAGTCAGAATCCGATCCGCAGGCTATCAAGCTAAGCGCTGTTAGAATATATAAAATAGGTTTCATAGGGTTTCTTTTTAATCAAACAAATGTACTTGGTTTTTTCTGTTTTAACGAAACAGGCTACTAAAATTATTGTTAATGTAACAGTTCTGCAGGTAGTTCGTCTTATTATTTTGTAAATTTAACCACTAATCTGCTGGAAAAATGAATGCTGAAGAGAACGACTTTCCGTTATCCATACAAATAGGCTTTTCAAAACTATTTGACAAGTATCGTGCTTTAAATCAAGATGATAATGCTATCCTTTCGGAACATATTCAAAAAGTTTTAGAGATAGCCGATACCTATCCTGCGTTAAGCAATGGTATTGAGAGCAAAGAAGATGTGGAAGAATATAAAGAACAAATCGATTATATACTTCGCGACTTGTTTTCCCCAATACTTTTAGAAAATGAAATAAAGATTGCCACTGTACCTTATCGCGATTTTATATTTAAATCAACTCGACGTTTTGATACAATTACGGAAGTAGCAGGAGATAATTTGGATCTGGAATTCACCGACTTTAGTGACGATCAAGCTTATATTATGGGTTGTAGCATTATTTTGAATGCGTACTATGGCTATCGTATTGATTTCAGACGTCCCTTTTATTATCAGATTCCAGACGCTCAAGGTATTTTAAGATATTATAAGGCATTGTATAATGGAGATTTTGTAGCTATCGAAAAGACTGATAAGGCGGTCGATATTACGCCAGAAGATGTGTCGGAGCTGATAGATAATTTCGATAACATTGCGATTTGGAAGGAAAAATTTCCACCCAAGAGCTGGACGTTTAAGGGGTTCGTAATAGCCAATTTATACGATGCAACCATAGATGTTTCTCTTTCGAATTTTAAAGCAACGCTCATAAGAAAAGAGGCGAATGATGAAAATTTTGTCACAGATTTTCGGACCATTATTCGGGCGATATTTAATTTGCCAGATTTAGAGATTGGGTATGCTATTTTTAATCAGGAAGAAGATACGTTTGAGAGTCCGCCAATTTCTCATAGTGTGAACAGTTATATTTTGGCTGGTAAACAGGAGGAATCTTGTCGCACTGCTTTGTGTGAATATTCGTATGCGCAATTGGTCGATAAACACGATATCTATAGTGTTTCTAATGTCGATAAATTCGCCACCTTATATCCGGATAATGTGTTGTATCAAAAACTAGTGAAGCAGGATATACAAAGTGTAATTATCGCACCTTTAGTAGATAAAGATTCGGTTATGGGAGTGATGGAGATTGTTTCTAAAAAACCAGAAGCACTCAATACCATTAATGCACATAAACTACAAGATATAATGCCGTATCTAGTTGATTCGGTAAAACGTTCTAAGGAACGAGAAGAGAATGATATTGAATTAATGATTCAAGCCGAATGTACTTCTATTCATCCTAGTGTTCACTGGAAGTTTAAAAAAGAGGCTTATCGCGTACTCAAAGCACAGCAGCGAGGAGAAGAAGCTACGTTTCAAGAAGTAGTTTTTGAAAATGTGCATCCTCTTTTTGGGCAGATAGATATCAAAGGATCTTCCGAGGCTAGAAATGTAGCCACTAAAGATGACTTGATTCTTCAATTGCGTCAGGTACGTAAAATTATCCATAAAATCTCTGTAGAAGATCCGCTACCAATCTACGAGCATCTCACATTCAGAATCGATAGTTTTCTGGATGAAATTAAAGATCTCCTGCAAGTAAATAGCGAGCGACAGGTTCTTAACTTTCTTAAAAATGAAATCATTCCGCTATATGATCATATAAAGAAGAAGAATGCAAGCCTTAAAGAGCTGGTGGAAGACTATTATCAATCTTTAGACCGTGATAAAGGTTTTATTTACAAGAATCGCAAACAGTATGATGATAGCGTAATGCTTATCAATAAAACCATGGCTGCCGTATTGGATAAAAAGCAGAAAAAGGCACAGAAAATGTACCCGCATTATTATGAGCGGTTCAAGACGGATGGTGTAGAACACAACCTTTATATTGGTGGGTCAATTACAAAATCGGATAGTTTTCATAAGATATATTTATATAACCTAAGACTTTGGCAGTTGCAAGCGATGTGCGAAATGGAGAATAGATTTTATAAATTAAAAGAAACACTTCCGGTTCCATTGGACGTTGCTTCGATGATTTTGGCGTTTAATACACCATTGTCCTTGCGTTTTAGAATGGACGAAAAACGATTTGATGTAGATGGCACCTATAATGCCAGATACGAAGTGGTGAAAAAGCGTGTCGATAAGGCTCATATTAAAGGAACTGACGAGCGTATTACTCAACCAGGAAAAATTTCGATTATCTATTCACAAACTTCAGACGAGCGTGAATATATCAAGTACATACAATTCTTGCAATCGAAAAAGCAATTGGGAACTTCTATAGAAATATTAGAATTAGAAGATTTACAAGGTGTAACAGGACTCAAGGCGATTCGCGTTAATGTATTGTACAATCGAGGCGAAAAAGAAAAAGAGTATTACACCTATGAAGATCTCTTAAGTGAAATTGATAAATCTTAATGAGCTGTTTCTGTTATCCATAATGAAATAGCAAAGGACGCCACAGATATTACAATTCCTACTACGAAGATATTATAGGTAATGCGCAATAACTTGTATTTGCGATTTAAAACAAGACCTAAAAAGTATAAATCCTTCGTAAGTGAAGAATACATATAGTCTTTATCACCAAGCATTTCATTCATTGCCCATTCAAATTCTTGCAAACTCATTTTATGAAAATTACCGAAGAATAAAAGGTTTACTTTCCTTTCGTCAACATCCTGTTTGGTAAACTTGCCACTAGTTACATTGGGTCGTGTTGCCAATACAGACAAAACGATTGTGATTACTGTAAAAACAATAAACACTATGGTGGGCCAAATGAGATATTGATTTGACGGATTATCTAGTTTAGGTATTAAATTCGACAGTGCAATCGAGATAATAATTGCATTTACGGAAAGTAAAATATTTGCCTTTGTGTCAGCAATATCACTCAGTTTTATATGGTTTTTTAGTGTAACACGAAAAACACTTTGAATTGCCTTTTCTGGATCATCTTTTTTGGCTTTTGCTTTTGCCAAAGCCTCTTTTTCTTTCTTTGAAGCTTTGATTTTCTTCGCTTGATTTTGTGCTTCAATCATGGCTTGAATGTTTTTTTGTTTGATTGGCTCCCAATTTTCTTTGGCGTAATCGGTATAATAAGAGTGGACGTTTTGAAGCATAGAAATATTTTCTTTCATCCATTCTTGCTTCGAATAATTCTTAATGTTTTGTAATTGTAATTCCAACCGAAGGAATTCACTCGCCTCTTGAAAATAATCCTTTCCAAAATGTGATGCATCAGCATCTCGTATAATCTTCTCCAGTAACGTTTCTGGGATCGCTTCCATCTTGGTAGCGAGAATACAAGCCTTTACTTTTTCAATAACTGCAGCATCTACATTAGCCTCTTGTAGGAATTTAGTCGCAATTTCAACGCTCCGTTCTTCGTGGTTTTCACGATCTGCACAATACCCAGTATCGTGGAAAAGTGTCGCCAAGAAGACAATTTCCGAATCTTCGGGCGATAGTTCGATATGTTCTACAATTTCTTTTGTACTTTTAAATACGCGTTTGGTGTGCGTGATATTGTGATATAAACAATTCGTGGGAAGGTCTTCGGTAAGAAGGCCAGTGACATAGGCTGAGGCAGCATCAATTAATTTTGACATTAGCGCGCGTTTAGAGCTACAAATTACTAAATTTTTAATCTAAGTCTGTTTCCATGCAAAAAATTTACATTTCTTTAAGTTGTATTTCCTTATTTTTTTTCTTCGGATGTGCTACCTATGACACCAAATGGTCCGCCGATTCTAATTTGGAGGCGGAGTCGTCTCCTTCTCAAAATATTGAAAAAACATTTTACTTGATTGGTGATGCCGGTGGTGCAGAAGAGAATAGTTCGACTTTGGCTCTTGAAGCACTACAGAAACAGCTCAGTACCGTCAACACCCAAAATTCCCATTTAATTTTCTTGGGAGATAATATTTATCAAAAAGGGTTACCCTCCAAAGGTGATAGCGATCGCGCATCTGCAGAACATAAACTCAATGTTCAGTTAGAAGTTGCGAAACAGTTAAACGGAAATACTCTTTTTATTCCTGGCAACCATGATTGGTATAGCAATCTTTCAGGATTAAAAGACCAAGAGAAAATGGTTGAGGATGCCTTAGGTAAAAATACGTTTCAGCCTGAAAATGGTTGTCCGATAAAAAAGATCGACATTACCGATCAGATCGTAATCTTGGCAATCGATAGTCAGTGGTATATTTCAAAATGGAACAATCATCCAACGATCAATGACGAATGTGAGATTAAAACGCGCAATGATTTTTTCTTAGAATTGGAAGGCGAATTGAAGAAAAACAACGAAAAAACAATCATTCTAGCAATGCACCACCCGGCCATGACCTATGGTCCTCATGGCGGATCTTTTAATGCCGAAAAACACCTATTTCCCTTCAAAGCGAAAGTTCCTTTACCTGTTATTGGAAGTCTTGTGACGCAAATTCGCTCACAGGGAGGAGTTTCTCCGCAGGACAGGTATAATCAACGTTATAATGAATTGATGGGGCGCTTGCTCACCTTAGCTCAAGGGAATGATCGTCTAATTTTAGCTTCGGGACATGAACACACTTTACAATATATAGAGCGTGAAGGCGTCAAACAAATTGTTTCGGGTTCTGGTTCGAAAGAGTCTCCGGTCCGACTTGGAGATGGGGCTAAGTTTGTTTCCGGAAAACAAGGTTTTGCCAAATTGGATGTCTTTAACAATGGTGCTTCACAAGTGACGTTCTACGAGTCTGTAGAAGGGGAGCCACAAGCCGTATATTCTACCAAGGTTTATGAAAAGACGAGTGAATATGATACTTCTAATTTGCCAAAGTCTTTCGATACACAAACAACAGCAAAAGTGTATTCGACAGAAGCTACCGATAAAGGAAATAGTTACGATTGGTTTTGGGGAGATCACTATCGCTATGTATATGGCACTGATGTAAAAGTTCCTGTAGCTACATTGGATACCTTATTTGGTGGGTTTACCATCGCGCGAAAAGGGGGAGGACATCAAACGCGTTCATTGCGATTGCTCGACAAAACCGGTCGAAATTTTGCGTTACGTGCCGTTAAGAAAAGTGCGGTGCAATTTTTACAAAGTGTTGCGTTCAAAGACACTTATGTGGAAAATGATTTTAGGGAGACATTAACCGAAGATGTGATTCTTGACTTTTATACGGCAAGTCACCCTTATGGAGCTTTTGTGGTGGGACCTTTGGCAGATGCTATAGGTGTTTACCATACCAACCCTACGCTTATTTACATGCCCAAACATGAAGCACTTGGTAAGTATAATTCTGAGTTCGGAAATGAACTCTATGTGATAGAAGAACGGCCGGATGACGATTTCTTAGATGTAGCCTCTTTTGGAAAACCTTCGGCCATCGAAAGTACAAGCGACGTAATCAAAAATCTTCGCAAGGATGAGGAATATGTGATGGATGAAGCCGCATTTATTAGAGCGCGATTATTCGACATGTTGTTAGGAGATTGGGATCGTCACCAGGATCAATGGCGATGGTCTCGTTTTGATACCAACGGTAAAAAAGAATACCGCCCTATACCAAGAGATCGGGATCAAGTATTTTCAAATTACGACGGAGCACTATTAGATGTTCTTAAAACCTTCATTCCTGCCAGTAGACAATTTCAGGAATACGATGGTGAGTTAAAAGATGTGAAGTGGATCAACTTAGCAGGAAGTCGAATAGATCGAGCGTTCACAGAAACGGCTCATAAGGAGATCTGGACCAGTCAAGCCAAGTTTATTCAAGAAAATCTAACAGATGACGTTATTGATGAGGCGTTTAAGAAGCTTCCAGCCGAAGTTCAGGATGAAAAGTCGGAAGATATCAAACAAAAACTTAAATCGAGACGTGGCAATTTATTAGATATTGCCAATAGGTATTACGATTACCTTTCCCGATTAGTGGTTATTACGGGGACAGATAAGGACGATTACTTCGAAATATTACGAGAAGATGGAAAGACAAAAATATCTGTCTCTCGAATAAAAGGAGGAGAGGTTCAGGCTCCGTACAAGGTACGAACGCTACTATCTAGTGAAACCAAAGAGATTTGGGTTTACGGATTGGACGATGACGATCAATTTGTAGTAAGAGGAAAAGGAAGTCAACCTATTTTTACTCGAATAATCGGTGGTCAAAATAATGATGTATACCGCATTGATGATGGTCGTAAAGTAAAAATTCATGACCATGCCCATAAGCCTAATACGATTGAGAAAAAAGGTAGTGCTAGTTATAGTTTTTCCGATTCGTATACCGTAAACACTTACGATTATACTAAAAATATAAATCGAACAAACAGCATCGTCCCTTCTATTGCTTTTAATCCCGATGATGGTATAAAGATAGGTGCGCAGAACTCCTATATTATTCGAGGATTTAAAACCGATCCATTTCATCAAAAACACGTAGTAAGAGCTGGTTATTATTTTGCTACGGAAGGTTTTGATGTTTCTTACGATGGCGAATTTGCCGACACCTTCGATACGTGGAACTTTTTGATTGGAGGTCATTTTGCGAGTGAGAACTTTACGCAAAATTTCTTTGGTTTCGGGAATGAAACTGAAAACTTCGACGATGACCTTGATCTTGATTTTAATCGAGTAAAGACGGGTATATTAAGTGGTTATATTGGTGTAGTAAAGGATGGCGAACACGGTGGAAAGTTTTCAATTACGGCGGGAATCGAAAATATCGAAGTAGAAGATACGCAAGGTCGTTTCATAACCGATGTGTTTGAACCTGGCAATCCAGTGTTCGATAGCAAGACATTTGGAAAGGCTGAAGTTGCCTATCAATATAGCTCTTACGACAATCCAGCGACTCCTAGTAGAGGTATGTTTTTTGGTTTAATGGGAGGATTTAGATCGAATCTTGATGATACTGAACGTACATATGGTTACATTCATCCTCAGCTTTCTTTCTATAACGCCCTAACCAAGAACAATAGGCTTGTTCTTAAAACGATGGCGCAAGGTCAGTTTAACATTGGAGACAGTTTCGAGTTTTATCAGGCCGCTAATTTAGGGGCTAACAATGGATTGAGAGGCTTTCGTAATCAACGATTTAATGGAGATAGTGCCTTGGCACTTGGAGCAGATTTGCGATACCAATTGAAACGTTTTAAAACAGGATTACTTCCTTTAGAACTAGGCGTATTTGGTGGTTATGACGTTGGTAGAGTATGGATAGATAATGAAGATTCAGACACGTGGCACAATAGCCTTGGAGGAGGACTATGGATTAACGCAGTTGATGCGATTTCTGGTCAGTTCGGATTGTTTAATAGCGACGACGGACTCCGATTTTCATTCGGATTTGGGCTCAGCTTATAATTTCAAGAGATAGACATTACCACCTTTTCCTTTGGATCGTTCGTCGGCAATGTACAGCTCGTTTTCGTTTTTAAAGCAAATGCTCTCTTTTTGAGAGTTATGGTGTAATTTTATTTTTTCGACAGAACCTTCTAGAAAAGAATTGCCTTCGTAATCTGAAAAAATCCACACTTTATTATGACTTAAGAGCGCTATTTTACCGGTTGGCACATGCACAGCCGCCGAAGTGATCTGACAGTCCTTTTCGTCATTACACGTAGAGAATGTTCCTATTAATTTGGCGGTTACATCACCAATCGTAAGTGGTACTTGATAAACCCTTGTTTCACCATCGAAAGCTGCGTCGCGGTGTCGGGTAAAGAGATAGAAATGATCGCCTAAAACAATAAAGCTTTCTACATCATAGATTCGATCTTTTTTTGATTTGGGTGGAAACTTCTTCTGATCTTCGAACTGGAAGCGGGTAACTTCAGGTTCATATCTTCGCTTGTCGATTTGCTCAGGATTTTTTAAATGATAGATGGTGAGATCTTCTCGGTTGCTAAAGTTATTTCCGAAATCACCAACATAAAGAGTTCCTTGGGCATCCATGGTAAGATCTTCCCAATCTATATTGGTATATCCTTTTAACCGAATGGTTTGCTCGGTTTTGTTGGTTTCTAAATTATAGCGGTAAACTTCTGGAGGGTTTCGAGAATCGTTTATTGCCCAGATTGACTCTTGGTTCGGCAATCTTTCAATTCCGCTTACCTCGTGTAATTTACTGGGAAGATCGGCTATTAATTCAAGTTTGCCATAATCTTGACAACTTGCAGCCACACTACATAGTCCAAAAATAAATCCGATTATTCTCATATTTTTAATTTACCATAGTAAAGAAAAAACAATGCCACAATTTACTTAGGTCTTTTGCTCCTTATTGAAGTATACTAGGTAATAGTACATCTGCTTTTCTTCGTCCCATCCTTTTTCTACAAACTTTTCGGCGCTTTCTGGATTGATAAAATCCATTTTAATTTGGATGTTGGTATCCAATTCGATCACATTCTTAATTTTCTTCCGAGCTGCGGTCACGGCAGTATTTGCAATAGGGAAGGAGGTAAGGTCTTCAATTTTATATTTAGGCGCTTGTTCAGATTTATAATGTCTAAATTCTGGAACTAAATCTGGGTTGTCGATAACCTCATTTACGAATGCGGATTCTTCGAACATATCATTCTTAGCAAAATGATTAACGGCGCGGTTCATAAACAGGACTTCCTCCTTTTTATCCTCTGCCGGCAAGACAACGTCTTTAGCGAAATCTTGACAAAATTTCAAATACTTTTTTGTCATGAAATTTTCATCCTCAAAAGCGTCTACTCCTAAGAAACTTTCTAGCCAATAGCGTGCATCGTAACGATTGCTATCTACCGATAGAATTTTATATCCCTCATCCTTTTTCGTATTAAAGATGAGCGCTCCTTTATCCAATTTACTTAAATTAACTCCTTGCTGTAAAATAGCATCTAGTTGATTTTCACCTTCAGCGAATTGTAAAAAATCTTGTTTAATTTCTGACTTGAAAATACCAATACCGTTTACTTTTTCATTATCTATTTGCAAATTTTCGAGGTAGGCAACATAAACTTCACCACTTTTTATATGAGGGTGCATTGACTGATCAAAAAGCAAACGGGCTACTTTTTTACTTTCTTCGTGAGCCGTCTCAGGTGCGTCAAAAATGGTAGTAACCGTCTTAAATAGATCGTGAAATTCTAAATCGTTTTCATTCGAAAATTGAAAATAATTTTCTTCTTTATCTCTAAAAGGTTTGAGAAAGAACTCCTTTAATAAAGGGGTTATTTCATCGTCCATTTGGTAATCGCTATTGGAGAGAATTAGGCCTTCATTCCTACTTTTATTTCCGACCCTATGAATAGAAAGAGATGCGATGTGAGTATTGTATAAGTTGATCATTTAGTGGGCAGTTTATTAATAGTTGAATGTATGAGCCGAAGTTAATTCCAATTCTCGTCAAAGTCTAACGAATCGTAATCTTCCGGATCTAAATCGTATTCATCTTCCTCGCCTTCAGAGAGTTCTGCAGTGAATTCTTTTTCGGGAGCTTCTTCGGGTATTTGACCATGGGCAAACATAACATTTGGATAGGTACGGCCTTCTTCATATTCGGCTATTTCTGCTAGTTCGACCATAAAAGTCCACATGTTAAGAAAGTCATAGACATAAATTAATTTGGTTTGCTTCTCGTCAACAGCACTATCAAGAGGTGTCTCATTCATCACGCGAACGCTTCCTGGCGTTTCACTCATGTCGAACAAAGCAATTTCTTCTCCTTGTTCCCAAAGTTCATTACTTATATAAAAGGATGCCATTTCTTGTCCGCCAAAACCAAAGGATTGGGTTATAACGTTATGCAGATCCTCTAAGGTTGCAGAGGCCTCAATTTCTAAGTCTCTAAATACATCCTCATGTGTGTCTAAAATAGCTCTAAAGCGATAAATCATGTGTTTATTTATTTTGTAATATCCATAGGTTTACTACGGAAGAACAGGACGGCAAAGTTACAAAGATTTGTCTGTTTTTGTTGCGTTAAAAACTTCTAAAACAACATACCATTGAATTCCGAATAGTAAGCAAGCAATTACCAAGTGTAATGGTTGAGACAAGAATGGAAAATCGAAGTAATACATTGCGATTCCGGTAAAAGCTTCCAATAATACAAACCCGAGAATCCAGTTGAATTGGCTCAATGCCCAATTGTTTTTTCGCTGCGTATACCATAAAAATGCATTCAGAGCAAAAACCAAGATTGAGAAAGATCGATGAATATAAAACTGTAGTGTTGGGTTTTCAAGCCATCTTTCTTTCGCATCATATCCTACGGTATCTACTGTTTCATCAACAAATTGTCGCACTTGTGTGCCAAAAACTACTTGTAAAAGTGTAAGGCCTACCGACAGTAATACCAGGTTCTTAAATGTTTTTGAAGTAAAATAGGTCTTTTTATTTTCTGCAGAAATGAACAATAAATAAAGCAAAACAGCTACAATTACTAATGCCATTACCATATGTATCGTAATTTTCACAGGAGCCAACACCGAATAAACGACGGTTGCTCCCAACCAAGCTTGAAAAACAATGAGAAAAACACTCACTATAGAAAGAATCGTTATTAATTTGCGTTTTCTCCATTTTGCGATCGATAGAATTGCCATGATTAGAATGGCCAAGCCTGATAACGCACCGAGAAGACGATTAATATATTCTATCCACGTATGCCAAACATTAAATGTTGCATAATCATGTTTTGTATAGGCTTCCCAATTGGTCGTTAGAAATTCGTTGGAGGTTGTAAAATTAGTTACAGCTACTTGTAATTCATTATCTTTTATTATTACCTGTCCTTTTTCGAAACTTCTATGAGGCTGCCATTGCAAGGTTTCAGCATCTGTGGGTGGAATATAATATCCAAAACACTTCGGCCAGTCTGGACAGCCCATGCCACTTCCCGTCATACGAACCATAGCACCTGCAATAATTACTAGGTAAACGAGAATTAGTGCTATTTTAACCCATTTTCTATACATATTTACATTTTAGTTTGAAGCCCTAATTCTTTCCCTTTTTTTAGCATAAAAGATTGAGCTGCTTCATATTCGTTTGGGATTTCTCCTTCCAAAATAGCTTCCTTAATGGCGTCCTTAATAATTCCTATTTCCCGACAAGGTTTTAGATTAAAAGTGGTCATAATCTCTTCGCCACTAACCGGAGGTTGAAAATCGCGTATGCGATCCCGTTCTTCAACTTCGATCATCTTTTCTCGCACTACCTTAAAATTGTTATGGTATTTCTTAAAACGCTTCGGGTTTTTGGTCGTAATATCTGCCTCGCAGAGCGTCATTAAATCGTCTACGTGATCACCTGCATCAAATACCAATCGTCTAACTGCACTATCGGTTACTTCTGTTGCAAGAACGATAGGACGGGAACTCATCATAACCATTTTTTGAACGAACTTCATTTTGTCGTTCAATGGCATTTTGAGGCGTTTAAATAATTTATAGACCATTTTGGATCCCACAAATTCATGACCGTGAAATGTCCATCCCACCTTTTTACTAAATCGTTTTGTGGGGGCTTTTCCTATGTCGTGCAAAAGCGCTGCCCATCGTAGCCAGAGATTATCCGTTGTTTGAGCAATATTGTCAACAACCTCCAATGTATGCCAGAAATTATCTTTGTGTCGTTGCCCTTCTACCTCTTCAATTCCTTGTAAGTCCACCAACTCTGGCAAAATATAGGGAAGTAAACCTGTTTTATGTAATAGGGAAAAACCAAGAGATGGCACTGGTGCAGCTAGAATTTTATGTATTTCATCAACGATGCGTTCTTTCGAAATAATTTCAATACGCTGTGAATTTCGCGTAATGGCATCTAGTGATTCTTGTTCTATTTTAAAATTGAGTTGTGTTGCAAATCGGATGGCGCGAAGCATTCGAAGCGGATCATCACTATAAGTAATGTCCGGATCCAAAGGCGTACGAATGATCTTATTTTTAAGATCTTGGACTCCGTTAAATGGATCGAGAAGGTCGCCAAAAGTATCTTCATTTATACTAAGTGCTAATGCATTGATCGTAAAATCACGTCGGTTTTGATCATCTTGCAAGCTGCCGTTTTCTACAGCAGGATTTCTACTTCCTTCACTGTAACTTTCTTTTCTTGCCCCTACAAACTCCAATTCTACACCTTGACTTTTCAGCATGGCAGTGCCGTAATTTTTAAAAACGGATACTTTAGGTGTATTGGGTAGTAGTTGAGAAACCTTTTTCGCTAAACTGATTCCGCTACCAATAGCAACAATATCAATATCCTTAGCTGTTCCACGTTCCAGCAGATAATCACGTACAAAGCCACCTATAACATAGCTCTCCAACGAAAGCGCCGAAGCCGCTTTGGAAACTGTATTAAATAAAGGATGTTGTAATGCGTTTTTGTAGTTTGGTACAGCCATTAATCTCGTATCACCTTGACCGTTCCATCATTCTTCAGCTTAATAATAGCCGACGGTTTGGCCGATTTTTTTTGCTGGTACAAATTTACGACATAGTCAACGCCTTCCAAAATCTCCTTGGATATTTCTTGGAAGGTATTTGGGCTAGGTTTACCACTAATATTTGCTGAAGTAGATACGATGGGTTTTCTAAATTTACGGATAAGTTGCTTGCAAAATTGATCTTGAACGACACGTATGGCCAGAGAGTTTTCTTCTGCAATAAGGTTTTCGGCTACTCGAATGGGATCGTCATAAATGACTGTTGTAGGTTTGGCGGCGTATTTTAGTATATCGTAGGCAACTTCTGGTACATCTTCCACAAATTGATTGAGCATTTTGAAATCATGAACCAGGCAAATAAGAGCCTTACTTTCGGCACGTTTTTTAAGTTGATATACCTTTTCAACAGCCTTTTCATTGGTCGCATCACAACCAATTCCCCATACCGTATCTGTAGGGTAGAGTAGTAGTCCGCCTCGTTTTAATACTGCTAATGCTTGTTCAATTTCAGCTTTCATTAAATAGATTTATAAAGGTCAATATAGGCTTTTGCAGTCGCGTCCCAATTAAATTTGGCGGCCTGTTTTTTGTATTCAGTTTCATAAAATTCCTGATTATCGGCATACGTATTTAACCCATCTTTAAAAACTTTGGCCATGTTTTTAGGTGTTAAATCGTGCCAGTAAAATGCATGTGCACCACCAATTTCTGGAAGAGAGGTCATATGTGCCAAGAAAACGGGCTTTCCAAAGGTCATGGCTTCAATTGGAGGCAAACCAAAACCTTCTCGAAGTGAGGGGAATACAAAGGCATGACAGTTTTGAAAGTAGTACTGCTTCGTTTCATCGTCAACTTTTCCCACTAGTAATACTTGATCACTAACACCAAACTTTTCGATAGCGGCTCGCACGTCATTACCATAAGATCTAGTATCATTACCAGCAATGACCAGCTGGAAATCGGGTAAATATTGCATCATTTCTACCAACAAGTGAAAGTTTTTTCGGGCTCGAAAATCACCAATAGTATAAAGGTATTTTTTAGTAAGCTCCTTAGGCGGATTCACCTGCGAAGTATCTAAAGTCTCCATAATGGGATTTCCATTGTAGATCACATGTTCTGGGACATTAGGTACATCGAAAAAATCATGGGTAGATTTTTTCGCATATTCTGATATGTAAGTGATTGCATTTGCCCGCTTCAGTTTTTCAATAAATTGAAGGTTGCGCGGATGTGTTATATCGTTAGAGATTTCATCTACAAAATTCACATCATGCACGGTCAATATGTATGGTAAGTCTCGTTTGGGTTCTATTTTAGTATTCTGATTGAGCGAATGCCAGATGTCGTATTTTTTTCTAATTTGGAAAAAAGGATATCGTCTCCCGCCAAAGTAGTATTTGTATGAAAAATAATTTCCGAATAGTTGTTTCAAAAAACCTCTTTTCTGGGTATGAACGGTAAAATGGATATCTGGATCTTTGGCATTGTAAAATCCTTTAAGCAAGTGTAAATTGAATTGCCCAAAACCTGTAAAGGGATTATTGATGTTATGTGATTCTAGAAATATTTTCATTTCAGATTTTTGTAGAGCAGATGTAATTGAACATAGCGATTAAAGACTGAAGTCGCGTTTATATATGCTAATATAAAGCCTTCTTTTCCATCTAAGATGCCCAAGCGTAAGATGTATTGATGCCAAAAGCGATAGGCCGGACGTACTAGAAAGTGATAGAGTGTAACTTTCTTACCTTTCTTAAATGCTGTTTCTGCTTGCAGCGAACTATAATGTCTCAGCTTCGCGGTATAATCTTCATAACTTTTATAAGTATGATGTGGTAATTTACTTTTTAGCTTTTCTACTTTACCTTGGGTATTAATGGTTTCATGCACCAAATTTCCATCATATTGACAGTGTTCCTTATGAAAAAGCCGAATCACCCAGTCTGTTTGAAAGCCACTGTATTTAATTTTCTTACCCATAAAATACAATTGGCGTTTTATGGAATAGGCAACAGCAGATGGATTTTGTAATACTTGTTTAATTTCATTTTCTATAGATGAAGTGATTTCTTCGTCTGGATCGAAAAAAACTACCCAGTCGTTGGCGGCTTGAGAAATGGCAAAGTTTTTCTGATCGCTGAAGTTCTTGAACTCTCGATGTACTAAGCGCACTTTACTGTGTTTTTCAGCAAGAGCTACGGTATTATCGGTACTGAAAGAATCTACAATTACAATTTCATCAGCAAAAGAGAGACGTTCAATAAACTTTTCAATATGCAGGGACTCATTATACGTGATTGCGAGTGCAGATATCTTTGGGTATTGCAAGGTTTTAAAGCTTTTATACTGCGAAGGTACGGTGTTTTTATCATTTGTGTGCCGTTCGACTTATTTGAAAAAGCTACTTTTGTAATCATTAGTGATCGCGAATGGGAAAGAAATTAGTAGTTCATCCAACATACTCACATCTTACGAAGGTTATTGAAAATGCCTTGGAGGACTTTGAGACTTCCAAAGGGAAATTGCTGTGGAACGAGCGCAATACCATTAAGGTTATGCAATTTGATGGTAAAGAATATGCGGTAAAGTATTTTCGTGTACCTCATTTGGTAAATCAGTTAATGTATAGGTTTTTTAGGCCTTCCAAAGCGGAGCGATCCTATGTACATACTCGAAAACTTCTAGAACAAAATATCAATGCGCCTTTTCCATTAGCTTATTTTGAAAAAACAACGGCCTTATTATTTAAGGATAGTTTTTTTGTAAGTGAATTAGTTGCTTCAGATCTTACTTATCGCGAGCTTATACACGACACTAATTATCCAGACCGAGTTGAAATTTTAAAACAGTTTACCCGTTTTACTTTTGCTATACACGAGGCAGGGATAGAATTCTTAGATCATTCTCCTGGGAATACCTTAATTAAAAAAGAAGGAGATCGATATCAGTTTTACT
>Ga0316208_1001051_pt1 | contig 28188 bp, 24 predicted proteins | sample 3monopyrite_MG_FD_204944 | JGI IMG/M metagenome (GOLD analysis project Ga0316208, IMG submission 204944) | Microbial mat bacterial communities from mineral coupon in-situ incubated in ocean water Damariscotta River, Maine, United States -... | ecosystem: Environmental > Aquatic > Marine >... | reverse complement strand
GGCGGCCCTCTCTGGCAATCGCCGCGGTGTTCGCGGCGGGTTGGTTACACCAGTGAGGTGCCCGCCTATCCCGCCTCGCGCAACCCCAGGATCGGCCGCCTCAGCCGAAGGTCGCGATCACACCCCAACACATCCGTCACCGGGGGCGGTGCAATCGCTCTCTCAACGAATGCACGCGCCGACATCGACAACAGCGTGTTCACCAACAACACCTCCACCGGCACGGTCTCGGGCGATGGGGGGAGTACCTTCCGCCTCGACAACGGCGCAATCACCACCTGCGGGACCTGCTGCGAGGTCTACGACACCAGCGCAGACCCCGTGATGCTCTCTACCGACGGCTCTAGCTGGACCTCAACCTCAAATGCGCTCAACACCACTCCGCCTGGGGCCTTCTCCATCGGCTTCGGCGGGCTCGACAACTTCAGCTGCGACGCGAGCAGCAACGAGTGTACCGCTTCCGGAAATACCTGCACTGTGCCCCCAAACTAGCCCGGCCCCCCGCCCAGCCCCGGTCAACCCGCCCCCCAACACACGTAGACCTCGGTCCTCGGTCGGGTACACCGCCCGCCCCATCGACCCCGCCGCCTCATAGACCGAGGACAGGCTCGGCTCTACCGCAGTCCGTCAACGAGCGAAGCGAGGCGAAGGCCGGAGTAATGGATCTCAAGCGCTACCCACCCACCCAACTCCCCCACCCCTCAAGCCTCCCCCACCGCCTCAGTCCCCGCCAACAACATCGCCAGCGTGTCCGAGATCGCCGCAATCCGCTCCGCCGTCGTCGAGCCGAGGTAGGCGCGACGCGGATCGGGGGTCGTGTACACCCGCCGGGCGAGGGAGTGCACCAGCTCCATCCCCTCCACCGCGGCCAGGCGCGCCGCCTCCTCTCCCGCGCTCGGGGTGAGAGAGCCCAAGCGCCGGACCATCGCTCTGAGGCCCTCCAACTCGGCGGGATCGGGCTCTGATTCGTCGATACGCTCGACCGCGAAGACCCGGTACAGGGTGTCCGCCGTGATCTCCTCGACCAGACGCACGCTGGCGAGATGGCCGACGACGATATTGAACCGCCCATCCGGCAGCTCCTGGCTCTGCACCACCTGGGCGACCGCCACCTCGGGGCAGATCCGGGGAGCGGTGGCCCCTTCGCGCTCGAAGCCCACATCCAGCGTGCCGATGCCCAGCAGGCCATCTGCAGCGAGCACATCGGCGAGCATCGCCCGGTAGCGTGGCTCGAAGATATGGAATGGCGCCATGCTCAACGGCAGCAGCACCACATCGGGGAGAGGGAAGATCGGAAGCGCGCTCAGCCGGTCTTGGAGCGCCATCAGTCCGAGAACACGCAGGAACCGGCCTCGGCGACACAGGCTGGGAGAGGCTCGTCGGGGCAGCCCAGATCACATTCGGTCTCGACCACATCCCACACCGCCGTGCACTGCTGCACACAGCCCGCGCAGGTGTCGACCCAGGCCTGGCAATCTGCGTCCGAGGACACGGTCCGCTCGCAGCCCACGAGCACGCTCAACAACAGCAACCCACGCACATCCACCTCGCGCGCCCAGCCTACTTCGGGAGACCCCCGAGCGCCACGCTCAGGCCGCCTTGCCCGACGGCTTGCCGAGCTCGATGAGCTTGACCGCGCTGATATTGCTGTTCTCGAACTGAAGCACATCCATGGGGCAGACATCGATGCAGATCCCACAGTGGATACAGGCGCTGTTGGAGTTGTCGAAGGGTTGCTGGTTCTTGGCGAAGGCCATCACATCGATGCCCACCTGGCAGTACTTCGAGCACTCCGCACAGGTGATGCACTTGGAGTTGGAGGTGATCTTGAGCGTGCCATACAGCTTGGAGAGCAAGCCATTGTAGGCAGCCAGCGGGCACCAGTAGCGGCACCACACCTTGCCCCCGAAGAAGGGGTACAGGGTGATGGGGATGACCGCGACCAGCCAGAAGTCCACGATATAGTTGTAGATCGCCCACAGCGGTGTGCGCCCCGCGTCGGTCTCGTACATGCCCACGATGACGAACCCGATGAGGAAGGCGGCGGCCAGGATCACCACCCCCTGGAACTCCCACGCCCGTGAGCGATCGCCCTTGGCCGCGAGATGGCGCCACCGATCCCCCAGCGTCTCGGCGAGCCCCCCACACCCACAGACCCAGGTGCAGAACCGCTTCCCATTGTTGCGGGCGGCGAGGGGGATGGCGACGAAGGTACCGAAGATGCCCGCGAGGAAGAAGGTCCAGAAGATCCAGCCCGGATCCCCCTCGTACCACCAGAAGAAGGTGTTGAAGAACAGCGGGAAGGGCTGGTAGAGCCCCCAGGCCCGCCAGGCATACTTGGCCGACAAGGCCTGGACGCCGATGACATTGACCAGCAGGAAGAAGGTCGTCTGAAACCCGATCAAGGTCGCAAAACGCCAGGTCTGATAGCGCGGATTGCTGGCCTTGGTCCGCCACCGCATCAGGGCCTGGTAGCCGAACACCGCCATCACGATGGTGTACATCCCGCTGTAGAGGTAGCCCTGCTGAAAGCCCTTGTCCGCGTAGATATCGGCCAGCGCAGCGTCGCTGAACAGCCACGCGAAGGGGGAGTAGGCGACCTTGAACAGCCCCAGCAGCGCAGCCTTGTAGGTGTGCTCGTCGATGAGCTGATTGAAGGGGAAGCCGGTGTAGGGCTTGCCATAGGACTTGAGCCCATAGAGCGAGTAGACCGCGACGAATAGGGCTGCCATCTTGACCCAGCGGGACCGGGGCCAGTCGGTGTTGAGCTGGATTCCCGCGCCGCGCAGGAACCGGATCGGCAGCTCGGCTCCGATCATCTCGAAGACATGGTCGTAGCGGATCTCGAGCTCCTGCTCCCCCTGGACCACCACCGCCGCGCTCTCGGTGAACTCCCGCACGCTGGACCCGAGCAGGATGCGCAGCTTGCCCTCCGCCTCCAGCGCCCGCACCCGGTCGATATTGCGCTGCTTGGGATAGACGAACTCCTTGTCGATGGCGGATAGGGTGACCCGATTGCCCCCCTCGCACAGGGCGATGGCGCCCTCACAGGCCACATCCCCCGCCCCCACGATGAGGATATCTTGATCGACATGGTCATCGGGATCGAGCAGGCGGTGATGGATTCGGTCGGCGTTGGCTTTCTCTCCGGGCACCCCGAGCTTCCGGGGGTTTCCAGCCTTGCCCAGACAGAGCAGCACCCGCTTGCAGCGGTAGGTCGCCTCGGGCGTCACCACCTGAAAATCGCCCTTCTGCCCTTTTATAGAGGTGACCTTCTCCTGCTCGCGGATGTTCAGATCCTCGTCATCGCGAATCGCCCGCCAGCGCTCGAGCAGCTCCTCCTTATGACACTCCTCGAACCACACCCGCGAGCGAAGCGGCACATCCACCGGCTCAGCCAGCAAGAGCTTGCCCTTGGTCATGGTCACGAAGGTGTTGGCGAAGGCAGCGGCCTCCAGCGTCAGGTAGGACAGGCCCTTGTCCTTGGCCGCCACCGATGCGGCGAGCCCCGAACTGCCCGACCCCACGATCAGCACGTCCAGCACGTCGGAATCCGAGGATGAGTCCCCCTGGAGCTCGGCCGCGAGGCGCTCGATGAGGTCGTGCCCGGCGTTGAGACCGAGCCGGACCAGCGGCGTCCCGGCCAGCTCTCCGGCCGCGTAGATGCCCGGGATATTGGTCTGCCCCCCATCATCGATGACGGGCAGCGTCGGATAGCTCGGACCGAGCCGCTTGGGAGCGAAGAGACGTTGTGCGAGAGCGACCACCTATGACCTCCACAGGACAGCCACTGGTATGCCATCCGGGGCGCTTTGTTACGCCTCACTCTCCCGCTTCGGTCTCCAGCTCGATGAATCCCAGCAAGCGGTCCACCATGCCGTCCTGCTGGAGCACGCCCACCAGCTCTGGGGGCATCCACACCGTCGGCCGATCGCCCCCGACCGCGAGCAGGGACTTGCGCAACACCCGGGCCTCGCCGGGCTCGGGATCGACGGTCCCGTCGCGGAGCCGGAGCAGCAGCGGGACCGCCTCGGACGGGCCGGACTCCTCCATCGCCTGGGCGAATCGCCGGGCCAGCTGCGCCCGATCCGCGGTGGTGACCCGGTACCACCGGTTGGCGGCATCGAGGGTGAGCGGCAGGGCCTCGATAGAGCCGATCTCCTCGACCGGGCGGGGCTCTCCGGCTGGGGTGAGGGCAAGCTCGGTGGGGATGCCGCGATCGTCGAGGCGCCACGGCAGCCCCGCCTTGCGCAGCGCCCGGCGGATCTTCCGATCGCCCGGCTCGCGAACCCAGGCGAGCTGAAGCAGCGCATCGGCATCGGTGTTGCGGCCCGACTCCCGCAGGGCCGCAGCGACGGCGACCACGACCTCGGGCACGGGAATCTCATGCAGTGCACGGGCATAGAGCGCGTCGGCATCGAGCCTGTCGGGGTACCAGCCCGCCATGCGGATCCACGGCGTCCAGCGGGCCGGGTCGTCCGGACGCTCGGCTACGAGCTGCTCCTGAATGGCCAGGGCCTCTTCGGGCTCGCCCCAGCGCGCCAATTCGAGGGCCAGCGCGCTGCGGGCCTTGAGGCTGCGGGAGGTGGCCCCGGCGTTACGCCGCGCTCCCTGGAGCACCAGAGGCTCCCGCCACTGAACCCGGCTGTCGAGGCGAGCGAAGAGAGGGGCCAAGCGGTCCTCGTCCCGGGCCTCGACCTCGCTCACCCGGTACAGACCGTACATGCCCCGGGTGGTCGCGATGAAGTCCAGCACGACGGGCTCATCGCCGGTCGGAAGCTGGATCCGCAGCCGACGCACCCGCTCTGCCGGGGCCCCCTGCCATGGAGTCGCGTCGACCGGCTCGATCACCGCCTCCGAGTTGCCGCGACGGAGCTTCTCGACCCACTCGTCGACCAGCTCATCCACCGAGATCGGCCGGTCCCGGTCGAACTGCACCACCGCCCAGCTCCGCCGCCGCCCCATGCTCGGCGACTCAAACGCCGAGTCTCCCGCAGCGTTGGAGCCCGGACGCCACCCGCTCGGCACATCCCAGGTGAACTCCTCCAGCAGCATCTCGTCCGGGGGCAGCACCCGAGCCCGAGACCCGCGCGGCAGCGACGCGATGTAGGCGCTGTCCTTGTCGATCAGCGGGTATAGGCGAGGCCCCCCGACAGCCAACACCCCCATCGTCCCGACCGCGATCACCGTTCCGCCGATCTGGATGAACGCGTTCTGCCGCGGTCGCCTCTGAAAGGGCGGGGGGTCGAGCACGAATGCGAGCAGCCCCCCGCAGACCAGACCGCCGAAGTGGGCCCAGTTGTCGGTGTTCTCGTTCATCATGCCGCCCCAGAACATCAGCACCAGGTAGGGCAACATCGCAAACCCGAACAACCTGCGACCGCGCTCTGGGAGCAGCTCCTGGCGCACCAGTCCAAAGACCACCGAGGCGGAGACCAACCCATACACCCCGCCCGAGGCCCCCAGGCTGGGCACATTCGGGGTCATGAACATCGACGCCATGGCCCCCACGAAGACCGAGAAGAAGAAGATCGTCGCCAGGTTGAGCCGCCCCAGGGCCCGCTCGATATTCCAGCCGGTGTAGGCCAGCCACACCAGGTTGAGCAGGATGTGCAGGAAGTCCGTATGAAGCAGCCCGCTCATCACCAGCCGATAGGTCTGCCGATCCTCCATCGCCGGAGGCAGCCAGTTCATCCACCCGTAGGCCAGATCCGACCCAAATCCCGGCACCATCGTGTACATCCAGATGCGAATCTGCACCCCGACCAGCAGCGCTGTGAGCACCGGAGGGCCCGCGTTGGTGAACCGCGATCGCCACGCCACCGCCGCGTCCTGGCGCAGGGAATCGAACAGATCGAGCCCCCCGGCAAGCACGAACTCCTCGCCGGTGACGGGCTCGAAGCGCACCCATGCGTCTGCGGGGATGCGACCACTCGCCACCCGTGCTTCGAACTCCTCGTAGGAGAGAATCTCGACTTCACCGTCGCCGATCCGGACTTCGACCATGGCGATGAGGTAACTCCTGTGGACCCCAGGGGTGCACCAGGGATAGGGACCTAGCCCACAAAAAAGGAGGGCTCTCGTGTCCCACCGCGTCGTCGTTCTCGGATCCGGCCCCGCAGGCCTCACCGCCGCGCTCTACCTCTCTCGCGCCAACCTCGCTCCAACCGTCTTCGAGGGGCTCCAGCCGGGGGGGCAGCTCACGATCACCACGGATGTAGACAACTTCCCGGGCTTCCCCGAGGGCATCATGGGGCCCGACCTCATGGAGCGGATGAAGGCCCAGTGCGCCCGCTTCGGCTCCCAGTTCGTCATGGACGAGATCGTCGACATCGACGTCTCCAAGCGACCCTTCGTGCTCAAGCCCAGCTTCGCGGACGCCATCGAAGCCGACGCCGTCATCATCGGCACCGGCGCCACCGCCCGCTTCCTCGGCCTCGACAACGAGAAGCGCCTCCAGGGCCATGGCGTGTCCGCCTGCGCCACCTGCGATGGCTTCTTCTTCCAGCAGCAGCACGTCGCGATCGTGGGCGGTGGTGACAGCGCCATGGAAGAGGCCACCTTCCTCACCAAGTTCGCCTCCAAGGTCACGGTCATTCACCGGCGCGCCGAGCTGCGGGCCTCCAAGATCATGCAAGAGAGGGCATTCGCCAATCCCAAGATCGAGTTCCTGTGGAACCACGACGTGGTCGATGTGCTCGGCGACAAGAAGGTCGAGGGGCTGCGCGTGCGCAACACCCAGACCGGCGTCGAGAGCGTGATGGACGACGTGACGGGCTTCTTCCTCGCCATCGGCCACACCCCCAACACCAAGCCCTTCGTCGGCAAGCTCGCCATGGATGGCTCGAACTACCTCGCCACCCGTCCCGGCTCCTCCCACACCAGTGTTCCGGGCGTGTTCGCGTGCGGCGATGTGCAGGACACCGTGTACCGCCAGGCCATCACCGCAGCGGGCTCCGGATGCGCCGCTGCCCTCGATGCCGAGAAGTGGCTCGAGAACGGAGAGTGGCCAGAAGGCGCTCCATGAGGTAATCGCCCCGTTCCGGTGGGCTTCGCACCACCGATGCGGAGGTCGGAATGGGCTGGGACATCACGGGAATCGGAAACGCCTTGATGGACGCGCTCGTCACGATCGACGACGATCGTGCCCTCGATGAGCTCGGGCTCACCAAGGGCACGATGCACCTCGTCGAGCACGGCCGCTGGCAGGAGGTGTACGAGCGCCTGCGCAGCAATGGCGTCACCTTCGACTCCGGTGGCTCCTGCGCCAACACCATCGCCACAGCGGGCCGCCTGGGCTGCCGTGCCCTGTACTGTGGCCGGGTCGGCGACGACCAGATGGGCCGCCTCTACGCCTCCAAGATGGAGCGCGCCACGGGGCATCATGCCCTGCAGTTCACCGACGACGCCGCCACCGGCAAGTGCTTGTCCATCATCAGCGCCAAGGACGCCGAGCGCACCATGCTCACCGACCTCGGCGCCGCGGTCGGCCTGCTCGAGCTCGGGGACTTCAACGAGGCGCTGCACTCCACCGGCATCGCCCACTTCACCGGCTACACCTTCCTGCCCGGGCCCATGCAGCCCGTGCTCCTCAACGCCATGAAGCACGCCCGCGATGGCGGAGCCCTGGTCTCCATCGATGCCGCCGATCCCTTCGTCATCGACACGATCAAGGACCTGTTCTGGGAGATGCTGGAGAACTACGCCGATCTGGTCTTCCTCAACGAAGAGGAGGCCACCCACCTCACCGGAATGGCCGCCGAGGAAGCACTGGACCACATCGCCGAGCGCGCCAAGCTCAAGACCGTCGTGGTCAAGCTCGGCAAGCGGGGCTCCCTGGTCCGCTCGGGCGATCAGCGGGTCCGGATCCCCGTCCACCTCGTCGAGGCCAAGGACACCACCGGGGCCGGAGACGCCTATGCAGGCGGCTTCCTTGCGGGGATGTCCCGCGGCTGGGATATCGAGCGCTGCGGCAACCTGGCGTCCAACGTCGCCGCCATCACCGTCGGCCAGGTCGGAGCCACCGTAAAAGACGCCACCGTGCTCGGCCAAGCCCTGCGCAATAGCGCCAAGTCCGCGTGAGGCTGGTCCGTTATTTTGGGCCATCGGGTCCGGTGTGGGGCGACCACCAAGGCTCCACGGTCGCCGTGCTCAGCGGCTCCTTTGCCGAGGGGTTTCGCCCCACCGGAGAGGTCGTGCCCCTCCCCGATCGCTGGCTCGCCCCCCTCGCGCCGAGCAAGATCATCTGCGCAGCCCGCAACTACGCCGACCATGCCCGGGAGATGGGCTCCGAGCCCCCGGACGAGCCCCGGATCTTCCTCAAAGCGCCCAGCTCCCTGGTCGGCACCGGAGAGCCCATCTTGCTGCCCCCGAACGCAGGGCGGGTCGATCCCGAGGGCGAGCTCGCCATGGTCATCGGGCGTCGCTGCAAGGACCTGGAGCCCGACACCGCCCTCGAAGCAGTCTTCGGCTACACCCTGGTCAATGACATCACCGCCCGGGCCTACCAGAAGAAGGATCGCATCTTCGGCAGGGCCAAGAGCTTCGACAGCTTCTGTCCCGCCGGTCCCTGGGTCGACACCGACTTCGATCCGACCGATGTCGCCATCCAGACCGATGTGGACGGGGTGGTTCGGGCCTCGGGCCGCACGCCGGATATGCTCTTCGGCTTCCGGGAGCTGTTGGTGTGGATCAGCGCCATCATGACCCTGGAGCCCGGAGATGTCATCGCCACCGGCACTCCCCCAGGAGTGGCCCCCCTGAAGCCCGGCGACCAGGTCACGGTTCGGGTCGAGGGCCTCGGAGAGCTTCACAACCCGGTCCGATAGCAGCGTTCGCACCAACCATCGACCCTATGCTACTATCGGGGCGAGTTTTTGTGAGGTTGTCGATGTTGTGGTTCTCTTTGCTCGCCTGTGGTCCCTCCACCGCCCCGCTCCCCCCACCCGACACCGATACCGGCACCGCCCCCCCAGAGGTCTGCACGATCGAGGTCGACGCCGAGACCCGAGACTGCGCCGATCTCAATCGGTGGGTGGAGTGGCCCTATTCGGTCATTGCCTCCTGCTGCGAGTGCGATGCCGAGTTCTGCAGTTGGGCCCCCGAACCCGACTCCATCGACGATATCACCGCCTTCCCCCCAGACTCAGGCCCCGAGCTGAGCTTCGACAAGCCGCTGCGCATCCCCGACCTTTCCGCCTACGGGAGCACCCAAGGCAGCTGGCTCTACCCCTCCGATGCAGGGCTGTACTTCATCCCCTTCGGGGGCGTCACGCCCCTGGTCGAATTCTCCTGCGAGCGCGACCTCAACACCCTGCTCTGCCGCACCCCCACCCGGATCAGGCAGACCACCTACCTGGCTCTCGAGTTACGCCTCGAAGACCAGGACGGCGATGGGCGAGCGGACTCCGGACTCGCACGCGCGATCTACGTCGTCAGCGTCCCGATGCAGCTCCCCCGGCGTGAGGGATTCTATGGCGAGGTCGAGTCGATCGACGAGGCCGGAGTGGCCAACCTGCCGGGCCCTCTTCTCCCCACCGACCCCATCTCTCTCGCCCTGTCGCAGCCCATCGACCCCGACTCCATCGGCTCGATCGTCGGAGAGGGGCGGAGCTGGCCCCTGTCCCCGGTCACCGAGCTCGGGCTCGCCGTGGATGTGGCTGCGACCCCGCTCCTGAACTGGGGAGAGAGCGTGCAGCTCAGCGGCCTGCGGGATCTGTCGGGCAACCTCTTTCCCGCCACCAGCTCAGTCGTGGCGCCCGCCCCCTCCGCTGCACTCGGCGACCTCGACTTCGAGGACCCAGCGGGCTGGGCGCTCCGCGGTACGGAGTTCCTCGACACCGTCTCCATTCTCGAGCCCACCTCGGGCGATCGCTTCGCCTACATCCGCGCCCAGGGCACCCTGGTCACCGAGCTCGAGATCCCCGACTCCGCCTCACAGCTCGTGTTCGACTTCGCCGTCGAGTCAAGCTGGACCGAGCACGCGGTCACCCTCAGCCTGGTCGACTCCGAGACCGCCGAGCGCGAGCTGCTCTGGGAGCTCGACCCCAACGCCCTCGAGCTCTGCGCTGGCTACCCCTGCATGACCTGGCAGTCCACCGGGGTCGACCTCCGCTCCTGGGCCGGTCGCCGGGCCTTCCTGCGCATCGACGCTCGAGAGCTCGAGCCCGAGGACTATCGATACCTGTGGACGCTCGCCCCCCCACCGAGCGAGGCGCGCTTCGCCATCGACGGACTCCGCTTCCGCTGAACCGTCGCGGATACACAGCTTCTTGACGAACCCCAGGGCCTCGCCGTCGTCCAAGCGCCCATGACTCCCCTACTCGAGCTGTGGTTCGCGGCCTTCCCCGCGGTGGTCCTGTTGTTCACGCCCTTCCTGGCGAGCACCGTCACCGCGCTGCTCTGCGCGGTCATCCACAGCCGCCTCAAGCGCAGCGGAGAGCTCGGAGAGCCCGCCGGAGACTGGCTCACCGCACTCGTTCACCGGCAAGGCCCGGGGATCACGGTCGGCGTAGCCCCCGAGATCTTCGGCTCGATGGATGGGTACTGGCCACAGACGCGCTTCATCGGCCTCTCCCCGCGGACCTGGCTCGACTGCAGCCCCGCCGGTCGCGCGATCGCCGCCCACGAGCTGGGCCACGCCCTGGCCTGGGACCGAGACGGGGAGCGAGCTCGGTGGCTGGCTCGGGGGCGTCAGCTGCTCCACCACAGCCTGGCGGTCGCCGGCGCAGGGCTGGTCACCGCCGCTCTCCTCGACAGCTTGTTCGCGGCCCAGGTCGCCTTCGCGGCTCTGGGGTTCGCGCTGCTCGGGCATGGCGCGACCCTGCTCGACGAGGCGGACGCCAGCCGCCGGGGAGCCCAGATCCTCGATGCGCACGGGCTCCGGTCCCGGGGCACGGACCTCGCCATGCTCGCCGCGTGGTGCGTCTACCTCACCCCCGCCGCGGTCCACCTCGGCACCCTATTCGCATTTCCGTGGGTGCTCGATGCGCTCCTGACTCCATCTCCGCTGGCCCACAGCAACTCCGCGATCGGTCTGTGGGCCATCTTGCTACTAGCGCCCTTTCTGCTGCTTCGCGCCGCCCAGGTGCTCATGGATAGCACCCAGCCCGCCCCCATCAGCACCGAGTTCAGCCTCAACTGGAGCCTGTTTCAGGAGCGGAGCTGGGAGTTTCATTCCGGGATCATCGTGCTGCTGTGGATCGCGCTCTGCTATGACGAGCCCATCTCCGCGGGACTCGCACCGCTATTTCTGCTCGGCGCCATCCCCGCGATGGGGCCCCTCGGTGCCCTGGGCCGCCTGGTCGTGGTGCTCCCCATCTTCTTCGTGCTCGCGCTCTTCGGCTTCATCCAGCAGCCCGACCGAGGTCGCCAGATCCGTGCCCCGCGCCCGCGCGATCCCCTGACTGTAATCACGACCGAAGCCCCGCCGATCGCCCGCGCTGTCGGGCTGGTTCGCCTCTCCTGGCTGCCGCTGCTCGCGGTCCTGTTCACACGAGCCGTTTCGGGCTGGTAAGGAGCCTCTCGTCCCTGGACTCCGCACGATCCGTGCGCAGGCTCAGCGACGCTGGAGGATGAAATGGATCTCATCGCAAACCTCGCGAGCACGCTCGGAGTCGAAGACAACGCCGCCCAAGCCCTGGCCGGCGCCGTCCTGGCCAATGTCAAGGGTGCGGTCGAGGAGGACACCGAGGGCACGGAGGTCGAAGAGAAGCTGGCCGCGTCCGTCCCCGAGATGGGGGGCTGGCTCGACGCCGCCAAGGCCCTCGCCGGTGCCGAAGAGCCCAAGCAGGAAGAGGAGTCGGGCGGCATGCTCGGCGGCCTCATGGACATGGCAGGCAGCGGGGTCGGCAACCAGCTCCTCGGCGCTGTCGCCGGCAAGAAGGCCCAGAACGCCGCGCTGCTCGCTGCGGTCCTCGGCAAGGTCGGCCTCGACGAGTCCAAGGCCATGATGGCCGCGCCGCTGGTGCTCCAGTTCCTGGAGAGCCGCATGGACAAGGCGATGCTCGACAAGATCCTCGCGGTGGCCCCCATCCTCACCGGCGCCACGCCCCCCGCCCCCAAGCCCTCCGGCGTGATGGGAGCCCTCGGCGGGCTCCTCGGCTGATCACCACCCCTCACTTCAAAACAGGAGGCCATCATGGGCCTGTTCTCTTTCGTGAAGTCCGCCGGCCGCAAGGTCGGACTATTCGGTGGCTCCGATGCCGCCGAGGCCGCAGAAGTCGCCAAGGCAGCGGTCCAGGCCAGTCAGCAGCTCGCCAACGACGCCGAGCGCCTGGTCGCAGAGCGCGAAGCCCTCGCCCTCGACATCACCGCAGCCATCGGCAGCTACGGCGTCCAGATCACCGATCTGGCCGTGGTCTTCGACGGCGACAAGGTCACCCTCACCGGCACCGCGCCCTCCCAGGAGGCCGCCGAGAAGGCCATCCTCATCGCCGGAAATACCGACGGAGTCGGGTCGGTGCAGTCCGATCTCATCGTCGAGGTGCCCGCCCCTGCTGCCATCCACCACACCGTGGTCTCCGGGGACAGCCTGTCGAAGATCGCCCTGGTGCAGTACGGCAATATGCAGCTCTACACCCACATCTTCGAGGCCAATCAGCCCATGCTGAAGCACCCCGACGAGATCTACCCGGGCCAGGTGCTGCGCATCCCGCGCCTCGCCAACGCGGTCCACACCGTGCAGGGCGGAGACACCTTGGGCAAGATCGCCAAGCACTACTACGGCAACGCGGCGCGCTACACCGACATCTTCGAGGCCAACAAGGGTACGCTTGCGAACCCCGACGCCATCGAGGTCGGCCAGCAGCTCCAGATCCCGCTCTCGGGACCCGCTGTCGACTCCAGCATCGCCAACGCCTGAGGAGCGAATGACCCAAGGGAAGAGCCAAAAAAAAGGCAACGCCGGCCGCAACTTCTTCATCCTGACCGTGGCCGCCGCGGTCATGGCTGTGGCTCTTCCCGTGGGCGCCTATCTGTACTGGGACTACAGCAGCCGTGCGGCCCTCGAGGTCGCCAAGGTCGAGCAAGAGCAGGCCGCCGAGGAGCAGTTCTCTCCCATGATGGAGGCGCTGGAGACCGCGGCCAGCAAGCCCGAAAAAGCCTACGATATCGACAAGACCGTGCGGGTCATCCACGAGATCGACCTGGCCATGCAAGAGGACCAGTCCCTCCAAGACTACCTCGTGTGGGCCTCCCGGCAGGACTACAGCGATGTCGCCCCCGAGGTCCTCGAGGCCCGAAAGCAGGTCCTCGATGTGATGATGCGCCTATATGCCAAGCAGGTCGAGGCCGACGACCAGCAGGCCATGTGGGAGGTCACTTCCGAGCTCCTGCTCTCCACGCTCTCGGTGATCAGCCTCTCGGGAGAGGCCAATATGCTCGCCCCCGAGGCCACCCTCTCCGTCGATCGCGCCCAGGCCCAGCAGCTCCTCGACGATCTCAAGGCGGAGCAGTCGGACCACAAGCAGCTCGTCCGCGACATCGCCTCCATCGAGACCGAGCTCATGCAGAGCCTCATCGACTATGGCGATGTCTACTACAAGTACATCGAGGAGTGGGACCAGCTCTCCGTCCTGCGGGATCGGGCCTATCTCGCCGCCCACAACGGCGACTGGGAGCAGGTCCTCGCCGCCTCCGAGCTCGCCATCGAGCAGGCCCCCAAGGAGCGTGAGGCCCACTTGCTCAAGGCCATGGCCCTCATCGAGCTCGACGACCTCGAGAACCAGGGCGAGATCGAGGCCATCCTCGACGAGTATATGGAAGAGCACCCCGACGCCACCGCCCCCGCCTTCCTGCTCCGGGGCGTGATGTTCACCCGCCAGGGCAACACCCGCGAGGCCCAGCTCGCCTTCCAGCAATCCGCCGCCTACTACCCCAAGCAGGCCGCCCAGCTCACCGATATGCTCAACCCCTACAAAATGCGCTCCTTCTTGCGGCAGTCTCGGGAGGGCAGCTTCATCGTCGAGCTCTACAAGTCCACCATGCTCGGCTCGGGCTACTTCAGCCCCGATCTCCAGATGGCCAAGGCCCTGTTCGATCAGGGCGATCTCGAGGGCGGTCGCAAGAAGGTCCTCGATCACTTCGCCCGTCGACGCACCCAGCAACAGTGGGACTTCATCATCAGCGATGTGGCCTTCTGCCACGAGCTCCTCGGGCCGCACTTCTGGGAGATCTTCCCCGAGGACACCTACCTCGACCTGCAGACCAGCGCGACGATGATGGGCAGCGGCCTCAACCTGTCCATCGACAACCGGTCCGACAAGACGCTGCACAACGCCACCCTCGTGCTGGCGCTTCAGTTCACCGATATGTACGCCGGCGACTACGAGGCCGTCGCCGCACCCGAGACGCTGCCCACCGTCGCCGCCCACGACACCACCTCCTTCGGCACCGTCACCATCGACCAGGTCGTGTTCGACAAGCAGAAGACGGTCGCCGATATCGTCGTGCACCGGGCGATCCTCATCTCCGATGACGCCGTCACCTGGGTCGATACCGACCAGTACCGCATCGACAAGGCGCAGGAGTTCCGCGACAAGCAGCGCACCCGAAGAGCCCTCGCTGCCCAGCAACCCGAAGCTGCGCCCATCGAACACCCCCTCGCGCGCCGGCATCCGGAGTTCAAGGGCACCGTCGACTCCCTGCTCGAGGGGGCCTCCGAGGTCGCCCAGATCCAGATGGAGTCCAAGTACGGGGCGGATAACCTCGTCATCCAGCTCCCAAAGGAACTCTCCATCCTCCGGCCGATCTTCCGGCTTCGGTACGGCGATCAGGTCTACAACGCCACGGACAACCTGATCGAGGGCGACCAGATCGAGCTCCGCTTCGTCGGGGTCGACAACTTCGACGCCGATGGTGCCGAGAGCCCCGAGGATGTCGAGCTGTTGATGGGCTCCCCGTTCGGGGATGTGGTCTTCGGCTGGAAGAACAACGGTGACCTGACCTGGCGCTTCGAGGGTTCCCAGCGCGAGTCAGAGTGATACAAGCAGCCATGAGTTGGTGGGCGACACAGAGCGCGAAGTACAAAGACCTCCTCGCCGAGTACGGCGTGATGGCCGCCGTGGTGTGGTTCAGCATCTTCCTGCTCACCCTGGGCGGCTTCTGGGCCGCCATCAACGCCGGCGTCGAGGTCCAAGGCACCACCGGCAGCGTGGGTAAATTGGGCGCGGCCTACGCCGCCACTCAGCTCACCAAGCCCGTGCGCATCGGCGCCACCTTGGTGCTCACCCCCATCGCCGCCAAGCTCAAGCACCGGGTCATGGGCACCGTCAGTTCAGGGCCCACAGCGCCACCTGCCCCACCCAAGAGGTGATCACCGGGATGGTGAAGTTGTCCTCGATGCGGGTGCTCAACAGCTCGGTGATCGAGCCCGCGATGCCCGCGATCACGGCCAGCAGCAGCAGGATGTGCAGCGGCGCGAGGGTCCACTGGAAGACCAGCAGGTAGGCATAGCCGACCGCGGCGCTCACCAATGCAAAGGCCGCGCTCCCCTCGAGGGATTTGCCACCGGGGATGCGGGTCTGGCCATAGATCCGACCGACCATGCCCGCCACCGGATCCCCCACCGCCAGGCAGAGCAGACCGAGCACCCCGGCCGGGCCGAAGGCGGTGACCGAGAGCACCCACAGCGCGGTACCATACCAGGTGGCCGAGTTGACCCGGTAGCGCTCGTGATCCCGGGCGATGGGGCCGAAGAAGACCATGCACCACCGGTTCACCAGCGGACTGTAGCGACGCGCCGCCTCCAGGCTCCACGCCCACACCACGAAGGCGGTGGCGGACCAGAAGGCGGTCCGCTGGGTGAACACGAACTGGAACAGGGTCACCATGGTGACCCCCGATGCCAGATGCACCGCAGATCGCAGGTAGTTGGTGGGATGCAGGTGCTGGACCCGAGCCCCCGTCGACTTCAGAGCGAGGGCATAGGCCTCGTACATCGGGGAGACCCGCTCGCGCAGGTCGAGCCAGGCCAGCCGCTCCTCCGAGAGCCCATCAGCGCCGGGAAACTCCGCTGTGATCGCCTCGAAGGCATCGTGGATACGGGCCTCTGAGCGGGTCTGGGTGGGATGGTCCGAGTACCAGCTGGACAGCAGCTCTGCGTGCTCCCTCACTCCGGCCAGGGAGGCGCGGGCCTCGGGGATGGCCTGCTCGTCGAACACAGCGGGGTCGAGCTGGACCAGCCAGTCATAGACCAGATGGGCGAAGGGAGTAGCCGGTGGCGGGGCGGGCATCGGCCCACTGTCACCGATTCAGCCGCTGGATTCCACCCCCTTGACAGGGCTCGGAGCATAGAGCGCGGCGAACCTGTCTGGGCGCGCGATGCCCAGCGAGCGCATCTCGGTCACCGCCGCGGCGACCCCCTCGGCATCGCCCGACCACTCGCCCCGGCGGTACCGGACCGAGGCCCCGTGCAGGCGCATATCCAGTGCGTTCAGCCTCTCCTCGGCCGCCTCCAGCTTGGCCAGCGCGCCCGCCTCGTCCCCAGCGTGGTACGCGCATAGCCCGTCGATGAGCTGGCCCAGCGCAGGACCCCAGCCATTGCTGGACTTGCCGATGAGCGCAGCCTCCCGCCGGGCCAGCGACACATAGGCCACATCCCCCGTGTCCTGGGCCCGCCCCAGCGCCAGCCGAGCCCGGTGGTAGCGCCCCGGCACACTCATCACATCGACCCGCAACAGCAGCGAGCTGCACAGAGCCGGCCAGTCGGCCTCCCAAGCATCCCACGCAGCCAGGGAGTCGCCCTTGTAGGCGTGGAGCAGGGAGGTGCCCATCATCCGCCACCAGTCCGGGGTGGTGAAGCCGTGCTCGGCCCGGTGCACGAAGGTCTCGGCCATCGCCGAGAGCCCCGTATCCGGATCGTCCTGGGCGATGCGGATGAACACCGCCCGGGCGTACTCCAGGTAGTGGGTGAGCTGGAGGTTCCCGTTGCGCCGGGCCTCGGTGAGCCGGGGCGGGATGACCCGCCGCAGCTGGTCCCAGCGGCCCCGCAAAGACAGCGCATCGACGTGGAAGGTGACCACCTGGGAGAGCTCCCAGGTCATGCCGCGGCAGTCTCTTACCAGCTGCTCGGCCTTCTCGAGGCTCACACAGCTGGCCGGCCAGTCCCCGACCAGGAAGTCCCGAATCCCCCGCTGGAGCTGCACGATTGCCCGCCCGCGCGGGTCCTCCAGGCCATCGGCGAGCTGTTGGGCGCTGGCGAGGATCTGCTCGCTGCGCTCGAGCTTGCTGCGGTTCTCCGTCACCGAGTACGGCCCCTCCAGGGCCAGGGCGCGGCAGATCCGGTAGGGCTCGCCCACATCCAGGGCTCGCAGCAGGTGCCGGACCTGAAAATCCGTCGCCCGGATCGTGTCCATCACCGACATCGCGCTCGCTACCGACCACAGGGTATCGACCTCGAGCAGATCCTCGGCACTGACCCGGTCAACGAGCTGATACTCCAGCCCCCTCCACCACAGCCGGGTGCGGTTCCAGAGCAGCTTCGCCAGGGCCGTGTTCGGGCTGCTCGCCAGAGACAGGCCCAGGGAGGCGAGCACCGAGGTCATCACCTCGACCCCCCGATCTGCGTGGCCCCCGGCCAGAAACTGCTCCGCCGCAGCGCGACGAAGCTCGATCTGCTCCGACTCTGGCGCGCGTTTCTCGGCTTCGAGGTAGGCCTCGCCCGCCGCATAGGGCCGGCCCGCGTTCACCAGTGCGACCGCCCGCCGGTGGTGCACCTGCAGGCTCTGTTCGCCAAGCTCGATGGCCTGGGTAAATAGGTCGGCTGCATGACCAAAGGCCAGCAAATCCGCCGCGTTCTCGGCGGCCTCGATGGCCAGCACCCGAGCGCGGTCCCGGTGCCCAGCGGCGCGGCGGTGCACGAAGCGACGCTCCACATCCAAGCCGAGGCGGTCCATCGCGTCCGCGATCCGGCCGTGGATCTCGGTGACCCCGGCCCCGAGCACCCCCACCACCGTCTCGCGGATGCTGTCGTGGTAGGCGACCACGCGCTCCTGGCCCGGACCGCCCATGCTCCGCACCAGGTGGGAGCGAACCAGATGCGCCACAGCGGCCTGGTCGCCGGGCAGCTCGGTGGCCTCGCGGAGCAGGCTGCGCTCCACCGGCTGACCTGCAACGGCGATGAACTCGAGCAAGCGCAGGGCCACCGCCGGCAGCTTCTCCATTCGGCTCGCGACGATAGCGCCGACCGACACCGTGGCCTCTCCGCCGTACTCGCTGATATGCCGGGCCAGGGCATCTAGCAGGAAGGGCGTGCCATGGGCCTCCGCCAGCAGGGAGTCGATGACCGCGCCGTCCACCCGGTCCGACAGCATGCTGCGCGCGGCTTCCTCATCCAGTCCCTCGACCGGGAGCTCGTCTACAGCGACGCCCATCCGACGCAGCTCCTGGAGCGCGGCGTACACATCGGTGTCCTCGCCCTCGGGGCGCATCGTCCCCAGCACGAAGATCGCCGGTGCATCCGGGGGCTGGAGCAGCACCGAGAGGATCGCCGCGCTGTCTGCATCGCCCCACTGCAGATCGTCGATATGGAGCGCCACGAATGCGTGCTCGGCGAGGGAGCCCAGCAGCTCGCGCAGGGCCAGGCCGGCTCGGCGGCGAAGCTCCGACGGGTCGAGGTCGGTGGCCGATGTGGACTCGAACATCCCGTCGAAGCTCTGAAAGACCCGCATCAGCGCGGCGTCGTTCTCGGGCTGGTAGGAGTCGCGCTCTGCCGCCGGCAGGGAGCGAAGATGGGCGGCGATCTCGTCGACCAGCTCGTCGAGGGCCTTGTAGGGCACGCTCTCCCGTTCGTAGCAGCGCCCCGAGAACACGAGCACATCGGTGTCGTCGTGGATCTCGGCGAGGAACTGTTCCACCAGCATGGACTTGCCCATACCCGAGGCGCCGGTGACCAGGACCACCCGGGGCTGGCCGGGGAGCACGCCGGTGACGTGGTGCTTGAGCGACTCGAGCTCTGCCTCCCGCCCCACGAATGCGCTCCGTGCCACCGCTCCGGCCCGGATCCCCAGCACCCGCCGCACCTCCGCTGCCGGGGGCCGCCTGTCGGGGTCTCTGCGCAGCAGCGCGTCGGCCAGGGTCGCCAACTCGAAGGGTGCATCTGGAGCCAGCGCGTGGACCCTGGGCGGATCCCTCGACCGCTTGGCTGCGATCATCTGCCGGGGAGAGCCCAGGAAGGGCACCCGGCCCGTGAGCGCCTCGAACAATAGACAGCCCACCGCGTACCAATCGCTGGACGGCGTGGAGACCTCCCCATCCGCTACCTCGGGCGCCATATAGGCCGGCGTGCCGATCCGCAGCTTCTGCCGGCCATGGCGGCGCACCGCGAGCTCTGCCGCGAGCCCGAAGTCCAGCAGCACCAGCCGCCCCTCGTCATCGACGAGGATATTCGAGGGCTTCAGATCCCGGTGCAAGATGCCCGCCCCATGCATCGCGCTCACCCCGTAGACCACCTGCTCGATCGCGTTCTGCAGACGGTCCACGTCGAGCACGCCGCTGCGATCCACCCCGGGGAAGGGCCCATCTGCCGAACCCGATGCGTCGCTCAACAGCTCGTCGCTGGGCAGCGACAGGTTGAAGGTGTGGGCCCCCGCCGCCTCGTATCCAGGCCGCACATAGCGAAGAAAGTCCGTTCCCCTCACCAGCTCCATGGTGAAGAAGCACTGGCTGCCTTCGGTGAACAGCTCGTAGAGCGACACCAGGTTGGGGTGCACAAAGTCCGATAGCGCCCGAAATTCCCGCTTGAAGCTACGAATCGCAGCCGCGTCCGCGCTCCGGACCGTCTTGAGCGCCACCGCGAGCTGCTGGTCGGTGTCGAAGGCCTCGTAGACGACGCCAAAGCCCCCCGAGCCGATCTGCTCTCCGATCTCGAACCGAGAATTTTCGAGTGGGGTCGCCATCGCACGACAGCCTACTCCACAGTGCTATGGTCCGGCCCCATGTGGTTCTTCGCCCTGCTGCCAGCCCTCGCCTCCGACCACTTCGACGGCCCCGCCGCTTCTCGGGATCCGGCGCGGGACCTCACCGATCTCTACGCCTGGGTCGAAGAGAAGCAGGGCCGCAGCTCCCTCGCTCTCATCCTCGATCTGCACCCCTACGCCACCCACAGGTCGCGCTTCAGCCCGGACTACACCTACCGGATCAGCCTGCGCCGCGCGTCCATCGATGGCACCGGCGCCGACACCCACATCTCCACCGGCGAGGCCTTCACCATCGACTGCCACCTCGTCGACACCCTCGACGCCATGCGCTGCCGGATCGAGCCCGTCGGCGTTCACTGTCCCGGCTGCACCCGCGTCATCACCGCCCCCCTCGACGACCCCAATGGCGCGAGCGTTCCCGGGGTCCGCCTATTCGCCGGGCTCCGCCGCGACCCCTTCTTCATCAACACCCTCGTCGTGTCCGACCCGCCCCCGCGCGCCGGCGAGCGCTCCGAGGGTCGCTCTATCGATGTCACCGACAATATCCTGGTCCGCGCCTCGGTCTTGAGCCTCGTCTTCGAGATCGACCCCCAAGAAATCCTCGGTGGAGACGGCCTCTTTGCTGCCTCCGGTCGCGTCATCTGGAAGGCTCGCCTCACCCACACTCCCCGGCTCGGGAGGCTGAAGTGATCGCCCTCCTCCTGCTCGCTTGCACCCGCCACCCGCCCATCGTGCCCACCTGGCCTGGCCTGGATGGACGCACCTGCACCGACCAGCGTGTGGTGCTCATCGACCCCGACCCCTGGGTCGGGCTCGAGCGCATCTCCATCCGCCTCAACCCCGACGAGCGACCCGCAAGCGGCGGCCCCCATCATCCCCTCGCCGTGCTCCACGCCGACGACCTCCGCGCGGGTCTGCTCCTCGAGCTCGATGGGGATCTCGGCCCCGCGTCCTGCCGCCTCGTTCCCGGCGAGGCCCTTGTCGAGCAGCGCAGCTGTGGGGAGTACAGCTTCTCCATCCACTACGCGCCTCTGTGCGACTTCCCCCCCGAGATCGAGGGCCTCGAGCGCACTGCCCGCCCCGAGACCGCCAACTTCGCCCTCGCCCAGAAGTTCGGCACCCGCCTCGAGCAGCCCGATGTTCGCGATGCCTGGAACGCGCTGCCCCCCTTTGGGCTCACCCGGGACCTGGCCGCCTGCAACACCGCCACCGCCCGCTGCGACACCCTGCTCTCCATCCAACAGCAGATGGACCGCGGGCTGGCCCGGCTCGACGCCCTCGACCGCTTCGAGGACCCCAAGAAAACCCGAGACCCCACCGCTGTCGGGGCCGGCCTCGACTGGTGCGAGCACGCTCTCACCCCCCAGGGGCTTATCTGTGAGGGTCCCCACCCCCTGCGCGATCTGCTCCTCGACGACTTCCTCCTCGTCGACACCTCCAAGCGCTGCACGCTCCAGACCCGCTCCTTCCTCGAGATCGAGATGGCACATATCCAGGGACGCGCCCCCGATGCGGATGGAGCCCGTCATCAGACCTGCGGCGGGCGAACCCCCGGAGATGATGTGGTCGACACCCTGCTCACGATCACGATCAACGGGCCCGACCGGCTTCCCCCCGGCGCTCCCTTCTATGGTCCCAGCGATGCGGAACCCGATCCGCCCCGTGGGGACGGGGTGAACGCGCCCTCGGAGCCGGCGGTGGAGGCCTTCCCGTGGTTGGGTTCACCTCGGCACGAATAGGGCTTGGGGGGGCGTAGACGGACTGCACTACTCTCCCCAGCGCACACACTGCCAGGCATCCTCGCAGCGCGCGAGCATGACCGAGTCCGCCACCCCCTGATCGTTCTGGAAGTCGACTCTCACCGAGAGCTCATCGACAGACCAGATGGTGACGATCTGGAATTCCGAGACGCCCAGAAGGTCCGCAATCTCCTCGTGGGTATCCGCCGGCATACCGATCATCACGTAGGAAGCGGGCACCATTGGCTCGGGGTCCTGCTCCCCCTCAATCAACGCCAACTTGAGCCCCTCGATGGACTGCCCGAAGCGGTCGATCTGAAGCACTCCCTCGGGGAGATCGATCGCGCCGTACACGCCATCCGACACACACTCGTCACCGATCTCTGTCGCGCCTCGGACCCAGTAGACCGGGCCGGTAGGACCGAAGTCCAGCCGGAGGGTGTCTTCGGGAGCCAACACCCACTCGTCCCAGACGACCCGAACACCCTCGCGAATCTCGTCGACGGCCGCCTCGAGCCGAGCCGGGTCGCCCTCTTCGATCGGCCCAAAGTCCACACCACTACACGGGCCCGGCCTGCCTCGGTAGTCCTGATTGATGGCGCATGCAGCGAGCAGCGAGCCGGCGCAGAGACACAGAAGGGGCCTAGTCATCGATAAGAGCCTCTGCCCAATCACGGAAACGATTTGCATTGGGGCCTCCCGCGTGCCACGCGAAGTTATTGTAGAAGCAGGCGGCCAATTGGGCAAGGATCAGCCTCCGTCAAGCCCCATGAGCGACAATACCATGTGTTCAACGAGGAGCATAGGCTACATTGTCCAGCCGGCGTCGGGCCCCGATCCGGCAAGCGCAGGTAGCGCTCCGCGGACGCAGTCCACGGGGGCCACGATCCCATCCTCTGTGTCTCAACCACAGGCGGGACCCGGGACCGGAGATCCGCGCTTGACATGCCTCATTCCCCCTGATCTAATCAGCCTACCTCCGCCTCCCAGGAGCCCCTCCATGTCCTCGTACGAAGATCCGAAGATCCCAGCATCTCAACCGCTCAGAGCGGCCGCTCCAACGCCTTCGTTGCAGCACAGCTCGGACAATCCCTCGATGAGCCCCGCCTCCTCGACAGCTGGGCAAGCGGAATCACCGCAGCCCTGGGCTTCTACAACGGCCTCGAGCCCGACAGCCCTCCTCCCGACGGGCTCACCGAGGGGCCAAACCTCGTACCTCCGGGCCAGTCCTGCGGTATCCCCATGGGGCCCACCACCAGCGATATCGCCGACCGCTTGGTAGCGCTCGAGCCCTACGCATCCACCGAAGAGCTCGATCGCTTCGGGCCTGCGCTACAGGGCATCCCCGAAACCGTGATGGACGACTTCACCGAGATGGCGAAGGTCCCCGTCGGTCGAGAGCTCATCGAGGCCGTCTCCGAAGACCCCGAGGGGGACCGGGTGCGACTTGAGCCACGAAGTTCGGGGGCTGGCCCCTCCACCATCTCGCCCGATGGAGACGCCACACGAATGTACGACAGCGTCGATGGGCAGTGCCTGCCCATATCCGACACGCCCCTACCGAGCGGCGACGCTTTTCTCCGGTACAACCCGGGTGAAACCCGCCAAGGTGGGGAGCACCGAAAAACCCTGTACGCCCTCCCCGGAATGGATCCCGTAGCGCTCCGCGAACGCACCATGATCGCCCTGCCTCTGGGCCGAATGACGCGCTACTCAACCCAGCTGGGGGGATCGCTCTGGCCCCGAAGCCACGCGGTATCGACCACATCAACAAGCAGCCCGTCGACCCAGGCGCTCCCCGCTGGATTCGTTGCGCCGAGATAGGATGGAATGCTGATCCCCGGCAGATAGGGATGGGGTCCTCCGAAGCCACCATCGCCGACCGTGTGGCTTCCATCTACCGCGAAGGTGGGATCGGTTCGGTATTGGTCAGCGCCGGCCCCACCCACGAACAAGGAGCCGTCCTGGTCCCAGTTGAGGACCCCAGACGTGCCGCGCCAGGTGTCTGAACACGCGTCGAACTCATCGACGGTGTAGAGCTGGGAATCGCACCCGGTGTAGCCGGCGTCGAAATTCCTCCCGATCATGAAGCTGTCGGAACCATAGGAGTTATCGTGAACGAGGTTTCGCTCGATCACGAGATCCTCTTTGTCGAGCCTGGGATTCGAGGTGTTGGCCGGCATGTCTCGAGCCACGAGGACGGGCAAGCCGCGATAGGTGAACTCAGCACCCGAGATGATGTTGTTGTACACAAAATAATGCGGGTGAACCACCTGTACCGCGCCCTCGTCATAGAAGGTTTCGGTCGTTACGGTGTTCTCTCCGCTCTCCGTGAGGCCGGAATTGACCCCCATCGCGCCGGACGAGCCGTAGCCCCCAGCATCCGGCAGGAGCGTATTGTTGTACACAACGATATTGTAGAGGATCGGAATATCGCCGAAGTGCTGTGCGATCGGACGATCTGCGATGTTGTGGTGCACCTGGATATTGTCCTGATCGGTATTGATCGCATAGGTCGAGCTGTTGACGATGACGTTGTGATGGATCTCGTCGCCGAAATCGCCGTAGTCGTCTTGAACCGCAATGGGATCGCGCGTGTTCACCCCGAATCTCTGCTGGTTCTTGTAGTGGATACCGAAGGTTGAACCATCAAAATAATTGTATCTAATGGTGTTGCCATGGGTACAGGCGTTGGGATCGAAGGTCTCCGAGAGGAGGAGATCATCCCGGTAGTCCGCCGTCAGGAGAATATGCCCATACTGTGGATTGACGCTTGACTGCTGATTGTTGTTCGCGAAGTACGAGTACTCTACAACGCTATTCGACGCGAGCCCGATGAAGATGGCTCCTTTCAGCGCGTTGGCTGCGCTCAGGTCGTGGATATACAGATACCGGTATATCTGCGGCCCGCCGTGGAACCAGATCGCAGACGCCGCGTTCGTCATCTCAAATCGTTCGAACTTCCAGTACTTCACTTCATTTGCGACACTCCCGCTGTTGAAGCTGCCGTTCCCATCGTCCTCGAAGATATTGTCTGTTCCGGATCCGTCTCCACGGAGCACCGCCCACTCGCCCGGAAAACTCTCGAGCCCGTACCAATTTCCAGCTGTCCAGGCGGACCCTCTCTTGGCGACGCTGGGGATGGTGACGCTCACATTGTCGTAGGTGCCGCCCCTCATCTGGATCGTCTGACCGACCTGTACTGCATCGACCGCGCCTTGAATGGAGCGGTAGCACGCATCGCCACCACCGGTTGGAAGGCGGGTGGTTGGATTGTAGGTGGTGGTGGATGCGGCCGCCAAGGTTTGATCGACGTAGATGAACGACGTGTTGGGCTCGAACCCAAGGCTGGTCAGCCCGGTGTCGGAACTCTGCCCGGTGTCGGCCGCCGTGTCGGGCGAGGCGGAGGTGTCCTGCGAGGCGGAGGTGTCCTGCGAGGCGGTATCCGCTGTGGTGGCTCCGGTATCGGTGTCGGCGTCCGCATCGGTGTCCGCGTCCGCATCGGTGTCCGCGTCCGCATCGGTGTCCGCGTCCGCATCGGTGTCCGCGTCCGCATCGGCGTCGGTGTCCGCATCGGTGTCCGAGTCCGCATCGGTGTCGGTGTCGGTGTCGGTGTCCTCGGGCTCGCCCTTCCCGTCGGCACAAGCGGCGAGAAGGAGCAGGAGCGAAACGGTGCGAAACATCGGGGTGTACCTTGTTGGTGACGGCTACGGTGACGGGGCGTACCGCCCCTCGGCGGCTGCACCAGTATGAGTCAGCCCCGGGGCTGTGGCAAGCGAGGAGCGCGGCCACAGTCCAATATGCACCGCGTCCCTGAAGCAGCTGCGGGCGTCCGAGTGCCGCATGAGCAAGGGGATCAGCACGCGACCAAGGCGGCCGCTACCATCGAGGAAGGGGTGGAGCATCTCGTACTGCACATGAATGAAGGGCCACCTCATCTCAAGCGACCTACCGGATATACTCGAGGCCCGGCTCCGCGACAACCAGAGGTCCTGATGGCCAAAGCCCCCGCACATAAGTGGACTTTCCGCACTCGATTTCGTCGACACGCCTTCGGGTGGAAGTCCCAGGCAGCAAACAAGCGGATCAAGGAAGCCGTCTCCGAGATCAAGAAACAGGCGCGCCAGGACCCGCTCCTCGCCGCCGAGGGAGCCGTGGTCTTCCTCGAGAAGCTGTCGCCGGCGATCGAACAGGTCGACAGCTCATCGGGCGCCATCGGCACGGCGGTGAACCACGCCATCACCGCGCTGGTCGAGATCATCGCCGCGGCTCCAGCCGACCAAGCCACGCGGGCGAACTGGCTCGAGCGTATGTGGGAGGCGTACCAGGACGACGAAATCCCCTATCTCGAGTCCCTCGGAGACCACTGGGGAGAGCTGTGCGCGAGTCCCGACGTCGCCTCAGACTGGGCCGACCAGCTCATCGGAACGTGCAAGATGGCATGGAGCCCCGACCCCGAGCTGCGGGGCTACTTCAAAGGTTCGACGAACTGCCTGAGCGCGCTGTTCGCCGCCGGCCGGCACGAGGAGCTGCTCGAGCTAGTCGACATGGCGCCCTACAAGATGTGGCACTACCGGCAATACGGCGTGAAGTCCCTCGCTGCGATGGGTCGCAAGGCCGAAGCCATCCGCTACGCCGAGGAGGGCCGCGGTCTGAACGACAGCCCCGTCGCCATCGCGAGGGCCTGCGAAGCCGTGCTGCTCTCCTCCGGGCTTGTCGACGAGGCCTACGACAGGTACGCGCTACTCGCCAACCAGGCCCGCACCTACCTCGCGTGGTTCCGTGCCGTAGCCAAGAAGTATCCGCACAAACCCAAAGCCGAGGTACTCGCCGATCTGGTAGCGCACACGCCCGGCGACGAAGGTAAGTGGTTCGCGGCGGCCAAGTCGGCCAAGCTCTTCGCCGAGGCCATCGAGCTCGCCAACCGAACGCCGTGCTCCCCAAAGACCCTGACCCGAGCAGCGCGCGACTTCGAAGAGAAGCACCCGACCTTCGCCCTCGAGGCGGGCATGGCTGCACTGCTCTGGCTGGTACTGGGCTACGGCTACGAGGTCACTGGCGCCGATGTGCACGCCGCGTTCTCCCACACCGTGAGGGCCGCCGAGCATGCCGGCCTCGCCGACCAGACCCGGGCGAGGATCCGCGCCCTCGTCTCCCGCGAGACCTCTGGCGAACACTTCGTCACCCGCATTCTCGCGCGCCAGCTGGAGCTGGACTGAGGTCTCGGAAGCAGGGTAGAGTTCCGGCGGCCATTCTGCCGAAGACGATGAGAAACACAAGGCCCAGCATACAGCCCTGGCCGAGCGCAACGCCTCGGGTCAGCTCACCCTCACCCCCGGCAAGCGCAGGTAGCGCTCCGCGAACGCGGTCCCACCGGGGCCTTCACTCACGGCCCACGGGGCCACGATCCCGTCCTCTGTGTCTCCTTCGTGGGACTCTGTGGTCGAACTACAGCCGGGACCGGGGACCATAGTTCCACGCTTGACACGCCCCTTTCCCCCTGCTCTACTCAGCCCACCTCCACCTCAGGGCGCCCCTCCATGTCCTCGCCCTCGCAAACTGGGCGCACTGGTATGCCATGCAGCAAGACGCCAACACCTTCGGATATCCCGCCTCCACCCAAGGCGCGCTGTGCACCCTCGACCCTTCCTTCCTGTTCGAGGAGCCTGGGGCAGATCTGCTGGACATGACCACCCACATCTCCGGCAGAGGCATCATCAAGACTCGGCTCGACGGGACCGAGGGCCAGTCCGGTAGTCCCGTCTTCGCCTGCCCCGATGCCCCGTGCAGCGGCAACGACTCCCCCCTGGTCTACGGCATCCTCGCCCAACTGGGCCAAACCAACAGCGGCACTCCCATCGATGTCCGCGGGCCCAAGACCCCCGGCACGCTAAGAACCTGGGCGCTCGGCATCCTCCCATGATCCTCCTGCTGCTCTCCTGCGTAAAATCCATTCCACTGTGGGACGGGAAGCCGATATGCCCCCCACAGGTCAGAAAGATCGTACCCCCCAGCACCATCGGGCCCGGGGGGTTCACCGGTGGCCAGCTCCTGGAGTCCGCCATCGACCGGTTCGCCTCAGTCGAGGTTCGCTGGAAGGACCATCCCCCCGAGCCGCTGCGCTTCGAGTTCAGCGAGCCCGCAACCACCCGCGTCATGGGGCATTGTGATGCCGCATACTGGGCGACCGAGACCTGGATCGACGTTCGGGTCCCGTTCACCGTCGAGTCCCCGAGCTTTCGCGGCACCTGCGAGGGCGAGCTACGTTCCCAACCACAGCTTGCAGCGTTCATCAGCGGCCAATGCGAGCTCACCCCTGTCGGGCCCACGAGCCTGTTCCACAGAGGACGCAGACCCACCAGCTTGAACCTGCAGACCCCCGGCTACCGGGACGGCGTCGATACCAGACTCACATTCCCACGGTCATCCGCTCGGAGCTCGTGATTTGTTTCGCCCTACCAGCACGGCCTGATCGAGGCCGAGCATGGTCAGCACCCTCCGCTGCGCTTTGCTGAAGCCCTGCAGGCGGAGGA
>Ga0316208_1001050_pt1 | contig 28197 bp, 29 predicted proteins | sample 3monopyrite_MG_FD_204944 | JGI IMG/M metagenome (GOLD analysis project Ga0316208, IMG submission 204944) | Microbial mat bacterial communities from mineral coupon in-situ incubated in ocean water Damariscotta River, Maine, United States -... | ecosystem: Environmental > Aquatic > Marine >... | reverse complement strand
GCCAGCAAAATACCAACATTTTGAACTTGAACAGACTGCATAAACCGTTCTCGCTGCGCTTCACTTTTTATAAGTCCTTATCAATTCAAAATCTTGAAAATGTATCAGCAACAAAAAAAGGTAACAGCGAGGGCGCTATGGGAAGTAAATCTAAAATGAATCTTATGAAATCTTACAAAAACTTTAAAAAGGAAGCGACACCAAAAAAAACAAAAAAGGAAAACGCTCAAGATATAATAAGTAAATCACTTCAAAAAAATATAAACGCAAACTGTCTGAATGGTTCAGATAGCATTTTAATTAATCTTTAAATATTTTATTATGAGTACTTTAAAAAATCACGTACAGTTAATCGGAAACGTTGGACAAGAGCCAACCATTACAAACCTTGAAAGCGGTAAAAAAGTAGCCCGTTTATCAATCGCAACAAACGAGTATTACAAAGATGCCAAAGGCGAAAAGCAAACGGAAACCAATTGGCATACGGTTGTAGCTTGGGGTAAGACTGCCGAAATTATTGAAAAATATGTAGGCAAAGGCAAGGAAGTAGGTGTAACGGGAAAATTGAAATCTCGAAGCTACGATGACAAAGAAGGTATCAAAAGATATGTTACTGAAATCGAAGCGAATGAAATCCTTTTGCTTGGAAGTAAAGACAAGTAATCATTAGAATTAAAGAGGGCGTTCCTCTCGAAAGTTGCGCCCTTTTTTCATTGAAAATCTTTAAAACTTTTATTATGAAAACTATTAAAAATCACGTACAGTTGATTGGAAACATTGGGCAAGACCCACAGGTTACGAATCTTGAAAATGGAAAAGTTGTGGCGCAGTTCTCAATGGCTACAAATGAAAATTATAAAGACTCAAAAGGGCAGAGGCAATCTGAAACCCATTGGCATAGTGTTGTGGCTTGGGGAAAACTTGCTTCAATCATTGAGAAATATGCAGTAGTAGGAAAACAAATTGCCATTGCGGGCAAATTGGCGCAACGCTCTTATGAAACCAAGGAAGGCGAAAAACGATACTATACCGAAGTTGTAGCAGGGGAAATTCTTTTGCTCGGGTCTAAAAATGGTAAGTAACCATAAAAATTAAAGAGGGCGTTCTCGTCGAAAATTGCGCCCTCTTTTTAATTATCCACTAATAAAAATAGATAACAATGAAAGCACAAGTTAACGAAATCAAAGAAGGATTGCAACATTTTCACGGAACGGAAATGTTCTACCAAATCCCATTATTAAGAACACGTTTTACAGACGGACTAAAATATCTTGCTAATGTAGCAGATTGTTTTTGGCTCATTACGGACACTTCCGTAATTGCAAAAAGTCTGATGAACCGAAGCGAATTTATCACTATCGATTTCAAAAGGTTGCCCGAAGAAAAACAGGATTATTCGGGTTACGAAGCCGAAATAATTTACAGCGATGGCAACGATACTATTTTGGAAAAACACGGCTATCGTGCCACCGATTTTCCACTCGATGAACTGCGGTTATTTTTTGTAAATGATACGCTGATGTTACCAAGTGAATATTAAAATCTTCAGCTATGGTGTATCTCAATTTTACAGACTTGAGCGAGGAAGCTCAAAACCGACTTTTAGAAAATTCTAAAAAAGATGTGGAACGAAAATTTGCGGATAGCATTCGCAAATACGTAAACGAAAATTATGGCTGTTTTGAAACGATAATTGAGGAAGAGGCAATGCGGAATTTATATTCCTATACCTACATTTTCAATATATAGTTTTCAGCAAAAATGAAGCAGGCACCTCTAAAATTTTAGGGGTGTTTTTGTGTGTAATTAAACCTACATCAAGAAAAAATCACTATCTTTATTTCGCTGAAATCCAGCATTCAAATTAAAGTAGGGTTATCCACTTTTCGACTTTCGCCGATACCCTTACACATCGAAAAATAACATATCGGAAAATCATTTTCCCTGAAAATGGCAATCGGCTTTTTAGCCGGATTGTATGGATTTTTGTCACGCTTGCGCGTGACGAAAAGGAATAGCAAGAGGGTAACGGGCTGCGCCGCGTTACATATTCCATTTTCGTTTTAATCCATTGATTTTTAATTACTTAAAAATTAACAGGATTTAAAAGTTCCAACAATTTGCGTCAAATGGTCTTGGAACACCAGTAAATAGGGATGGATTTACGTCAAATCTTTAAAAAAGCGAAAGGAAATGGATTCATTCATCACTATCAGGTTCAAAAGAAAAACTGCCAAGCGGTTTCAGGAATTTTCCAAAATGCACTTTAAAACGCACACCGAAGCGATGGAAAACATACTTGATTTTTTTCTCTATAACGAGATTTCCCCAAAGGAAAAGTTGGGACCAACCGGACGAACTATCGAAGCTAAATTGCTCAAAAGAATCAATGCGGTCATCGCCATAATGCGTGATGTAGAAAAGACCCAAACCAAACCTACGGTCGCTATGTTGCAATCCCTTTTTGTGATGGAAGAACCCAACAAAAAACCATTGATTGTTGAAAAGAAATATGCCGAAGAAAAGAAAGAAGTACGCTTTCGCGAAAAGCGAAACATCAAAAATGAACTTTAAAAATCAGCTTATGTACATCACAATAACACATCAAAAGATGGGCGGTAACTTTTCCAAAAGTTCGGCAGATTTTGTTGGGTATTTAGAGAAAGAAAATCAAGGTTTGGAACAGCAGGATATGGAACATTTTTTTAACCAATATGGCGATGAGATTTCTGCTGAAGAAGTCATTAAGGAAATCGATGGGAATACAGCCAAACTGGAAAAACACGAACCAAGATTCTACTCAATAACTGTCAGTCCTTCAAAATATGAGTTACAAAAACTTCAGAACAGTAGCGAAGATTTAAAAAAATATACCTGTGAGCTGATGAAAGATTATGTGGCTTCATTCAATAGGGAAATCAAAGGGCGACCGGTTAACATCGATGATATAAAGTACTATGCAAAAATAGAGCATCAACGCACCTTCAAGGGAACAGATTTTCAGGTAAAAGAGAACCAACCGTACGCCACCAAAATTCTTCAGATCAAAACGGAAATCCGAAATATCCAAGAAGGAAGAGCTGAAGGAAATATTAAAAGGATGGAAAAGGAAATCGCAAAATTGGAACGCCAAGCGCCACACCAACAAAACGGAAAACGGATTGTCCAGGGAATGCGAAAAGATGGAAACCAAAGCCACATCCATATTGTCGTGAGCCGTAAGGATGCGTCCAACAGATTCAGTTTATCGCCCGGAAGCAAATACAAAGCATCCGATGTGAAGTTGAATGGGAAAACCGTAAAACGGGGTTTTGACCGAGACAAGTTTTTTGAAAGAGCAGAAAAAACATTCGATAAGACCTTTCGCTATAAACGCAATTTTGCTGAGACCTACACAGCCCGAAAGGATTTTGTAAAGAATCCCAATCTCTATTTCGCCGCCTTGCTGAAACTACCGGCTAACGAAAAAGCATTGGCTTTCAAAATGATAGCAAAGACCGGATTGCCGATAGTGCCAAATATTCCAGTTAGTCAAACACAGATTGCACTTCGAATTCTTAAACGGTTGAGACGTGGTGCTGAAATAGCAATTAAATCGAGTTCCATCGGAATCTAATCGTTATGCAAATAGATAACCTCATAACGACACTTTCAATTATTGGTCTGGCCAGTATCGTTTTCTATGCGATATTTCGGATAAGTAGGTATGCATTCATCATTAATTTTCTCGTGCTTGGTGCGATGGTGTTTTATTTTAACGAGGAAAACCGACTGATTCTGATTTCCCTCTATTTGGCTTGCCCTCTCATATTAATTAACATAGGAATGTATGTGTTCCTTCATAAAACGGACAAGCCTTTAAATGGCGATAGCAAATATCAGGTCAGCTTTGCCACCACTAAGGGAAATTTCAAATTGGATAACATCAAACGAGGTGTATCCATCATTGGTTCTGCCGGAAGTGGCAAGACCGAAAGCGTTGTATATGGATTTCTGAAACACTTCCGGAAAGAGAACTTCTGCGGAATTATCCACGATTATAAGGACTTCGAGTTGACCGAAATGGCGTACCCGCTTTTCAGAGATAGTGATATCCCTTTTAAGGTCATTTCCTTTGATAAAATCATCCACAGGGTAAATCCTATCGCACCACGGTATTTAGAGAATGAGGAAAGCGTAAACGAAGTGTCAAGGGTATTGATTGAAAACCTTTTAGAACAAAGAGAAAGCGGCACAACCGGCACGACAAAATTTTTCAATGATGCCGCGGAAGGACTGATTGGTGGATTGATTTGGAAACTGAAAACCACCTATCCGCAGTTTTGCACACTACCACATTTAATTGCCATTTATCAATATCTGGACACGGATAGCCTTATCCAATTTTTGGAAACCAATACTACATCAAGGGCAATGGCAGATGCTTTTATAAGTGGTAAGGATTCAGATAGACAAACCGCAGGCGTAAAAAGTACCTTAGCCAATGCCCTGAAACGAATTAGCACACAGCGGATTTTTATGGCATTGTCCGCAGATGAAGTGCCTCTCAATATAAACAATGAGAAAAATCCAGCGGTCATTTCAATAGTCAATAACCCAAAATTTGAAACGTCGTATTCGCCAGTAATCGCCACCATTATCCACACCATCACAAAACAGATGAGTGTGCGTAGTTCAAAACCATCTTTTCTGCTGATGGAAGAAGCGCCAACCATCCGATTGTTAAATATGCACCGTATTCCGGCAACTCTTAGAAGTTATGACATTTCTACGATTTACGTAATGCAGGACAAAATCCAAAACGATATGATGTATGGCGATAAAGCCAGTAAAGCCATATTAAGCAATTTATCCTACCAGTTTTTCGGAAAGGTCAATGACCCAGATACCGCCAAGTACTACGAGCGCTTTTTTGAAATCATCAAAGACCCAACGAAAAGTATTAGCCGTGGGCATAACCTTGATTTTGATACCCGAATCACGACTGGAGAAAAAGAAATACCGAAAATAAGAGCTGATGTCTTTTTTAGATTAAAGCAGGGCGAGTTTATTACTTATGCAGATGGGAAGGATAAAAAGGTGCAGTTCAAATTACCAAGTTTTAAACGAGAACTTCCAACAGAATCCAACCAATTTTCTCGGGTAGATTTGGAAGCTAATTTTGAGAGGGTTTATGATAATGCGAGGTCGATTTTTAAATGATTGGAAATACCATATTTAAGGTAAAGTTGTTCATACTTGTTACGGAAGAATTTAGGTGCTACAGTATAGATTTAACATAGATTAAATGATTCTTATAACAAGTGCAAGAAATCCTGATGAATCGACATATGAAGATATTTTTAAATTGAAATTGATTCAGCGAAAAGAGTTTTCTTAAAAACGGATTACTAAAAATAGTATCTTTCTTCCTGTTAAAATTATTGGATAATATTAACTTTATTGTTTCATCTATTGGTTAACTGTCAGAAAAATAACCACCATTGGGTATTGATTCCATAAACTTTTAGCTTCAATTTTAAATTAAAATAAAACATCTATGAAAAAAATAAATACTCTATTTATCATAATCTTTTTATCAGCTCATTCATTTGGACAAGAAGCTGAATCAAAAGAAATTGACGCAACTACGGTTGAAACGAATCGTTTCTATTATTTTGAAATACCTTCTGCGATAAATGGCTCAAATATTGACCCATCAGCAATAAGTAATGTTACTACTAATTTTTCCACTAGTAAACTCTCATTTAAACTAGGATTTCCTTCTTTGTTTAAAGATGCACCAGAAACAAAAGACTTAAAACACACTGGATTTATCGAGCCATCTTTCAAAGCAACTAATGGAGTGGCCACCTTGTATAAAGCAGATTCATCACCGATAGAATATGGTATCAAGGCTGGATATAGTAGAATTTTAAATCACAAATATTGGGTTTATTTAGATGATAATCAAAAGCGAACTGAAAGACATTCATCTGAAAAAATGACTTGGATGAATATAGTAGGAAGCGTTGAGAGAGCTAAGCTTAATTTATTCAATGAAGAAGGAGGATTTGACCAGATATTGAATGAACGCAATGAAACTAATGGTAGTTTATATATTAGTATCAATAATTATTTTTATTCTAAGATAAGTCGTTATCAATGGCTTAATAGCATAATTTCAGCTGGTGTTGGATATGCAAAAACTAACAATTACTCTTCATTGACAAGTAGAATATTAGATGAAGGACAATTGGTTCTTAGTGAAGATGGTACTACCTACCAATCAATTGTAAAAACTACAAGCGGAAGAGTTGGAGAATTAATAATTTCAGAAGGATTATCAGCATATGGAGAATTGTTCATCCCATTAATTAAACATCCAAAATATGGTGGGGTTTACTTTGGTAATAGAATTACTTTTTTTGGGATTACTGGCTCGGATAACATTACAAATGGCGTGACAGGGTTTTATTTTAATCTGAAAGACAAAAAAGTAAAAGGAGATAAACCTGCAAAAGATATTTTAAATTTTTCTGTTACTGGAAGGTTTAATCAATTGAACAAAAGCTCAGAACCTGATTATTTCCAAGATAATTTTACAGTAGTCCTACAGGCTTCAGTACCTCTTAGATTTAACTAGTTCAAGTAGTAAATATGGAAAAAAAAGAATTCCCAGAATTACCAAGCGTAAAAGAAATAAAATCATTGATTGCTGAATATGAAAATGCAGATTTAGAAAATGTTTCATTTAACAAGTTATCTGTCCAACTTAGAAGACTTAAATGGATTCCGTTTCTTACAGCCAAACTTCATAAAGGTTACCATATCGAGAGGGCCAGAATAAATAGACCTGATGAGATATTCTATTCAGAAAGCGAAATTTCATATAGGAATGATTATGAAAACATTAGAAGTTATGGTCGTGCAAATGTTAAACATCAATCATTATTTTACGGAGCTATTGAATCGGATGTAATAAAACATCCTCGCCTTATCAATCTAATAGAGACTAGTCAAATTTTTAGAAATCTCGATAAAATAAAGGTAGATAGAGCAGATTTTATAATGACGCTTGGTAAATGGCGTATAAAACAAGAAATAGAAGTTGTAGAAATGGTATTTAACCAGAGTTCAATTGAAAACTCTGAGGACGTTAAAAAATCTTATGAGCATCATCTAAAGAATTTAGCTAAAGAGCATCCAGAAAATTTAGAGCAATTTAAATTGATTTTGGAATTCTTTTCCAACCAGTTTGGCAAAAAGGAAATCGAAAAAGACACAGATTATATGATATCTGCTGCTTATGCTGATTTCGCAATGACTTGGAATAATTTCTCTGGTCTAAAATATCCGAGTGTAAAAAGCGATTATCAAGGTCACAATATTGTTCTTACACCAGCAGCAGTTGAGCAATTTTTAGAGTTGGAGATTGCCGCTATGTTTCGAGTCACTAAGGAAGGTGAAAACTCTTTGATTTCACCAATCAAACACGCAACAGATTTTGGGCCACTAAATTCGGATTTTAAATGGATTGACTACGAACCTAATCAATATGTAGCTGAAGAATAATAACAATTCATTTTAAACTAGAAAGACCCTTTTTCCCTAGGGCCTTTATTAGTTACTTTCCATTGGCTATTTTCTTTAACCAATTTAAAGATACCCGACTTTCCATCAAAGGACGTTTTATACTTTACCCATGCAATTTCACCATCAATAGCTTCATCCAAAATTTCAACCTCAATATCTTTGTCAGACTTTGGTATCATATTTTGAACGGTCACCAAACTGGCAAACCCTTCTGAGGTTGTATGCTTTTTCAAGACTGATTCATTTTTAGAGAAAAAGCTTTTTGCAACAATTTTTGCTGTTTCTGAGGGTGTAGAATCAGTTTTTCTTGCGCAGGAAATAAATAGAAGTACGAGTGAGCAAATGACTATTTTTTTCATAACAGTATTAATTTGGGTTATTAATATAGCTGTGTGATAGTTTCATTTCAATATTTCGTTCACCATCTTTCTCATTCAGTTCCAAAATTGCCCTACGGTCATTGGATAATGAAAATTTGGGCAACACATAGACGAATCGTATAGTTTTGTTTTCTGCGATTTTAGAAGGCAAATTGTGTTTGTAAATAGGTTCTTAATACAGACGTTGTAAAGACTTCTTTTTCCCTTTTTGTCGAGTCTCGATTGAAAGGTTCAAGAAATTCAAATCGTAATCCAAAGTAGATTTATTTTCAATCTGAATAACGAAGTATAGTTCTTCTTTATCAAAAACAATATTCTCCACCCTCAAAACAATGCCTTCATTTCGCTTTGTAATCCTGCCAATGTGTTGTTTTCTATCAAGTAGATAAGAGCAGAATTTTTGATAATGATAGGTGCTGTTATCAATATTTTTTTCAAAAGTTTCAGCCTGAATAGAATCGGTTACAATTGGTTTTTCATTACCAATACTACTTGATGATGGGATAAAATAGTTGAGCTTTGATAGCTGTTTTTTATACCTTACAATATACGAAAAAATTGAACCATTTTTATTGACTACCAGTAGATTACTTTCTTTTCCAGGTTTTGCCTGAAGCAGTCCAAAATACTGTTCTTTCTCACGATTGTAAGTAAAAACAAAATTATCTGAACCGGTTATGCCTTGCCGAATAGGTTCCGGAAAGAATAGCGCAACATTCTTGTTGTCGTTTGCATAAATGGTGTCGAGGACGTGCTTAGTCTGTGCGTGCGCTGTAGCCTGTGCCGAGCATAGTCGAGGTGCGAAAGCAAAAATAAATACCATTATGAATATATAATTATATCGTCTCATAGCTTTGGTTTTAGAATTAATTTGTAATTGTTCAGTACGGTTACTTTTACCCTTCGGTTAGAACGCCTGAATACTTGTGTAAGTCCGCCAACTTGTGGGGCACTGGGGATATTTATATCACCAATAACATCATCGAGCACCTCTCTCGTAGCTTCTTCCCTAAAGTTGTTCTCAACATAGATGCCCTCGCTACCGTCTTGCAAATCGAAGGCTCTGAGTTTGGTGGGATGGTGCTTTATGTTTTCAATCTCAATCAATGCACGATTGGGCTGAAAGCTGATAAACCCAAAAATCGGTGTGTTCTTTGGCATCAGTTTGCCATTTATGGTAGCCGATTTCGTAAGGCGCATACGCAATCGGGTATTTGCCTGAACAACTTGGTCGCCATCCACGACCACGTAAATGGTTTCGTCTGTATTGCCGATAATTGAAACATCATTGGGCTTGGGCGAAGCGGCAAAGAACAGTTGATGTTCCAAGCCCAATTCTTTTGCTTCAATTTTCTGTTCTCTTTTGATTTCGGTAGAGTCAATTTCTACAGTTTCATTTTGAGCAATTTTCTTTTGACCCAAATTTTGATATTTCTTTTCAGAATATTTAATCTTACCAGCATCGTAAATACTATCCACGATACGCGCTTTTTCACGCTCTGGTAAGTCTGGGTCATAAAAGCCTAGGGAATCAATCAGCTTTTCATCATAGATGCTAGGTGCATTATTTTCGCGCACTTCTTTTAGGTCATTGATAGCATCCAATTTTGAGTCATACTCTTTTTGGTTTTCCTCTAAATCAGGAACTAAGGTTTGTTCAAGATTTTCATTTTCACTTTCATCATCGCCCATCACCATTACGGAATAGGAAATAAGGAATATGAAAATTACAGCCAATACAGCTGCAAATACTATTTTATTCTTTTCAACTTTCATCATTTAGTTTTTTAAGAGTGTTTTCAAAATATTCGGTTATTAAAAGTCCGTGAGGGTTGTTTGGAAAGTTTCGGTCAACTGGAATTAGATTTCCTGTTGAAACAAGTTCGTAGGTGTCTATTATAGTTCCTCTGTTGATTTCAAAAATCGTAACGGTTCTAAAAATATATGTACCGTTTTGTTCCTCGATTTGGGAATCAATGCTCAATACTTTTTGGACCAATGAATATTGCAATAATCGATTGTAAACACCATCCGCTTTTTTCTGACGATAGAGGTTGTCTACAGAGCTATTGCCCAACCAAAGAGCCTTTTCCAAGTTCTTTTCATAATTGCTTGCATCGATGTTGTAGAAGTAGTTGTGAAACAATTCCAGATGTGCCAGAGCTTCCACCCTGAAATTCTCTTTTTGTGTAACGAGCTTCAGCGGAATTATACTGCCATCGGTATTGATGGCAAATGCGCTATTAAGTGCCTTTTTATTTGTGCTGAATACCATCCAAACTGAAAAAGTACTGGACAGCAACGCACAGACAACAACTGTCAAAACGATAAACCGATTCAGTTTTAGGACGCTATAAATATTCTTATATGGTGTTTTCATAATTTTATTTTTAATCTGCCTTAGGCAGTAAAGAGTCTGAGCGTAAAGGATGTGGCACGTCTGTACAATTTGAATTTCAAAAAGACGATAAAGCCAACAGAGCCCAATTGAACGACAGGTGCAAAAAAGCCCTGGCCTGTATCGGTTCCAAACAGGTTGACCCAGAAATTGGTGTTGATTTCCGTATAGATGGCATTGATAAACACATTGACCAGAAAGAAGGCTGGTACGAGCATATAAACGGCAGCATACAGTTTAAAGAAGGTATATGCAAGCGAACGGAATTTTTCAAATACCGCAAGGCTAATGACCAACGGGAAGAATGCTTGCATTATTCCCAAAAGGAAAAAACGTTCTGCCAAGAATAGCGGATAGATGAACAAATCCAATATCCAGAGGATGGTACTGAGGATAAAGGCCAATATTTTAAATCCGTATAATGGCGTTACCAATGCCTCGTATAAAAGTGTCATTGCCGAACTTGCGGCATCAAATAGGCTTACATCTTCCTCTAATGGAATATCCTGCATTTGTAATGGAAGTAACGCAGGTGCCGTGCCCCTATATTGTCCTTCGATGGCTACCAATATCCCATCAAAGAATCCTAACACCTGCGTTGAAAATATGACCAGTAGGACAATGGCAAAATTCTTGGCCAGTTCGCCCGGACTCAATCCCCAAGTGTAACCATCTTTATCCGCAATGCCTTCATTGTATTTTTTAAGGATATTGACCAAGAAGAACAGCACGGCAAGCGTTTTCATTCCGGCAATAGTGTATTGCGAAAAGTCGCTGGCCTGTATGGTCTGGAACACCGTATCGATGTATTCCAACCCAATCCCTAAAATGATGGTTGCGGTCATTTTTAATATTCTGTTTCTCGGTTATTGACTTTATCCTGCATTTTTCTGAAAGAAATAATATCACGATAGCGTTTCGTTTTCGTAGTAATGTTGGACACCATTTGTTTGGATTCCAGTTCCTTTGCTTTCAGGATTTCGGCACGTTCGGCATCGCTCATTTTTAGGTAATCGCTGGATAGGACTTCGTCTATAAAATCTACCGTGTCCAATGAATTTTGCACAATGGTTTCAAATGAGGACACAACCCTATCTATTTCCTCAGGTTTGATATAGGGCGAATTCAGAATATCCTGAAGGTCATTCTGCATTACATTGATAAGGCGCTGATTGTTCTGTGCGATTTCCTCGACTGCCCTAAGCTGTTGTACAACGCTCGATACTTTCTCAATAGCTTCTTTGGCATCCTTTAGGAATTTTACGGACTTAATCATTTCCGCCGTCTGCTTACCGGATTCCAATAGCTGTTTTACCAAGCTGATAAAGTTGGTGTTGTCATAAACCGGCATTCCTTGAGCGGAAGCATCTTTCGGCATTAAAAGGGCAACCACTAAGATTAGCCCGAATGACAATGTTTTAATTTTTGTCTTCATAATATTATTTTTTAGATGTGAATTGAATGATTGCTTTTTGCATATCCTGATGCTCGTTGTAGAGCTTCATTATTTCTTCGTTTTCCTTACCGTCTGTGAGGTAAGCTGCATAGACTTCCTTAGGAACTTCGAGACGGAAGATGTTGCTTTCCCTACCTATTTTGATAAACATTTCGGTGTATTTGTGTGGTCCGGTAAGGTTGTTCTTGATGGATTTAAGTTGGTTTAGGTCGTGGCTGGACAGATTGAGTCTTTTGACCAATTCGTCATAGCCTTTTTCGTTGTTCAGACTATAAATAACTTGGGTGTTTTCCAGAATACTTGCCGAAGTAGAATTGTTCGGAAGCTGATTGATGGATTGAAGGATAATCCCAATCGCACCGTTCTGTTTACGTATCGCTTGATAGTAAAACTCAACACTTTCCAAAACGTTTTCAAACTTCAACTGTTTAGCAAACTCATCAAAAAGGATAATGCCTTTTTCAGCCCGGTTCTTCCAAATTGTTCTTTGAATAGCGGACTTAATCAGCTTCAACATTACGGACAGGATTTCCTTATTGTCCTTTACTTCATCCAGCTCAAAAACAATCAATCGTTTGTCCTCGATTTTATAGGTCTGGTCTTCGCTGACCTCAAACAGAAAGCTATATAGACCATCGCCGACATATTCTGACATTACGTGTAAAAAGCTTGTAACATTGAAATAGTCGGGATGGATTTTAAGGGTGTTCAGAAGCTCTTTCTGATTCCTTTCTATAAAGCTGTAAAAACCATCCAAAGAGTGGTTTTCTGAAGTGCTGTCATAATAATGGCGCAATATCTTTTTAACCGAAACCGATTGTGCTTTGGTTACTTTTAAGTCCGAAGCGAACAGCTCAAATAGAAAAACTGATAAGTCTTCCAAACGTTCTGGGGTAAGGTCTTTTGCATTACTTATATAGAATGGGTTAATTCCGAGATTTTTTCCGCTTTCATAGCGAAGCACCGTATATTTTTCAGGATATAGCTTAGCGAATTTGGTGTAAGAACCACCCAAATCGATAATGACCAAGCGAATGCCACTTTCAAAATATTGGCGCAGGATGTTATTGGCTAAAAAGGATTTGCCTTCGCCTGTGGGTGCGAAAATGGCAAAGTTCCGTGCTTTGATGCGTTTTTTACGCTCATCCCAGACATCCTTTAAAACGGGGATGTTATGCTCACGGTCATTAAAAATGATTCCAGTTGCATCGGACTTGTAATTTGTATTGTTGATGAACAGGCAAAGGGCGTGCTTTAAATCTGTTACATACAGGTCATTATTCGAGAAGTTGGATGAAAAGCAGCAGTAACTGTTCAGGATATAGTTCTTCCGTTCCTCGCCTCGTGGATAGTATGGGATGATATCCAGTTCCTTGAACTCGGTCTTTATTTTTGAGGTTATCTTATCGAGCTCCTTGGCATCTTTTGACCAATACACAATATTGAGATGCCCACGTATGATTCGTGCATTATCATCGGCATTAATTTGGTCAAGGATATGCTGAATTTTACCAAGCACCACTTTGTTCTGCGAGCCAAAATTTGAACTTTTGTTCAGTTCTTCAATTTTCTTATCCAGCAATTTGCGCCACTTTTGTTTGTCGTCGAGATAAAGAATCTGATTGACGATATGATTTTCGTTAAGCGTAAGCCCCAAACCATCAATAAACCCTTGATGAAACACAAAATCGTCAGAAGTGAATTTCTCATTGGTCTTGCTACTCTGTACACTTTCGCCAAAGCACAGTTCGCTATTGATGGCCAGGGCATCAAAATGGTTTTCGCCAATATTGACGCTTTTCTTTTCTAATATGATGTCCGTGTCAAAACCTTCGTTGAAACCATTGAAATAGCCATTTGTAAGCTTTTGAATCTCTTCCGCTTTAAGCGAAAGGAATGTCATTTTGCGGCTATTGTTTATAAAGGATACAGAATCACTTACCGAATTGACAAAGCTCTTAACGTTGTCATCCAGTTCTTGTACGATTCCCTTTGAAACTTTTCTGAAAGGATTGACGTATTTTGAATTGTTAATTGCTTTGTTCTTGGTCAAAATGAAGAACAGATAGCACTTATTTATGTTCTATGTGTCCACGACCTTTAAAATGCTCGTGTGTGGCTTTTTCCAGAAAGGTTGTATTCGGAAGTTGTTCCGAAGAATAGGATTTCTTCAGATAGATATCCTGTTTATGAACCACAGTCCCAACAGGCAGAGATTTCAAAGCCTGAAACCAAGCACCGTGCATATCCTCAAAATCCTTTTCGGACAACGAATAAATTTCAGGTAGATTCCCTTCATAGCACAGAACGACATTGCCATTATTGGCGAACACGATATTGTCTTGAATATCTGCAATGGGTTGATATTTAGAAAGGTTAATCTTATTCATAGTCGATGCCTGAATTTCTTTTGTTGCTGATAATTTTTGGGAATGAATTGGCAGTTTGAAATAGCTGCGGGTTGTGGGTAATTCTTGTCAATGCCACATAGAGACCTGCATTAAAAATCAGTATGCCAATAATTATCCCAAAGCTGAAAGAGAAAATAATGACCAAAAGGGATGCGAGTATGGAAACCATCATTAAGGCAAACAGGGAAATGGGCAGTCCAAAAATGACCGCCCTTTTCCTTATGTTTTTATACGGTTCGAACTGCTTCATTATACCACGATTCCTATGAGATACGTGAATATGCCGACTACCGCACCGGCAATCAAAACAAAGACGAGAACTCGGGTAATCCCTTTTTTAAGGTCAGCATTTTCGCCAAAGAAGTGTCCAGCATTAAAGAGGAAACCAACAAGGAAAATGACACCGAGTAAAATTGGAAATACGGTGCGGATGGTATCGCCCACATCGTTAACGGAATCTTCAATGCCACCAATTTAAGCAAATAGCGAAGTGGATAAGAGCGAAAGAAAGGATGCTAAATAGAGTGATTTTTTCATAACGTAACAGTTTAAATTTTTGTGTTGTTTTCGTTATGGGAAATTTACATATATTTGAATATAAATATCTGAAAATCATATATTTGTGAATAAAATATTATTTGATATTGTTTAAATTCCGTTGATATTATTTGACATCAAATTCTATGGATTTTTGAAGTGAAGTTGTTGATAACCCGAAAATTGAAAATGAAAAAAGTGCTCAAAAACGTCAGTTTTGTCTTTTTGCTTTTGAAAATGTGCCTCATTTTCGGACAGGGAACGAGTGCTCAAAAACGAATTGTAATTGACGTTGGACACGGTGGAAAAGATTCGGGTGCGATAGGTGTAAATGGCATCCAAGAAAAGGATGTTGCGCTCAATATTGCAAATGCCATTTTGAAATTGAATGATGAGTTGGATAAACCTTTGGATATTTATTTGACCAGGTACAGCGATACCCTCATTTCCTTATCAGATAGAACGAAATTAGCTAAGGCTCTAAAAGCCGATTTATTTGTGTCGCTGCATTGCAATCATTCGGATAATTCGAGTGCAAGAGGCATTGAAATTTATGTGGCAGGTGCAACATCCAAATATTCAGATGATGCTACTTGGCTTGCTTTTCAAATGCAAGCTGCACTCAATAAAAAATTGGGATATGAAAGTAGAGGTGTAAAGTTTGCCAACTTTCAAGTGCTTCGGGAAACTATTGATGATTGTCCCTCATTTCTTTTGGAATTGGGGTTTTTAAGTAATGAGGATGAAGGCAAGTATATTTCAGATTCCAATAGCATCCAACCTATAGCATTGACCATATTACAATCCCTTCAAAAACATTAGAATTATGAAAGAACTATTTTTAGAGTTAACAAAGAGCTTAAAGGATATTGTGTTACAATTCATCTCAGAAGTGATTCTGCTATATAAGTCCTTCAGAAATTGAGCTACTTCCTTTTATCCACAGCTTTTGTATTAAAAGCAATCAAGTTAAAAAGCTCTCGCATCCGGCTACGAACGCGATTGCCATAGCGTTCTTCCAATTCTTCAGCATTAAGGTTGGTGGTGGCGTGGGTTTTAATTTTGCGTTTAGTATCGAGGTAGAGTTCATATCGGGATAAGAGTACTTCGCCCATCACATTCAGATCCTTTCCGTAGAATCTACCAGAAGGTTCCACACCTAAATCGTCAAAGCAATAGAACTTTGTATTGCCATATTCTTCAACCGTTTTAAATCCAAGATGGTTAAAGCTGAAGGTTACATTTCGACAGGGAATCATTTCGTAAGGACGTTGCAACGGAACTAAATGGCGCAATAATTTCATCAAACTGGTTTTTCCACAACCTACCGGTCCAGAAAGTAAAATGCCCTTGTCAATATCAATTCCGTAGGTATTACAATTTTCCTTGTCCTTGATGAAGTAAGAACAGAGTTTCAGTAGAATATCCTTATCCTCATCATAAATCCTGAATTTCTTTCCGAACAAAAGTTTGCCCTTGGCATTCAGGTAAATCAATATTTTTGGAAAATCGTACAAAACGCTTTTGCCATCAAAATTTCCCAGCGAATATTCCACGCCACCTTCGATAATTTTAGAGGGGTTGTCCATAGTCTTTGTTTTTAGTGGTTCGCAAGTTGTCCTTGATTTGGGACACTTGTTTTTTGTTTGATTCGTTTTCCTCGTCAAATAATTCGGTTCTATCCATCCAATTTTTGGCCAAGGCCCGCCAATCCCTGATTGCTTTTCCATCGCTTGTTTTCCAATCGTTGGCTTCATAATGCGCAAAGAATTTTTTTCCTTCATCAGCATTAAAATCTTTTTCAATAAAAAAATCCAAAACGGCCTGCCTGCCCTTTGGCTGTTTATTAATGTTTACCTGTTTGGTATTGTTTATATTAGATACCAATGCTTGTCCACTCACGGGACGGTGCGGGTACACAGCTTGTCCGTTGGTGGGATGGTGCTGGTACACTACCGGTTCACGTATGGGATGGTACTGTTCCGCAAGCTGTTCTAATTTGGGACTGTACTGTCCCACAACAGGTTCATCACTTGTCCCAATAATGGCCATCTTAATTTTACTGCCTTTATAGGGATTGTTGGAAGGGAAGTAGGATAGATAGTCCCAAGAATCGAGGTCTGTCACACATCTATGATAAGTGGATTTTGAACCAATCTTGGCAACGCGCATTAATTCCCGACGGTTCACATAGAACTCATCTGCAAACCGACTACTGTTCCATTCTTGGAACAGGGCCATATAAAGACTTATGTGCGTTGGGTTGAGGCGATCATCGAAAAAGAACTTTTCAAAAGCCTCATTAAGTAGCTTTATGTAGTTCATTATTTATGAATTTAGCTTGTGCTGTACACGGTTGGCTGTCATCACGTTTTGAATTTCCTCGGTATCATAGTAGATAATACCCCCAACTTTTGTGTATGGTAGCGTACCATTTATGCGAAGATTCTGTAATGTTCCTGGACTGACTTGAAGCAAATCCATTACTTCGGAAGATTTTAGATATTTCTTAAGTTTTCCAGTTGCTTGCTTGGAAAGAAGATTTTTAATGTCATCGAGCAATTCCATTTTGAATTCTCGAAGGTCGTCGGTGGTAATAATGTTTGCTGGCATAATAGAACGATTTTAAAGAAAGGGACTATCGTTTCATTATCAATTAATTTGATAGTCCCTGACTTGATTTAGCTCACGACTTTAATATTTTAATAAATAAGAGTTCGTGAATCTTCGATTTGACTTTCGTTCTACAAAATTGATGTAGTTTGATGGATTTTATTCACAAGTTAAGGCTACTTGGGTGTTTTTTTCCTCTCATTTTCAATGTAATACAATAGGGGGTTTTGGTACTTTCCAAAAAAAATACTGTATCTAAAAACCACCAAATAAAATGAGATTTTCCACAAAACGAGAAACACCCAAGTTGAAGCATCTTGGGTATTTTATTTTACGTTATCAGTATCATCCATCCTTTTGGTCAACTGCTTTTTTAGTATATCCAAAAATTTGGTTCTGCCATTTTTACGCATACGAATTTCCAGAAAAGCTCTGTAATAATCGCCCAAGTCAACTTTAAATGTTTTTTCAACAAAATAGGCGATATCTTTAATGTCAACAGTGCCGTTGTTGATGACATCTGTACTGTGCAAAGCGTATATCAATTCAATTAAATATATTTTGTGGGCTGTCCACGTAATTTTGGTTTTTCTTTGTAACACTCTTAAATTTGCATAATTGTTAGTATTCTCTAATTTATCAATCTCCTGTTTTAAGTGCACTATTAAAAGGTCGTAGGCTAAAATTGTGGCCACGGTACTATCGTGGCTTGTTGAAAATTGCTCATCTACAAAAAAATGGAAAGTATCTGGGAATAACCGAATATCGGCTTTGCCTCTTAAAAAATATTGCTCATCAAATACAGAGGCTTCCCTGCGATAGTAATGGTAAAAATCAAGATTGTCGTTAAAGTAAGTTTGAAGTTTTTCAATATAATTATTTAAATATTTTACTTGAGACTTATTGCTTCCCCTTGGTCTTTTACCTTCAATGTTAAATAGTTTTACGTAATAAATAAGCTTGCTATAAATTTTTGGTTTAGTGCATTTAAAAAAAGATATTTCCTCTAATTTGGTTTCAAATTTATAGTCAACAATGATTCTTCTAATTGTCTTAAGGGTATGTTTTGCAAGCTTAATTCCTTTTTCAGCTTTCACTAAAACATCTTCTTCTTCTATTTCAAGAATATCTAGTTCAAAGTCTAATTTTTTTAATATGTTTTCATAATTTGCATTCATTACTGCTTCAATTAAATAACCTTTAGTCTATACCGTACTCCCAAATACAATTCCCTACCACGTGTGGGACCCCATACCGAACTTGTGTCAAAGTATTGCCCGAATGGGTCTTGCCAGCTAATGATAGGTCGTTCTTGTCTGAAATCAAAAATATTTTCGCAGCCTGCGTATAGTTCAAACTTTTTAAGATTATATGTGAATTGAGTGTTTACGACCGTATAGGTTTCGGAAAAATCTGATCGCTGAAATTCGACTGGATTTCTTTGCGTGTTGGGCAATCGTTGTTTTCCGTACCAATGTGCGTTCATATCGATTTGAAATTTTTTAGACAGCGGTTTGTAGCCCAATGTAGTTACAACTTTATGTCTTGGATTAAAGGGCAATAGTTCCTTTTGTCCATCAATATCTCGATACACATCCAAAAAGCTGTAGCCTGTTTTAAACTCAAATTGTTTTCGAAAATTGAGATATACTTCTGTCTGAAAAATATTGCTCACACTCTTTCCTGTAAAGTTTTCAATGATGACCTTTGTTGGGTCTGTATCGTAATCCGGAAATATCTGGTTTTGAAAATCAGTCCTGTAATAATCGGCACTAAAAAATCCTGAAACATTGTCGGTATTGAATTTCTGCGTAAAATTAACACCTGTATTCAATGCTTTTTCGGGTTCGAGTTGCTCTGCAAATATGATGTCCCGCGAACTTACCAATAAACCAATATTTTCACTGAACAAGTTTACGGTTCGCCATCCTGTACCAATGTTTGCACGTAGAATTGTGTTTGGTGTGATATCGTATTTCAAAAATGTTCTTGGTGTAATAATTGTGCCAAATTGGTTATGATAATCGGCTCTCAACCCTGCAATCCAAGTGAGTTTATCGTCATAAAATTTCATTGTATTCTCTGCAAATACGCCCGTAATATTTTCGTTGCGGAAATAATTACCTGCATACGTTCTTTGCAAAGGATTGTTAGTAAAACCGATGTCTTCGTCTAAATCCAAATGACGAAAACTCAATCCTGTTTTTAAACTGTTGTTGCTATAGTTTAGTTCATATTGAATGTTTCCATAAAAATTGGTTTGGTTGGCATCGTATTTTACCGTTCCGAAATACGACTTTTGATTCTGGTAGAAACTGGAAGCATAGAATACAAAATTATTATTGTCGTTAAGGCGAAAACCTGTTTTTGTCCATACTTCCGGCTGATTGATATTTACGGTCTGTCCATAGACTTCGTTACTTCCCTTATCCGTTTCGGCATTGAAAAAGGTTTGTCCACCAATTCGCTGTTCATTAACATAGCGTAATCCAATCCTACTGTTCCAACCCCAATCTGCATCGTTTCCATATTTTAATTTGTTGGAAATCATATAACGTGTGAGCTTAGGCAGGTCAAGAAAATCGTCATCATCCCTATCAAATTCGTTGGCAGGTTGTACGGTGTGAACTGCGGTTAAGTTGCTCCATTTTCCTTTTTTAACAGCATAGTTGGCATTGAAATGTTTTTCTGAAAAGTTGTTGATGTAAGCATTAAGCAAGAGTTTATCGGTATTGTCGGGTTCTTTTGTCTCTACATTAATTTGACCGCTGATACTTTCAAAGCCTTGCAACACGCTATTTGCTCCTTTTGACACATAAATATTATCCACCAAAGTGCCTGGGATACTACTAATGCCGTAGGTATAGGAAAGCCCTTGAATCATAGGGAAGCCATCAATCAAAATTTGAGTATATACTCCCGATAATCCAAGAATACGTAATTCTTTGGAATTGGTAATGACATTGGTGGTTTGTGGTTGAACCGTTGTCTGTGTTTCAAAACACCCTGCCAAGTCGCAACAAGCCGCTTTGCCCAATTCGGTTTGGGTAATCTGCTCAAATTTAATAGGCGTAAAGTTAGAAATGATTACGCCATCTCGTTGCCCCTTAATTACAACACCATCAAGTTCATTGCTTTCTTTTAATTGAAAGGTTGTAAAGGATTGTTCCTTAATTTCAAGTGTGTCGGATTTATAGCCGACATAACTGGCTATAAGAAATTTTTTAGATACACCTTTCGTTGTTATTTCAAATTCGCCTTTTTGGCCTGTGGTTGTGCCAATGGTTGTATCAAGCCAATAGACACTTGCTCCATCAAGTGGTTCATTATTAGTGTTGGTTACTTTACCTAAAATGGTCTGTGCAGAAATACCAATAGGCAACAGTAATCCAACAATGAATATGTATATTTTCATTGTTATTTATTTTAGAAATAAGCAAGGCATACCAAAAGATATACCTTGCTTTATCATTAATTAATTTTTCTTTTTAACCTTATATGGTTTCTGATCTGGAAAGTCACAACTTGGGCTATCTTCAATAGTCTTGACTAATTCTTCACGAGAAACAACAGAAGGATCGTAGACAATCTTAAAGGACGATGTCGGGCCAACTTTTCCGAAAGTCTCAACCGTAACAATACCATCAAGAGTTTTAACCTTATCCGTAATTAGCGAAAGGTCACTCTGACAGGTAATTCCTTTGACATCAAAGGTTGTTGTTCTATTTGCTATTGTATCTTTAGTCTTAACAATAGTATTTTGTGCCGATGCGAATGTAGAAAACGCAACAAGCAGTATGAGGGCATAAAGCCCTGAATATTTTGATTTCATTTTTGAATTGAATTATCGATTAATAAAAATTTTGAATAGAAAAGCAGAAAGTTTTTCCAACAAGACAGACTACTCCTAAGAATAGTTACTAACCGATTATCTTGGGAGGTTGGAAAATAGAAGGGATATATTCAGACGAAGGTTCCGAATAACTGGATTGAATTTCATTATTCAATTGGAAATTAAAGGATTCCAACACGGGTAAGGTCTGTATAAAAAAACCAATACAAGCTGTACAAACTTCGAAAGGGTTACAAGAATAGGGGTTGTCTTGAGATTTTTCAGAATTGTTGCTATGATCGGTTGAAGTATTTGGTGTACAGCCATTACAACAAGAATCGCCAGCATCAGTAGGCGAAAAAGCCTGAACAGCTGGCATAGTCATTAAAAAAATGACATAAAACGATAATATGTAAGCAATCAGTTTCATTAATTTTCAAATATACTAATTAAAGAAGATACTTATATTTAAAACCCCCAATTCATTATATTGAGCCAATACCTTTAATAAATGAACAAAACTAAAAAGCAGTTTATCTACCTTCTCAAATGCACCGAAATGTTATCTCGGGAATAAATTTTAGATTGACTCTACTAAAGCGTTAATTTATCTTATCTATAAATTTCCAGAGAAGATAAACTAAAAGGATTGCCACAAAAATCCAGAGAAACATCATAATCATTATTTTTAATTAAAATTAATTTTGGATTGTCGTATTTAAACAAAAATATTGGTAATTATTTGATGAGTTTCAATACGGCATTTTAATTTTTAATCTGCAAGTAAAAAGTTTATAGAATTTTCAACAACAAGGAGAAAATACTATCAGCCGTCTATATGGCAACATCGCTTCCCAAACTAATCTATAACTAAAACATATTGATGCAAAATCATTTATTTTAAATTCACAATGGGTAGCAAGAATTACCTAAAACGAAATGACTTTAATTATTTTTAATGGTCTTTAGTCCTGGCATCCTAAATTTGATTACCACTGCCGAAAGTATAGTTATAGCACCTATAGTCAATATTGCCATCGAAACACCGAATAAATCCGCAATGATCCCAGAAACGATTGCACCAATAGCATATCCCAAATCTCGCCATAGCCTAAAAGTACCTATGCTTTCGGCACGTTGGGATGGGCTCGTGGCAGCTGCAATTGTAGACAAGAATGTAGGGTAGACCAGAGCAGTACCAATTCCCAACGCAAAGGTTAAGGCAATTAGAATTATGTAGCTCTCTGTAACGAAGGGTAAAATTAAAATGGCAAAACCTTGCAAAAGCATTCCCCAAAACAACATCGCCTTTTTTGAATATATATCTGACATCCTACCAGTGAATAATTGTCCCAATCCCCAAACCGTAGGGTAGATAGCTGTTATAATCCCTATATTTTGGGAATCATAATTGGCTTGAAGCAAAATTATGGGCAATAGCCCCCATATCATTCCGTCATTAAGGTTGTTTACCAGCCCTGCTTGGCTCACTGAGCTAAGTGTTTTATCTTTTAAGGTGGTTTCCCAAAAAACATTTTTAAGTGCGGTAGAATCATCAGTTTTACTTTCTAGGTTCACAAACTTACCGGTATCATTTATAAAGAAGAGGCTCAATAAAAGTCCTATAATTGATATAACAATTCCTATGTAAAACGGATATGGGGTTATACCATATTGGTCCGCGACATAACCTGATAAGAATGCTACTATACCGATGGCAAAATAACCTGCAAATTCATTGAGTCCCATAGCCAGACCGCGATTTTTCTCTCCTACAAGGTCAATTTTCATTACCACCGTACTGCTCCAAGTCAGACCTTGGTTGATTCCTAAAAGAAGATTGGCAACTATTACCCAGTTCCAATCGTTTGCGTTCATCAAAATAAAAGGAACAGGAATGGCAAATAACCACCCAATAACCAATAAATTTTTCCGACCTATGGCATTTGCCAAACGCCCAGTAAAGTAATTGGTCAGAGCCTTGGTAATTCCGAAGGCTGTTATGAATGAAAGTATGGCTGTTTTTGATTCAATCCCAAAAACCTTCTGTGCATATTCAGGGAATATGCTGCGTTCCAACCCAATCATACCGCCAACAAAGGCGCTTACCAAAATTAAAAGAGAAAACTGTTTCCAGTTCTCCCTTAACCCTAAACGAATATCCATAGAAAATTATTTAAATTTTTCGATATCATCGCTTAGGTCATATACTTTAGTTCCAGAAATTTTATTTTTAATTATGCTACTTCCTGCAGCACTTCTGTAACCGCCTGCACAGTGCACTACAATAGGTTTATCTGTAGGGATATCATTAGCAGTTTCTCTCAGCTCATTAAGAGGATGTGAAATGGCACTTTCGAAAAACTTTTCTTCTTCTACCTCGCTTGTATTGCGTATATCAACGATTGTATAGTTATCAGGGTGTTTTTTAAAGTCATTTAAGTCCAATGATTCCATCGTTTCAAGATTCATAGTATCTGACGTGGCGACGGATAAAAGATTCACTTCATAACCTATTACGGCAACCCTTTCAAGTATGTCCTCTAAATCTTTGGGGTGCTCAATCACCAAATTAAATTTTTCGTCAGGTTCCACGATGGCTCCTAACCAAGTCTCGAACTTTGCACTTTTCGAAGTTGCTTGAATGTTTAAACTTCCTTTTATATGTCCTCTTTTAAAGGTTGCTTCATCCCGAACATCTATGACCAATGCTCCGTTATCAATGGCTCCATTTAACTTGAACGGAATTTTTGCAAGAGCATTACGCAAGATGGGCGCGCCTGTTTTATTGGTGTCAACATTATAGCCAAAATAGGACGGGATGAATGGTTGACCATCGAGAAGAGCATCGATGAATTTTTCTTTGGTCTGTTCTTTGAACGCCCAGTTGCCCATACGCTCATTACCCAGAGTACTACTTTTATCGCTACTTATATTCTTACCACATAATGTGCCTGCCCCGTGAGCTGGATATACCAGTGCGTTGTCTGGTAATCCTGTAAATTTATGCTGTATGGTTTGAAACATCATCTCGGCGAGTTCTTGGCGTTTGGCCTTCATATTTCCAGCTTTCTCTCGCAGGTCTGGTCTGCCTACATCTCCTATGAATAGCGTGTCCCCTGTGAACAATGCAACTTTTTTTCCATCTTTCGCTACTATCGCTATGCTATCAGGGGAATGGCCTGGGGTGTTAATGGCGGTTATCACAATTCCCCCTATTTGTAAGGTATCGCCTTCATCAAAGGGATGGTGTGGGTAATCTGCTCCTACCTTGTTACTTACATAGATTATCGCACCCGTTTCTTTGTGCATCTGTAGGTGCGAAGAAACAAAATCTGCGTGCGGGTGTGTTTCAAAAACAGCAACTATTTTGGCATTGTTCGCTTTCGCGAAAGCATAATATTTCATCGGGTTGCGCTCTGGGTCGACAACCATCATTTCTCCATTGCTGACAATAGCATATGAAAAATGCGCTAGTGGTTCGTATTCAAACTGTTTAATTTTCATAATATCTAATTTTTACTCAAAAGTAGGATTTAAATAGGGCTTTTTCAGTAACCTTTGATACACAAGTACTTATTAACTAAAATGGTTCTTTTGCTCATCATTCCTACAAGGATTTACTGTATTTATTTTTTTTTATTAATCATTTTCTTTATGTAACTGATTTTGTTTTTTAATCCACCTCGTTTTTAACTTGATATACCATTTAAAATGATGGAGTGGCAATAAAAAGTAGATGGCAGTTGTTGCAGCTACAGCAATAAAATACATATTATACGCTACTGCTACTCCAACCGCTGCGGCCGCCCAAACTGATGATGCAGTGGTTAATCCCTGAATTAATCCTTTGGCATTGTTTTGATAAATAATCCCTGCTCCTAAAAAACCAATACCGGTAACTATGTTGGCTATTATTCTCCCAGCGGCTGTAACATCTGCTGAGTAAATACCGATTAGTGTGAATAATGCAGCACCAAGTGTCACTGCAGCATAAGTTCTAATGCCTGCTGCATTGCCTTGTTTTTCTCTTTCTAAACCTATAATTGCTCCGAGCAAAAAGGCTATAAAAATTTGTGTTATAATTAAGAGTTCATCCTTTATTTCCATATTGTTATGCTTTTTATTTTTTGTTGATATAGAGATTGGTTTGGCTTTTACGATTACTTAAATAATAGAGCATTGACATAAGTATTAATAATGATAGTTGAGCTGCTATTGTTTCAATGGTAGGAAATATACCCAACCAATCTATTTTCAGGTAAACTGGAAAACCAGTAACAGAAAGCCAACCAGCTTCCTGAATGGCGTGAATACCTTTACCAATAAGAATGACCGCTAATAAGGTAATCACCCAAGCCGAATATCTAAAAAGTTGCCTTACCGGAATTCTTTTGGAATATTTTACAAAAAGAAATGCAAGTAGCCCTATTAGTGCAAAAGCAGCTATTACGCCCAAACCTATGGAAGACCCATCGCCTGTTTTGGTCTCTAAGCTAATGGCCTGTAAAAAAAGGATGGATTCAAAGGCTTCCCTAAATACTACCATAAAAGAAAATATGGCAAGGCCGAACATTTTTTCCTCTTTTAGTTTTTTGCCTATCCTTTTTTCAATGAAATCTTTCCACTTTTTGGAATGCGAATTGTTATGCAGCCAAAAGCCTACAAAGGCTAGCACAATGACTGCGACTAATGAAATCAACCCTTCCATAATTTCACGATTTTTACCACTGATACTCAGTATCCAATCTGACAGAAACCATCCTGCTACACCAAAAACAATTGCCATAATCCATCCGCCGTGTACATATAGCAAAGCTCTTTTTGTTCCAGAAGTCTTTATTAAGGCTACGATCAGGGCAATGATAAGGAATGCTTCAAGCCCCTCACGCAGCATTATGGATGCTGCCAAGAAAAAAGAAAGCCAATAGTTGAGCTTCGTATCCCGCATCAATTGGTCTGCACGGTCTATCATTGATAATGCCTCAGCTATTTCAGCTTGTACTGTGGAATTGCTTTTGCCATTCTCTACGGCTTGTCTGACCGACATCATTTGCTGCTCTAGTTGTGAAGTAAATTCTGGGTCGTTGGCTTTCAATCGCACCTCAGCGGGTTCAATACCTTCGAGATACGCATTCAAGGCATTTTGACGAGCTGATTTTTTATTACCTTCTCTATAATCTGTTAATGCAGTATTGAGATGCTTTCTAGCAATGACCAAACTGTTTTGATTTTGGGCCTCGGCTAACGAAAAAATTCTTAATGCTTTCAATTTTTTCAGCGTGGTCGGATCATCAGGTTCCAACTTTTGAATCAATTCCTTATCGGAAAGTGTGGCCACATCCTTTAACGACACTTCTTTAACAATTTTATGAAATATGCCTTTTAGCTCTACTGAATCCACTATAGAATCCTTAAAACGAAGGGACTTTAAATAAAAGGAAAGATCCCATACTTCTTTATCGCTCAACATACCGAAACTTTGCATTGCAGTACCTTCAACGCCAAGTTTAATAGTATTGTAGGCCTGGAACGGGGACACTTCACGCATAACGGTATCGTTCAAAAAATTTGTGGGTGCTGGATTTAAACCCACTGCCAGTTTGCCCTTTCCATTGCCGCTTGCTCCGTGACATTGTATGCAATTGTTCAGAAATAGCTTCTGTCCATTATCAATATTTGGCCAATTAGATGGGCTAATTTCAAATTCTGTAAAGTTGATAATAGCCCACTTGACCTTTGAAGTGACAGCTTTTATTTTTTGATGGGAAACCTTGTTCAGTACCGATATTTTCAATTCCATCAAATCCTGATGTATTTGATCTGCCTGCTTTTTAGTGAGCTCAAGTTTCTGGCTTAAAGAGAGAATGGTTTCACTAAATTCTTTCATTTCAAGATATTCGCCTTCATCAATGATAGCACCATTTTTAACTGCTGCAGGATAATCTTTCGACAGATAATCCAATAAATGGATTATAGTCTGGATGTTGGATTCGTCTTTAATCGTGGTAGCATAGATGTTTGAATAACTCAATAGAGCAATGAGACCCACTGTAAAATTGTATATGTAACGCTTGTGTTGTAACATAAAAAACTGTTATAATAATCACTAATATTATTTAGACTAAATAAAAACAAAAATATACTTAAAAATCAATCCATTCGAAAAAGAATGGTTAAAATATTCTTTACTGAGTTACTTCAGTGCGCAATCTTTTAGAAAGAAATGAAACAAGAGGATAGCTGCAATAAAAATTACTATTAGGGCTACAAATGCCAATAACTTATCTTTTTTGGTTATTTTACTCTTAGACCTTTTCTCCCTTCTTCTTATTCTTCGGTTTAATGACATAATTTAATTTCAAGCATTCAAGACACCGTTCAGCTTGCAACAGAGACAATCCCCTGAATAATGCAAACTGTCTATCCTTATGAGGAATACGATATCATCTAAAGAAATCATTTAGTTAAACACTAAATTTTCAACCCCCACCATTATTAGATAAATTAAAAGCCTTTAACTTTTATTCATTATTTCAACTTTATTTATTCGAAAAGAGCAGGTAAAAGAAATAAAAAATGGCTTCAAAGAAGTAAAAAATAAGTACTACAGTAAAGATTCCGGCAAGTGCAAGGATGCCATACAGTCTGTCTTTCTTCGTTATAGTCCTTTTTACAGGTCTTTCTTCCTTTTTTCTTTGTCTTCTCTTTCTTCGATTTTGAGACATTTTTTCATTTTTTTTTGCTTCTTCGAATTTTAAATTATTTCCAATTCATTTTCTGTAATCGAATGGCATTGAGTATTGCCAAAAAGGCCACTCCAACATCTGCAAAAACAGCCTCCCACATTGTAGCCATCCCCATTGCGCCCAAAATCATAACAACGATTTTTACACCAAAGGCCAAACCAATATTCTGCCAGACGATACGACGTGTAGAACGACCGATTTTTATTGCTCTTGCAATTTTTGAAGGTTGGTCGGTCTGGATGATAA
>Ga0316208_1001047_pt1 | contig 28234 bp, 18 predicted proteins | sample 3monopyrite_MG_FD_204944 | JGI IMG/M metagenome (GOLD analysis project Ga0316208, IMG submission 204944) | Microbial mat bacterial communities from mineral coupon in-situ incubated in ocean water Damariscotta River, Maine, United States -... | ecosystem: Environmental > Aquatic > Marine >... | reverse complement strand
CGACGCCCCTCGATCCCTTTGCAGATCCAGAGACGTTAGGCGCACTCGGCGAACTCGAATCGATCCTGAGTGGGGCGCGGGCGAAGGTCAGCCAACCCCGGACCGTCGGGGATTGGTGTGCCTGGTTGAGTGGGTTGCTCGAAGCGACCTGCGACCAGAGCGAACAATCGGCCCATGAACATGCATCGATCCGCGGTTGGCTTCAGGACCTCTCGGAACGCGCGGAAGCGAGTGGCTTCGAGCGCAAGATTCCTTTTGAGGCGATTCGTGAACGTGTGCTCGAAGCCTTGAGCGGAAGCCCGCCGCCCCAAGCCTTTCTGGCGGGGGGCGTCACCTTCTGCGAGCTCGTTCCGCTCCGCGCGATCCCGTTTCGCGTGATCGTCTTGCTCGGAATGAGTGATTCGGCGTTTCCCCGTGGCCGTCCGGCGCCGGGCTTCGACCTGATCGCGAAATCGCCCCGAGCCGGCGATCGCGATACCCGAATCGATGATCGCTACCTCTTCCTCGAGGCATTGCTCTCGGCGCGGGATCGACTGATCGTGACGGTGCCGGGGCGCGATGTGCGCGATGGAAGTGATCTTCCGCCTTCCATCGTGGTCACCGAGTTGCTCGACGCGGTCGATGCGGCCTTTCAGCCGGGGGGCGAGGGGACGCTGCGTGAGCAACTCGTGGTCAAGCACCCCCTGCAATCCTTCAGCGCCCGCTATTTCCGCATCGATGGGGATCCGCGACTGCGCGGGAGGGATGGCGAGGCCTATCAGGGGGCCCGTGCCCGGCGCGATGCGCTTGCGGCGGGGGGCGGAACGTCCCGGCAATTCCTCGACCGAATCGAATCGCCAGCGTTAGGCGATCCCGAGTCGGGCCCGCGAACCCTCGGTCTTGATGACGTGATTGAACGCGTGCTGCGTGCGACCCGCTATTTCAGCCGGGATCGCCTGCGGATCCGCTTGCCTCGTGAAGATGATGTCATGCCGGATCTCGATCCGGTTGCGCTCGACCCCCTTGAAGAATTCGCCCTGGGCAGCGCCCTGCTCGATGATCTCGTTGAGGGTGCGGACGAAGAGAAGGCACTCGAACGCCTCTTTGCGCGGGCGACCCTGCCGGCGGGTTTGCCGGGAGATCTTTCCGTTCGTGGTTTGCGTGGGGAGGTCCTCGAAGTGGCTCGGATCGCGCGGGGGCGATGTGTTGAACCGCGCCGTCAGGAAGTCGACGATGCGGTGCTGCTTGAAGTCGCGGAACTCGGGACCTGCCAGATCGTGGGACGTCTCGATCGACTCTGGCAGGACGCGCGGGTTTCCGTGGGCTTCGGGCGGATCGGCCGGCGCTCCGAGCTCGAAGTCTGGATTCGACATCTCTTTCTTTGCGTGTGCGTCGAGCAGGGAAGGGCCTTGCCCAAGCGAAGCGTGCTCGTTGGTCGCGGGGAAGATCGCAAGGCACTCGAGCGCGTTGTTACCTTCGAAGATGTCCCCGACGCCCGCGCCGAACTGGCACGGATTTTCGCCTGGGCGTGGAGCGCGGAACAGGCTCCGCTGCCGTTCTTTGCCAAGACTTCGCGTAAGTTCGCGAGCAAGGTTGCGAAGGATCGGGATCAGGCGCGGCGCGATGCCCATCAGGCCTATCACGGGGGCGAGTCGTCTCGCTTCTCTCTTCCCGAATCCGAGGAGGAACTCGAACACGCGCGGATCTGGGAGGGCCTCGATCCGTTAGGCGATGTGAAGACGCTTCCCCTCGACTATGGCTTCGAGGCGCTCGCCGAAGACTTCTTCGGTCCGATGCTTGTGGCGCGAAAGACGGCGTTCTCATGAAGCCCCTCGACCCGTGGACGATGCCGCTCTGTGCAACCTCCTTGATTGAGGCGAGTGCGGGAACGGGCAAGACGTACACGTTGACGACGCTTTACCTGCGTCTGCTCGCGGAAGCGGGGATGCATCCCTCGCAGATTCTCGTCGTGACCTACACGCAAGCGGCGACGGCGGAACTGCGCGAGCGGGTTCGCGAGCGCTTGCGAGAGGCGATCGACGCGGCGGATCACGCGGAAGAACTCGGGGTCGATTCACTCGAAGGGGTGGAGCCCGAGCTGTTGACTCTCGCCCTGTCCTGCCGAAAGGCCGCCGCGGTAAGGGGTCGCGTGGACCCGCTTCGTCAGGCGCTGCAGGCCTTTGATGAGGCCGCGATCTTTACCATTCATGGCTTCTGCCAGCGCACGCTCCAAGAGAATGCCTTCGAGAGCGGGCTCGCCTTCGATGCCGAACTCGTGGAGCAGTCGGGGGCGATCGAACGAACTCTCGCTCACGATCTCTTTGCTCGGCTCCTCGCCGAAGAGGAGCCGAGCTTCGTTGCGTGGTTGCTCGAAGGCGGGGGGAAACGATGGCAATTCGACCCCGAAACGCTTGAGCGGCAATTGTTGCGCGAGCTGGGCGCCGACGAGGAAATGCCCATTGTTCCCGATCGCCCGGAGTTCGCTGCGGCAACAGACGGAGCGACGAACTCGCAGGAGGCGCTGGCCGCCCGGGCGCTCATCGATTGGGCCGCGCTCTGGCGTGAGCGAAGGACGACGATCGAGCGCGTGCTCCTCGACGACAACGACCTGAAGGGCAATCTCTATCGCGCGGAAACGATCGCCGGAAAATGGCTCCCGGAATTCGATCGGCTCGCGTCGCGCATCGAGGATCGAAAGGGGGGCGCCCTGTTAGTCGCCCTCGAGCTGCCGAGCGTGTTCGCCAAGCTCACCACGGAGGCGATCGAAAAGGGCACAAAGAAGGGCGGCGAGCCTCCGATCGATCCGTGCTTTCGAGCCTTCGACGCGGTCGTTCAAGCGATCGAGGCCCTGGATGAACATCGCGAAGCGCGCGCTCTCTGGCTGCGCCATCGTTTCGTCGAGTGCGCTCGGGAGGAAGCGGCGCGTCGGCGCAACGAACGCCACCTCCTGTTCTTCGACGATCTACTGAGCGAGCTGCGACGCGCCCTTCGTGCCGACGGGGGAGAGGATCTCACGGCGCGTTTACGCGATCGCTACCGCTTCGCACTGATCGACGAGTTCCAGGATACGGATCCGGTCCAGTACGACGTCTTTCGGCACGTGTTTCATGAGGGGCCGACTCAGGATCGCGGCCTCGTCTTGATCGGGGATCCGAAGCAAGCGATCTATTCGTTTCGCGGAGCCGACGTCTACACGTATCTCGCCGCGCGGAGTGATGCTGGCGAGGCCTCCTATGGACTGGCGGTCAATTGGCGATCCGATCCCGCGCTGATCGCTTCGGTGAATGCGATTTTCGGCGCGCGGGATCGGGCGTTTCAGATCGACGAGATCGGCTTTGATCCGGTCGAAGCGCGTCCGGGATTCGAGGCGAGCTTCGTACCGGGCTCACGATCCGGCGCGGGCCTGCGTGTGCTTTGGGCGGAGCGGAACTTCGTTGCGGAGGCGACGGGGGAAGCGCTCAAGCCGAACAAGCCGATGCCCATCCGGTATGGGCGAACCCTCTTGATGCGATCGGTCGCGCGGGACATTGCCGACCTGCTCGAGTCTGACGCGACCCTCAAGGGCGAGAGGATCGCGCCCTCTGACATCGCGATTCTCTGCCGCCGCAAGAGCGAGCTTCAGCAGGCGCGCCGTGCGCTCGAGGCACTGGGAATTCCCTGCGTCGATCGGGGAGACGCGGATGTCTTCGAGTCCCGAGAGGCGTGGGAATTCGCATGTGTCCTGCGAGCCATGATTCGGTCGACGGATCCGGCCACGCTTCGAGGAGCGCTTTCGTCCGGTGCCCATGGGCTCGATGCGCAAGCGATCGCCGCACTCGAGGATGCGACCCCCGAGCTCGCGGAGATCTCAGAACGTTTCGCCGAATACGGGCGCATCTGGACGCAGCTCGGGTTCAGTCGGGCGGTGGAGACCTGGCGAAGGCGTGAAGGCGTGACCGAGCGGTTGCTTGCCTACGATGACGGTGAGCGTCGCCTAACGAACTGGCTTCATCTTGCAGAGCTCTTGCAGCGCCTCGCCAGCGAACGCTCGCCTTCTCGTGGTGGGCTCGTCGCGGCGCTTGAGCGGGCGATTTCGTCGAGCGAAGCGCGATTGGTCTTCGGTTCGGAGGCTTCTTTGCTTCGGCTTGAGCGCGATGATCATGCGGTGACCCTGATGACGCTTCATCGCAGCAAGGGACTCGAATACCCGATCGTCTATCTGCCCAGCCTCTGGGAGGATCCATCGCCGAAGGGCGCGTCGGCCTCGACGGCGGGCGAAGGAACAAAGCGAAACCCACCAGTCCGTTATCACGATGCGGAGAGAGCCAAGCGCACCCTCGATCTGGCGGGGCATGCCGAATACGGTCCGCACCTCGCTCAGAACGAAGAAGAAAATTTTTCCGAGCAGCTGCGTCTGCTCTACGTCGGACTAACCCGTGCGCGGCATCAATGCATCGTCGCCTGGGGAGCGCTTGGTGACGCTTGTCCGAAGACGCCGCTTGCTTGGCTGCTTCATGGCGAGGAAGGGGAGGCCCTTTCGCGTTCGGATTCCGCGAAGACGCGCGCAAAGTGGAGCGATGACGAATGGCGGGGCGCATGGGAAGCGATTGCTGCGCGCGCGGGGGAGGGCGCCGTCGAGATCGTCGCGGCTTCTTTTGATCCGCGCGGTCTCTGGAAACCCGAGAAGACGCCGCCCTTCGAACTCACCTGGAATCCACCGACCCGGGCGCTGTCTCTTTCGGTTCGAACGACGAGCTTCTCGGGCCTCGCAAAAGAGGGGCATCGACGTGGCACGCAAGAGAGCGGCCCGGCGATTCTCGGACGCGACCTCGATGCGGATGTGGCTGAATCCGCCCTCGCGCAGGGCGTGCTCGAAGAAGAGGTCGAACCGGATCTCGTGATGGAGATGGATGCGTTTCCGCGGGGCGCGGATGCAGGGACGCTCCTGCACGAAGTGCTCGAGGAGGTCGACTTTCGGACCTTTGCGGAGAGTGCGGCGTCCGAGGCGGTCGATTCGGTGCGAGAGGCCGCGTTGGGTCTGCTGGCTCGGAACAACCTCGATGACTCTCATGTTGACCAGGTGCTCCACGTCGTGTCGTCGGTCGCCCGCACGCCCCTTCGAAGCGAGCCCACGCCCTTCTGTCTGGCGGATGTCGCACCGGGACAGCTGCGGCCCGAAATCGAGTTTACCCTCGCGACACCGGAGTCCGAGGTGGGGCGTCGCTTCGACCCGGCTGCGCTGGCCGAACTCTTGCGCAGCGCGCCCGAGGGATCCCCGCTCGCACGTTATGCGGATCGTGCCGGACGAATGGGCTTTCGTGCACTCTCGGGGTATCTGCGCGGGTTCATTGACGCGGTCTTCTTCGATGGCGAGCGATACTACCTGGTCGACTACAAGTCGAATCACCTGGGTGCAGCCCAGGCTGACTATATGCCCCCCGCTCTGGTCGAGCCGATGATCCATCACGACTACATCTTGCAATACCTGCTCTACGCGGTTGCGCTCGACCGGCATCTCGCGAGCCGAATCGAGAACTACGACTACGACGTGCATATGGGGGGTGCCTACTACTTGTTCTTGCGCGGATTCGCTGAGGGACACGCGCCGGGCTGCGGCGTCTTCTTCGACCGTCCGCCGCGCGAGATCGTGCACGGTGCTGCGGCGCTGATGGGGCTCGATGTGGGGGCTTCGCGTGGCTGACAAGACGAAGCAAGAGGCGGATCAGGGAAAGGAAGTCGCGCAGACCGCTTTCGATTTCGGTGCGCCTGCGATTCCACCCGAGACAGCACCTGAGCGTGCCGCGTCCGCGCCTGCGGTCGATCAGGCGTCAGAGGGGCTTACCCGATTGGCGACGGGCTCGGCCGATGTACTCATGCGCGCCCGGGCCGAGGGACTCGTGACGCCGCTTGATCGACAGTTCGCCGAGCGACTTGCGACGCTTTATGGAGACGAGCGCGAGGGCGTTCGCTGGGCGCTCGCATTGGCGTGTCACCAAGAGGCGAGCGGGCATGTCTGTGCCGATCTCAGACGACTCGCTTCGGACGGCATCCTTTCGGAAGTGGCCGGAGAGCAGCGGCAGGTCTCGCCGCTGCTGACGCATGATCGCCTCGAAGACTGGCTCAGCGAATTGGAATCCTGTGCGCTCGTCGAGACTCCGGGAGCGGCGGGGGAGCCGCGTCCGCTGATTCTGGATGATCGCGGTCGGCTCTATCTGCGCCGCGCCTATCAAGATCAAGCGGCTCTGGCCGAACGGTTGCTCGCGCGGGGAGGCGCCGCGTCGTTTGAAATGGACGAGCGACTGGCGGAGGAGACGATCGCGCGTCTAGCGCCGATCGCGGAGGGCGCAGGGGACGCGGGCGATGAGGTTGCGCGTGAGGCGCTTCGAGTAGGGTTGCGAAGGGGCCTGAGTGTTGTGACCGGTGGGCCCGGAACGGGAAAGACGACGATTGTCGCGCGTTTGATCGCGCTGCTCGTTGAGATGGCGATGGGGAAGGGCGACCGGGCGCCCCGGGTCAAATTGCTCGCGCCCACAGGCAAGGCCGCCGCGGCGATGGCCAACGCCTTCGCGCGCGGGCGGGACGTGCTCGATGTCTCGCAAGAGGTGCGGGATGCGCTGCCTCGATCCGCGGAGACGATTCATCGCGCGCTCCACGGACAGACCCGCCTCGATGCATTCGGCCGGCCTCGTGCGGTCACGATCGACGCCGATGTTGTCGTGATCGACGAAGCGTCGATGGTCGACCTTGAATTGATGAGCCGCTTGATGGCCGCCTGCGAGGGCGTCCCGCGTGTTGTGTTGTTGGGCGATCCGGATCAGCTCGCGTCGGTCGATTCGGGCGCCGTATTAGGCGAGATCTGTCGCGGCGGCGAAACGCCCGCGGCGACGGGACTCGGTGTTTCGCTGATCCGGCTGACCCGGAGCCACCGCTTCTCCGAGAGTGGGGGCATCGGTCGACTGGCGGCTGCGATTCGTGCGGGGAATGCCGACGAAGCGCTTGCCTTGCTCGAAGATCCCGATGTCGAAGGCGTGGAGCGAGTCGACGTGGGCGCTCCCGAAGAGGTCGTGGCACGGTTGATCGCCGAGAGCCACGACATGCATACCGCGATCGCGACGGAATCAGAGATGAATGCGAAGCTCGATCAGATGTCGCGCTACCGCGTGCTTTGCGCCCATCGGCGGGGTCCGCTCGGCGTCGAAAATCTCGGCGCACGCCTGGATCAGGCCGCTTCGGGGCTTCGCGAGACGACGCCGCAGGCGGGCTGGTGGTCTGGGCGGATGTTGCTTGTGACTCGGAACGCGCCGGATCAGGATCTCTGGAACGGGGACGTTGGGCTAATCGAAGAGACGAACGACGGATTGCGGGCGCTTTTTCCCGACGGCGCCGGCGGTGTTCGTGCCCTCTCGGCGGGGCGACTGCCGAACCATGAGAGCGCGATCGCGATGAGCGTTCATAAGAGCCAGGGCTCAGAGTTCGACGCGGTGGATTTGGTCTTGGGAGACCGACCGTCGCCGATCATGACACGGGAGCTGTTCTATACCGGGGTGACCCGCGCGCGGAAAACCTTGCGGGTTCATGCGAGTGCGGCCTCGATCCGTGCGATGATTGAGCGACGGATCGAACGGGACTCCGGGCTCAGCGAATTGCTTTGGCCGGATCTGCCGAGCGAATGACTGTTAAGCCAATCCGCCGGCCTGATGTGAGCCATCAGCCGAGTAGAAGCCATCAGCCTACTATGAGGGAGCGACCGTGAGCTCGCGTAAGAGCAAGAAGCCCCGTCGCGGGCAATCGCCCGAAGGAGGGCGACAGCTCCCCGTCATCACCGATGGCGAGCCGGGGCGCGTAGTCGCCCATCATGGCGTGGCTGTGCTCGTTCGTTTCGAGAGCGGCGAAGAGCGCCAGGTCTGGCTCCAGCCGGAACAGCGCGCCGTCGTAGGGGATCGCGTGCAGGTCGGGGGCGATCGTCTTTCCGTCGACGAAGCGTACGGGGTGTTGCGGCGGCGAGACCCACGCGGACGGGAACGCACCATTGCGACGAATCTCGATCGACTCGGCATCGTCGTCGCCCCCGAACCCCGCGAACCGCCCGGGTATATCGATCGCGGCTTCGTGATTGCACGCGCCGCGGGGATCGAGCCCTTCCTCGTGCTGAACAAGATCGATCTCGACGAGGACAGCATGCTCGGCGACAAGCTCGTCGAGATCTATTCGCCCTCGGCCGAAGTCCTGCGCGTTTCCGCTTCCCATGAAGTCGACATCGATTCGATTCGCGTTCTGCTTGCTGGGGGGAAGCTCGGCGCCTTTGTCGGGCCATCGGGCGTCGGGAAAAGCTCGCTTCTGAACGCGCTCGTTCCCGATCTCGATCTACGCGTGGGCGAACTGAATCGCGGGAGTGGCAAGGGACGTCACACAACGACGACGGCAACGCTTCATCCCCTTGAGCGGGGCGGCTGGCTCGTCGACACCGCGGGCTTCAAGGACTTTATCGCCGTCGATCTCGATCCGATCGAAGTTGCCCAGGGTTTCCCGGGCTTCGAAGCCGCGAACGAAGTCGGCTGTCGCTTTCGCGATTGCGTCCATCGCAGTGAACCGGATTGTGCGGTTCTCGCGGCGCTCGAGGCAGGCGAGATCGATGAACGACGCCATCGTTCCTTCGTTCAGCTGCTCGATGAACTCGAAACGTCCGACGGCCGTTCGTAGCTGATCGGTCCGACCTTGCCGGCGCGGAGGTCGCGGATGAAGACATCTGCAGACCGGTCGAGATCCACATGGCCGCCGGAGCGAAGCGCACCACGTCTTCGCCCAACCGCTTCAAGGAGTTCGACCGCGCGCATCATGTCTTCGGGGTCATCGGTCGTGCGCGCCAGGATCTCGGGCAGGTCATCCTCGAGGTCGTAGCGCGCGGCGAGCAATTCGGGGTAGCGCTCCGCCACGAAGCAGACGGCCCAACCGGCGACATCGATCAACTCGAAGGCGTTCTCGCCGACCGCGCCACTGGCGGCGAGCCGCCGTGCCCCCTCCTGATCATCGAGTTTCGGCCAGAGGACGCCCGGCGAATCAAAGATCGAAAGGTCGTGATCGAGTTCGACACGCTGCGCGCGGCGGGTCACCGCTGGCCGATCGCCCACCTTTGCGATCCGCTTGCCCGTCAGCGTGTTGATCATCGTCGACTTCCCCACATTCGGAATGCCGACGACGAGGATCTTGAGCGTGCGCCCGGGGCCCCCGCGGTTCGGCGCGAGCTCGCGACATCGCGTCGTCACCTGGATCACGCTCTTCCGCTCGCTCATCACGAGGGGGAGTGGTCGCGGTCCGACCCAGGCGTCGACCCATTCTTCGGTGACCTGCGGATCCGCGAGATCGGACTTTGTGAAGAGCGTCAGAACCGGCTTCTGCTCCGCCATCTTGCCGAGCATGGGATTCCGACTCGCATGGGGCAGTCGTGCATCGACGAGCTCGACCACCACATCGCATTTCTGAATGGCGGCGGTGATCTCGCGGCGTGCGCGATTCATATGGCCGGGGAACCAGTTGATCGTCATCTCGGTCGTCGACCCCGTCCGGGGCTCCTCTGATCGGGTGTTTCACCCGAAGTTGCGGATCGCTTTTCCGCGACTCGGTTGCCCGCACGATAGCGGGCCGACGCGCGCCTCGGGTACGCTTGGTCTGGGGGATATCCGATGTCTGAAGACAAAGCACACGATTCGTCCGTCGAGTCGATCCGCAGCATGCTCGCGCGGGACGCCGCCGGCGGCGAGGGGCTCGTTCGCGGCTGGCTCCGCACGGTTCGCCATGGCAAGGGCGTCTCCTTTCTGGACGTCTCCGACGGCTCCTGCATGGACGGCATGCAGGTCGTCGCGAATCCCGAAACCGAGGGCTACGAGGAAGTCGTTCGCGGACTCTCGACAGGCTGTTCCGTCGAAGCCCGGGGCCACGTCGTCGAGTCCCCCGGTAAAGGTCAGCGCTACGAATTCCACGCATCACAAGTCCTATTGATCGGCGAAGCCGGCGAGGGCTACCCGCTTCAGAAGAAGCGACACAGTTTTGAGTTCCTCCGCACGATCGCCCATCTTAGGCCGCGAACGAATACGATCGGCGCTGTCTTACGCGTGCGGAACGCGGCTTCGATGGCGATTCACAACTTCTTTCAGCAGGAAGAGTTCTTCTATCTGCATACGCCGATCGTGACCGCCTCCGACGCCGAAGGCGCGGGGGAGATGTTTCGTGTCACGACGCTTTCCGATGACGATCCGCCGAAGACCGAAGGGGGTGATGTCGACTACGCCCAGGACTTTTTCGGACGCCCCACCTTCTTGACCGTTTCGGGCCAGCTCGAAGCTGAAATCGGTGCGCTCGCGCTGTCTCGCGTCTACACGTTTGGTCCGACGTTTCGCGCGGAGAACTCGAATACCGCTCGACACCTCGCCGAATTTTGGATGGTCGAACCGGAAGCGGCCTTCTACGACTTGAACGATCTCGCGAATCTGGCGGAGCGCTTCCTCAAGTCCGTCTTCAAGGACGTACTCGATCGATGTGAAGACGACATGGCGTTCTTCGAGAAGCGAATCGAGTCGCAGGCGATCGAGCGAATGAAGAACGTGATCGACAAGCCCTTTGAGCGGATCCCCTATCGCGAGGTCGTATCGATCCTCGAAAACTCCGGCGAGTCCTTCGAGTTCCCCGTCGGGTTCGGGCTCGACTTGCAGAGCGAACACGAGCGCTGGCTGACGGAGACCCATGTGGGCTGTCCCGTCGTCGTCACGGACTGGCCGGCGGACATCAAGGCCTTCTACATGTACCGGAACGACGATGAGCAGACCGTCGCGGCGATGGACGTGCTGGTCGGCGGCGTTGGCGAGATCATCGGGGGCTCCCAGAGAGAGCATCGCCTCGATGTGCTCGAGCGGACGATCAGGGGACAGGGGCTCGAGCCGGAAGACTATTGGTGGTATCTCGACCTGCGTCGTTACGGAAGCGTGCCCCACGCCGGCTTCGGGCTCGGCTTCGAGCGGATCGTTCAGTTCATGACAGGCATGGCGAATATCCGGGACGTGATCCCGTTTCCGCGCACGCCGGGCCAGGCGGAGTTCTAGTCGGGTGTCGCGTTAGATGCCGTAGGTCTCGCGGGCCCAGTCATCGAGCGCGCGATTCATTCGATCGAGTGCCGCTGTTGCGAAGCGCTCTTCCTCGTTCGCATCGCGCAAGTCGGCGCCGATCTCGATCAAACGGGCGAGTCTTCGCTTTCGGCCCGCGACCGAGAGGGGTTCACCACGGCGCGCACCACTCTGAACTGTGAGGTTGCCCTCGATAAATTGCGCTTCGAGGCGATGCTTCTCTCGTTCGAGCCGAGTGCGTCGCGCGCGGACCCGGTTCAGCCGACGGACGACCGCGTCGTATTGGTCTTCGGCATCGCCATCGACGGGATCGAAGGGGCGAATCATTTCGAGAACGGTGGGCGGCTCTGGCTGCGGGAGGGGCTCCGGTGTGTCCATCGTCAACTCCTTGCGGGGAGGGCGTGTTGGCGCTGAAAGTAAGCGCTGCGCTTCTTTGAGTAGGTTCCTTCGAGGACGAATACGGGTCGAAACGAATTCGTCACAGGGCCGGGTTTGTACCCGTGTTCACCGCCTAACGAAGCATCAGATTTCGCTCTGGGCTCCACGCAAGGCGGTCGACTTCGAGGGTCTTGGGGGTGATTGAGCCCCTTTTTGGAATCGGGTTCAATTTTCAGTTGGGTGAGGTGGCCGTCAGGCGGCGCAGACGAAATCGAGACCTTCCTGAAAGCCCATTGCGGTGAGCGACGCTCGGATCTCCCCACGCGGGGTAGAGCCTGCGACTGAAACAACGATCGGGTAGGGCGGTCGATCTGCGAGTCCATCGGGGGGAACTACGGGGGCGCCATGAATCGTGTTACCGATTCTTCGAGGATGAACTTCGACGATGCGTTCCGGGCGATGGCCGAGTTCCGAAAGCGCCTTTCGTAATGCGCGGCCTGTTCGACCGTGACCCCAGAGGATGTACGTGGGATGGTCCGCCAGAAAGTCTCGATGGAGATGCCACGCGCGACACGCCGTGAAGCGATCGAGCGCATAACGTGGATCCGTTCGCGACAGACGTTCCGGCCGATCTCGCCAGCCGAGCAGCCGCGTCGTCACGTTCCCAACGACAGGCCCAGACCGGAGCAGTCGCAATAGAAGGTCGTAGTCCTCGGGCCATCCGCGGTCTCGGTAGCGAAGGGCGGCAAGGCACTCGCGGCGAATCATGAGGGTGGGGTGGGCGACGGGGCATTCGATGAAGCGCTCACGCCAGAGGCGTTCTGGATCGCCGAGCGAGTGAAGCCAGCGCTCGTAGGCTCGGCGCCCGTCTGTGAGGGTCTGCCTAGGAAAAATCCGGACGAAGCAACCGACTGCTTCGAGTGCAGGATCTGCATCGAGGGCTTCGCATTGTCGGGCGAGGCGATCGCGATGCATCCAATCATCGCCATCCATCCGGGCGACGAGGGGAGCCCGACAGGCCTCCAGTCCGGCATTGAGCGCGGGAATCAGACCCGCATGCGGACGGCGGAGGAGTTGGATCCGCGCGTCTTTCCCTGCCCGGCTGGAAACAATCTCGGCGCTCTCGTCGCTTGAGCCGTCATCCACGACGACGCATTCCCAATCCGGCATCGATTGGCGCTGAAGACTCGAAAGCGTCGTTTCCAGCGTGGCGGCGTCGTTGAAGACGGGCAGCAGGATTGAAACTCGTACCATCAGACCAGATCCTGGCGTTTTAGCGTGTCCTGGATGGGGGGTTCTGCCCATGACCTGCCAAGAATTGCACGGGAAGGGTTCGGTTTCGCGCACTGCTTGCCGATGCAAGGAACTGAGCAGGTACCCCGCCTCGTTTCTGGAGTCCCGAACGTGTTTCGAGTGATCGAACTCAATCGAAAGTTCCTCATTCGCCTACGCCAGGCCGCAATCTCCGCGGCCAGCGTTGGGCTTTGCTTCGCGTTGTACGCGGCGCCGGCTTCCGCGCAGTCGGAAGATCAGATCAAAGCGGCGTTTCTGTACAACTTCGCACGCTACGTCGAATGGCCGGATTCCGCTTTCGCGAGTGGAAGCGATGCCGTTCGGATCTGCATGGTGGGTTCGGGAGACTTCGCGGCGGTCGTCTCGAAGACCGTTTCCGGCAAGAGTGTCGGTGATCGATCGGTCGAGGTCGATACGCCCGCGAACCTCGCGGCCGCCTCGAGCTGCCACATCCTTTACGTCGGCGACAGCTTCGACGGTAACCCCCAAGAGGTTGCCGCGAGCGTCGAGCCGGCGAGTGTCTTTACCGTCGCGGATCGCGAAGGCTTCGCGACCGGTGGCGGGATCGCCAATTTCATCCGTACGGACAATAAGGTTCGCTTCGAGATCAATCCTGGTGCAGCGAAGAAGGTCGGCCTCAAGGTCAGCTCGCGTCTTCTTCGACTCGCCAAGGTTGTGCAGTAGGAGGGCCGGTCATGAAACGACGCGGCCATCTTCAAATTCTCCACTTTGAGCGATCGAACTCGACGATGATCGAGGTGACGCGATGAATCAGCAAGACGCGAATCGCGAATCGATTCAGCGACGCATCATCAACGGATTCTTCGCGACGACGACGCTTGCGCTCGTGCTGACGGCGGGCGCGCTCTTCACGACGACGCTCGTTCAGTTCCGCGATGACATCAATGAGAACCTGCTCGTGCTTGCACGGGTGACCGGCGCCAACTCTGAGGCATCGCTGCTCTTTGACGACGATCAGGCCGCCATCGAGACGCTGCGCGCGCTCAAGTCCGTCGAATCAATTACCGCCGCGGTCGTCTACAACAGCGAGGGCAACGTCTTCGCGAAATACGTCCGATCGGACGTGCAGGGCTTCCGACCGCCGCGCGAGCTCTCCTTCGAGCCGAAATGGACCCGCGATCACATCGACCTCTCCGCCAAGATCAACATGGGAGACGAGCAGGTCGGTACGATTTTCCTGCGCTCGGATACGCATCAGGTCCAGGCCTTTCTCACGACCTCGATGGGCATCGTGGTGGGCGTGCTGATCATCTCTCTCGTGGTCTGTTGGTTCGGTGCTTCGCGACTGCGCCGCTCGATCGCCGATCCCCTCGAACTTCTCGTGCAGGGCGCCGCTTCCATGGCCGAGGGTGATCTCTCGACCCAGGTTGCCGTTCGCAGCAACGACGAGACCGGTGTACTCGCTCGCGCGTTCAACGCGATGGCGGATAGTCTGCGCGGCCTGGTTTCGCAGGTTGGTCAGAATACGCGCTATGTCGGCGAAGCGATGGGCAAGCTCAACGCGGCGAGTTCGGCGATGCAGGAAGAGGCGCAGCGACAGGAAGAAGCGGTCGAGTCTACGGCCGAATCCTTGGGTGGCATCATCACGTCGATGCATACGGTCAACGCGAATGTCGAGGCGCTCTCCGAGACCGCCATCGAAACCTCAAGTGCCGCGATCGAGATGGATTCATCGATTGCCGAGACCGCCACGCATATCGACGACCTCTCGGAGATCATCGATACGACCGCTTCGAGTGTGGTCGAGATGACGAGCGCGATTCGCGAAATCGCTCGAAGCGCGGACACCTTGAATCAGTCCACAGAATCGACGGCACAGGCCCTCGAGCTCCTTTCTGGATCGGTTCGCTCCGTCGAATCGAACGCCAAGGAGAGTCATTCCCTCTCGGATCAAACCGCTCAAAAGGCGGAAGAGGGAATGTCCGCGGTCCATGAGACCGTTGAAGGCATGGTCGAGATCCAGGATTCCTTTAAGGGCATCGACGCGATCATCTCGAGTCTCTCCGAGAAGAGTGAGTCGATCGGCGCGGTCGTTAAGGTGATCGAATCCGTCGTCGAGCAGACGAATCTGCTGGCTTTGAACGCGGCGATCATTTCTTCGCAGGCCGGGGAGCACGGTCGTGCCTTCTCGGTTGTCGCCGAAGAGGTTCGCAGTCTCGCCGAACGCACAGCCTCGAGTACGCGAGAGATCGCCGACCTCATCGACTCGGTTCAGGGCGGCGTGCATAGCGCTGTCGCTGCGATGGAGCAGGGCTCCACTCGGGTCGAGCGGGGCGTTGAGCTTTCGAATACGGCTGGCCGTGTCCTGCGCGAAATCGGTGAGAGCACGCAGCAGTCGACGCGATGGGCGAAGGAAATCGTCGAGTCCACCCGCAGCCAGGCAGCGGATATTGATCAGGTCGGGATCGCGATGACCCAGGTCAAGGAGACGGCGATGCAGCTCAATCGCGGGACCCATGAACAGGACAGTGCGAGCGCCGAGATCACCCGCGGCGTTGAACAGATGCGTCATTTGGGACTCGAAGTGAAGAACGCCGCACAGGAGCAGCGTCGCGAATCGAGCCTGATCACCCAGTCCGTCGAAATCGTTGCGGCCAAGATCAAGGAAATTTCGGTCGAGACGAAGGACCAGAGCAAGCGCGCTGACCAAATTCAGGAAGCGCTCTCGGTTTTCCGGGAAGTCACGCTCCAGAGTTCACGGCGCGCCGAAGAGACCGCCGAGACCGTGGGCGATCTCTCCTCCCATGCCGAAGAACTCGAGCAGGAGATCGGCCGCTTCCGGATCTAGTCCGGACGTTTAGCCCGCGCCTTCTTCTCACGATCTGGCTGTGATTGGGCTGTTATTCCGCGCCTATTCAGCGTCGACGAAGATCGGGCTCGACCACGCCATGCCGCCATTCTTCTGAAGAATCCGCACGTAGTGGGTTTCGCCCGGCGCGAGTGCGGGAATCCTGCGTGTGAGATCGATGCTCCGCGTGCCGTCGCCTTCGATCAGCGCGCGATGGCCGTCGCGAACGAGTTCGATTCGTTCGATCACGTCCGTGCCTTCGAAGCGAATCGAAAGTGTCGCTTCCGCTTCCCCCGGCGCTGCGGTGAGCGTTCCGCCCATCGGCGTGTCGTTGATCGAGACCGAGAGAAAGGGCCGGATCCCGTTAGTCGCGAAGGTATGTCTGCGGCGGAGCGCGTCGAGCACGCTCTTACGATCGAGTTGGCGCGTAAAGAGTCCCGCGAGGCCCGACTGTCCTGCGGCGATCTGTGCGAGCCCTGGATGGCCGTCATGAGAATCGCCGGATCCGATGAAGCCCAGGCGATACCCATGGGCGATCGCGTCCGAGACGTAGTTGCCGGGGATCCCGCCGCGGATGGCGAGTTCGACGTCCTGAGACTCGCTCTGCCCGTGTACGGAGGCAATCTCAGTCACGGGCTCGAGGATTGGGTCGGGTGGATAGGCCCAGTTGGTGGCGACGGGTTCGCCGGCGGAGTGATGGGCGAAGGTGAGGGCGTCTCGGCCGCGCAGGGCCTGCCAAAGCTCGTCCGGGCGATCCGTTGCCGAGTCAAGGGAGGAAAAGACCGGAGGCGAAGGCGTCTTCGGATCGTCCGTCGTCGGATCGAAGAAGAGCACGTGTCGATGGCCGTGGATCCAGCTCGTCCACTCATAGCCCGGGATCGTGATGAAGCTTCCCGGGATCTCGGCGGAATTCGTTGTTTCGAAGATCGCATTCATCAGGTCGGGACGTTCATCCAGCGCCCGCGGCCCCCAATGATCATGATCCGTGAGTGCGATGACATCGAGTCCGGCGACGTCACGGGCGTACGCAAAGTAGTCCGCCGGTGTGCCGGTTCCGTCCGAGTAGTGCGTATGCCCATGCAAGTCGCCCCAGACCAGACGCTCCTTCGATTCGCGCACAACGATCGGCGGAAGTTCGGCGTCGAACCCTTCGAAGGCCCCTCGGCCGCGAACGATGAGTCGAAGGGTGCCGGTGCCGGGCGCGACCGAGAGGCGGATGCGACGGGATTCGTCATTGGCGCCCTGACCGTCATGGCGCGGGTCGAGACCCGTGGCGAGTCCGAGGGTTGAATCGCTGGACAGTTCGAACTCAAACGAGGCGTCGAGTCCACCCTGCGTATCAGGCCACGTCGCCCGGTTGCCGCGACGATCCACCATCGAGAGGACCACCTCGAAGGCGCCGCCCGGTGCGACCTCGGCGGGTCCAAAGGCGACGAGTCGTGAGGCCGCCTGCCCATGGATATCGAGCCGTGGCGCGTCTTCGACCCATTTTCGGAACCCGTTCCCGTCCGAATCCACCGCGAGCATGATCTCTGCACGGCGCTCTGCATAACGATCGACCTGTGCGCCGCGCGCGCCGGCGCCGTAGACGAATTCGATGCGCTCGCCGGGAAGGAGCGCCCGCCCGGTGACGCGGAAGACGGCGAGCTCGACACCGGGGATCAGTTCGACGTTAGGCAGGTCTTCTTCGGCGGCGATCATTCGCGCCGTCGTAAATCCGGGGGCTTCATTCGACTGTGCCTGGGCCGGACTCCAGAACCAGAAGGCCTCGGGGGAGAGGAAGATCAGACCGCCCTCAGCGATCCCTTCCGGGCCGACCTCGTAGTGAATGACGAAGCGATGAAAGCTGCTGGCCGGGACCGAAGGTCTTTCCCCGTCGCTCTCAGCGCGGGTCCAGATCGTGCGTGGTGCGGCGTCTCCCTCGATCGAGATGACTTCCGATAACCATCCTCGGCCACCGCCATCGCCGGCAGCGCGATGCGCGTCTCGCTCGGCAAGCGCGAGCCAATGGGTCTCGAGCTTCGCGTTCGGGGACATCGTCGGATGCTGCTCATCCCAATCGGGAGGAGGCTCGAACCACGGCGCAGCTGGGAGGACGGGCGTCGCCGCGCTGGTCTCAGTCGCGATGTGCGTGGGAGGCGATTCCGTCTCCGAAGCATCGCAGCCCGCGAGCAGCGCGATCAATAAAGGAAGGGCGAGGGCAGTGATTCGCACGGGATTCGGAGTGCAGCGCGTTTCACTTTGCATGATCCCTTGCGCGGCCTTGGGGCGTCGCCGGAACGGCGACCGGCAGGCCGGGCGCACGTCCGGTGCAGGTTTCCGTCCGGAGCGGAGCGGTGGGCGGCCGTTTGCGACGAATGAGGCGGGTCTGTGATTCCCCTCATCGATTCCCACTAAGGCCCGTCCGGCATCCATCCGTTGAGCAGAGGAGCGACTGGCGTCAGGGCGAGGGTTCGTCCGCGATTTGGGTTCGCTGTTGGCCGTAGTTGAGGAAACAAAGGGAGGAAGAGCAAATTGGGTTGGCTTCGAAAAATGCCGATCGTGAGTCTGCTCTTCGCCGCGGCGATGGCTGCGGTGCCGTTTCTGCTCGCCCAACAGCCGGCCGACCGCCTGGCTGCGGGGCAAGCGGCTGGCTTCGAGAACGCGCAAACAGAGGCGCGCGAATATCTGGCGCGAAACCCCCGGCTTGAGATCGATGCCCTCGGCGTTCTGATGCTGGGCCCGGAATGGCTCACGGATTTCCGAGTCGCGACCGCCGCCGAGTCGGCGGAGGGATCGTCGGACGTCGTGCTGCCCCCGCGCTTGCTTGCGCGGTCGCAGGCGCAATTCGATGAGCTGCTGGATGAGGTCTATCGCGCCCGATTGAGCAGTGATCCTGCGTGGCGATTCGGGGTGCTCGACGCGAAGACGCCTGACCAGAATTACATCGCGCATGCTTTCGTCCATGAACAGCTGGCCGGTGCCTTTCTCTGCGTTGCGGTCCTCCTGTTGATTGGAGCACCGCTTGAGACTCGCTGGGGCTCGCCGATTATGGCGGTGTTCGTGCTCAGTGCGATCCCGCTGGTCGCGCAGGGCTACCGGCTTCTCGACGGATCGAGTGGAATCCCCTGGAGTGGTGGAACCGGCTTGGCGGGTGCGCTCCTCGGAGCTTACTTTATTCGCGGCCTGGGCGGACATTTCAGACTGCCCGGATGGATCCTTCTGCCGGTCTGGATCGCGGTTGAAGCATTGGTTGTCCGCGGCTTCTGGCTCGACGATCTCGGGGGTGTGCCCTGGGCGACGATCTGTGCGTCGATCGGGCTCGGTGCTTCGGTCGCCGGCGTGATTCGCCTGCTGAACATCGAGGGGCGAATCGATGACGCCGCTCACTCGAGGCAGTCGCGCGGGCCGAATCCGATCGTTGCGCGTGCCGCCCGGATGCGATCCGACGGCGATCCATACCAGGCGTTCGATCTGATTCAGGCTGCTTGGCGCGACGCACCGGAAGACGAGGATATCTGCGAAGCGTTCTATTCGATCGCCTGCGAAATCGGTCAGCCGGATGCGGCGGCGGACGCCATTCTGCCGAGTCTCCGTGGGGCATTGCGTGCAGGCGATTTCTCGCGCGCCGTCGACTACTGGTTCCCCCTCGCCAAGAACGAATGTGAGGTCGGGCTTGAGCCCACGGCGTACGTTCGCCTGGCGGAAGCGCTGCTCGACGCGAGTCATGTTGACGAGGCCCTCTTCTCGCTGCGTGGGGCGATGGCCGCGGGCGTTTCGTCGGGGCATGCGACGCGCATCGTTCATATCGCGCGGGACCTCGACGAGGATCTGGCGCGCCAAGCCGCATCGATTGCGGTGGCTGATCCCCATCTCGATCCGAAAATTCGCGCCGAGCTCGAAGGAATTGCTCTCGGACCGGAACCGACCGCGGCGCCGACGCCGAGCCCCGCTCCGCCTCCTGAATCCGCCTCCCAACTCGATCGTCGCGTGCACGCGGAACATCAGACCGTAGAAACGACGGCGTTCCCCATGGATCTCGACACCGACCTCGTGCCCGACCTTGGCGAAGCGATGCCCATTGCGGACTCGAACGAGGATGCGCTCGCGGACCAGTCGCTGGATGCCGGTGCGCTCTCGCTCGAGAGTCTTTCGGGAGGGGTTGCGGAGACACCGGATCTCACGCCGGAACCGATCGCGCCTAATACGAGTGACGTACTCTCCCACTGGGGCGACCAGGATGGCCTCGAGGCGGACACGCTTTCAGACGTCAGTGCCGCGCTCGATGATGGCGATCTCGAGGAGGCCCTCTTCGAACCGGATGATCTTGAGACGCCGGAGATGGGCTTCGACTTCGGATTGCGATCCGGAGGCGACGATCTGTTGGATGGGTTGGGTTCGTTGGATTTGTTGGATGACGAGACGGATTCGGACCTCACGCCACTGATGGATGCAACGGACGCAACGGACGAGTTGACCAGCCCTCTGGCGGATCCGGCGTTGGATACCTCGACCGCGGTTTTCGATCAGCCGACGGTCATGGTCGGCGCACCCACGCCCACACCCGCACCTGCGGCGGCACCCGCGGCAGCTTCACCACCGCCCGCGCCTACAGCATCGCCCAGTGACTTTGCCTTTGGCGGAGAAGATCCACCGACGGTCGCTCTTAAGCTCCGTCCGCTCAAGGCGATCGACGCCGTTCCCGTCGATGCGACCCCGGAAGCGATCGAGATCGACGCGGTCGGTCGCGGAAAGTCGAAGCTGCCGCGATCACGTCTCGAAGCGATCTCGGTAGCCGCGATTGAAGGACTCGGGCCGCGCCCCGTGCTGATCGTGGACTGCGTGCTCAATTGGGCCGGAGAGGCGACGGAGCCAATGAAATTGATCCGCTTCCGCAGCGATCGATTCGACCCGCTTCTCTTCGCTCCGGAGGCGGAGACCCCACTGATCGCGCTCAACTGCTGGATCAGCGAGCTGCAGTCGGGTGCCAACGCGCAGTGTCTTCCCACGCGAGAGATCCTCGACGGTCGCTTCCCGCGTTATGCGTCCCTTGTCGACTACGAGCGCGAAGTCCTGGGCGCGACGGCTGAAGACTAAACGCTTTCCGCGGGGCTACTCGAGCCGCGTGTTGACGAGCGTAAGGTTGGGGTTCTCGACCGGCTGAAGACAGCCGTCGTAGGTTTGGCCGCGGACGTGGGCGAACGCGTATTCGCTGAGCCCGGCTTCCGTCATCTTGCATTGCGTGCTCGCCATGTGGAGCGTGATGACGCGGCGATGGTTCTGGGTGCGGTTTCCGCCGGAGCGATGAAAGAGGCGCGTGTTGAAGAGCAGGCACTCTCCCGGCTGCATGGAAACCGTGATCGCCTTCTCGTGATAGTCGGCGTTGTCTTCGACGCCTTCCGCGGCGAGAGCACCGAAGTTGATGCCGTCTTTGATTTGATGACCGCGAATTTCGTGGTCGTGTGAACGGGGCACGATCGTCAGCGCGCCGTTCTCTTCCGAGACGGGGTCGAGCGGGATCCAGACGCCGAGGCATTTGTCCTGGGGTTGAAACATGAAATACGCCGCATCCTGATGGAAGGGGTGAACAGACTGCTCAACTCCCGGCGGCTTGTAGATGAACATCAGCAGAAAGGCCATCAGGTCTTCGCCGATCAGGGACTCCACGGCATCGAGCACCTTCGGAAGACGCAGGCATTCCGCCATCGTGGCATCGAAGCGATCGGGATTGATCAGCTTCCAGATCGCGTGCTCAGGGTCTTCGGGGAGGGGGAGCAGGCCCTTTGCGAAGGCGATGTCCTTGACGATGCGATTCGCCGCTGCTTCAGGAACATCGCCATGCACGATCTCTTTTGCCCGGAGCTTGTACCGCTCGATCTCGTCGGCATCGAGGACCGAAGGAATGATCACGTAGCCTTCGGTCCAATAGTGGTCGATCTGTTCGGTTGTCAGGCTTCCCATGGCGACCGTTGATAGCAAATCGGCGGTCGCGGATCGGGCTCGCATCGATTTCAGAGCGCAATCCGATGCGAGCCACTCGCGAGCCAGGTCAGTTCCGTATCCGCGCTGTAGAAGTCGACGCGATACTCGCCGGCCCGCCAACCCGCGGGCGGGGCATCCAGATAGACGTAGCTCGAGTCCGCCGCTGGCCGGATGCGATGACGCTTGAAGAGCATGATCTCGCCGTCGGAGACGCGGGTCCATTTGGCGAGGGTTTGCGAGACGCCGAGTCCATCGCTCTCGAAGGCGGCATAGATGCGGGGCGCGTCTTTGCTGAACTGGCTCTGGGCGAAGGCCGCGCGATGATCCCAGGTGATCTCCTCCGAGAAGTCGATCAGACGCACACCCTCCTCGGGATCGCTCGCTTCCCGGACGGTGCCGTCCATGGCGATCCTCGCGAGGTCCTGGGCAAAGCGGGGGACGTCTTCGATGTCAGCAAGTTCCGCCGTCGTGAAATCCGTGGTGCTCGCGATCAGTGATTTGAGCGCATCGTCTTCGAGCCGCCCGATCACGCTCTCTGCAACCAGGTCGAGCCCGGCGCCCTTGACCTTTCGGGCCATCGCTTCGAGTCGTTCACTCTCCGCCATCGCGATCCATTCGTTCAGCACGCTCATTGCATTCGATTCGTCTGCGGGCGCAGCGAGGACTGCCGGCGTCTTGCCTTCGGGTGCTTCGAGGCGAGCGACGACGCTCGGCGAGGGCCGTGCAGGCCCCCCGCTGGCGGCCTGGGCATCGAGGGTTGCGCTTCCGCCGGTCGATCCAAGGAGCGCTCCGAGGACCAGCCCGCTTGCAAATAGGCCGACCCGGACCGGCCATCGCCGATTGCCTACGCGTTCTTCGCCGCCTTCGTCTCGTCGTCCCGCTTTCCGTTGGATGCGTCCCATGTCTCGCTCTCTTGCTGGTTCTGATGTGGGTGTCTTGTAAGGAGAGGCGTGAGCGGGCTCGAAAAAGGGCAACGGGGCGGGAGAAAATCGCGGAGGCGAGGGCCAAACGACGAGAACGCGCCCCTCGAGATCGAGAGACGCGTTCCTGTGTCAGTTGAGCGGGTTGGGGCCGAGTCCTCCGCGGGCCGGCGTTCCATCGGCTGCGAAGTTCCCGACCCCGATGTGGCTTGGATGTGCGGTCGGGGGGACCAGGACCTAGGGGCGAGTTGCGTCGAAGGAGCCGTTCCAGTCGATCACGAGCCGGTTGGTCTGGGGCGTCCGCCCGGAGAAGGTCGCGTTCAGCACGTTTCCGTTCCGGCTCCCCGAGAAGGAGAGGACGTGGGTGACTCGGGAGAAGACGATCGAGATCTCACCCTCGAAGTCCGTGTCGTTCAGGAAGCCGCCGACGAGGTTGTAGGTTGCGAAGTTCCCTGGGGTCGAACACTGCCCACTTCCGACCAGGACATCTGCCGCGCTGTCATCGACGACGATCGAGATGTCGCCGACACAATCGGCGTCAATGGGAGGCGTGTTCGCGTTGAGGTCCACGACTCGGATGTTGGTGAGGAAGGTGCCGATCCCTTCGTAGTTGCCGTTGCTCGGGAAGGCGCCGGCGACACCGGCTGCGCCACCGGACCCGCCGGAGCTACCGCCGCCGCAGGCGACGGAGAGGACGATGAGGGACGTGGCGAGGATTCGGATGAGGATCTTCATGACGGACTCCTTCTTAGGATTTCTTCATTTCGTTTGTTTGTTTGATTGATTGAGAAGGCGCGAAGCCGGCAGGAATCGGGCAACCCAAACGAAAGAAATCGGCGGTGGAATCAAACTGGCGGTCGCGGAACCTTTGCGGGTTCGCGTGGGAGCGAGCTCGCGGTCCGCCTAAGATCTCGGGACTCGAGAATCGCTGAAGAAGAGGAGCAAATAATGGAGAAGCAGGTTGTGCGCTTGGGGCCCCTGGCGGGCGTCATCGCGAGCGGCGTCAAAATGGGCAATCTCATCACCCTGTCCGGCCAGGTAAGCATCGACGCGAAAGGAAAGGTCGTCGCCGAAGGGGACATCGCCGGCCAGGTTCGCCAGGCCTACGCGAATATCGTGGAGGTCCTGGAAGCGTTCGGCGCATCCATCAGCGACGTGGTCGACGAGACGTGGTTCGTCACCGACATGCAAGACGTCATGGCCAACATGCGGCCGGTCTTCGGTGTGCGGGATGAGGTGTACGGCGGGGCCTACGACGTGACCCAGACGATGATCCAGGTCGCCGGACTCGTTTATCCCGAGCTACTCGTCGAGATCAAATGCATCGCGCAGGTCGGCGACTGATCGCGCGCGTGTCGGCGGCGGCGGTCGTTCGCGTTAGTCGAAGATCGCCGGGTCGAGATCGACTCCGATGGGGCAATGGTCGGAGCCCATCGTGTTGGGCTCGATGAAAGCGCCGCGGACGAAGGGCATCGCCGAGGGCGAAGCCAGGATGTAGTCGATGCGCCAGCCGATATTCTTGGCCCGTACGCCGAAGCGCTGGCTCCACCAAGAGTAGTGGCCGGGGCCGTCCTCGAATTCTCGGAAGGTGTCGACCCATCCCGCTTCGATCCATCGGTCGAGCTCTTCGCATTCCTCCGGGAGGAAGCCGGAGGTCTTGCGGTTGTCCTTGGGGCGGGCGAGGTCGATTTCTTTATGGGCCGTGTTGTAGTCGCCCATCACGATCACGCGGTAGCCGCCGCGGCGCCATTTCTCGACGCGGTCGAAAAGCGCGCGATACCAGTCGAGCTTGTAGGGCACGCGATCGTTGCTGCGATTCTTGCCCGAGCCATTCGGGAAATAGCCGTTTGCGACGACGAGGCGACCGAAGCGTGCGACCTGGAGCCGGCCTTCGGCGTCGAAGCGGTCCTCGCCGAGGGTCGTGTCGAGGCGGTCGGCCTTTCGGCGCGAGAGAAGCCCGACGCCGGAGTAGCCCTTCTTCTCGGCCGCGACATAGTGATGCTGATAGTCGTCGAGGGCGAGGATTTCGTCGGGAATGGCCGTGACGTCGGCGCGGACTTCCTGCAGGCCGATGATCTCCGCATTCGAGTTGCGGACCCACTCATCCAGCCCCTTCTTGGTCGCCGCGCGAATCCCATTCACGTTCCAGGAATAAACGCGCGCCGAATCGGACTTCTTCTTCGAGGACTTGCGGGAGGCTGCGGGGGACATTGAAGGGGTCGTTTCCTTGTTAGCTCTCGTCTGAGAGGTACGTATAGTCGTTCAGGCCTTGATCGTAGCGGCGCCGGAGCAGCGCCGAGTCCTCGAGGCTGATCTTTCCGGCGCGCAAGGCGCGTTCGATGGTGCGGCGGACGCGCTCGGAGAGGGCACGTCGGTCGTACTGCACATAGGCGAGTACTTCGTCGACGGCGTCCCCTTCGACGTAATGCTCGACGGAGTAGCCGCCGTCCTGGTCGAGCCGGACGTGAACCGCGTCGGTATCCCCGAAGAGGTTGTGGAGGTCGCCGAGGATCTCCTGATAGGCGCCGACCAGAAAGACCGCGAGCAGATAGGGCGCCCCCGTCCAGGGATGCAAACGCAGCGTGGGCTGATCTTCGCCTTCGCCGATGAAGCGATCGAGCCGGCCGTCGGAGTCGCAGGTCAGGTCGACGATCACGCCATTGCGCTTCGGCATCTCGTCGAGCCGATGGATCGGCATGACGGGGAAGACCTGCTTCACCGCCCAGGCATCCGGTGCGGATTGAAAGATCGAGAAGTTGCCGAAGTAGGTATCCGTCAGGAGCTTGGTCAGGTCCTCGAATTCTTCCGGCGTTTCGCCGAGCTGTTCGAGGATGCGGCCGATCTCAACGCAGCCCGCATGGAAGAGCCGCTCGGACTTCGCCCGCCCGCGCAGGTCCAGGTAGCCGAGGGAAAAGAGCGAGGCGGCTTCGTCGCGGCCATGCACGAGGTCGTGATAGCGCTCCGACAGCGTGTCCGGCGTAATGCTCTCGACGGCTTCGAAGAGCCCGTGCAGAACCGCATGATCCTCGTCGTCGCAGGCGTCCGCACGATACCGTTCGGGGGAGGAACTCTGGTCGCGGTTGACGCCGATGACATCGAATACAAGCAGGGAGTGATGAGCGACCATGGCGCGACCGGATTCGGTCACGAGGTCGGGATTCGGGATCCCCGCTTCCTCGCAGGCCTGACTCGCCGCGAAGACGACGTCGTTGGCGTATTCCTTGACCGAGTAGTTCATCGACGAGGGGTCGTCGGTCCCGGTTCCCACGTAGTCGACGCCGAGGCCCCCGCCCACGTCGAGCACATGAAGGGACGTGGCGCCGAGTCGGTGGAGCCCCACATAAATGCGCATCGCTTCGCGCAGCGCTTCTTTGTGAGCGCGAATCGACGTGATCTGCGAGCCGATATGGAAATGAAGCAGCTCGACACAGTCGAGCATGTCTTCTGCGCGCAAGCGTTCGATGGCGCGCACGAGTTCGTCGGAGGAAAGGCCGAACTTCGAGTGCTCACCGGAGGATTCAATCCAGCGCCCCGAGCCGACGGTCGACAGGCGCGCGCGAAGGCCGATATGCGGTCGGATGCCAAGACTCGCCGCGGCCTTGATGATCAGGTCGATCTCGCTGTACCGATCGACGACGATCATCGGCGTTCGCCCGAGCCGCTGAGCAAGCAGGGCCGTCTCGACGTACGCGCGATCCTTGTAGCCATTGCAGATGAGCAGTGCGTCCGGGGTGTCGAGCAGCGCGAGCGCGATCAAGAGCTCCGGCTTGCTGCCCGCTTCGAGTCCGACGCCGTAGGGCGCGCCAAACTCGACGACCTCTTCGACGACGTGCGCCTGCTGGTTGACCTTGATCGGGTAGACCCCGCGCCACTTCCCATCGTATTGGTTCTCTTCGATGGCATCAGCGAAACAGTTCGCGAGAGATTCGATCCGAGACGCGAGAATGTCCGAGAAGCGGATCAGCATTGGCCGCCTTAGGCCGCGCCGCTCGAGTTCCTCGACGAGGTTCGGGAGAGCGATGCTCTGGTCGAGAGCGGAGTCTTCGCTCGCTGCTGAACTGGGGACTGCGTTCGCGGTCGCGCGCGGATGGACGAGCAGCTTTCCCTCCGGTGAAACGGAGAAGAAGCCATCCCCCCATTCGCCCACGCGATACAGGTCGGAACTCTGTTTCGGCGTCCACTCGGACATCGCGATTCCTCAAGAATACCTGGCCTCTGGCCAGCAGCAGAAATTAGAGCGGTTCTTCGCGCTCGTCTTTATCCGCGAGGACACGGACCTTGACGACGCCCCGGGCGAGTTCGTCTTCTCCGATCAGGAAGACGCGCTCGGCGCCGGCCTTGTCGGCATCCCCGAGGACGCGTTTGAGCTTCGTCTGCCCCAGGCAGAGTTCGACGCGCCGGCCTTCCGATCGCAGCCGGGTCGCAACACCGATCGCCGCCGCCTTTTCGGTTGGACCGAAGGCGTAGACGACGTCTTGCACATCTCGCGGTAGCTCGGGCCAGAGCTTCTCGTCTTCGAGGAGTTCGGCGATGACCGCGTCCCCAAAGCCGAAGCCGACCGCCGGAACAGGCTTGCCGCCCAGGGTTTCCGCGAGGCGGTCGTAGCGCCCGCCGCCGGCGATCGCGCGCAACACACCAGCCGTATCGAAGGCTTCGAAGACCACGCCTGTATAGTAGGCGAGGCCGCGCACGACGGAGGCGTCGAAGGGAACGTGGTCGACGATGCCGTAGCCGTCCAGAAGTTCGTAGAGGCGGCGCAGGTCTGCGAGCGCCGTCGAGTCCGGGGATGTGAAGCGAGCGGCATCGTCAAGCGAGCGAGCGGCGAGCATTTCGATCACGCGCTCGGCTTCGCCGGCACTGAGCCCGACCGCTCCGTCCGTGTCGCATAACAGGTCGGTGACAGCCTGAGCGCCGATCTTGTCGATCTTGTCGATGACCACACAGAGGGGTTCGAAGACATCTGGTCGATCGGCGAGCACGCCGGCGCGCAGGGATTCCTCGAGCAGCGCACGACTATTGAGACGAACGCCGACCTTGCCCCGCGCGACACCGAGGGCATCGAGGGCGGTGAACATCGCGGAGAGCAATTCAGCTTCCGCTTCCACGCCGGGTTCGCCCCAGACGTCCATATTCCACTGGTAGTGCTCGCGGCGACGGCCGCGGGTCATGCGTTCGTAGCGCCAGTTCTGGGTGATCGTGAACCAGCGGATCGGGAAGCGCATGGCGCCCTGGCGCGCGATGACCATGCGGGCGATCGACGGCGTCATCTCGGCGCGGAGCGCGAGTTCCCGGTCGTGCAACTCGAAGTGATAGAGCTGGTCGAGGATTTCCTCGCCGGCCTTGCGTCGGAAGAGGTCGAGATGCTCGACCATGGGGGCATCGACTTCCTCGAAGCCAAAGGCATGGGCGGTCTCTCGAAAATGGCCGAAGAGCCAGTTCCGTCGTCGCATATCATCGGGATAGAAATCCCGAGTTCCCCTCGGGGCCTGAAGCCCGCCGCTGTTCTTGCCCTTTGCCACGGGCTTCACCTTCCTCGTTCCGGAAAGGCCCCTCCGCAGCCGAGTCGGGAGGGGGAATCACCTTCGGAAATCGCGAATCAGGGGATACCACGCTCAGGCCGAGATGCGCAGTGTCCGAGTGGGATTGCTACAAACGGCTGCAATTCTATGCCCCGCCGGGCGTTTTCGGGCCGAATCGGCTGAAATTCCACCGGCGATCCTGGCGACCCAGCCCCAGACCTGAATTACCTGGATTTGATTTTGAAAGAGAAAGAGGGATCTCGAAGCATGGCGATGAAGTTC
>Ga0316208_1001046_pt1 | contig 28255 bp, 23 predicted proteins | sample 3monopyrite_MG_FD_204944 | JGI IMG/M metagenome (GOLD analysis project Ga0316208, IMG submission 204944) | Microbial mat bacterial communities from mineral coupon in-situ incubated in ocean water Damariscotta River, Maine, United States -... | ecosystem: Environmental > Aquatic > Marine >... | reverse complement strand
TAATTTTATAGAAATGTTTTACAATCCAATAAAACGGCACAGCCACACTGGCGGTGTGTCACCCGTTAAGTTTGAGGAAGACTATTTTTCGAGGCTAGAAAGTGTCTAGCAAACCCTGGGAAGTCCAACCTTCACCCTGGGAAAACCTAAAGAATCAAATTTATTTAGGTTCATTAGACTTTGTTGATGAAATGCAGTGCAAACTTGATCCTGAGCAATCACTAAAAGATATTCCACGACTACAGAAACAAGCACCAATAAAACCACTTCACTATTATCAACAAAAATATACTTCAAGAAATGAAGCAATGGCTAGAGCCTATCTTGCAGGTCATTATACCTTGAAAGAAGTGGGGCGGTACTTTGGAGTGAGCTATGCGACGGTGAGTCGCGCTATTAAGGATGTAGAGAGTGTTTTGTAAGACTTGACCCTCTTTCTCTCATTACTCAATAATGATACAAATCTAGTAAACATTATCACCTCGTCAGGATACGCGCTTGATGAGGTATTTTTAAAAGAAATCCAACAAGAGCGAGGCGGTGTTATTTTAGTTGAAGCCTCAGCCGAAACAAAAGAACCTTTAAGACTCGATGTTATTAAAAAAAGTACCCAACGTTCAGTGGCAAATGCCGAATTAGCCCTTAACATTTCTAACGTCGAAGAGATGTACCGTAATATCGATTTGAAAGGCTTGGCGACACGTCCGGGAAAAACGTATGAACCGGGTTTAGTTGAAAACATCAATGAGCCACGTGGCAACCCAGACACAAGAACGAAGGCTAACTACTTGGTATTTATGCATGGCTATGATGTTTCCTCTGAGGCGGCGCGAGGTTGGAATGCGGAAATGTTTAAGCGTTTTCACCGGCTTGGGTTTAATGGGCGCTTTATTGCCACAAACTGGCACAGCAAAACAGGGTTAGATTATCATTATGCGGTGTACAATGCTTTTCAAACCGGGATGGGGTTAAACAGTAAAATAAAATCCGCAATACAAGCAGAGCCGGGACCTATTACGATTGCCGCGCACAGCTTAGGCAATGTTGTGGCATCTAATGCAATCTCGTATGGTGGTTTAACACCTAAAAACTACTTTATGATTAATGCTGCTGTACCGATTGAGGCGTATGATAGTACTCAAGATACTGATACAAGCGGCACTATTATGAAAGAAAATATGACAGAGAAAAGTTGGAAAGAATACCCTGACAGTCTTTACGCATCTAATTGGTATGAATTGTTTTCATCAAACACTGAGGATGACAGAAGAAAGTTAACATGGAAAAATTATTTTAATGGTGCAGTGTCGGTTGCGTATAACTTTTATTCACCGGGTGAGGATGTGGTAGAAAATGCGATTGAGACAGAATCTTTTAATGCGGCGCTATGGCAAAATATTTTAGATGGTGAACTTTCACAACATACTTGGGTCATGCAAGAAATGGGAAAAGGCTTTAATAGTCTTGGCTCATGGTATGCTTTTAAATGTAGTGGAGGGTGGAAATTCAATAAGCTTGAAAGTGATTTAGATTATATTGGTAAACCAAATCCGTTATATGATGAAACGGATCCTGAAAATACTGTCTCTAAATCTCTACCTTATGCTAATGCATTAGAAGCAACCTTAGCCCGCGATAATAGTACACTTACGGATGATGCCTTAGTGCAATATGGTTTTTTTAGTAAGTTCTCACACTTTGAAAATGGCGTTAATGCTTGCAAGTATTTATATCAACCCATTAGTAATGCAGTGACATTACCCAATGAACAGCATCAATGGGATTTATTGGCCAGCGCAATACCTGCGATGAGTTTTGCGGCGGCGGCGAATTCAATGAGTTCCTTAATTAATCTTGATACGAATGAAGATAAAAACTTCAATATGGAATCACTACGAGGTGATATACCCGCATGGCCAACGATTAGATCAGAAGATCCTAAATGGGCCACACGGTGGCGACATAGTGATATTAGAAATGTTGCATTACCATATGTATATCATACATTTGAAAAAATGCTAACGATAGGAGTAAATGAATAATGGTTTTACGAATATTATACGTGTTGTCAATAGCATTATTTTTTAATGTCTATGCTTTTGCCTCTGCACCCACTTCAACGATTACAGTTTCCATAATAAATGAAAACGTGAAACCCATAAGCGAAGCGAAAGTAATCGGTGGATTTTCTGATAATACACGTGGTTATAAGCAGGGTTCAGGAGGAAGTGGTTTATCCAATGATGAAGGTAAAGTTACCATATCTGGCCCAGCTTATTATTATGTTGATATACATGTAACTAAAGAGGGGTATTATAAAAGCAAAAAGAGAGTGGAGGTTAATCAAGTTCAAGAACATGATGTCTCTATTATTTTAAGAGAAAAACGTAATCCTGTTGCGATGTATGCTAAAAAAATAGCTTTGGGAGCTTCAGGAACAAGAAAAAAGGATAAGCAGTTTGGTTATGATTTAATTGTTGGTGGTTTTGTTCAGCCGCATGGAGAAGGAGTTACAAATGATTTTTTTGTTACTCATAGTGGTTTTAGAAAAGATCATACACATTACTCCTATAAATTAACTATTAACTTTAGCAATAAAGATGATGGAGTTTTTCCTTTTTACAAAGAAAAAAATTTAAAATTAAGTACTTTTACATCTGATTATTTTGTGCTTACAGATGAATTTAAAAATCAATGGGTTATTACAGAGTCAAAAAAGGGGAAAAACAAAAAAAAATCTGGCAATAGAGATCCAAGAAGAAATTATTATTTCCGTGTCAGGACTATAAAAGATAAAGATGGGAATATTGAATCCGCACTTTATGGGAAAATTTATGGTGAATTTCCTTTTATTACTTATTATCTAAACCCTAACCCAAACGATCGAAATATTGAATTTGATTTGAAAAATAATCTTTTTGATGGATTGAAAAATACAGAACAACCACTTATTCCTTAAAAAAGGTCAGGTTCTGAAGAATCCCCACGCTTGAGACAAGCCTGAAGTTAAAAGAAAAAATTTCACAAGCAACACTCGCAGAAGATGTTTCCGTTACTATAGCCGCGCACAGTTTAGGCAATGTTGTGGCATCTAATGCAATCTCGTATGGTGGTTTAACACCTGAAAACTACTTTATGATTAATGCTGCTGTACCGATTGAGGCGTATGATAGTAATCAAGATACTGATGCAAACGGCACTATCATGAAAGAAAATATGACAGAGAAAAACTGGAAAGAGTACCCGGAAAGTCTTTACGCATCTAATTGGTTTTGAAGGCAGTGCTTTAACCAGTGACACCCTTATTTCCATAAAAACCGAGTGGTTTGACCATGATGGCAATGCCTTACCGAACAAACTAGAAGGCTACACAGGTCGTCTTGCTAAAGTCACTGCCCCCAATTCTTTAGACGGGGGCGAGGTAAACACCTTTGCCATTAAACCGGGCAGCCACTTACAAGTATTAAAATTTACCGGCGATTTTTTAGGCACGGAACATTTTTATATTCATGTCTCCGGTCAACCCGAATGGCGCAATCAGGGGATTGGTGCAGGGGATGGCCCACTAGCCTTTAGACCAAAACACTATGTGCCCATTAAAGCGCCTATTTTTGATGAAATTGCCACACGGCAGTTACGAGATATAAACCAATATAACAAACAAGACGGCAACCCCAACGCACTTGATGAAGTCGACGCGGTTTATCAATGGCCTTACCGCCCTGAAATGCAGTTTAGTGTGTATGACTTAAAAGTGAAGCGCATCTTAGCCAGCAATGAAGAAGACGGCTTTGTAGAATTATTAGAAAAATCCAGGCCGGGTATTTATTATGGTGACACCATTGATGTTTTTTTTGACCTGTTATCCGCAAACGAAGACGCATTAGCGTACTTTGGTGGTGGTCATGACTTTATCTTAAACATCGGCGGCAATGAAATACTGTTTAACCCCGACACCATAGAACAACAGCTCACAGCAAGGGGTCAGACCTTACATTTGACACTTGTTAAATCAGAAGCTATCTTTTTTATAACTAAAGGAGATAGTTATTATGGCAAGGCCACTCAGGATAGAGTTTGAAGGTGCTCTTTACCATATCACCTCAAGAGGGAATGCAAAGGGTGATATATACAAAACAGATAAAGACAGACAAGAATTCCTCTTGCTCTTAAATATCGTTTGTAATCGCTTCAATTGGTATTGCCATGCTTATTGTTTAATGGATAACCATTACCACTTACTCATTGAAACCAACAGTCCCACCTTGTCTAAAGGCATGAAGTTTCTTAACGGTACTTATACTCAATATTTTAATAAGGAACACAAACGAGTAGGGCATGTTCTTCAAGGACGATTCAAAGCGATACTGGTCGAAAAAGAAAGTTACTTACTCGAATTATCACGATATATTGTTTTAAACCCTGTAAGGGCGCGTATGGTCAGAGCCGCAAAAGATTGGCCTTGGAGTAGTTATCGCGCAACAGCAGGACAGGCACAAGCTCATGTGTGTTTGACCACAGATTGGATTTTATCCATTTTTGGCAAACAGCGTAAACGAGCACAAAGTCAATATCGTGAATTTATTCAACAAGGAAAAAATCAACCATCGCCATGGGAACACCTAAAGAATCAAATTTATCTTGGTTCATCAGACTTTGTTGATGAAATGCAATGCAAACTTGACCCTGAACAATCTTTAAAAGATATTCCAAAATTACAAAAGCAATCCGTTAAAAAACCATTGGATTACTTTAAGAGACGTTATGCTGAACGAAATATAGCAATGGCAAAAGCTTATTTAAGCGGCCATTACACGCTTGAGGCGGTGGGAACACATTTTGGAGTAAGTTATGCGACGGTAAGCAGAGCGGTTAAACAAACTGAATGTCAAATGTAAGGCCTGACCCTATTGTTCTAGATGAAACAAAACGAGCAGCCTCTTGCCCTTAATAACTGGATAAAAATAATGATATATATAACTAAAATACTCAGTCTGCTTTTATGTTTTTTTTGCAGTGTTAATTTAATATTTGCCAATGATAACATATATCAAGATTATCAATTCTCTCCTACTTACCCAACCCAAACTCAAGCAGCCACATCAATAATTTCTGAAGCCTTTGATAGCAAGTTTTCTAATGAATGGATGACAACAAAAATAAAAAGCATTTTAGACATTAACAATGTTCATTATGCTGTTGGTTATGTCGGTTTTAAAGAGAAAACAGCTGGAAAGTTTAATGTTTTAAAGTATAAGTGGTTAAAGGAAGGAAAAGCTCTCTCTCCTCTGATGAATAAAACAAAAAACAACCATAAACATATTTTAGTTGTATCCAATAAAGACTCGTTAAAAGAAATCGAAATAGAAACCCGCTATCAACGTTTTTACTCTAACGGGCACGGTGCTTACGACTATTTATATTGCACTGAAGATCAGCCGCTATTTAGTGCGCGATTATTTAAAAATAAACCTTTTTTGTTTCATGTGACGGCGAAGGGTCAATATACTTTGGTTGGTGAAGCGTTTGATTATGTTAAGCTACATATCTACTCACCAAACACAGATAAGCTGCTTTTGTCGCGACCATTAATGCTAACGAATTATGGTGCTTTTTTACCAGATGAAAAAACTAAAGATAGCGACTTTTATTTTTCCTGGGTAAGGGGAAAGAGTAAAAACCACCCTGAACTTAATCTGGCTACCACTCAACACGAAGGCCGCAAACACTACGCCAAACTCTTTATCCAAGACTTCGACAAAAACAATAAACTCGACATTGTAATCTGGCACCGAGAATACGCCTCAGCTCGCCGTGATGATAAAACAAAAGAAGGGTTTTACTTAGATAAAGAACACTTTGAATGGTTAGAAGAAGACGAAACAAGTGAAGGTTTGGTTAAAAAAGAGCTGACCGTTAATGCTGGCCATGAATTATTAAAAAAACAAGAAATCTGGTGGAAAGATGGCTGGCCAAATCAAAATCAATGTAAAGATAGAAAAAAACATTTACCTTATATGATGTACATTAAAGATGATGCTATTGGTGAACCAATGGGAGCGACAATGGGGTATGGTTATTAAAAAATAATTTAAAATTTAAAGAAGCCAGTCTCACCAAAGGCGCTAAAAAAGACCGTCAAATTGGTTTTGAAGGCAGGTAAGGGGGCAAGCCCTGACGAATCTCCACGAAATTATTAATAAAATCGATCAACAACAACTTAGTAAAAAAACCTATTAATACTCGATTAAAACCACGTCATTGTACTTAATGAACCTCTATGCGTTTCGTCAGTATTACCCTAACGTGCTCTGCACGTTCTGGCATCGAAAGAACAAAGTGACTGAAGCAATCTCATGACATAGAAGATTAACCGAGAGATTGCCGTGTCAACACTGAAAAATACGTGTTTTTCGGTGTTGCCTCGCAATGACCTATAACTTTAAATTTCATGGGGATCCCTCAGAGCCTGACCTTGGTATTGCTGGTATTGTATGGAACTGGCTTTTTTATTCATATATTTTAGTCATATCAGCAATTCGGATAATTTAAAACTGTTGACTCTGTCACACTTATATTAATTATAAGGTGAACCCGCCCACAAAACCTGTACATTAATCTGAACACGTTATTTTACTCGTTATACTTTAACTTGAATTATCTTTGTCGTATTTGTTTTTTGTGTAAAAACGTCGCTGGTAGTTAACAAAACAACTACAGCAATAATATTTTTCGAGCGCTATATAATAATTTTAAATCAGGAGCTGAAAATATGTTATCTCTAGATTCATTTGGGTTATCTTCTCCAATAGGTATCGTATTAATGTTAGTTGTTGCCATTATTGCTTTATACGTTTCACGCCAACCAGCACATCGCGCGATCATTTCTTTTAGTAAAGTTATTCATAATGCGATGCGTTTAAGTGCGAAGTCTATTATGGCAGTTGAATCGCGGCTTTCTAAGCGTAACCGCGAAGTTTTATTAGAGGCGGGTCGGGAAGCAAAAGAACGTATGATTGAGCGTGAGTTTGAACGTATTGATGCCACAGTTCGGCGCGACTTATCTGAATACCCTGCAATGCATCGCCTTTTAAGTGAAGAGATTACAGCAATAGAAGAAGACTATCAGGCGAGTATAGAAACACCACCTGAACCACCGGGCTGGGTTAAAGCAGTTGATGCGGTTGCCAAAATTCCATCCAAGGGTGATCCCATGGTGGGAAATGTTTTACAAGATATTCATGCTTCATTAAATAAAGCAAATAAGGCTGCCACCAAAGAATATCGTACAGCGAGTCATAAGCGACATGAACATTTGCGCAAGATGATGCCGCATTGGCGTAAATTACTAACAGTATTAAGTCGTGCAGATAAAAACGTGACGAGTATTTTGAGTCGTTCAAATACGATTGATCAACATATGCAAGAGTATGAAAGTATGACAAATGGAACCGATAAGGCGATACGTATACTGTCATCTTCATCTCTGCAACATTTTTTTACTTCGCTTTTCGTTATGATTATTGCAGCGGGTATTGCAATGGTTAATTTCCAGTTGATTGCCAGACCCATGTCAGAAATGGTTGGAGGAACAACAAGTTTATTCTTAGGCTTTTATCTTAATCAAATTGCAGCAATGGTGATGATTTTAGTTGAAATGACATTAGGCATTTTTTTAATGGAGTCATTACGCATTACAAAACTATTTCCGATAGTCGGTTCATTAAATGACAAGCTCCGTATTCGTATTGCCTGGTTTTTATTTATCATGCTGTTGTTCCTTGCAACAATTGAAGCAGGTTTGGGTTTTACCCGTGAAATATTAATGGAAGCGGATCAAGCGACAAACGCTTTGTTACGAGGTGAAGAGGCAGGTGCTGCGGCTTTAGAAAGCTCTGTTAGCTGGATTACGACGGGTTCACAAATGGCGTTGGGTTTTATTTTACCGTTTGTGCTTATGTTTGTTGCTATTCCTTTTGAAACCTTTGTTCAATCATTTCGTACAGTCTTGGGGATTATTGCTGTCGGTTCTCTACGTACTGTAGCGTGGTCGTTACGTTTCATTGGTACATTATTTAAGTTCTCAGGAAAATCTTTGCTGCATGTTTATGACCTCATTATTTTTGCTCCTTTGTTTATTGAGCAAAAAATCAAGCATAAAAAATTTAGCAATGCTTTATTAACTGATGAAGTAAGAGGGGTTAAAGCATGAAGTTAATAAAAATAATTACAACTATAATCAGTTTCACGATATTACTGTCATGTTCGAATGAGCAAAATGTAAATCCCTCACATGGTATCTATATGTTGCTTGATACATCCGGCACATATACACAGGAACTAAAACAAGCACAGCGTGTGATTAGTTTTTCTTTGCTGAAAATGAAACCGGGGGATTCATTCGCAGTTGCACGGGTGGACACCGGAAGCTTTAGTGAAAAAGATATTATAACGAAAGTGACTTTTGAAGATCGGCCAAGTCAGATGAACCAACAAAAGCGACAGTTTTTACAAAATATTGATAAATTTGTTAAAACGGTAAAAGGCAGTGCCTATACAGATATTACGGGAGGTATTTTACAGGGTATGGAATATCTGAATGAACGCGATCCGGGTAAAAAAACCATTCTGATTTTTTCAGATTTAAAAGAAGAGTTGGGTAAAGGTTATAAACGCGATATTGATTTTCAATTGCAGGGTTACAGAGTGATTGCCTTAAACGTCACCAAATTACGTAGTGACAATATCGATCCAAAAGAATATTTAGATCGTTTAGAGCACTGGCGTAAACGTGTTGAATCTGCAGGTGGAGAATGGAAAGTGATTAATGATTTAGAGCGACTAGAGAAACTCTTTTAACTAACTATTTTCAATCATTAATACCGCCAGGACAACATCGCGGCCTTCTGCCACCAATACATTAAATGTGCGGCAGGCCGCTGCCGTGTCCATGACTTCGTAACCAATATTTTGTTGTTGCATTACCGATAAGCAATCCTGGGGAGGAAAACATAAATTTTTACCGGTTCCTAACAGAACAATTTCTGGTGTTGTTTCGACAAAGCCAATAAAGTGGTCCGGATTGAATTCAGAAGATGTTTGCGGATGCCAATGCTTTATTGTGCCATCCGTGCGTATCGAGATACTTTTTTTGATAATTCCAAGGTGATTATCACCATCCCATTCATCTATCAGGCCCGATTTTACCTCTGGGTGGTCTGAACCAAGCCCCGTGATGGAAATTTTACCAATATCGTAGCCATGAATGAGAATATTCTGACCTGTTTCGAGTACAAATTTCACCGCTTAGTTTCCTTAAAATATTTTAAATAAATGGGCTATAGCCTTGTTTTATAAGGATCTGTCATTGACAGTATGCTTATTGAAACGTAATGTTACCAGCTTTATGAATAGGGTGTATGGGCATTTTTCACCCTTATAATTTATTACTGATTTTTGATACTTTTAAACGATTTTCGAACCGGATACCCCCTTGATAGAAGATTTTCCAAGAATAAAACGATTACCACCCTATGTCTTTAATATTGTTAATGAGTTAAAGGCGGAGGCACGCGCACGCGGTGAAGATATTATCGACTTTGGCATGGGGAATCCAGACCAGCCAACACCAAAACATATTGTTGATAAAATGGTGGAAGTGGCTCAACGTCCAGATACGCACCGTTATTCGCTTTCTCGCGGTATTCCACGTTTACGCCGTGCAATTTGTAACTGGTATAAGGATCGTTTTGATGTCGATTTAGATCCTGAATCAGAAGCGATTGTAACGATTGGCTCAAAAGAAGGTTTAGCGCACCTCGCGATGGCAACGGTAGGGCCTGGGGACGCGGTTTTGGTTCCAAACCCCTCTTATCCGATTCATCCTTATGGTTTTGTAATTGCGGGTGCAGACATCCGACATGTCCCATTGACGGCCGATACCGATTTTTTTGAAGAGTTAGAACGAGCCATTAAAGATTCCTGGCCAAAGCCAAAGATGTTGGTGCTGAATTTTCCTGGTAACCCAACGACACAGTGTGTTGAGTTAGATTTCTTTGAAAAAGTTGTCGCCATTGCTAAAGAACATAAAATCTGGATAGTGCATGATATTGCCTATGCGGATATTGTTTTTGATGGTTATAAAGCACCGTCTATCCTTGAAGTAGAAGGCGCTAAAGACTGTGCGGTAGAGTTTTATTCTTTATCTAAAAGTTACAATATGCCGGGTTGGCGTGTTGGCTTTATGGTCGGTAACCCGGTTTTAGTTGCGGCACTTGCGCGTATGAAATCTTATCTTGATTACGGTATGTTCACACCGATTCAGGTTGCTGCCATCGCTGCGCTTGAAGGTCCGCAGGAATGCGTGAAAGAAATCAGTGATATGTATCAAAGTCGTCGTGATGTTTTATGCGAGGGTTTAACGGCAATAGGTTGGAAAGTTGAGAAGCCAAAAGCAACCATGTTTGTGTGGGCACCGATTCCAGAAGCATTTAAAGAAATGGGCTCGTTAGAATTCTCAAAGTTATTATTAAAAGAAGCGAAAGTGGCCGTCTCACCAGGCATTGGCTTTGGTGATTATGGTGATGATCATGTGCGCTTTGGCTTAATTGAAAATGAACATCGCACGCGTCAAGCCGTTCGGGGTATTCGCGACATGTTTAAAAAACATAATCTTGATTTTAGTGATCAGGATATTTTAGATACAGAGGATTAAAAAGTGGATCCAGTTAAAGTTGGTGTACTTGGATTAGGGACTGTCGGTGGCGGCACAGTCAATGTTTTACAACGTAACGCAGAAGAAATTGCACGTCGCGCAGGTCGCGGCATTGTTGTCACACATGCCGCAGCGCGTGACTTAAATAAGCCCCGTATTTGTTCAACCGAAGGCATCACAATAACAGCAAATCCACAAGACGTTGTTAATGATCCTGAAATTGCTATTGTTATTGAATTAATCGGTGGTGATTCACTGGCGCTTGATTTAGTGATGCAAGCGATTGAAAATGGCAAGCATGTTGTTACTGCAAATAAAGCCTTAATCGCTAAACACGGTAATGAAATTTTTGCAGCGGCACAGGCTAAAGGAGTCATTGTTGCTTTTGAAGCGGCGGTTGCAGGTGGCATCCCCATCATTAAAGCGATTCGTGAAGGCTTAGCGGGTAACCGCATTGAATGGTTAGCCGGCATTATTAATGGTACCGGTAACTTTATTCTGACTGAAATGCGTGATAAAGGTCGTGACTTTGATGATGTCTTAAAAGAAGCGCAAGCCTTAGGTTATGCAGAAGCTGATCCTGAATTTGATGTTGAAGGAATTGATGCCGCGCATAAGTTAACGATTTTAGCCTCAATTGCATTTGGTATTCCTTTACAGTTTGAAAAAGCCTATACAGAAGGCATTACAAAAATTACCCGTGAAGATGTCACTTATGCCGAAGAGTTAGGTTATCGTATTAAACATTTAGGAATTACACGGCGTACTGACAAAGGTATTGAGTTACGCGTGCATCCAACATTAATTCCGGAGCGCCGTTTAATTGCGAACGTTGATGGAGTAATGAATGCGGTGTTAGTACAAGGTGATGCGGTAGGTCCAACACTATATTATGGCGCTGGCGCCGGCGATGAACCAACGGCTTCAGCCGTAGTAGCTGATATCGTTGATGTTGTTCGTGTATTAACTTCAGATCCAGAAAATCGTGTACCGCATTTAGCCTTTCAGGCAAATAGTCTTTCTGATTTACCAATTTTATCAATGGATGATGTTGAAACATCTTATTACTTACGTATGCAAGTGAAAGATGAAACGGGCGTACTGGCTGATGTAACAAGAATTTTAGCTGATAAAGGTATCAGTATTGAAGCCATTATTCAGAAAGAGCCTGAAGGTAATTCAACACAAGCAAATGTTATTATGCTGACGCACACAGTCGTTGAAAAACAAATGAATGAAGCGATTCAACAAATTGAATCACTCAGTACCATTAGCGGAGAAGTTGTTCGCATTCGTATGGAAAGCCTCGAGGCTAGTTAAGTTATGTAATTTAACGCAGAGAGCGCAAAGGCGCAGAGGACGCAAAGATTTAGTTTTATCCTTGCGTCCTCTGCGCCTCAGCGTCCTTTGCGTTGAACGTTAAGTTTATTTTTAAGGAGCATTAAAATGCCTTTTCGTAATCGTTATACCGGCCTGATTGATCGTTACCGTGATCGTTTACCTGTGAGTGACGACACTCGCTTAATTAGTTTAGGTGAAGGTAATACACCATTAATTCGTTTAAACAATATCCCGAATCATATTGGTAAAGATGTTGATATTTATATTAAATATGAAGGCTTAAACCCTACCGGGTCGTTTAAAGATCGCGGCATGACAATGGCTGTCACTAAAGCAGTTGAAGAGGGCAGTAAAGCTATTATTTGTGCTTCAACAGGTAACACATCTGCCGCCGCCGCCGCTTATGCTGCACGCGCAGGGATTACTGCATTCGTATTGATTCCTGAAGGTAAGATTGCCTTAGGTAAACTTGCTCAAGCCATGATGCACGGTGCTGTTGTTATCCAAATCAAAGGCAACTTTGATGATGGTATGGAATTGGTTAAACAAGTGGGTAAAGACGCACCTGTTACGATCGTAAATTCAATCAATCCTTTCCGTTTGCAAGGCCAGAAAACAGCCGCATTTGAAATTGTAGAAGAACTGGGTTTCGCACCAGACTTCCATTGCATCCCGGTCGGTAACGCAGGTAACATCACTGCACATTGGATGGGGTATAGTGAGTATCACGAGCAAGGTATCGTAAACTCTCGCCCACGTATGGTCGGCTATCAAGCGGCAGGTTCGGCACCGTTTATGCGCGGTGAAATGGTTAATAACCCTGAAACGGTTGCGACAGCAATTCGTATCGGTCACCCACAAAGTTGGGATAAAGCATGGGTCGTGCGTGAAGAATCCGATGGTTGGTTTGATGAATGTACTGATGAAGTTATTCTTGCTGCGCAAAAGTTATTGGCTGAGAAAGAAGGTATCTTTTGTGAACCTGCCTCAGCAACTTCATTAGCCGGTGCAATGATGGATATTGAATCAGGAAAAATCCCTGAAGGTAGTAAGATTGTCTGTACTTTAACAGGGCATGGTTTAAAAGATCCTGATACCGCAATTGAGCAGAGCACACGCCCGTTAATTAATGTTCCAGCGACGTTAGAAGATGTTAGAAAAGCTATTCTAGATAATATGTAAAAGTGTGAATAGCTAGTATGTATTGTTAACGCAAAGTGCGCAGAGACGATGCCAGAACGTGCGTAGCAGGTTAGGGTAATACTGACGAAACACGTAGTGGTTCATTAAGTGCAGAGAACGCAAAGTTTTAAAATAATTTCTCTGCGCTCTCTGCGTCTCTGCGACCTCAGCGTTTAATTGTAGACTCTAAAATATGCTCATTACCTTTTATTCTAACTTGCCTATTTACAAAAGGTTATCTCATGGCAAGTGACTCTACACTGACACTTTTTATTCCCGACTTGTTTGGCTTTCAGTCAACACTTAATCATTTATCCGCTGAAGAAAAATCATCTTTACCGCCATTTGAAATACCGGTGTTAGAAAAATGGCTGTCTCGAGGCAGCTACAAAAAAGAAGAAAACCAGGAAGATAGTGTTTTTAGAGCGTTGGGCTTAGATGAGCTAATTAATGAAGATAAGCCGTATGCCGCCTTATCCTTGTTAGCTGAAAATATTTCTGAGATTGAATTAAATAAAAAATCATATTGGCTACGTGCTGATCCGGTAAATCTACAACCGGATCGTGATACTGCGCTTTTAGCCGGACATGAAGAACTTAATTTAACGCAAGATGAAGCCGACAAACTTGTCGCTGAAATTAACGCTCATTTTATTGATGAGCCCTGGCAGCTTTATACTTTCACTCCTCATCGTTGGTATTTACGTTTAGATAAACCTGCTGATTTAAAAACAACACCTTTACAAAAAGTGTTAGGTGAAGACATTAATCAATTTAGCCCCACAGGCAATGATGCGGACTACTGGTTTAAAGTTATTAATGAGTTACAAATGTTGATACATGGTTCAAATGTTAATTTTGAACGTGAGTCGAGAAATAAGTGGACGGCGAACAGTATTTGGTTATGGGGCGGCGGTTTTTTTCCTGAGCTTAACTTAAACTCTAGTTACAATAAAATATTAACAAACAATCTCACTTATTCTGGTGTCGGCTATCATTGCAGTCTTGATGTTATTCCATTAGATAATACTTTCCCGGAACACATTAAAGAAAAGAATAACTTCGTTGTACTGGATGCACTTTCTGAACAAGTGCAAAACCGCGATCTATATACTTTTGTACAGAAGTTAAACGCATTGGAAAATGATTTCTTCCTGCATGCAAATACCGTATTACTAAACGGAACGATTAACAAAATTACATTAATTACGGATGCCGGCATATTTAGTGTCACTAAAAAACATTTAAAGCGCTGGTGGAAGCCTGTTAAACCTTTTGTAAAGCAACACTATGAATAAATCAATAAAGCGAATTTCCCGGCCAGATGAAGCGGTAACGGGTTTTTCCAGTCTATTAAACCGTGTTTATGCTAACCGAAAAATTCAGTCGCAAGATGAGTTAGATTACTCTATTGCCAATTTATTGCCTTATGAAAAATTAAAAGGTATTTCAGAAGCGGCAACGCTAATTGCAAATGCAATAAAAAACAAACTCGCTATTACGATAGTCGGCGATTTTGATGTTGATGGCGCAACCAGTACCGCGGTTGCCGTGAAATCACTTTATAGTATGGGCGCAGCGAAGGTTGATTTTATTGTGCCTAACCGTTTTGAGTATGGTTATGGTTTAACCCCTGAGATAGTAAAGGTTGCCGTTAAACAGTTTACCCCGGATGTCATTATCACCGTTGATAACGGCATTTCCAGTTTAGAAGGTGTTAAAACCGCAAAAGAACTTGGCTTAAGGGTTGTGGTAACCGATCACCATTTACCGGCAGCAAGCCTGCCAATTGCTGATGCGATTGTTAATCCTAATCAGGCTGGCTGCTCCTTCCCCAGCAAAATGTTAGCAGGTGTCGGCGTTATTTTTTATGTCATGTTAGCGGTGCGTTCTTTATTACGCGAGCAGGGGTGGTTTGATGAAAAGAATATCCCAATCCCGAATCTGGCCGAGTTATTAGATCTGGTTGCGCTGGGAACGGTCGCTGATGTTGTACCGCTCGATCATAATAATCGGATTCTTGTTTCACAAGGTCTGGCACGTATCCGCTCCGGAAAAGTGCGGGCGGGTATTAAAGCTTTGATTGACGTTGCAGGAAGAGAAAGTGAACGCTTGATCGCAAGTGATTTTGGTTTTGCGATTGCACCAAGACTCAATGCGGCAGGGCGTTTAGATGATATGTCGTTAGGCATACATTGTTTATTAAGTGATGATCTTTCTAAAGCGCGCAGCATTGCACAACAACTCGATGAAATTAATTTTGCCCGGCGTGATATTGAAGCTGATATGAAGCAACAGGCAATGACAATCCTGGATAATATGCATTTAGATTCTGATGGTAACAATTTACCCTTTGGTTTATGTTTATTTGATGAAAGTTTCCATGAAGGGGTTGTCGGTATTATTGCTTCACGCATTAAGGATCAATGGAATAGGCCGGTGATTGTGTTTGCAAAAACGGATGATGGATTATTAAAGGGCTCAGGTCGTTCTATAAAAGGTTTTCATATGCGTGATGCCCTGGATGCCGTGGCAACAAAAAATCCAAAACTCATTACTAAGTTTGGTGGCCATGCCATGGCGGCGGGTTTAACCATTGCTGAGTCTGATTATGAGCATTTTACGCAAACATTTGATAAAGAAGTTCGCAATCATCTGAACGAAGATGATTTACAAGGCGTGATATTGAGTGATGGTGAATTATTAGCATCTGAGTTTAGTATGAAAATAGCCGAAGAGTTGCGGTTTGCCGGCCCCTGGGGACAAACATTTCAGGAGCCCGTTTTTGATGGTGTTTTTAATATCATGAGTAAACGTATTGTTGGTGAAAAGCACTTAAAACTGTCATTGCAACCTGTAAATTCCGGGCTGGAAATTGATGCAATTGCATTTAATACCACTGACGAAGACTGGCCAGCTGAGCAAACACAGGTAAAAGTTGCCTATCGTTTAGATGTAAATGTTTTTCGTGGTAATAAAAATTTACAGCTAATGGTTGAGCATATTGAGCCTTGTTAGAATGACAGTGGGCCTAATTATAAGGTAGAATTCGGCCTTTATTTTTTAAGGATTTCAATATGTTGGAAATCCCAAGGTTATTTTTAGAATGTTAGAAATTCAGCCCATAAAAACGCGAATCAAAGATTTTCAGGGTCGTACTGACGTCCTGAGGGGGTATCTTTGACTACGAGGTCAAGCAGGAGCAATTAGCGGAAGTTATTCGTGAGCTGGAAGAACCTTCTGTTTGGGATAATCCGGAGCGTGCCCAGGAATTAGGGCGCGAACGGGTTACTCTGGAAAAAATCGTCCATATCATCGATGAGCTGGAGAGTAGCCTCGCCGATGCCGCAGAGCTGGTCGAGTTAGCCGCTGAAGAAGACGACGAAGAGACCGTCCAGTCGGTAATAACTGAATTAGACGATAAAGAAAAATCCCTTGAGCAGCTCGAATTTAAGCGCATGTTCTCAGGGCAAATGGATGCCAACAATGCCTTTTTGGATATTCAGTCTGGCTCGGGCGGTACAGAAGCACAAGACTGGGCTGAGATGATCCTGCGTATGTATTTACGCTGGGGTGAAAGTAATGGTTTTAAAACAGAACTCATAGAAGCTTCTGCCGGTGATGTTGCAGGCATTAAAAGTGCGACGGTTAAATTCAGTGGTGAATACGCCTTTGGCTGGCTACGTACAGAAACCGGAGTGCATCGCTTAGTGCGCAAATCTCCGTTTGATTCGGGTAACCGCCGCCACACTTCATTTTCATCCGTGTTTGTCTCGCCTGAAGTGGACGACAATATAGAGATTGATATTAATCCCTCGGATTTACGCGTGGATACCTATCGTGCCAGTGGCGCCGGTGGACAGCATGTTAATAAAACCGATTCCGCAGTACGTTTAACGCATGAACCCACAGGGATCGTGGTACAGTGTCAAAGCGGCCGTTCACAGCATCAAAATAAAGATAATGCGATGAAACAGTTAAAGTCCAAACTTTACGAGTATGAGTTACAAAAACAAAATGCTGAAAAGCAGGTAATGGAAGACAATAAAACAGATATTGGCTGGGGTAGTCAGATCCGATCTTATGTTTTGGATCAATCTCGTATAAAAGACTTACGTACCAATGTTGAAACCAGTAATACTCAGGCAGTGCTTGATGGTGATTTAAACCAGTTTATTGAAGCCAGCCTGAAAAGTGGTTTATAGGAAAAAATAATTTCACCGCAAAGACGCAGAGAACGCAAAGGTTAAAATTTTACTTAATCTGATAATGATTTCTTTGCGAGCTTTGCGTCTTTGCGGTGAAAAAATATCATAATTGAGAAGAGATAATGAACGATAAAACTGAACAACAACCTGTAGACGAAAATAAGTTAATTGCTGAACGCCGCCAGAAGTTAGCCGCTATCCGTGAAGCTGAAGGTTCTGCATTTCCTAATGATTTTCGCCGTAATGTGATGGCCGGTGAATTGCAGGCTGAATACGGCGATAAAGATAAGGATGAAATCGCTGAGTTGAATATTCGGGTCAGTATTGCTGGCCGTATGATGTTAAAACGCGTCATGGGTAAAGCCAGTTTTGCAACGGTTCAGGATATGTCGGGGCGTATTCAGTTTTATGTTGCACGTGATGATTTACCAGAAGGCGTTTATAACGAACAATTTAAAAAGTGGGATATCGGTGACATCATTGGTGGCGAAGGTACGCTAATGAAAACAAACAAAGGCGAACTCTCGGTTAAGTTGGATAGCATCCGTTTGCTAACAAAATCGCTGCGTCCACTGCCTGAAAAATTTAAAGGCATATCAGATCAGGAAACACGTTACCGTCAGCGCTATATCGATCTTATAATGAATGAAGACTCACGTAATACCTTTATTATGCGTTCAAAAATTGTTGCGCACATTCGTGAGTTTTTAACCAAAAAAGATTTCCTGGAAGTTGAAACGCCAATGATGCAGGTGATTCCAGGCGGTGCCACAGCGCGTCCGTTTACCACTTTTCATAATGCGCTCGATATGGATTTGTTTTTACGCATTGCGCCTGAGCTTTATTTAAAACGCTTAGTGGTCGGTGGTTTTGAGCGTGTATTTGAAATAAATCGTAACTTCCGTAATGAAGGTTTATCAACGCGTCATAATCCGGAATTCACCATGATCGAATTTTATGAAGCGTATGCAGATTATAATGATCTTATGGATATCACCGAAGAAATGTTGCGTTCTATTGCCGAGAACGTGGTGGGTAAAACACAAGTGCCTTATCAGGGTGATGTTTATGATTTTGGTAAAGCCTTTGATCGTATGACAGTAAAGGAATCCATTCTTCATTTTAATGACGACATTACAATGGAAGAATTAGATGATGAAAGCAAAGCCCGTGCCATTGCAGAACGTTTAGCTATTCCACTTAAAGACGGTTATGGTTTAGGTAAAGTTCAAATTGAAATATTTGAAAAAACGGTTGAACATCGTTTAATGAATCCAACTTTTATTACGGCTTACCCAACAGAAGTCTCTCCACTGGCGCGTCGTAATGATGACGATCCGTTTGTGACCGATCGCTTTGAGTTTTTTGTTGGCGGTCGTGAAATTGCAAATGGTTTTTCGGAGCTAAACGATGCTGAAGATCAAGAAGGCCGTTTTAAAGCTCAGGTTGAAGAAAAAGAAGCAGGTGATGATGAAGCTATGTTCTTCGATCAGGATTACATCACCGCTTTAGAACACGGCATGCCACCCACAGCAGGCGAGGGCATAGGTATTGATCGTTTAGTGATGCTCTTTACCGATGCCCCATCAATCCGCGACGTCCTCCTCTTCCCACATATGAGGCCAGAAGCGTAATTGTAAATTACGATTAGGGTCATACTAGACAAAACTCGAAGAGGTTTATAAGTGCGACCAGAAACGCAATCATAGATTGCGGTTAGGGGAGTGCTCGACAAAGCTTCTTCGTAGAAGAAGATTTATAAGTGCGACCAGAAACGCAATCATAGATTGCGGTTAAGGGAGTGCTCGACAAACCTTCTTCAAAGAAGAAGGTTTATAAGTGAGGCCAGAAGGTTAAAACTTATCTCGTCATTGCGAGGAAATAAAATGACCGAAGCAATCTCATGCTGCAGAGTGATGAGTATGAGATTACCGCGTTAATAAAGTAATACTATTACTCATTGATGAAAGGAAGGTTATCAATAAAGTTTAAGACTTTGTTGCCCATGTCTTTTATAAAATCATTTGCCGCACGCGCAGGCGCATTTTTGTCCTTGTGGTCTCCGGCACAAAGTGAACTCTTAAAATATTCATGAAATGAATAAGCAAATAACCTTTCTGCACCGACAAACTTGTTTTCATTCAGGCCAGAAATAACTTCATCATTAAAGGCTTTATCGCATTCGCAGGATAAATATCCTTTTTCTATATAACACAGGTCATGTCTTTGGCAGGCACGGTCAAGCGCATTGACGGGCTCTTTAGCATTTTCAATATTTTCCGGGTGATTTGCGCCACACCAATTCCCATATGTCGGCATAATGGCGTCGGGATTTTCCGTATCAATTAAAATGGGTTCACTAGCAGACTGTTCAGCGCTGATTTCAATTGAAAATATGAGTAAAAGTACAATGAAAAGATACAGTTTTTTAATCATTATTTTTCCATATTGAATGCATTAATTATTTCTATTGAAAAAACGACCTTAATATAAAGCATAGTGTTTCTTATGCAATAAAAAAGGCCAGCTAACAAGCTGGCCTTTTTTAAACGAGTAAGAGGGCTAATTATCTTATTTAGTCCAGTTACCGAAGTTTTCTGTCGTTTTTTCCTGACCGTCTTCATAACCAGCGCTGTACGCTTCAGTTACACGTTGTTCTTCACGTTCTGGGTTATTGACATAACCACCTTGCCATCCTTGTATGTACTCAGCGTCTACGCCCATTTCTTCCATTTTAGTGCATGCATCATAATATTCTGTGTTCATTAGTGTATCTCCTCGGAATAATCCAGTAATTATCTCAATTTACGAACAAATGTACAAATTCTTTATAAGCATTTCCCTATATATCTGTATAGGAAGGAGTCGAATAAACCAAATACCCAATGATATTGGCAAAAATTTCTCCGACTTGATGCTTAAATGACCATAACTTAGTTATGGTTATATTATTCGGTGCCGAAGTATACAAAGACCTGAGATTCGACAATATATCCCTATAGGGCAGGTAGCCCTACCCAATGAATAATAACCAAGTTAGTGCGTCGGGTATGGGTTTCAGGATATAATAGTCGGCTAATTGTAGACTGTTTTGAGAGAATTTAGATATGACAACCGAAGCCGCAGATATTGTAGAATTTAACAGCGCCATGGCCGCATTTGAGTCAAAGCACTTTTCCACAGCTGTACAGCTCCTTTCACCGTTTGCGGAAAAAGGTAATGCAGACGCACAGCACCGTTGTGCCATTATGTTCCAAAATGGCCTGGGGGTAGCGGCCAATGAGGCAAAGGCGCTGGAATATATGACTGCAGCAGCAGAACAAGGGCATGCTGTCGCACAACACGGGCTTGGCTTTATGTATATGGAAGGTGAGTGTGTTGAGAAAAATGCTGAAAAAGCCATTGAGTGGTTTTTAAAAGCCGCTGAGCAAGGCATGGTCGGCTCGATGACGACAATCGCCATGATGTATGAGCAGGGCAATGGGGTGGAGAAAAACCCGGAACTTGCCAAAGAATGGTACGCCAAAGCCGGTTTTTAAAATCTGTCATCATTTTTGAGGGCATTCATTCTCATTTTAATGCCAATTGCTTAAGTGTTTCATCCCCCTCCCATTTCGGGATAACCATCGACTTAGCATAGAAAGCTTAGTCGAATGGCTAGTTGTTTTATCAGGGGGCTAGGGGGAGGGGAAAATTAAAATTACCCCACCCTGGCCCTCCCCTTAAAGGGGAGGGAACTGTTTTTTGAGTTTCATCCCCCTCCCATTTCGGGAGGGGGTTAGGGGGAGGGGAAAATTAAAACTACTCCACCCTAGCCCTCCTCTTAAAGGGGAGGGGATGCATTTTTTAGAGCGTTCTCAAAAAGAACATTAGAAATTTAAACTTACTTGTAAAAAAAGGTGGGTTTAAAAAAACTATATAATATTAATCAGATGGAAATTATGTAATGCGTCCAGCACATTTAAAAACGGTTTTAGATAAAGAATTTTTAAGTACAGAAGATGGTTTTCATACCCCAGTTATGTTGTGGGGCGCGCCAGGCGTTGGTAAGTCTCAAATTATTTCGCAAATTGCGAAAAGTCATGATGCGCCGCTAATTGATATTCGTTTATCACAAATGGAACCGAGTGACTTACGTGGTATCCCTTTTCGTGAAGGTGACAAAGTGGAATGGGCGATTCCTTCTATGCTGCCAAATGTTGATACACATGGTGAGCGCGGTATATTATTTTTAGATGAAATCACTTCTGCGCCACCGAGTGTTTCAGCGGCGGCTTATCAATTAATTCTGGATCGTAAGTTGGGTGACTATGAAGTGCCTGAAGGCTGGGCGATTTTTGCGGCAGGTAATCGTCAGGGTGATCGAGGTGTGACCTACACCATGCCTGCACCACTGGCGAATCGTTTTTCACATTTTGATTTTGAAGTCAATGTGGATGACTGGGTCGCATGGGCCTATAGAAATAACATTGACGACCGGGTCATAGCCTTTGTACGCTTTCGTCCTGAATTATTATTTGAATTTGATCCTGCACATAATCCTGTCGCCTTTCCTTCGCCGCGTTCATGGGAATTTGCCCATCGAGCAGTACAAAAGTTCGAACATCAAAACGATATTCGCTTAGGTGCCTTACAGGCTTGTGTTGGGCCTGCGACAGGGATTGAGTTGAATGCTTTTATTGAAAATCTCGATCAACTCCCTGACATTGATGCAATTTTAAAAGGTGAGCAGGTAGCTGCGCCGAGCGAAATTGATTTACAGTATGCTGTTGCCTCTTCATTAGTCGGGCATGCTATACGGGTTCATGAAAAAGAAGAAGCGCAAACAGTGCACGGTCACATTTTAAATTATGCCTCGGTCTTTCCGCAGCGTGAAATGGGCGTTATGTTAGTTTCTGATATGCACCGGGCAATCGGCAATGATATTTTTGCGGTGCCTGAGTTTGCTCAGTGGTCAAATGCGATAGCTGACGTATTGCTATATTAACGGCCACAAAAATATAATTTATATGTCTGCGCTAATATATTAAATCAAATATATGTTAAATCAAGCTGAACAAGTTTTAAGTAAAGTTGAGCTCAAACTCACTTCTGCACGCACGCGCTTAATTATTGATAAGCCTTTCTTAGGAGCATTAGTATTGCGCTTGCCGATGGAAGAGGCCGATCCTGAATGGTGTAAAACAACCGCAACCGATGCACGCAAATTTTATTACAATGCTGAATACATCGATTGTTTGTCCATGGAAGAAACTCAGTTCATGTTGTCGCATGAAGCCTTACATTGTGCCTTATCCCATTTTTCTCGTCGACAGCACCGGGTTACTCATAAATGGGATCTTGCCTGTGATTATGCAATCAACCCTATACTTGAAAAAGATGGTCTAACACCACCACCGGGGTCATTACGTCTTCGTGAATATGAAGGCATGACGGCAGAAGAAATTTATCCATTAATTGATGACCTGGATGATCAGGAAACGCTGGATCAGCATATTTATGATGATTCAAATTCAGATAGTGAAAATAACGTCGCACCGCCCCCCAAAGATGACTCGGATGCCGATAATACGCGCAAAGAAAAGCAACCCAGTCAGGGCAAGGGATCACAAAAATCGCCTGAACAAAAAGACAGTGGCGGTGGCAACTTACCAACAGGTGATAAAGACACTGATGGCGGCGGTAAGGCCGAGCCAAAAGAGACTAATGCAGGCAAAGGGGCTGAAAAACCACAGCCGCTCACTCATCAGGAAAAAGAAAACTTAACCGTGCAATGGCAACAGCGTTTAGCCGGTGCCGCGCAACAAGCCATGCAAGCAGGAAAGTTAGATGGTGAAATGGCGCGCATGGTGGACTTTTTATTACAGCCACAACTACCCTGGCGTAATTTGATCTCGCGTTATTTAAATTCATTAGCGCGAGATGATTACAGTTATACCCGGCCATCAACACGTCGCGGTGATCCGGCGATTTATCCCAGCTTACGCAGTGCCCAGCTAGACATCACTATTGCGATTGATACCAGTGGTTCTATTAGCATGACAGAAATCCAGGAGTTTGTTTCTGAAATTGATTCACTTAAAGCACAAATGCGTGCAAAGGTAACACTGGTTGCGTGTGACTCTGAATTAGCTAAAGACTGTCCCTGGGTATTTGAACCCTGGGATGAGTTTGTTTTACCGAAGAGTATTAAAGGCGGTGGTGGTACACGCTTTAGTCCGGTCTTTGATTGGGCCCATAAGCAGGATAAGACGCCTGATATTTTAGTTTACTTTACTGATGGAGAAGGTGAGTTTCCTAAAGTTGAACCCAGCTTTGATGTTTTATGGCTGGTGAAAGGTAAGAAAAAAGTGCCCTGGGGGCAGCGAGTCCAGTTAAACTAACAAATTTTTCCCTCTCGCTTTAAGGGGAGAGGGTTAATTTTTAGAAATTTATCCCTTATTCCATTTCGGGATAAGCCTCGACTTGCAAGGAGAGCTTAGTCAAATGGCTAGTTGTTTTATCAAGAATAGGGGGACGAGCCCATGGACGGGCGAAGCTAGAATAATGCAGGGGCAATTATCGAGGGCTGTTAAATCACCCCACCCTAACCCTCCCCTTAAAAAGGGGAGGGAATTGATTTTAGAATTTTGTCCCCCACCCATTTAGGGATAACCATCGACTTAGCATAGAGAGCTTAGTCGAATGGCTAGTTGATCTATCAGGGTGCGAGGGGGGAAGGTAGAATAATGCAGGAGCAATTATCGAGGGAGAATTAAAATCGTCCCATCCTACGCTCCCCTTAAAAAGGGGAGTGAATAAAGATTAAAAGAAAACATAAATGATAAATCTATCGAACGAAGACAATTTGAGAATGAACGTATTGCTGCATCAAGAGCTGCAGGCAATACGTATTGATGAATCCAAGATGGTTGTGTATGGCCTGTCAGAGAAGGGCGAAGCCACTGTGCCGTTGCAACCCAACTGTAAAGATGAAGTTTATATTAAACAGGTTAAAGAACTTATATCGACGCATGTTTTAGGTTCTCCAGGCGGCTATCCAATATTTTTACGCCGTTGGACACGTATGGGGCAATCGCGAACCAATGAAAGTTTAGAGCGTTTGCTGTTGCTTGGCGAATCAGAAGCGATTGTTGCAGTCGCTAATGCGGATGAACTTACAAACGAAATAGCACGTCGTGCGTGGTGGGCAATGCCGACGGCTGAAAATGCACGTTGCTTATTACGTCATCAGGATGTTATTGAAGGCAGCATGGGCAAGGAGCTTGCTGAGTTTTTAGTGGAGTTTTTACCCTTTGAAGAAGAGCCTGGTGCAATGATTGAATCGGCACGTTTGGTGTTACAAAAAAATCTTGTGTCTGAAAAAATACGTCATGATTTATGGAAAAAAGGTCAGCGCAAGAATGCTTTACTAGTCGGCTTTCTTAAAACATTGCCCGATGAATTACCTGTCGAGTCAAAACAACATAGCGCGTTTGATGAACTTAAGGAAAAGCTCGTTTCATTAGAAAATAATGCTTATTCTGATATACTTTTGCGGGTTTTAAGCAAGGAGGGTCAGGCCTATTTAACAACCATTGAGTCTGTTATGAAAAAACCTTCTAATCAGGATGTGGTAATTTCATTATTTAACACAATGCGTGAATACTTTGAGTCAATACGCCCGAACGATATTGCATATCAAGATATTGGAATGTTGTTAGATGATACAACTCATTATATTGATATTAGTGCCACTCAAACTGATTTTTTAAAAACAGTTTTGCATGAAGTCCCTGAATTATCAGAAAAAATAAAATCAATAACAATTTTATCGTTGGTTGGTGAATCTTTAACAAATCCAGTATTTTCAAGAACAGATGCTATTGGTTCTTTAATGAGAAAAAAAATTAGCCATTTAACGAGCCCTTTATTAAAAGAAATATCAACATTAAAAGGAGAGTGATCTTCTTTAAATGCTGCTTTAAGACAGAGAGGGATTTTCAGCTGTCTTAGCAGTCAGCAAAATACGCATAAATAGTACGTTTAACTTCCTCAACACAACTTTCTTTATAAATATATCTTTCGTATTTCTTTATTCTTTCTCTTATTCCTATAAACCGCAAGGTTATTGTCTATAATTAGTATAAGGTTTAACAAAATATCATACTTATAATTCATCCAGTTTTACGGAGTTTTGTATAAATGACTAATGACTCTTTACTCGGAAAAAATGACCTTATAGCGATACTCGATGGTATGGTGGAGGGAATTATTACTATAAATGATAAGGGAATCATTCTTAGCTTTAATAAAAGCGCTGCAACTATCTTTGGTTACACTTATAAAGAAATTATCGGCCAGAACGTCAGTATACTGATGCCAGAACCGGATAAAACACGTCACGACAGCTACATTCAACGTTATATTACCACTGAAGATGCCCATATAATTGGAATTGGTCGTGATGTTACTGCGATTAGAAAAAACGGTGAGCTTTTTCCTTTACGCCTTTCAATAAGCGAATATCCTGCCAAGGTGGAAGGTGAAAGATGGTTTATTGGTTCTTTCCTGGATACGACTTTACAAAAACAACAAGAAGAGCAGCTCAATCGCAGCATTAAAATGGAAGCCATAGGCAAACTGACAGGAGGGATTTCACATGATTACAATAACATGCTGGGCGTCATACTGGGATATTCAGAATTGTTATTGGATGAGCTAAAGGAAGATCCCAGACTTTTCGGATACATGGAGCATATAAAGCATGCAGCGGAACGTGGAGCAGAGCTGACTAGTAGCTTATTGACATTTTCAAGTGTAAAAACGACTTCGGAAGAGGAAGTGAATATCAATGACGTCTTGAGAAGATACTCAAAAATGCTGGAAAAAACGATGGCGACGAATATTCAGCTCGATATAAACCTGGATGATAATTTATGGCCCACGTATATTAATAAGGGAAATTTAGAAGATAGCATTTTGAATATGAGCATTAATGCAATGCATGCAATGCCAGAAGGAGGAACACTTAAGTATAAAACATCAAATATTCAGGTTAGTACGTTAGATTCACAAGTTTTAAATATTGTTAAGGGAGATTATATTAAATTTCAGATTTCAGATACGGGAATTGGCATGGAGAAAGAGGTTGCATCCAAAATATTTGATCCTTTTTTTACAACGAAAGGGGATAAAGGTACGGGGCTTGGTTTAAGTCAGGTATATCGTTTTATAAATAATTCAAATGGCGCTATTCGCTTGTATTCAGAACCAGGATATGGGACATCCTTTACGATTTATTTTCCCAGATATATAGAAAATAAAGAAAATAAAGAAAATAAAGAAAATTCAAATACTAAAGAAGAGGCATCCGTCGAGCAAGAAGAACAAACTGTTTCAGGAAATATACTGGTTGTTGACGATGAAATTGCAATAGGAGAGTTGAATGACAAAATTCTTAGCTCAGCAGGTTATACTGTTTTCTGTGCAGCAACAGGTAAACAGGCCCTGTCGATTCTTGAGAAAGAAAATATTGATATAGTGTTAAGTGATGTAATCATGCCTGAAATGGACGGTTATGAATTAGCATATAGGATTAAACGTGAATATCCTGATGTAAAAGTCCAGCTTTGTAGCGGGTTTGCTGAAAACCGGGGCAATGCTGTTACAGATGAAACGCTACACGAAAACTGCTTGCATAAGCCTTTTACTAGTAATGAACTCCTTCAGCGGATTAACGACTTATTACAGTAATGCATAACCAAATAAATTTAATCAACGACACCTGTTGTCCGCTCAGGGTCGTTAAAAACCTTTCATCATTCCAGTTATAAAAACAGCCATTCTTTTTGATTTTTCATTTTATCTTTATGGATTTTATTATTTATTTCTAAGTAACAAGTGGTAAGTTCTGCAGGCTTTAATAGAAGCGTAAACTCTTTTAATTCATCACGTCGAAATGCATGAATAATAAGTTTTTCATTAACCGGATAACTGTTAATTATTTTATCAATATTTGATTTATTAACCTGTAAGTTATTTATTGCAATAATAGTATCACCAGCAGAAAGGCCGGCGAGTTCAGCACTTTCTTCGCTAAAAATATGTGTTATTTTTGCGCCAACAGGATCAGCCGCGAAACGCGCACCAATGGAGGCAGTAACTTGCGGATTATCTTTGTTCGCTTTACCACCTTTGTCATCAACAGAGATCGTAGGGCGTAAATTAAAATCAACCCCAAACTCCGAAAGTAAGCTTTTTAGTGGAAGATCCTCTACACCATATAAATATTTCTTAAAGAAAGTAGATAGATTAACTCCGCTTACTTCGCTGGCAATACGTTCAATTTCACCTTCAGCGAGACCAATTTCTCGCTTTCCATAGTTTAACCACAGATGCCTCATAACATCATCGAGCGATTTAGCATTTTTCGTTTCTTTGCGAATAGTTAAATCTAAACATAGAGCAAGTAGTGCGCCTTTTGCGTAATAGCTTACAATATTATTTGCTGCGCTTTCATCTTGTTTGTAGAATTTTGTCCATGCCTCAAAGCTGGATTCAGCAATACTCTGTTTAAAACGCCCTTTGCCACGCAATACGCGGGTAATGGTTTGGCCCAGTAACTCCAGGTAACTCTCAATTGAAATAACTTTACTGCGAACTAAAGCCAACTCATCATAGTAAGAGGTAATCCCCTCAAAAGCCCAAAGCTGCTGGGTATAGGTCTCTTTTGTTAGATCATAAGGCATGAAGTTGGCAGGTTTGATGCGCTTAATATTCCAGGTGTGAAAATATTCATGGCTACACAAACCAAGGTAGTTTCTGTATT
>Ga0316208_1001044_pt1 | contig 28363 bp, 28 predicted proteins | sample 3monopyrite_MG_FD_204944 | JGI IMG/M metagenome (GOLD analysis project Ga0316208, IMG submission 204944) | Microbial mat bacterial communities from mineral coupon in-situ incubated in ocean water Damariscotta River, Maine, United States -... | ecosystem: Environmental > Aquatic > Marine >... | reverse complement strand
ATCGAGGTGTTCTACAATCGGATCCGAAGGCACTCGACAATCGGATATGTGAGTCCAGCGAAGTTCGAAGAAATGGATCAGGGAAAAGCGGCTTAACAACTTGTCCACTTTTGCGGAGCAACGTCAAAGCGCCGACGCGGAAGCTCGAGGCGCACGCGTCAGCCACTTTGGTCAGTGGCTGGAGCCATTGCTGCCGTCGGATTCGGGTTTGCTCTTGTCAGTCTACTTCCAGGCGGTGAGGGCAACGACGGCGGCCGCGTCGCGCTCGATTCAGCCAGGCTCGACGCCGGTCGAATCCTCTACAGCGAGAAATGCGCCTCGTGCCACGGCGCGCTTCTTGAGGGCCAGGAGAACTGGAAGCAGCACCTTCCGGATGGGAGCCTGCCCGCCCCCCCACACGATGAAACTGGGCATACGTGGCATCATCCAGACGAATACCTCTTCACGGTGACCAAACTTGGAGGCGCTGCGACGGCTCCGCCTGGATTCGTCAGCGCCATGCCGGGATTTAAAGACAGCCTGTCCGATGGCGAGATATGGCAGATTCTCGACTTCATCAAAAGCCAATGGCCCGAAGATATTCGTTCTCGGCAGAGACGGATCTCAAAGCAGTAGTCAGTCGAAAGACACGAAGCGTTCCTCGAGGTTTGACGACTACCGAGAGCTCGGATGCATGACGCTCGGCAGATCTTGGTGGGCGTGAGTGAAGTCGCCTTGGCCGGCGTAGGTCATCCAATAGTAGGTTGTGCACACGGCGGTCAGCGTGGCGCCCACCACGAGCACGATACCCGCGATTCGAAGCAACATTGCTTGGTGTTCCCGCCCGAAGTGGAAAACAATCAGCCCGAGGGCGACCAGAAAAACCTCCAATAGAAAAACGGCATCTCCCATGAACTGGACCATACAAATCTCCTTAGTGTCTCGTTGAGTTTCCGTTCAATCGGCTCGCCTACGCGCGGCAGAACCCGCCAACGATCGATGGTCATCGATCTGCAGATTACCGACGCATTAGCTCTGTCAGGCCCATCGACCAGGCGATCGCGTAAAAGAATGCCAAGTGCGCGGGATAAACCCAGTAGGCCCATCGCCACCGTGAGCGCGATGGCCAGTGTACGTGGCGTATGACAAAGGGCACTACGGGCATCACGAGTACCGCCATCCGGCTGAATCGCGAGCCGGTCAGCGCGGCGTCGAGTGCGAAGAGGGCCATAGCGACCAGCGTTGAGAGCACGAGCCTGCCGCGGAGCGTCGCGAACACAGCGACCAAGACTGGGCCGAGGAATCCGTACGAGATCTCATGCTGAACGGCGAAGCCCTCATAGGCAACAATGAAGGCTACCGCCGTGGCCTTCCTTCCTTGGGAGAGCATGATCACGCTGAGCGCGCCCGCCGCCAGTGGGAGAAAGATGTTTAGTTTGTAGCCGACGAAAAGGCTGTAGGGCGTTTGTGAAACGACGAAGAGAATGAAGAGCCGGCTCAAATACTGGTGAGCATTTCGCGTACGATGGACGCCTTCGGCGACCAGATACGCGAACAGAGGAAGCGCCACGCGACCGACGATGCGATATACGTCGTCGGTGTGGGCGAAGACCATGCCGTAGTGATCGACGATCATGGTCGCAAGCGCGACGGCTTTCACCCCATGATCGTACGTCGGCAAGTCCCTTGTCACTGTCGAGGCTCTTCGACCCAATCCTCAATCGCCGTTGCCTTGTCGTGGAGATCTCGAGGACCACAGCAGTAGTGCGAAGACAACTACGCCGGCCCCAAGTGAGGCCAGGGCAGTCAGTCTTTGGTCCAACGCCCAAAAATGGGACGTCAACGCCGCAGCGGCCAAGAGAGCCGTAAATCCGAGTCCGAATCGAAATCGATCGCTCATCGAATGAACCTCGCGCACTAGTCCAAGACGCGTTCCATTTTCGCGATGAGGAGTAGTACGGAAGCCGGCCCGCGGCGGGGACAACGAAAAAGGGAAATGCTCGCAAAAATGCGAGGAAGGGGGCCACCGACACGTTTTGGCGAGACAACGGCGGGTCCGATACGGGCGAGACCCCAACTAGGCCAGTTGAGTCCTTGGCCTTCTGCGGAATGGCTCAATCAGCTGGGGCCCGTATCCAATCGGATAGTCGGGGACCCCGTCAATGCCAAGATCCTCCGAGGCGATCCTCCTCGTGCTGTCGTAGTAGGCAGTCCCTAGAAGCCGGTCCGTGAGCTGCGTGAAGAGTCCGAAATTCACGTCGCCTTCTTTGGCGTTGTTTAGGTGGTGGAAGCGATGCACGACGTTGATTGCCAAGAGGTACTTTAGAGGACCGGTGAAATAGTCGACGTTCGAGTGTTGAAGTAAGAGTTGCAGAACGACAGCCACCACCAAGAGCATCATCACGTCAACAGGAGCTCCCATGAGAAGTAGGGGGGTTGTCCCGGCAATCGTTTCAATGCTCTGATGTAGGGGGTGTTTCATCAGCCCGTTAAAGCCGTACATGCGCTTCACGCTGTGATGAACGGCATGAAGTCGCCAAAGCGGATCGAATCGGTGGCTCGCAAAGTGAGCAAGTGTGATTCCGATGTCCGCGATGAGAATGGCGAGCAGTAGTTGCGCCCACAGCGGCCACAGAGTGGGCCAGGTCGACGGGACTGGATTGAGGCTGGCTAGTAGAGGAATACTCATCACGCCGACCACGTTTAGGGATTCGTTGACGAGTCCATGCATCAGATCACGATTGGCATCACCGCGAGCCTTATTGAAGTCCGGATCGTAGGGCGCCCACCTCTCAAAGAGGAAAGCGATACCGATGAACCCGATGGCAAGCGCAACGAGCCACAATTCCGACTGCCCATTCAGCACCAGAGATACGGCGACGCCATTGCCGACGATGAGAAACAATGGCAGGTAGACGAGTCGAATTAGAAATCGCATCTGAAGGACCTCCGGTCGCGTTGGTGTGCCGCGGGCCGAAACGGATCCCGCGCCCACACAGGAGGAGTACCGCGAGCGTGGGGGTCGGACTTGAACGAATCAGCTGCTCGTTCGGATTCTGCGGGAAGCGGCGCGGCGACATCTCGAGATTTCGTCGTTGTGTCAGGCCGAGCGAGGGCTGTCGCCGCTGTTGAGGAGGCTAGGTGCGGTCGCACATCAGTGGCACAAGTCCGTGTCGCCCGGATAGGAGTGCCGAGGGTTTGATGCCGAACATCGCTCTGAAGGTGCGCGAGAAATGCGCCAGGTCAGCGAAACCCGAGGCATGGGCGGCTTCAGTGAGCGAGGTGTCCAACACGGCCAACTCGATCACGTTTCGCAGCCGCACCCACAGGACATATCGCCGGATCGGAATGCCGACCTGCTGCTTGAATAGGTGCTGCATCCGGCTTTCGGACAATCCAACACGGTTGGCGAGGCTATTGCCCAAAAAGGGAAGATCGGGACGCTCGTGCAGGACCCTGAGAAGATCGGAGATTCTCGGATCCAATGCGTTTCGCGGCGAAAAGTGGCCACGAAAGAGCTGAAGGCATGCCTCGCGAAGGTGGTTGGCCTGGCTGGAGCTGAGCTCGGACGAAAAGGCCGATGCGAGCTCTTTGCGAAGTGACTCCGAAACGTCCGCGCTAAATAGCAGTGGATTCGCTCGCAAGCCTCCTTCGATGGAGATCCCGTTGAACCGCCCCCGGATCCCTGGACACGGGTTAACGCTACGCCACTTGGCCTAGCACATGGTCTCGTCTCGCTTCAACGGGCGTCCTGAACCCGAGCTTCTCCGGTCGCCAGTGGGCGTTGTAGTCCTCAACGAACTGACCAACCGCGATCCGCACGTCCTCGAGAGTCCGGAAAACTCGGCCATGAATGGCCTGCTCCTTGAGCGTCCGATTGAAACGCTCGGCCACTCCGTTGGTCTCGGGCTCCTCGACGAACCCGAAGCTCGGCGTGATCCCCCAGTACCGGATCTGCTTCTGAAAATGATCGGACAAGTACTGGCTGCCGTGATCCATCCGCAACGACAGCCCACGCGCCACGTCAGGCTCGACCGATCCGTAGATCCGCTCGAGGCCCTGTGAGATCGGCTCGAGCGCCGCGAAGCGGCTCCCGACCTTGCACACGTGCCATCCCACGCACTCCGCGTTCCAGTGCTCGACGGCCGAGAAGACCCACACCCAACCGTCGTCCAGCGTGAACACCCGCGCCCCGTCGGTTCCCCACATCACGTTCGGCATGAGCGTGATGATCTTGCCGTCGTGCTTCTTCGCCTTGCCCTGGCGGACACGATGCGGCGAGAGCAACGAGTTCTCTCGCATGACGCGGAGGACACGCTTACGAGAGACTCGGATGTCGTCCAGGATCCGCAGCCGAGCGTGCACCTTGCGGTGCCCCTCGCCCTGGAACGGGGAACGATCCAGATCGGCCTCGATCGCTGCAAGGAGAGCCTCGTCGGCGACCTTCGGCTTGGGGCCGCGCCGGGCCGGCAAGGCGCCTCTGCGCCGCTTTGCGGCCCGCTGACGCCGATCGTACACGGACGATCTCGCCCGCTCCCACACCCGACAAACACGCTGGATCCCATACCGCTTGCCCGTCGTCTCGGAGATCGCTTCGCTCATCTCCGCAATCTCCTCGTCGCCAAAGGGAGCTTGGCCTCAGCGGCGCGCGATCGAGTGCGGAGCAACTCGTTCTCCATCGAGAGCTCGCCAATGTGACGCTTCGCAGCGTCGAGCGCATGCGAGAGCGGATCGTCGTCGCGATCCTTCAGTCCCGCGTCCATCCCCGAGAGCGCCTTGTCGCGCCACTGCTCGAGCCGGTAGATCTCCACCCCGAGCTCGCGTGACAGCGTGTCCAGCGACTCGCCTCGCAGGATCCGAAGCACGACCTCACGCTTGCGACCCGCCGTCCAACGCTGACCCGGTGCCAACGCACCGCCGCCGTCGCGCTCTCCGGTCGCCCTTCGGGCTCCCTGCGTGCCCGACGGCGAGCCTCCCTTGCTTCGCTTCTTCCTGCTCATCCCGACCTCCTGAGACATCATACTCTCCTCGAATAGGTGTCCAGGAATAACGGGGGCGCCTTATCGGTCGAAGATTTTCAGGTTCGGGCTCCCTCTCCGGATTCGGGGACAGCGAGACGACGCTCCAGCTGGCTCAACGGATCCCTACAGCGGGGAAGCGCCTAAAGAGTCGCCGCGCGGCCGATCTCGCTACCGAGGTCGGAGCGTGGGAGTATGAGAGCGCGCGACTCGAAGTGTACGCGTCAGTCGCTCAGGCATTCGCGAACGTACTTGCCGCCCAACAGACCGTTTCCCTGAACGAGCAACTCGTCGACCTCGCAGAAGACGCCTTGACTTCCGTCTCGAAGCTCGTCGACTCGGGAGCAACTCCCGCTGTCGAGAAGACGCGCGCAGACCTCGAAGTCGCGGCGCTACGAGTCGATCTCAAAGTCGCGCGACGCGCTCTCGACGCTTCACGTGCCGCTCTCGCTGCGACCTGGGGTGATGATCGTCCTCGATTCGAAGCCGCCACGGGTGATCTTGGCGCCGTAGTGGTCCCACCAGAGACGGCGGCGGTGCGCGCGCTGCTGTCGCGCAATCCAATGCTTGGCCGCTGGCAACGAGAGGTCGATCGACTGGACGCCGTCCGGGAACTCGAGCGTGCGCGGCGCATCCCCGACGTGACGGTCGGAGCGGGCGTCCGACGAGCGCAGGGAGTCGGCGAGACGGCGCTTGTCGCTGGTGTCTCGATACCTATTCCCGTCTTCGACCGAAACCAAGGCAGCCGAGCAGCGGCACGTGCGAACCTTCTTCGGGCCCGACACCAGTACCGAGAAGCCGAGGTTCAGCTGTCGGCCCAGCTCGAGCAGGCCTACCAGGAGTGGTTCGCTCGGTTCGAGGAAGTGAGCGAGCTCCGAGACTCGATCCTGCCGAGCGCAGAGGAGGCGTATCGCGGCGTTCGGGAAGGCTATCAGCGCGGTCTCTTCCGAAATGTCGACGTGCTTCAAGCACAGCGCCGTCTCTTTGAGTTTCGTTTGCGCGAGATCAGTGCACTGCGCGCCTACCGCCTCGCGGAAACCGAGGTCGAGCGAATCACCGGAACACCCTTGGGCTCGAATGCCAACGCGGCTACGGGAGAGAATCGATGATGCGAGAGAATCTAAATCGGAAGGATGAAGAATCAGATGCTCACGCCGCCATGGCTCGTATGTGGGCCTTCGCAATCAGTGCCGCGCTGATCGTCGGACTCGCCGCCTGCGGTGACGTCATCACGACGACCGCGTCGCCGGCCGAGCCAGGACACGACGGCGAGGAGTCGCACGGGGGCGAGAGCCGAGAGGCAGACCACGCAGATGACGGCCACGCTGGTGGAGAGCATGCGGAGGGCGAAGAAGAGGAGATCGAGATCTCCCCCGAAATTCAGGAGCGCTTCGGGATCGTCGTCTCGCCGGCGAGACCGGGTCCAGTAGCCGTCACGATCGATCTGCCGGGTGAGATTCGGCCCGACCCGGACCGGATCGTCCACGTGAAGCCGCGCTTTCCGGGCACGGTCACCCGGGTCCAAAAGCACGTCGGCGACACCGTCGAGGCCGGGGAGACGCTCGCGGTGATCGAGAGTAGTCAGGCGCTTGCTCCGTACGTCGTGAAAGCCGCGATCGATGGCGTGGTCATCGAGGAGCATGCGCCGATCGGAGAGGCGGTCAATACGAGCCACTCGCTGTTCACCGTCGCCGACACCAGCGAGGTCTGGGTCGTACTGCAGGTGCCAACCTCCGACATTCGCCGTGTGACGAAGAACGATCCGGTCGAGATTCTGCTCCCCGGATCGAGCGAAGGGAAACGAGGCACGATCTTCTTCGTCAACCCCGTCGTCGACGAAGTGACGCGCACGGCCTCCGCTCGAATCGTCATGGCCAACGAGGGCGGACTCAATCCGGGACTCTTCGTGACCGGACGCGTCGCGGTCGCGCGCGAGGACGCCGCCCTTTCGGTGCCTACGTCTGCTCTCGTTCGAGACGGAGATGGTTGGGTGGTCTTCGTGCGCGAAGGATCCGAGCACTTTTCGGAGCAGCCAGTCGAAGTCGGTCTCCGCGGGCTCGACCATGCGTCCGTGGTCTCGGGTCTCGAACCCGGGACGGAGGTCGTCTCGAAAGGAGCCTTCCTCGTGAAGTCCGCGGCTGCCCGTAGTGAAATGGGCGGCGGCCACAGCCACTAGGGAGTCGAGAAGATGATTCAGCGCATCGTAAATTTCTCTCTCGACAACCGCTTTCTGGTGGTCGTGCTGTGGCTTCTCATCGGGGCGGTGGGCGTCCGCTCGATACTCCAGCTGCCGATTGATGCCGTCCCGGACGTCACGAACGTGCAGGTTCAGGTTCTGACCAACAGCCCGGGCGTCGCACCCGAAGAGATGGAGCAGTTCATCACGTTCCCCGTCGAGAGCGCGATGAGCGGGCTTCCGAAGGTGGAAGAAATCCGTTCGGTTTCGAAGTTCGGCCTGTCCGTCGTGACCGTCGTCTTCGAGGAAGACGCGGACATCTATTGGGCTCGGCAACTCGTCGGCGAGCGACTCAATTCAGCGCGCGAACAGATTCCGCCAGGATACGGGTCCCCGGAGCTGGGACCGATCTCTACCGGGCTCGGCGAGATCTTCCAGTTCGAGGTCAAGGGCGAGCCGATGTGCGAGGGAGGCGTGGACACGGACGCGTGCTTCACGCCCATGGAGCTGCGGAGCATTCTCGACTGGAACGTCGCGTTTCGTCTCCGCGCGGTGCAGGGCGTCGTCGAGGTCAACTCGTTCGGCGGAGAACTCAAGACGTATCAAGTGACTGCGGATCCCAACCGTCTCCGCGCGTACGGCCTCGCAATGGGGGACGTCTTCACTGCGCTCCGGGCGAACAACCAGAACGTGGGTGGTGGATACGTCGCCTATCAGGGCGAGCAGTATCTGGTACGAGGCGAGGCTCTCCTCGAGACGCGGGAGGACATACGCAAGATCGTCCTGAAGGCGAACGTCGATGGAACGCCTGTTCGTATCGCGGATGTGGCCGAAGTCGAGTTCGCGCCAATGATCCGCCAGGGCGCAGTCACGCGCGACGGCAACGGCGAGGCCGTGATCGGTATCGTGATGATGCTGATCGGCGAGAATGCCCGTGTCGTCGTCGACCGGATCAAAGAGAACCTCGAACAAATCGAAAAGAGCTTGCCCGAAGGCGTGACAGTCGACGTTTTCTACGACCGCACGGACCTGATCCAGCGAACAATCAGAACCGTCGCCACGAACCTCGCCGAAGGCGGCGCACTGGTCATCATCGTCCTTCTTCTATTGCTCGGAAATTTGCGCGCCGGGCTGATCGTGGCGTCGGCGATCCCCCTATCGATGCTCGTCGCTTTCACCTTCATGCGGCAGTTCGGCATAGCCGGCAATCTGATGAGCCTCGGTGCGATCGATTTCGGACTCGTCGTCGATGGCTCGGTCGTGATGATCGAGAACATCGTCCGAGTGCTCAGCCACCGAGATCCGGGAGATCACCGTCCGCATCTGGAGCGCGTGAGAGCGGCGTCGCTTCAGGTGGCGCGCCCCGTGGTGTTTGCCGTCGGCATCATCATGATTGTCTATCTGCCAATCCTTGGTCTCGTGGGGGTTGAGGGCAAGATGTTTCGCCCGATGGCCCTAACGGTCGTCTTCGCCCTGGGGGGGTCGCTTCTCCTCGCGCTCAATTTGATGCCGATTATGGCGAGCTTCTTCCTGGAGAACGTCAAGGAATCGGAGCCCTGGCTCTTTCGCATCGCGAAGCGCCTCTATGACCCTGCCTTGCGCCCAGCCGTACGGCGGCCGCGGATTACGTTTGCCGCAGCGATCACGATCTTCGTCGCGAGTGTGGCCACAGCTCCGTTCCTCGGAGCTGAGTTCATGCCTCGCCTCGACGAGGGCGCGATCGCGATGCAGGTCTGGCGACTCCCGAGCGTGTCGCTCGAACAATCGAACGAGATCAGCACTCAGGTCGAGAGTGTGCTCGTGGAGGAGTTCCCAGAGATCAAGACCATCATCTCGCGTACAGGCCGTGCCGAGATCGCGACCGATCCGATGGGCGTCGAGATCAGCGACACCTACGTGATGCTCGAGCCCCGAGACACCTGGCGCTTCGACGACAAGGAGCAGCTGATTGCAGCAATCGACGAAGTTCTCGCCGAGCGGACAGTCGGCGCGATCTTCAGCTATTCGCAGCCGATCGAGCTACGCGTGTCCGAGCTGATCTCGGGCGTGCGCTCGGATATCGCTCTCTATGTCTACGGCGACGACCTGGATCTGTTGAAGACCAAGGCGGACGAGATCGTCGCCGTGCTGCAGCAGATCCCGGGAGCGGCGGAAGTCAAGGCGGAGCAGACGACGGGGCTCCCGATGTTGCGCGTCCAGCTCGACCGCGACGCGATGGCGCGCTACGGGCTCAACGCGGGGCATGTCCTCGAGACGGTACAAGCCGTCGGCGGGGCGCAAGTGGGCGTCGTGCTCGAAGGCCAACAACGCTACGCCCTGCAGGTTCGGGTGCCTCCGTCGTATCGCGAAAGGCCCGAGCAGGTGGGTGAGCTCAGACTCGTCTCTCCGGCGGGCATGGGTGGCGAGCCGAGACTCATCCCGCTGAAAGAGATCGCGAGGATCCGAATCGAAGACGGACCGGCGCAGATCAGTCGTGAGGCCATCAGTCGTCGAATTTCGGTCGAGCTCAACGTACGCGGTCGCGATATCGCGAGCTTCGTCGCGGATGCGCAGCGAGCCGTCGACCAACAGGTAGAGCTTCCGCCCGGCTACCTGCTCGACTGGGGTGGGCAATTCGAGAACCTCGCAGCCGCCTCGCAGCGACTTGCAGTCCTCGTACCCCTCGCGCTCCTGTTGATCTTCGTGCTGCTCTATAGCTCATTCAACTCAGGGCGAATGGCGTCGCTCATCTATCTGAATGTGCCGATGGCCGTCACCGGTGGAATCTTCGCGCTCGCTTTACGGGGGTATCCGTTCTCGATTTCAGCCGGCGTGGGCTTCATCGCGCTGTTCGGAATCGCCGTGCTCAACGGAGTCGTGCTCGTCAGCTACATCGTCGAGATGCGGCAGCAGGGAATGGCGCCCGACCAGGCTGCGCAAGAGGCTGCACGAATCCGTCTTCGCCCCGTGCTCATGACGGCACTCGTCGCGTCCTTTGGCTTCGTTCCGATGGCGCTCGCGACCAGTGCTGGCGCCGAGGTACAACGGCCGCTCGCGACCGTCGTGATCGGAGGACTCGTCTCATCGACGCTGCTGACGCTCCTGGTTCTGCCCGCGGTGTTTCCGTGGTTTGCTTCTGATCGGGATGATCAATCCGACCGAGAGCGCACCGAAGAACTCGTTTAGAACGGTCTTTCTCGTCTAAGAACATCATGACTCAACAAGCATCGAGGCCCGATGGGTATCCGACTCAAACTCGTCTCTAGCCTGGCCGCGATATTGATCGTCTCGACGATTCTCCTCGCGACGGTGTTCGCGTTTCGGGAGCAACGAAACCTCGTTGCCTTGAAGCGTGATCACCTGCAGCATTCTGCTGAACTCGCGGGGAATCTCCTGAGCGAGATTGCGCCAACCGAGCGAGAACGTGCAATCGGACTCTGGAATCGAACGACGGCTACGGGGCCGTCCTACAAAGTCCTGTTCAGTGGGGATCACGAGGAGTCTCCGAACAGTCGTTCCCAGAGCGACTTCGGCTCACCGGGAATGATGAGCACCACCGTTCGCATCCCGGCCACACCCGATGGCAAGGGTTGGCAGTTGATGGCGGTGGAGCCTCGACCCGACACCCGAGCGCTCCTGATTGCCAGCCTCGGGGAGCACTTCATGCTTGGAGTGCTGCTTACCGCCGCGGCGATTCTCGCCGTCGCCTTGATCTGTCACCGGCTCGTCGTTCGTCCCGTTCATTGGCTCATCGCTGCCGCCGATGCCATGGCCCAAGGAGACGATTGGGAACCCATTCGTCCGCTCACACGCAGGAGAGATGAGATTGGCATCCTCGGGGACCACTTCGCCGATCTCAGCCGGCGCCTCGCCTCGGCCGTACGGAGCGCGCGGCACGGATCCGCGCATCTCGTCGCGGTGCGCGTGCGCCGGGAACTCGAGGATCCCATTCGGCGCCTCACGCTCGGTCTAGCAACGCTCGAGGCGGCGGGTTCGGATGATCTCGACGCGAAGCGCGAGATCCAAGACATGTACGACCAGATTCGCGTCTTGAGAGAAACTTCAGCTAGGTTGTCGGAGATATCGCCAGACCCGGAGACTGGTGGGGTCGGGGAACGGCGGGCGATCTCGAAGCCGTCAGCGTCAGTGACACGAACAAAGGAGTAGATCCAATGCACTTCTGGGGCATGCACCTCTTCTGGTGGGTTTTGTGGGCCATTCTGCTCGCGTGGATTTTCGTCCTGCCGTGGGACATTCCCGGCGAGAGACGACCCCGGGAGAGCCCACTCGAGATATTGAGACGCCGATACGCGGAGGGCGAGATTTCAACCGAAGAGTTCGAGGAGCGGAAGCGAACCTTGGAGGAAGCAGCGGCGGTGCGCCAAGACGATCATGCTTGATGGGCTGCTCGGACTCGACTGGACTGTGGAAGGCCGACTGACGGCACGAGCCCTCCTGGCGACGATCCTCGGGGCCGCTGTGGGCTGGGAACGTCAGCGCCATGGCCGGGAGGCGGGTACGAGAACGTTCGGGGCCGTCGCTCTGGGCTCTTGCATGTTCTCGCTCGTGTCGGGGCACGTGCCCGGCGCCGACCCCACGCGGATCGCTGCCAACATCGTCACGGGAATCGGGTTCTTGGGAGCTGGGATCATCTTTCGCGCCGGCGATCGGACAGTCGGCTTGACGACGGCCGCGACGCTCTGGGCAACCGCCGCTGTCGGAATGGCGGTGGGCTTCGGGATGTACCCATTGGCGATCCTGGGTTCGATCCTGACCTACGCCGTGCTCGCACTCCACCACGTACCCGGATATCAGAAAACAAATCACGGCGACACGAACGACGACAGAGACGCGAACGAATCCACGTAGGCAACGCGCAGGAGAGCGACGAAATGGCTGATTCGATCGAGATCGATCTCCGGACGCTGATCCCCGGTCTCGCAGACTCCGACGATGCCTGTGTCGCGCGCCTGAGCGAGCTCCTTGCCGCCAAACGCGGCGTAGAGGCGTCGCACGTGATCGAGACCAACGTCGACGAGCCGGGATCGCTCTGCGTTCACTTCGATTCGCGCGAGCTTTCGGTGGCAGAACTTCGCGAGTTTGCGAGGCGCTCCGGGGCCGCACTCGACGATCGGTACGGACACATTCTCCTCGTCGTGCCGAGCTTGGCCGCGCGCAAGGCGCGCCGGGTCGCGCGCGAGCTCCAGCGGCTCGAAGGGGTCCTCGAAGCCGTGGTCTCGCCGGACGGCGCGGTTCGCGTCGAGTTCGATCGGCAGCACGCGCAGGAGCAGACGCTTCATTCGACCCTGGAAAAGGCGCTGGGCTCGGGCGCAGAGCCGATCTCCGCGACGCCCGCAGCCCGACCCGCGGAAGAGCACGCACACGGGGTCCTCGCAGAGCGGGCCGAACTGGTGGCCGTGGCACTGTGCGGTGGCTCGCTACTCGCGGGGTGGCTGCTCCCCAAGCTCACGACGGCTCCCAGCGCCGCGGCGACTGCGCTCCTGGTGACGGCCTTCGCTTCCGGGGCGCTCTTCACGGCCCGCGAAGCGATCGCGCACCTTCGGCAAGGTCGGTTCGAGATCGACTTTCTGATGCTCGTCGCGGCGGCTGGCGCGGGCATGCTGGGAGAGTGGGCCGAGGGCGCGTTGTTGCTCTTCCTCTTCAGCCTGGGCCATGCCCTCGAACGCTACGCGATGGCCCGAGCGAGACGGGCGATCGAGGCGCTGTCGGAGATCACCCCTGCCGTGGCCCGGGTGAAGAGGGACGGCGTTGAAACCGAGATACCAGTCGAGGCGCTGCGCATCGGCGACATCGTAGTCGTCAAGCCAAACGAGCGTCTTCCGGCCGACGGCTTCGTCGTGCTCGGCGAAAGTAGTGTCGATCAAGCTCCGATCACCGGAGAGAGCGCGCCCGTCGACAAGCAGCCTGTCGTGGATCAGGCAGAGGCCGCCCATCAGCCCGACAAGATCGGTTCCGAGAGTCGTGTATTCGCCGGGACGATCAACGGCGCAGGCGCACTCGAGATTCGCGTCACTCGGGCTGCCGCAGATTCAACTCTGTCGCGCGTCGTTCAGATGGTGAGTGAAGCGGAGACGAACCGATCCCCGACCCAGGAGTTCACGGATCTTTTCGAACGTATCTTCGTTCCGACTGTCCTCTCGGCCGCGACTCTGGCCATGTTCGCATGGCTGATCATCGACGAGCCCATCAGTGCAAGCTTCTACAGAGCGATGGCTCTGCTCGTCGCGGCGAGTCCCTGCGCGCTCGCCATCGCGACGCCGAGCGCCATATTGAGCGGAGTGGCGCGAGGGGCGCGAGGCGGCGTGCTCCTCAAGGGAGGCGCTCCTCTCGAGAATCTTGGACGACTCGAAGCCATCGCCTTCGACAAGACAGGTACGCTGACGGAAGGGAAGCCGCGGCTCGTCGATGTCGTCCCCGCAGAAGGAGCAACCGAGAAGCAACTCCTAGACATCGCGGTTGCGGTCGAAGCGTTGAGCGACCACCCGCTGGCCGAGGCGGTCGTTCGCGACGGGACGGAGCGCTTGGGCAGGAAGTCATCTCTGGTGGCGGCGTCTCTCCAGAGCATCACGGGGCGTGGCGTGCAAGCGAAGATTGGATCGACGCCGGTCTTCATTGGGAAAGACGACCTCTTCGACGAGATCGATGGCCCCCCCGTCCCGACGTCGCTGTCTGAACGTATCGACGCCCTCGAGGCGTCTGGCCGCACGACGATGATCGTTCGGGAGGACGACCGATACATCGGCGTGATCGGTCTCATGGATACCCCTCGGCCGGAAGCCAGATCCGTCATCGCGCAACTCCGGGACCTCGGGATCAGGCGCATGATCATGCTGTCGGGCGACAATCAGCAGGTTGCGAGTTCCGTCGCGTACGAGGTGGGTCTCGACGAAGCGCGTGGCGACTTGATGCCCGCCGATAAGGTCGAGACGATCAAGGACCTCCGTTCCGAAGCTCTCGTCGCGATGGTCGGCGACGGGGTAAATGATGCCCCGGCGATGGCGAACGCGACGGTGGGGATCGCCATGGGTGCTGCAGGCTCGGATGTGGCGCTCGAGACTGCGGATGTAGCGTTGATGGCAGACGACCTCTCTCATCTGCCTTTTGCCGTCGGGTTGAGTCGAGCGACCAGTAAAGTGGTCCGGCAGAACTTGTTCGTCAGCCTCGGTGTCGTCGTTTTGCTCGTGCCGGCCACGATCGCGGGCCTTGGGATTGGCCCGGCCGTCGCCATGCACGAGGGATCAACGATCGTCGTAGTGCTCAACGCGTTGCGTCTGCTCGCATACAGTTCGGAGCGTTAGCGTCAGCGCAGATAGCGATACGGGAAATGCGACAGATTCTCGATTAGCCACGCGGCGAGGGGCAGAGGTTGATGATTCAAACGACGATCGGCAAATCACGTACGTAGCCGAACAAGACAACGGCCACAAGGTTCCGCCGCTCGACCTTGATCGTCTCCGGTATGTCTCTAGATGTGGATGATGGCGTCACCCGCGACGAGCACCAATGTCGGCAGCGCCTGGAGGTGCTTCGCGCTCAGGCGGAACGCGAAGCTGAGGGAGCGAAGACCTGGCGTGTGCGACACCACGAGGGATTGCAGCGTGCAAAGGGCGCCGTCGAGCGTCTCGTCGAGCAGGTTGGCGAACAGTGCCCAGGACACGACGTCTGCACGGGCGGCGAGGTGGTGCGTCCTCCGCGGAGGCAGAGCTCTGGCTGGAAGCGAGACAATGAAGGCTCCTCGCTTCAGCGAACGCCAAGTTGGACCGATTCCACCCTCGGAGGGCCTCGCCCGAGCACCCCACGGGACGGTCCGTACGGATCAAACCCTCGATACAACAACTCGGAGACGAAAGATGCGCAACCTCAAACCCATCATGACCGTGCTGATCACTTCGGTCTTGCTCGTGTTCGTCGCGACGGACTCAACCGCGCAACGAGCACGCTCGCTGTCGCGCGATCCAGTGCTTCGCGGAAATCCCAAACGCGACGCGGGCGGCTCGTGCGTCTACGATCGGGACGGCAAGGTCGTTTTTGCACCCGCTGGTAAGGAATGCCGAGACCGGGCGAACCACCTCGTGGATCGAGGCGACGCCGATTCTGATCTCGTCGGATCCTTCCCTCCCGCGCTTCAGGACGATCTTTCCCGACTGCTCGGCGATCACGTTCATCTCTCTCAAGAGATCTCGCGCCTGCGATATCTGATCCGAGAGGAGGGACGCGAGGAGGCACTCAAGGCCGCCGAGAAAGTGAGTTCAGAAACTACTGAGCATACGGCGCGCGAGGAACGCTTCTTCGAGGCGGTCGCGAGGCTTCGGCGTCGTCGTTGACACGACGGGACCGGTGCCTATGAAGGCATTCAGGTCTACGGCGGCGCGTGGAGTCTGGCATGAAGCAAGTCGCGATTCTGATCGGCATTTTCGCCTCGGCGGCGATCGGTGCGGGCTGCGCCCTGATGCCGGTCCCGCCGCCGGTGTGGGGGCATACGCTTCACTCGGCGGGGGACCAGCCCGAGGCCAACTGGACGCTGTACAAAGACGAGGAGCTGGTCACCGGTCGCCACACGCTCACGCTCTGCGGCGCGTCGGAGGCCGACGAAACGAAGGATGCAAGGTTTTGGTTTCGGCGCTCTGGGGGTCAACTCGTCATCCAAATTGCGCTGCCGCACGAGAAGCTTCGGACGGCCCGGCAGGGGATCGTCGCGTACGTTCGAGTCGACGCGAATCAACCGGTGTCGCCCCGGACGGCACGCGGGGCGCGGTGGGGCCGCGGCTTCAACCCGCGGATGCCGGGAACGTCGTTCCCCGTCGATGGAACGAATCCGCGGACGGGCGCCGTCGAACCCGGCGGCCTATTCGACCAGCTGCTCGAAGGCTCGACATTGAGTGCGCTCGTGCCCCTTCTGCCGGATCGTTTTGGGGAGTACACGATTCACCTCGATGGGTTTGCGCCGCTGCTTCGGGAACTCTGGGAACACGATGGCCAATCGACCGGCGACTGACCGTGCCGCTCCGTGGAGGCGTCGCATGACGCCTGGCCCCGGCGGCACGGGAAATTCTCCATGCCTGCGCGACCGGCCTCAGGGGGGCGGAAATTCGACCGGGGAATCAGTGTTGGAGGGCGACCGGAGAATGGCTGCTTCTAGCGACGCCTGGAAAATCGATGGCTCATGATCACCGACTGGACGCCGCGACCGGCGACAGAAGGGTCGGCATCGCGATCGCTGCCAACCTGACGCTCACCATCGCTCAGATCATCGGGGGGCTCTTCTCGGGAAGCCTCGCGCTCATCGCGGATGCGATCCACAACTTCTCCGATATGGGAGCCCTTGTGATCGCGTTCGTCGCGCGGAAGATCGCTCGGCGCCCCGCGGACGGGGAGATGACTTTCGGGTATGGCCGTTTGGAAGTGGTCGCCGCGGTCATCAACTACACGTCCCTGATCCTGATCGGCTTCTATCTGATCTATGAGGGGCTGATGCGCTCGATCGATCCGCCGGCGATCGAGGGGTGGACGGTCGTGATTCTGGGCACAATCGCTCTAGTAGTCGATACTGCGACCGTCTTCCTCACGAAGACGCTTCAAAAGGGGAGCGTGAACATCCGAGCGCTCTTTCTGCACAACCTATCCGATGCGCTCGCTTCGGTTGGCGTTGTGGCAGGTGGCGTTGCGATCCTCTTGTTTGGTTGGTCACTCGTTGACCCGCTGGTGACCTTGGGGATCGCGGCCTACATCTTGTGGATCTCGTTTCAGGAGATCGGGAATCCGATTCGCACGCTTGCGCTCGGAAGTCCACCCGGCGTCGACACCCACCGTGTAGTGGAGGCAATGAATCGCGTCTCCGGCGTTTCGTCCGTGCACCACGTGCACTTCTGGCAGATGCAGGAACACGAGGCCGCGCTGGATGCACATGTGGTGATTGGCGATCATGCCTGGGAGCGCGCAGAGACGATCAAACGAGCGGTCAAGCAGGCGGTAGCGGACGAGTTCGGAATCGAGCACGCGACTCTGGAACTCGAGCGGGAGGCATCGAAGAATCATGAAGTCCCGGCGGTTGGGCACGAGGAGCCCGACCGTGGCTGACTCCGCGGCGTCGAAGATCGGCTCGCTGGCGCGCTGATCCGCACGAACGGAAAATCTCCCGGCGCGTCATGTCCTTGGAAAGCGTGGCCGGCGGCGAGGGGCGATAGGAGTTGATCCAACCGCCGATTCGCTATGTCTCATCCTCGCCATTCGCATCGATGGCGTTCGGGTCGTTCGGGCGGCGGCCCGGTGACCTGAAGCGATAGATTCTCCACCCCACCCATGCCACCGTAATCGCCGGAAGAATCGCGATAATCCCGATGATCGCGATCGTGTGAACGTCTAGATCCATCACTCACTCGTTGCCCGATCGCGGCCGCGCCGCTCGCTCGCGGCCGCGGCCAACGACGCTCCTTCGCGGCTGCGGTCAGTCGCTCACCTGAGTAGCTGCCGGCCCGCCCATGAGATGTAGTCCGTTGAATACTACCAGCAACGAAGCGCCCATGTCGGCGGCGATCGTGCTCCATAGCGACGCCGTGCCGACGAACGTCAATACCACGAAGCACTCCTTCACGATAACGGCGGCAGCGATGTTCTACACGATGTTGCGAAGCGTGCATCTCGAGTGCGCTATCAGCCACGGAACGCGGCAAAGGTCGTTCGAAATGAGCGCGATGTCCGCGGTCTCATTGCGGCATCGCTCCCTGCTGCCGCCACGGCATTCCGAAGGTGGCCCTGGCCATGGCTGGGGCGTCGTTCGCGCCGTCGCCCACCATGGCGACGTCTCCATTCTCCGCGACCAGCTCGTCGACCGCGCGCACTTTGTCTTCGGGTAGGAGCTCCGCACGGAGTTCGCCGAGGTTCAACCCCGCCGCGATGGCCTCCGCCGTCGCGCCGTTGCCACCGGTCAGCATGAAGAGATGATCGACGCCGTCGCTGCGCAACTCAGTCAACGTCGCGGGGCTCATCACATCAACCGTACTCACACTCCTCGTCATCCCCGCGCTTTATCGATGGTTCTCCCACGGTGGCGAGAACCAAAAGTTGGCAAGCCCAACGTAACGAGTCCAGTCTCAAGGTTGGGATCTTGGCATGAACCTCATGCCGCTTCCCTCTGCTCCTGCTCCACACCCGCCGCGTACGCGGCGGGTGTGATCTGATTCAAAGCGCCGTGTGGTCGCTCCTCGTTGTATTCCTGGCGCCAGCTCTCGACGACCAGCCGGGCTTCGCGAACCGACCCGAAGGCCCAGCGGTTCAAGCAGCCGTCACGAAGCACGCCGTTGAACGACTCGTTGTGCCCGTTCTGCCAGGGGCTTCCCGGCTCGATGAACCGCGTGTCGACCGGACGATCTTCGATCCATTCCTGGATCCGATCGGCCACGAACTCCGGACCGTTGTCGCTCTTGATGATCGCCGGATGGCCACGGCTCTCGACCAACTGGCCTAAGACGCGAACCACGTCGCGCGAGTTCAACAGCCGCCCGCACTCGATCCAGATCGCTTCGCGAGTGAACTCGTCGATCACCGTCAAGAAGCGGAGCCTTCGTCCATCGATCGTCTGGTCGGCCACGAAGTCGTAGCTCCAGACGTGGTTAGGGTAGAGAGCGCGGTCCACATCAGTCGTGCTCTTGCCTCGCCGACGCCGTTTGCGCTGCTTCCTGGGCACTTGGAGGCCCTCTCGCTTCCGGATCAAGCGCAGGCGGTCTCGGCCGATCGCGAAGCCCTCGGTCCGCAGAACCGCATGGATCTTCCGATAGCCGAAGCGCGGATAGCGCTCCGTAAGTTCATGGACTCGGCGAACCAGCCTCGCTTCTTCGATGCGGCCTGACGGACGACGCTTCGTGCTACGGGCGATCCCGATCACCTGGCACGCACGGCGCTCGGACACGCCGTGCTCTGCCTCGAGGTGTTCTGCTCCGCGTCGTCGCTCCGCCAGGCTCACCATTCTTTCGAGTTCAGGTCCTTCAGCATCCGATTGTCGAGCGACAGATCGGCGACCATCTTCTTGAGCTCCGAGTTCTCACGCTCGAGCTCCTTCAGACGCTTCGCTTCCGATACGTCCATCCCGCCGAACTTCGTTCGCCACCGATAGAACGTCTGCTCCGAGATATTGTGCAGCCGGCACACCTCGCGGATGTTCCCCGTCTGCTCAGCCTCGTTCAGAACGCCAATGATCTGCTCTTCCGTGAATCGCTTCCGCTTCATCTCGTCTCCGATCAGCCAAAAAGGCTAACTCAGAGACTGGACCCAGTTTCGCAGGGCCGGCCAATCTGGGCGGGGGCGATTGCCGCAGCTTCATGTACGCAAGCGTCGCACGCGAGACAGGCCTCGACGTCGAACTCGTTCATAGAGTTCTTGCAGGGATCGAGGCTGGACACAATGGACTGACCGTGTGGAAGCGATCTGAAGCTTAGTCGTACCGTGCCTATGCTGTGGAGAGCGCGTCACTCAGCGGGACGTACCCATACGCGAGCGCCGAGACATCTTCGTGGTGGGATGGTTACTACGACGAGTGAGACGTCGCCCTGACGTCTCGCAAGGGAGTCAATCGGTCGTATCTCTCGGAGAGATGGCACTTCAACTGCTTCGGAATATGGGGACACGTCACGTGCGATAGCTTGCTTGCTTCGGCTTCGAAAGAAGGCCGCGGCACATCAGAGGGCGATCGCGACGCGTCTGACCAGCTGCCACATAGCGATGCGCATTCCGGTCGGATTTGACACTCAGTACGTGACTGAATCTTCGCTCCGGAAGGGACTACCCTCGGCAATTGATCGATCGGGCGCCGGATCGGAGAAGCTCAGCGATTTCCGGCTGGACCGATATCGGCAACGGACAGAGGGGCTCTGGTCCCTCGGATTGCATCGCGCCTGGAAAGAGCACCTCCATGACCTCCATTCTAAGGGGCACAGGAACGACGCCCTCCGAGAGGCGTCTTGCTCGGCTCGCCGAGGGGACCTTCCTCGACCTTTGGTCCTACCCCAACCCGCACCGCGACCAACGCTCTGCCGCGGGGACAGAGGGCAAGGAGAATTGTGACCTTCTCGTCGTCTGCGGGAATCACGTTGTAATGTTTAGCGAGAAAACGATTGCCTGGACGAAGAGCGACGACGTGCGCACTTCGTGGCCTCGTTGGTATAAGAAGGCCATCCGAAACTCGGCCAAGCAGCTAAAGGGCGCTCGCCGCTGGCTCGAGACTCAGCCCGACCGTGTTTTCGTCGACGCTGAATGCACGCAGCGACTCCCGATTGAGCTGCCGCCCCTTGCGACGCGCGTTACGCACATGCGCGTCGTCGCGCACGGCGCGCGGCCGGCCTGCGCAGAGTTCTGGGGTGGAGAGGACCGTGGAAGCCTCATCGTGATGCCGTCTCTCTCTGGAGACGAGCACCTTGGGGATTCTGCCTTCCCGTTCGCCGTTGGTGACGTCGCCCCCGACTCATCGCTCGTGCACGTTCTCGATGATGGGAATCTTTCGATGGTGCTCACCGAGCTCGACACCGTTCGCGATTTTACGGACTACCTGTCCCAAGATCCCTGAATCTAGTCGCGATCCCAGAGCGTCGATCAGATATCAATCGTTACGTTAAAACGTGAAAGATCGACTGCGCAGTCTTCGCAGCCCGCGGATCCTCGCCCGATCATCTCGGCGCCGAATCGTATAACCAGCTGAAATCTATGGGTATCTCCTCGTGTTGGGGAGGTCCGGCTTTTCATCCGAGTTCAGGGCTGGTGAACGGTCCCCGCGCGGAGCCGATCGCGTGGCAGTCAGGCCGTCAAGCGCCAGTCGAAAGGTCTATCGTCACCGTCGACGTGACCGGGGAATGTCCCGCCCGCTGTTGATCTTCTCCGAGCGGCAGCTCCGAGTTGATGGACCTTAGGCGACGCGCTCTGCCTTCGCCTCCCGATCCTGCTGGCTGGCTTCGATGAGATCGAAGGCTCGAACGAGCTTCTCGACATCTCGCCATCCGTGAACGCGGCGGAACTTCTTCTCGGCCTCGACGATCGCGGCACTCGTCCAGCGAACGACCATCGATCCGTTCTTCCAGCACTTCACGTTCTTCGAGTACGTCGCGATCCCACTGTTCAGGTTCTCGATCGCATTCGTCGTCCGAAGCTTCTTGTAGAGCGTCCCGCCGATGCCGAGGGCCTGAAGGGTGAGCGTTTCGTCGAGTCCTTCTCGAACCGACGCTGCCGCTCCGGGATGGTCGGCTTCGAGGGAGGAGGCCAGACGCTCGAGCCGCCGCTTCGCCACCTTCGCGTCGCCGAGGCTCCACGCCTCTCGGAGAACCGCTTTGACGTTCTCGTGCAGACCGTCCGGCAGATGCCCCAGGACGTTCCTCTGCTTGTGGATCTGGCAGCGCTGGATGGCCGCCAGGGGCCCGAACATCTTCCGGATGGCCGAGGTGAGCGCCTTTGCTCCATCGACGACGAAGAGGCGTGCGCGCTCCTGATCGAGGCCTCGATCGATGAGGTCCCGAAGCAGACCTCGAGCCACCTGGCCGTTCTCTGTGTCTCCCTCTCGAAGACCCAGAACCTGCTTCTTCCCCTCGGTATCGATGCCCAGGGCGATCAGCACCAGGTGGTCGCCCAGGTGGATGCCGTCGATCATCACGATCGGGAAGTGACGATCGCCGAGGGGCGTCGTCAGCCACTTCGTCATCTGCGCGGCCGTCATCGCGATATAGCGGCGTGAGACGGAACTCTTCGACGTCGATCTCTCCGCTATGCCTTCCGGAAGCGAGTCGAGACTCCGCGCGTACTTGCGGCTCGAGATGCCACAGGCGACAGCGTTGAGCGCGTGGTGGTCGAGCGGGTCGCGCTTCGCCGCCTGGGCGAAGCTCGGGAGCGGCAGCTCCTGCCCCTCCTTGCTCCGGACACGGGGTCGATCGATCTGGATCCGACGCCCACCGAGCGTGACCTCGCTCTTCGTCGTCCCGGCCCGTCCGGCGAGACGGTCGGGATCGCGCCGCCATCGGGGACCGCAGAGGTCCTCTCGGTCCTGCTCCATCATCGCAGCCAGGACCTGCTGGCCGGCGTCGATGCAGAGCTCGAAGAACGAGTTCTCGATGTTGGCGAAGGCTCCCAGCAGAGGGAGCGGGACTTCCACGGCCATCGTCTTCAGCTGATCGACGGCTTGGAGATGGCTCGAGTTCTTGGCATGCTTGGTCATTGAGGCGGTTCCTTCTTGGTGTAGAGACCCCCTCCGTAACACACGGAGGGTGAAGGAGCCGCCGCTCCATTTTTCTAGAAGATCAACCGCGATTGGGACATTCCCCGTGACCGAGATGGACTTTCAGATCATCAAATCAGCGGGGTTCGTCTCGGCTCTGCTCCTGGCAGCCGCGCTACAGCGGTGGAGTCCGCATGGCGAGCAGAGGGGGAGCCTGCATACGAATGCCGGACTCTGGGCGGTCAACGCAGCCGTGCTGGGTCTCGTATGCGGGGGGTGTGCCTGCGCAGTCTCGATCTGGGCGGGTCGCGAAGGAGTCGGGCTGCTCAACGAGGTTTCCGTCCCGCTATGGGCCGGGATCGCGGTCAGCGTCTGCGGACTCGATCTCGTCTCCTATTGCTGGCATCGCGCGAATCATCGTGTGCCACTGCTCTGGCGCTTCCACCAGGCGCACCACTCGGACTCGCAGTACACGGTGACCACAGCGCTTCGGTTTCACCCGGGCGAGCTGCTGCTCGCGCTGCCGGCGCGACTCTTCGCGGTCGTCGTGCTCGGGGTTCCCGTAACCGGGATCATCGTCTTCGAGGTGGTCTTCGCCTTCGCCAACTTCTGGGAACACGGAAATATCGGGCTCCCACGAAGGCTCGAACAGGCACTCGGCTTCGTCGTCATCACGCCCGCACTCCACCGACGGCATCACAGCGTACAAGCGCGATTGCTCGACTCGAACTACGGCACGATCTTCTCGCTGTGGGACCGGCTCTTCGGCTCCTTTGGTGGCAGCCGATCGAGTGTGCCGGTGGAGACCGGGCTTCCCGGTCTCCCGAGCTCGCTCGGAACCCTAGGTGTGCTCGCGCTTCCCGCGCGTGGCCGCTTCCGAGGCGAGTAGCGGTCGGAGGTCGAGCGCGTGCGGAGCTTGCCGAGAGGCCGCTCTCGGACCTGCTCCCCTCCGACGGTCCAGAATGGCGGGGCGCCGCTCCCCACCGGGTGAGCCGCCCTTGGGTTTCGATCGAAGCGATGCAGCGCGCCAGGCCGGAATCTTCAGGCATCCGCGACCGATGAGAGGCATTCGTGTGATCCCAAGATTCGTAGGCCTGGGATTTCTGCAATGAAAACAAGGGGCTGCGCAGCCTACTGCCGTTTCGGATCCGCCTGCGGCGGCTGAGTCCGCGCGACTCCTTGAATCAGGATACTTCTCGGACCTTTTTAATTGACCGACTGAGTCAGTTATATATAGTGCTGATCTCAGCCGGCCATTGATCCCGCGAGCGCCCTTCTCGGAGGCATTTCCATGTCTGATCACGAACGCCGTCACGACGCTGATTGGCTCCGTGTCTTCGCCACCTATCTCCTCTTTCTGTTCCACGTCGCGAAGGTCTTCGACGTGGCGCCCTTCTATCACGTCAAGAACGACCAGTTGATCTCGCAGCTCGATCTCTTCACGCACTTCGTCCACCTATGGCACATGCCACTGCTGTTCGCGCTCGCGGGGTGGTCGCTCTGCGCGTCGCTCCGGAAGCGAGGAACCGATGGCATCGTGCAGGAGCGGATGCGTCGGCTCTTCGTGCCCCTGCTCTTCGGAATCGTCGCGATTTGTCCGGTGATCAAGTACTACGAGCTGCGCTCGGGTATGAACCTGTCGATCGCCGGCCTCGAAACGGGCGTCGACTTCAACGAGCCCTTCCTCGCGTATTGGCCAAGCTTCTTCTTTGGCCTCGACCGGTTCACCTGGGCACACCTCTGGTTCGTTGCGTACCTGCTCACCTTCACGCTGCTCTATCGCAAGCGCTGCGTGACGCGGCTCTCCGCTCCGCCGTCCCAGCAGGAACCGCGCACGCGTGATCTCTACGCACCCCTGGTGTGGCTCGTCCTCATCCAGACGACGCTTCGTCTCGTGTGGCCCGGCTCGCTCAACCTCGTGTGGGATTGGGCGAACTTCGCCTACTACTCCGTCTACTTCCTGCTTGGATTCGAGGTCGGGCGCGATCCTAGGTGGGAGCCTCTCATCCGAGCCGAGTGGCGCCGCGCCGGCGGGATGGCGATGGCTGCGAGTGTCGCGATGGCCGCGTACCTCATCGTCGTTTTCGACGGGAGCTTGCCCCTCGGCCAGACACCCATCAGCCTCACGTTCGTGGCCTCTCTTCTACCCCTCCTCGCCGTGACCGCGGTCGCGGGATTCGGGATGGTTGTCGCGCTCACCGGCTTCGCGATGCGGCACCTCGGACGCGGAAGCCGTGCGCTCGCGTACTTGAGCGAGTCGTCGTTACCAGTCTACGTGCTGCATCAAGTCGCCATCGTGGTACCGGCCTTCTACGTGGTCGGCCTCGACCTTGCGGTCGCAAGCAAGTTCGCCTTGGTGCTGGCGATATCGATCACGGCCACGCTCGGCGTGTACCACTGCGCCGTCCGCCCCTTCTCGCCGATGCGGTTCGCCCTCGGCATGTCTGCGCGCGCTGCGGCGCTGACGCGAGTCCGCCGCGCGTCGACCGTGGCCGCACTCGGCACGATCGTACTCGCGTTCGGCCTGGTATCGAATGCGCGTGCGAACACGGAGCAGGTCGTCGGTCTGTGGTGGGCCGATTCCGGGTCGGCACAGGTCGAGATTCGTGCGCGCGGTGAAGAGCTCGTCGGAACGATCGTATGGCTTCGCGCTCCCTTCGGAGAAGACGGGCGGGCGCTGCGAGACATCAACCACCCCGATCCCGAACGACACAAGCGGACAGTGGTCGGTATCGAGATGTTGTCCGGATTCCGCGAAGAAGAAGACAATCCTGGGACGTGGAACGGGGGCCGCGTGTACGACCCTGGGAACGGTCGCACCTACCAGGGGACGATTCGCCTCGACGGCAACGATCGACTCCTTCTTCGCGGGTTCATCGGGATCTCTCTCCTGGGTCGGACCACGACGTGGGTCCGCGTGGGCCGTGAGGAGATTTCTCCCGTTTCCCCATTGCCGGCGCCCCGCGGAGGCGATGCGTCGTGACCGCGACACGCGTCGCAACGGCGCTGGTCTACCCGACCGTGATGACATTCTCCGTCCTCTTGGCGTATTGGGGGCTCGCGAACGGATACTCGGCCGGCACCTGGGGCTTCTTCGTAACTGTGTCGAACATGATGCTCGTGGCGCTGATCGAGGAGCTGCTTCCAATGCGAGCTGGCTACCGCCTGCTTCGCGACCGCCAGATATGGAACGACATCGGGCACGGCGTGTTGCTGACGACCGTCGGACGACCGCTGGGAGCTGGCCTATCAGTCCTCGGCTTGGCAGCGATCGGTGGGGCAACGAGCGAACGATTCATGACGCGGATCGCGATCTGGCCGAACGAGTGGAGCTTCGCCGCGCAACTGGCCCTCGCCCTCGCAATCTACAGCTTCCTCGACTACTGGAAGCACCGTGCCTATCACTCGATCGACGCACTCTGGTGGATTCATGCGATCCATCACGACACGAACCAGATGCACGTCCTCAAGGCCGGAAGGCTCCACCTGCTCGAAGGCCTGATCCGGTTCGTCCTCGTGACGACGCCTCTCATGCTCCTCGGAGCGCCCACCCCCGTATTCGTGTGGGTGGGGCTCTTCATGAACTTCGAAGGCAACCTCAATCACAGCAACGCCGCTCAGCGATTCCCTTCCTGGTTCCACTACCTGGTCCCCACGGTGCAGGTCCACCACGTCCATCATGCTCGCGAGCGCCGACTCCAGGACAGCAACTTCTCGGGCGTCACCTCGCTCTGGGACGTCGCGTTCGGGACGTTTCGTCACCCCGACGACTGCGAGTTCGCCGCCTATGGCCTGTCCGGCGAACGCCTCCCGCCTAGCCTGTTCGGGCAGTTGCTCTACCCGCTTCGCAGGTGGCTTCGCCGCGAATCCCTTCCGGATACGCAGGCACAGCCGCCGCAAATCACGTAGCCCCAAGGCGAGACCGGAGCACCCAGGCCGACAATTTATCGGAATCGTAAGAATAGGCGGTGTCGCGAAGTCGGCTCGAGGCACCTCAGCACATCGTGATCGCAAGCAGGAGAGAGGGTTCCGTTTCCCTGTTCTTCTCCAAAAGTTCCCTGTTTCGTTGGGAAAATTCCCTGTTCGTGTCCGTAGGGAATTCGTTTCCAACTGTACGGCACAGCAGAGAAAATTCGTCGACACGAGGCTCCGCGAGGCGCGAAGCCGGAGGATTTCCCTGTACTTTCCCTGCAAATCAGGGAACGACGCTGGAGACGGGTTCGCACTCGCCTCCCCCCACCGCCATTTATGCGCCGCGTGTATGCACCGCATGCGCTGAGTCCTTCTGTTCAGAGACTCCCTCGACTCTGCTGAGTCCCGGTCGAGAAAAAGGTGTGGATTCACGCAATTTGCGCGGCAGACCTTCGTGGCTAGGGTTGCCCGCCCACCCCGCTGGAAGGATTTCGATGCCGCTTTCGGAGAATGCCCGCGCTGCGATGCGCCAGTCGCTTGAGAAGATGATTCCCTTTGTGGGTCGCTCGGAGATCCAGGTCGACGAACTCGAGGTGGGCTACGTGAAGATGCGTATGCCCATCGACCCGAACACGAACCACGTCGGCACGATGTACGCCGGAGCGCTCTTCACGCTGGCCGAAATGCCCGGCGGCGCGATCTTCGTCACGACCTTCAACGCCAAGAAGTTCTATCCGATCGTCAAGAGCATGGATATCCATTACCTGAAGCCGGCGACGACCGACATCACCGTCGAGGTCCGTCTCTCCGAGGAAGAAGCCGCGAAGATCGCGGCCAAGGCCGAAGCGGAGGGCAAGGCCGACTACGACTGGGAATGCGAACTCAAGGACGCGAACGGCGTCGTCGTGGCGACGACCACCAATCGGTACCAGATGCGAAGCCACGGGCGTTAGGGACGCGATCCGCAAAGGCGCGGCGTGGGCCGGACTGTCGTCGAGACGCTCGCGATAGGCGTACTCTGCGTCTCGACAGTCGCGGGAGAGTCGTGTCAGAATCGGCCCCATGACGCAAGCCATCCACCACGAAGTGATCGTCCTCGGCGCGGGTGTCGCCGGCATCTACCAGATCAAGCGCCTCGTCGACCTCGGGATCGACGCGATCGTGCTCGAAGCCGACGAAGACCTCGGCGGCACCTGGTACCGGAACCGCTACCCCGGCGCCCGCTTCGACTCCGAGAGCTACACCTACGGCTACTCGTTCTCGAAGGAGCTGCTCGAGGAGTGGCATTGGAAGGAGCGCTTCTCGCCCCAGCCCGAGAACCTTCGCTACCTGAACTACGTCGTGGACAAGTTCGACCTGCGACGCCACATGCAGTTCCGGTCCCGTGTCACGGCGATGACGTGGAACGACGACGAGCGGATCTGGCGCCTCGACGTCGAGGGCGGCGCCGCGTACACAGCGCGCTTCGTCATCACAGGCATCGGCGTCCTCTCCGCCCCCACCCTCCCCCGCTACGAAGGCCTCGAAGACTTCGAAGGCGACTCCTTCCACACCTACCACTGGCCGAAGGAGTCGGTGCCGCTCGCGGGTCGCCGCGTCGGTGTCGTCGGGACGGGCGCGACCGGGATCCAGGTGATCGCGGAGATCGCCGACAAGGTCGGCGAGCTCCACGTGTTCCAACGTCGCCCGAACTGGAGCTCGCCGCTTAACAACTCGCCGATCTCCGACGAAGAGATGGCCGAGATCCGCGGCCGCTACGATGAGATCTTCGCGAGATGTGCCGAGTCCCCCGGCGGCTTCGAGCACGTCCCCGACCGACGCGGCTTCGCAAACGTCCCGCCCGAAGAGCGCCGCGCGCTCTGGGACGCGCTCTACGACACGCCCGGCTTCGCCCTCCTCTCTGCCAACTTCACCGAGACCTTTCTCGAGCTCGAAGCGAACCGCGAGCTCTCGGACTACGTCGCGGAGCGGATCCGCGGGCGCGTCGACGACCCCGCCGTCGCGGAGAAGCTGATCCCGAAGGACCACGGCTTCGGGATGCAGCGCATCCCCCTCGAGACGCGCTACTTCGAGGCCTACAACCGCGACAAC
>Ga0316208_1001043_pt1 | contig 28381 bp, 28 predicted proteins | sample 3monopyrite_MG_FD_204944 | JGI IMG/M metagenome (GOLD analysis project Ga0316208, IMG submission 204944) | Microbial mat bacterial communities from mineral coupon in-situ incubated in ocean water Damariscotta River, Maine, United States -... | ecosystem: Environmental > Aquatic > Marine >... | reverse complement strand
TTGGCACCTCGATGTCGGCTCGTCACATCCTGGGGCTGGAGAAGGTCCCAAGGGTTGGGCTGTTCGCCCATTAAAGTGGCACGCGAGCTGGGTTCAGAACGTCGTGAGACAGTTCGGTCTCTATCTGTTGTGGGCGTTGGAAATTTGAGAGGATCTGACTCTAGTACGAGAGGACCGGGTTGGACGAACCTCTAGTGTATCTGTTGTCGCGCCAGCGGCACCGCAGAGTAGCTACGTTCGGAAGGGATAAGCGCTGAAAGCATCTAAGCACGAAGCCTACCTCAAGATGAAATTTCCTTTAAGGGTCGTTATAGACGATGACGTTGATAGGTTGCAGGTGTAAAGGCAGTAATGTCAAAGCCGAGCAATACTAATTACCCGTAAGCTTTCTACTAATGTTCGAACTCCTGCAATTGGATTGTGTTTTCTTTCTTTTTGATGTTATTTATTATGATATACGTTCTTTTGGCTCAAGCCTTAAGGACAACGATTTATGGTGATTATTGCGTTGAGGTTCACCTCTTCCCTTTTCGAACAGAGAAGTTAAGCTCAACAGCGCAGATGGTACTGGGAAACCGGGAGAGTATGTCATCGCCATTTTTTTAAGCCCCGCTTTTAAGCGGGGCTTTTTTTGTGACCCAACTTTAGCAATAGAGGCTTACATAATCAAAAAACTTTCAATTCCAAGCCTGACTAACTAATTGCACTTAATGACTAATAAAGGCAATAGAACCCATTTTTATGATAAATTATCTATCAGATAAAAATAGCCGATTCAATATACTTCTGTTTTTGTAATCATAAGAAATATAAAAGAGCACATTGTTTGAGAGTACAAATTTCTCAGGAAAACTCCCCTTTATATTGAGGACTTTTCGGTATTCAAAACCCGCATTTTTAAGGGTGTTGTTGAAGGAATAGATGTTCTTTTCTTCTTTAATTAAAAAGACGGCTTTTGTGAGTTGATCTTGAACAATATGGTCGTTTTTGCTTTTCCATTCAAAACCACTCAATGTCATTTTTTGTGCTTTATTTGTTTTCAAATCAATTTGTTGGAATACTTCATCGATGTAGCTCAACACATATAAAGTGTCATTGATTAAAAACTCATCGGCCTTGACTTCTTTCAGTTCCAGATGAAGAAACTGACTAATGATGCGCATCAATGGAACCGTGATGGCCAAGTCCAACATATTGCCGTCCCACAAGCCCTCATCGATGCGATTAAATCCGTTGCTGTTCGCTTCCATTTTATAGAGTGAGATGATTTCATTGTAATAAGACTGTGAAATAATGGCGCCATCCAAATCAAATACTTCATACACCATTGTTCTTTTTGTCGCATCATTGTATGTGTAGTATTGCACCCTTTTGTTGTGTATGCTGTACTTTTTGAATAAGAGGGCATCATTGACTTCGGCGATGCAGCCTTGGATGAGGGTTTCATAAAAATCGATCGAATTTTTCCCAATTTCTTTTAGTTTTCCTTCTTCAAAAGCCAATTCGATGAATTCCTTTTTACCAAGTAATAAAAAGGTATTTAGGTAACTTTTTTCCAAACTTTTGTAGCTGTTGTCAATTTCATAGGATTGCAAGCTCTCGCCCACCAAATTGTACACACCCAGTTTTCTCTTTTTGAACCAACTGTACAATACCACAATTTTATCTTGGTCAATTACAAAGTCGTGAATGGTCCAGTTTTTTCGATCGTATACGGTGAATTCCGGCTTGATTTCTACTTCCTTTAAATAGAAGGTTTTCTCTGTCATCTGTAGTTTTAAGTAATTTTTTTTATAGGAAAGGTTTATTACGGTATCAATGGTTTCATGACCTAGCGCACGGATGATGAGTCTTACTTTTGAAACTTCTTGAGGAATGCTCAAGCTGAAAAATCCGTTTCTATCTGTAGAGGTGTAGTTATTTGAATCCAATTGCACTGTGGCAAACTCAATGGCTTCAAATGAACTGTTTGTGAGGTTGCCTAACAATTGTTTTTGTGCAATAGAGGTATTCTGCACAGTGACAACCAAACACAATAGACATAGTAGACGAAGATGAAATTGTTTGTATTTGTACATTCATTGCATTTTATGGAAGTAGGATTGGACCAAGGGTTTTCATCCACAATCCGTAACCACTTAAGCCTCCGTACAATCCGCTTACGATAAAGGTGAACCGTTGAGCTTTAGGAATCAACTTAAAGACAGTATAGACACAGAAAAAGAGGCCTAGCATACCAAATAAAAGTGCAAAAAAACCTTCGGGTAAATTTGCTATGGTTGCCATTTTTGCTTCATCACCGCCGAAAAAATTGGGTTGAAAATCAATACTAGCAAGCACTATTGAAATGATTGCATTGAACACTGGCCGAGTCCAAAAAAGGGCCAAGAAAACCAGAAGATAATCAGTCCTGTTCCAAGTCAAATGTTTGATTCTACGGTAAAATAAAAGCAAAAAGCCAAGAGTGCCTGTAAGCATACTTTGAAATGCACCTCCACTTAAAATCATAAAATGAAGACTGATCTTGAGCTCAACATCGGAATTCCAACTCATGCTGCCAAAATGAAGTTTGGTCTCATAGCCCAATGCTTCCGCAACAGCAATATGGCCAACCTCATGACTGAGGGTGCCAATGATCGTAAATAGAATAAAACTTAATGTGAAGGGCAAAAATGTGCGAACATCGAGGTCGATTTTCATTTCATGAATTTAATCAGAAATGATTGTTCCTTTATTCGGCTAAAATGAACATTGGTAGGTGAGTGTGCATAACGGCATTTCTACTGTCGCTTATGTTGAAAAGACTTTCCCAAAAAGATTGTTTGTGTCGAATAAGAATCAACAAAGCCTGTTTATTTTCAAGACCTTTTTGCAAACCATCTTCAAAATTTTCACCTCTACTTTCAGTAAAACTAAAGTTAATTCCTTCAAAATGGGCATTCAAAGTTGATAAGTCCATGGCTTGTTCATCTTGCTCTGTTCGCACATGCAACAAATTGAGTGGCAAATTAAACTCTTTAGTGAGCATTATAATTTCCTGTGCAACTTCATCTGTCAATGGTTTGCCGTCATAACTTACAATCAATTCTTTCAACGGGTAATTCTGATATTCATCTGGTACGGCAAATAATGGCCGACTTAATGACTTCATTAAACGTAGAGTATTGCTACCGACAAGCACTTCTTTAATGCCTCCTGAGCCTTTGGTGCCAACCACAATGCATGCTGCATCAATTTCTTTTGCCACAGCATTACATACATCTTCAAAATCCCCTTGTTGTACAAAACTGTGACAATTGGAATCGTTCAGTGAAGAGATTTGCTTCTTTATTTCAGTAAGGTAAGATTCCATGTCATTTTCTCCTTGTTTCTTAAGCTCATCAAGTAAATAGAATAAACCACTTGTGCCTCCTCTAGGAAGATTGTAGACATAAATAAAGTGATATTGGGTATTTTCTTCTCCTAAATGCTCAACAGCGAATTGTGTGGCCATCAATGCATTGTTAGAAAAATCGGTCGGGAGAAGAATCGTTTTCATCTTTTTTTCTTTCAAAGGTCGTGATTAGAATGTAAAATTGAATGATTTTCATCACCTTTTGAATTGGGCTAATGGCATTTTAATTTTGACTGATTCAATCGCTCAAAAAGTATAATTTAGTGTCACTTCATAATGACATGGCTTTTAAAGAAAAATACTTCGCCCAATTTGATACTGCTTTTCTAGAAGAGATTGAAAAAAGCGGCACCCTCAGAAAATTCGCAACAGGTGAAATCCTTATGGAGCATGGAAAATATATACGGTCAATTCCTTTGCTGATTTCTGGAGTCATTAAAATAATGCGCGAAAATGAAGACGGAGAAGAACTTCTGTTGTATTTCATTGAACATGGCGATACTTGTGCCATGACCCTTACTTGTTGTTTGGGAAAATCAAAAAGTGAAATCAGAGCTATTGCCGAAACAGAAGTGGAAGTAATGATGGTTCCTGTAGAAAAAATGGACGATTGGATGGTACGCTACAAGAGTTGGAGAAACTTTATTTTGAATAGCTACCACAATCGAATGAATGAAATGTTGGGTGCCATCGACATGCTTGCCTTTAATCAGATGGACGTTAGAATATTAAATTACTTAAAAGAAAAGAGCAAGCAGTTGAATTCACAAGTAATCGAGAAAACACACCAAGAAATCGCCAATGATTTGCACAGTTCGCGTGTTGTGGTGTCTCGTATTTTAAAGCAATTGGAAAAGAATGGTTTGATTCGTTTGCACCGTTATCGGATTGAGTTGATATAAGGTAACCTGAGTTACATCAAAGGTTTAAATGCGCACTTAATTTTGAACTTCATTTGAATAAATGGAATTAATTACACTATTTGGATATTTAGGTGCTCTCTTGATTGGGGTTGTGCTTGGTTTAGTAGGAGGTGGAGGTTCCATTCTTACGGTCCCCATTTTGGTGTATTTGTTTCATTTGAATCCAGTTTTAGCAACTGCTTATTCACTATTCATTGTGGGAATTACTGCTTTAGTGGGCACCATTCGCAATTTTCGTAAAGGAATAGTGGATGTTAAAATAGGGACAGTCTTTGCCATTCCTGCTTTTATTGCCGTCTATGCTACACGCAAATACTTGTTGCCTGCAATTCCAGAAGTTTTGTATGCATCTGATAACCTAGAACTTTCAAAAGACTTGGCCATTATGCTCTTTTTTGCGCTTATCATGATGATGGCCGCTTATTCCATGATTAAGAAAAAGAAGCATCAAAAAGACGAGGTAGACAAAACAATCAGTTTAAATATCCCTTTGATAGTGATCGAAGGCATTGTTGTAGGAGTATTGACCGGATTGGTAGGAGCGGGTGGTGGCTTTTTGATCATTCCCGCTTTGGTGGTTTTGGCCAAAATGCCCATGAAAAAAGCTGTAGCGACATCATTGCTAATCATTACGGTTAAATCTTTGATTGGATTTACGGGAGACCTAGGCAATTTTGAAATAGATTGGAACTTTCTACTTCTATTCAGTCTACTCTCTATTGTGGGCATATTTATTGGTGGATTTATGAACAATTGGATTGATGGAAAGAAATTGAAAAGCGCTTTTGGATGGTTTGTTATTTTGATGGCTGTTTACATCATTCTTAAAGAATTGTATTGATGAATAAGTAACCGAGGTTACAATAAATCGAAAAATCAAGAAGTAAATTTGTTATAAAATATGTAAAGATGAATATAGAACAGATATATACGGGATGTTTGGCACAAGGTGCCTATTACATCGAAAGTGAAGGAGAAGTTGCCATCATTGATCCACTTAGAGAAGTTAAACCTTACATGAAGCGTGCTGAAAAAGCAGGGGCAGAAATCATGTACATTTTTGAGACCCATTTTCATGCAGATTTTGTCAGTGGACATTTGACATTAGCAAAGCAAAGTGGGGCACAAATCGTTTTCGGACCTACAGCCAATCCAAGTTTTGATGCATTGATTGCGAAAGACAATCAAGAATTTAAGTTAGGCAAAATAACAATTATAGCCTTGCACACTCCTGGACATACCATGGAAAGCACCACTTATTTGTTACGTGATGAAGAAGGCAAAGACCATGCAATTTTCACAGGTGACACCTTGTTTTTAGGGGATGTAGGAAGACCTGACTTGGCGCAAAAAGCAGCTCACATGACGCAAGAAGAATTGGCCGGTACCTTGTTCGACAGTTTAAGAAGTAAGATCATGCCATTGGCCGATGAAGTTATTGTATATCCTGCACATGGTGCTGGATCTGCATGTGGCAAGAACATGATGAAAGAAACGGTGGATACTTTGGGCAACCAAAAGAAAATGAATTATGCCTTAAGGGCAAACATGACGAGGGAAGAATTCATTCAGGAAGTGACTGATGGATTGTTACCACCGCCTCAATATTTTCCCTTGAATGTGCAAATGAACAAAGAGGGCTATGACGATATAGAAGAAGTGCTTGAGAGAGGCACCAAGGCTTTGTCACCTGATGCTTTTGAAGCTGCTGCCAACGAAACCGACGCCATAATCTTGGATGTTCGCCATGAAGATGATTTCGTGAAGGGCTTTGTGCCCAGAAGTATTTTTATTGGCATTGATGGAGGCTTTGCGCCTTGGGTGGGCGCCTTGATTGCGGATGTAAAACAATCCATTTTATTGATTGCTCCAGAAGGCCGCTTAGAAGAAACCATTACCCGCTTGTCACGCGTTGGATTTGACCATACCGTTGGTTATTTAGACGGAGGCTTTGAAGCTTGGAAAACTGCAGGCAAGGAGATTGATCAAATTGAATCGATATCAGCTACTCACTATCAAGAAAACTTAAAAGAGCACCCCACTTTTGATGTGCGAAAAGTTGGAGAGTATGAGGCCGAGCATGTAGAAGGAGCTTTGAATACACCTTTGGATTATTTGAACGACCATCTGGCAGAGTTCCCAGAAGACGATAAATTTTATGTGCATTGCGCAGGCGGTTACCGCAGTGTCATTGCCAGCTCATTGCTCAAGAGCCGTGGCATCCACAATTTGATCAATGTGGCAGGTGGCATGGATGCCATTTCGCAATTGGACATCCCAACTACAGATTTTTCCTGTCCTACTCAAAAGAGCTAATTGGATTAAGCTTTAAGCGAAAGGGTCAATGCAGATACATTGGCCCTTTTTTATTTTTCTTTTCGGAATCCATAGAGGTTCTGTCCCAAAAAGTCTTGAGGAAAGTAATCATCTCCACTAAATCCAAGCTTGGTTTCTCCTTTGGCATTTGGCACATGGGCCGTGTTGAAGAGGTAGTCCCAAATACTTAGGCTAATTCCATAATTGATGCCATACTTTCCTTCAGGCAAGGTATAGGCATGGTGGTGCAAATGCATGATAGGATTGTTAAAAATGTATTTGAAAGGCCCCCAACTGATTTTTAAGTTTGCATGGTTTAGGTGGCCAATGCCGATGGCCAAAAAGTGCACGATGTAGGCTTGTTCTGGTTCAAACCCCCCTATCAACATTACTGCAAGTGTTTTCAGAGGTTTGTATAGGATGTTTTCCATCCAATGGTAACGCAAGTGCGCCGCAAAACCCATCTCTTTTACTGAATGGTGTACTTTGTGAAATTGCCACAATGCTGGAATGCGGTGCAACAATACATGGGTGAACCATTGCACAATATCAAGCAGCACAAAAAAGACCAATAATTGCACTCCTGGATGCCATTCAGTAGTGCTATAGAGTGTCAGTGAAGTCACCGATATACCAAAGTCTGAAAAGAGGTCTTCGGCTACAGCGTAAAAGCCTGAAATGAAAATGCTGAAAACAAAAAAATTAAAAAACATATAGAATCCATCCAAGAAAAAGTCTTTTCTAAAGATGGCTTGCTCTTTACGCCAAGGAAAGGTAATTTCAAGTAACCAGACAAATAGTGAAAGCACAATCAGACCCCAAAAATAGTTTTGATAAATAGGCACTTTAAAGAGGATGCTGTCTAGCGTCCATTGGAGGTTGTTGCCTATTGCTTTCCAGAATAGTTCAATGATTTGCATCTTGACACAAATTTAAGCCTTGAATGGCTTTCATTGAAGTAACCTGTGTTACATAAAAAGATAAGCTTGATGCCTAATTTCGTCACTCAAACAATGAATATGGATTGGATTTACGCCCCTTGGCCTTGGTATGTGAGTGGTGCAGCAATTGCATTGGTTATGTTTTTACTTTTGATGATGGGCCGGCGATTTGGCATGTCGTCAAACCTGCGTACCCTTTGTTCTATTTGTGGTGCTGGGAAAAAAGCTAGTTTTTTTGATTATGATTGGAAAGCTCAAAAGTGGAATTTGATCGTGGTGGCAGGTGTGATCTTAGGTGGGTTCTTAGCAAACCAATTTTTGCAGGGCGGAAAAGAAGTCGCCTTGCACCCAGAGGTAATTGAAAAATTACAAGGCTTTGGATTTAAGGATGCAGGAGCGGCTTATATGCCTACTAAAATTTATGGTGTAGAAAATTTAAGCGATTGGAAAACCTTACTCATCTTAATCATCGGTGGCTTGCTCGTGGGTTTTGGTACACGCTATGCAGGAGGCTGCACTTCAGGCCATGCCATATCCGGCCTAAGCTCTCTTCAGCTTCCATCATTGATTGCAGTTATGGGATTTTTCATTGGGGGTTTATTAATGGTACATTTTATTTTTCCACTTATATTTTAAAAAATCAGATGAAAAGAGGCATAGCATTTTTTTTAATTGGAATAATCTTTGGCATTGTCTTATTAAAGTCAGAGGCAGCTTCCTGGTTCAGGATTTACGAGATGTTTCAGTTCAAATCCATCCATATGTATGGCATCATTGGTACTTCAGTCGGTTTGGGTGTTTTGATTATTCAACTCATAAAACATTTTAAGATCAAGTCCTTTTATGGTGCAGAAATCACCATTGACCCTAAAGAGAAATCTTATAGTCGCTATTTGATCGGTGGAAGTTTATTTGGATTGGGTTGGGCTTTGGCAGGTGCTTGTCCAGGACCTATGTTTGCACTCACTGGTGCCGGCTTTTACCCTATACTGATTGTCATTATCTCTGCCACCTTCGGCACCTTTCTCTACGGCTATTTTAAAGACAAATTGCCTCATTAAGTCATAAAAAAAGGGAAAGCCAATAAGCTTTCCCTTTTTTTAGAATTAAATATCCTTATGCCACGCCGTGCATAAGTTTCTTCAATGGTTTGTTGAAGACTGCAATGAGCAAGGCCATTCCCAACAACACATATCCAATAGTGGAGAAAGTCTCAGTGTATTTTGTGAGTCCTTCTGTCAGGGTCAACTGAACACCGTCTCCATGACTTCCAGTGAAGGCAGCAATTTTACCTCCTAAGTAATTCCCTATTGCAAAGCTCAAGAACCATGCGCCCATTGAGGTGCCAGAGAAACTTTGGGGTGACAACTTGGTGACCATGGACAAACCAATGGGCGACAAGAAGAGTTCCCCTGTTGTGTGCAGCATATAAAGAAATACCAAAGTTAGTAATGGAACTTGCGCACTTTCATTTACAAATTGTAAACCTATAATGGTGACTAAAAAGCCCAGTCCTAATTGCAAAATACCATAGGAGAACTTCATTGGGATACTTGGATTCTTGCCTATGGCAGAAAGTTTCACCCACATCCAAGAAAACAAAGACCCAAAGGTGATGATGAAAAAGGGATTAAAAAACTGCGTCATGGAGGCTGGCATCTCCCATCCAAAAATGACACGGTCTACATTTCGATCGGCAAAGAGTGTCAAGGATGTTCCAGCTTGTTCGAAACAAGCCCAGAAGACAGCATTGATGACCATAAAGATGATCAAAGCGATCATTCGGTCTCGCCAGATGGAGACAGAATTTTTGACCAGTTTATCTTCTTTGATGCCTGCTGTTATCATTGAGATACTGATATATGCAAACAATCCTAGAAGGATGTAATCCATCACTTCGTTCTTGAGGATAAGTACATAACATAAAGGAATCAACAAGAGTGAACCTGCAGTAACTGCTTGTACACCATTTAAAGGGCCAAACAATTTCTTTTTCCCAGTTTCAGTAATCTCCAAGCCTTGTGCTGCAGCATATTTTGCTCGATTCATATAGAAGATACCGAAGGCGCTCATCATGCCCAATCCTGCTAAACCGAAGCCATATTTAAAACCGTAGGTCTCGCCAACAAAAGCAACAACAGTAGTCGCCAATAAAGCTCCGATGTTGATACCAATGTAAAAAATGGTAAATCCTGAATCCCGTCGTGGATCACCTTCTTTGTAAAGCTTTCCTACAATTGTGGAGATGTTGGCTTTGAAATATCCATTTCCAATAATCAGGGCCCCCATGCCAACCAACAGCATTTCTTCGGTGCCTCCCAAAATTAAAAATTCTCCAATGGCCATCAATACAGCACCCAACAATACGGCATAGCGGTAACCTAAAAAGCGGTCAGCCATTCTACCACCCAATATAGGGGCAGCATAGATTAATCCTGTATACGCCCCGTAAATCAATGCTGCTTCAGCATCTCCTTTTAACAAAGACTTTACAAGATATAAAGTCAAGAGGGTTCGCATTCCATAATAACAGAAACGTTCCCACATTTCAGAGAAGAAGAGGGTCATCAGACCATCTGGGTGTCCTTTTAGTCCACCTGTTTTTTCAATAGAGTCGCTCATAAAAATTTATTTCGGTTAAAAATAGTTTATTTTTCTAGATAGCCTTATAGATTCTCTTTTAAGAAGTTAGTCATTTGTTGGTAGAGGTGGTATCGCGTGTTTCCGCCATAAATCCCATGATTTTTATTCGGATAGACAAACAAATCAAACTGTTTGTCTGCTGCCACAAGTGCATTGATCATCTCGGTTGTGTTCTGTAAATGCACATTGTCGTCAGCCATTCCATGAACAAGTAAGTAGGCTCCTTTTAATTTCTCCACATGATTGATCGGGGAGTTGTCGTCATAACCATCGGGATTCTCTTGTGGTGTTTGCATATATCGCTCCGTGTAAATGCTGTCATAATACCGCCAATTTGTAACAGGAGCTACTGCAATAGCCGCCTTAAAATATTCGGCGCCTTTTAGTAAGCACAAAGAAGACATGTATCCACCATAGCTCCATCCTTGCACACCAATTCGATCAGAATCTACATAAGGAAGTGAGGCAAAATATTTCGCAGCTTCAATTTGATCCATTGTTTCGTATTTGCCCAGTTGTTTGTAGGTTACTTTCTTGAAATCAACACCTCTTGCACCTGTTCCGCGATTGTCGACTGAAACAACGAGATATCCATTTTGTGCCAACATTTGATGCCAGAAGTAGTTCGATCCGCCCCATGCATCTGTTACGGTTTGTGAACCTGGACCTCCATAAATCGTGAGGAAGACAGGATACTTTTTGTTTTCGTCAAAGTCAGCCGGTTTAATCATCCAAGCATTGAGTTTGACACCTTCTGAAGTGTTGAAGCTAAAAAAGGTCTTTGGACTCAATTGATAGCCATCTATGGTCTCTTTCAATTGGCTGTTATCTTCCAATACCCTGACTTGTTTACCGTCTGCGCTATGTAAGCTAACAAAGTTGGGCTCATTTGCAGTGGTGTGGTAATTGATAAAATAATCATAACTCTTGCTAAAGGCTGCACGATTCGTTCCCTTCTTGTCGCTGAGTTTTGTTTTTTTCATATTATCTTGCAAAGAGACACGGTAGACATGTCTTTCTAGTGGCGAAGCCTCAGCAGACTGAAAATAAACAAAGCCGTTTTTTTCATCCATGCCGTAATAATCGGTAACAGGCCAATCTCCTTTGGTGATTTGTTTCACCATATTGCCGTTCATGTCATGCATGTACAAATGCCGAAAACCTGATTTCTCACTCAAGATGACATAATGTTTCTGATCGTCGGTAAAGTAAATGTCGAACGGCATTTCAATGTAAGTATCACTTGTTTCAGTATGAATGACTTCGGCGCTACCATTTTTGGTATTTACTAGGTGAACTTTTACCTCATTTTGGTGTCTATTGCTACTGATGACGGTCAATTTATTTGGATCGTTTGTCCAATGAATTGCGGTTAAATATTCATACCCTTCTCCTATATCTGCTTGAATCGTTGACGCTGATTTGAGATCATAAATCTTAATTTCAACCATGGAGTTTTCTTCGCCTGCTTTGGGATACTTAAAACGGGAATCAGAAGGATAGAGACCATCATACATTTTCATGTTCCATTGTTTAATGGCACTTTCATCGAAACGGAAAAAGGCCAAGCGTTGACCGTCTGCTGACCATTGAAAGGCTTGTGATAATTCCAATTCCTCTTCATACACCCAATCAGAGGCTCCATTAATGATATTATTGTATTCCCCATCAGAGGTAATTTGTAGTGTTACGTCTGATGAAAGGTCTTTGTAATAGAGGTTGTTGTTGAGAACATAAGCTACTTTGTCGCCTGCAGGTGAGAAGTCAGCATACATTTGCTTTTCTTCATCGGCCAATCTTTGGATGGAATTGTCAGAACGATCAAATACATAATAATGCGCTTTGTAAGACCTTCTATAAATGGATTCTATTCCTGTAGCAATCAGCACTTTTTTTTCATCAGAGGAGAATTCATAGGATTCAATTCGAATGGCTTGGTCGTTAAAAATTAATTCTTCATTGGCAATAAGAATTTCTACAAGTTCTCCTGTTTCATAGGCATATTTCGACAATTGGATACCGTTCTCACCGCGCTCAATTACCGAATAGTGTTTGCCATCATTCATAGATCTCACCCCTCTGACTGTTTTTGAACTAAAGGTGTAATCACGCCAAATATCGGCTATTGTAATCGCTTTTTTATCATCCGTGGAATCATCAGATTGTCCGTAGACGGGCTGATTGGAAATAAATAAAACTCCAGAAAATAGGAGGATGACTAACTTTATTCTATTTTTCATATTGAAGTAAAAGGCGTAAGTAGTTTAAATTTGGTGGTCCAATTTAACCATTTAGATATGAATTATCTTAGATTGGTAATTGACGAATATTGTGCCAAAATGCATGTTACAATCCTTCTTATTACCAAGAAAATATTGATACCTAATTGAATATGGAGTATAAAAAGCTAAGTGATGAAGAAAGAAATTTAATTCGAGAGATTTTTCGACAAGATCAACTCCTTGAAGATGAATCGGAAAGGGAAGCTTATGATCATGATTATACCGAAGATTTGCATTTTCTGCCACATTTGGTGGTATTGCCTGAATCACCTGAACAGATTGCGGCCTTATTAAAATTGTGCAATGAGCGAGATATTCCAGTAACAGTCCGGGGTGCGGGCACTGGTTTAAGTGGTGGAGCATTGCCTGTTCATGGTGGTGTATTGTTGAGCATGGAACGATTCAATCAAATCATTTCCATCGACGAAGATAATTTTCAAGCGATGGTCGAACCCGGCGTGATAACACAAGTTTTTCAAGAAGCAGTTGCTGCAAAAGGCTTGTTTTATCCGCCTGATCCAGCAAGCAAAGGGAGTTGTTTCATAGGAGGGAATTTGGCAGAGAACAGTGGAGGCCCTAAAGCTGTGAAATACGGTGTGACAAAAGATTATGTATTGAACCTCGAAGTGGTATTGGCCAATGGAAAAATCGTGTGGACAGGTGCAAATGTGCTTAAAAATGCCACTGGACTAAATCTAACTCAATTGATGATTGGGAGTGAAGGAACACTCGGTGTGATTACCAAAGCAGTATTCCACTTATTGCCCTTGCCAAAACTTGATGTTTTGATGTTGGTGCCATTTAAGGAAGCTGCCGATGCCTGCGCTGCAGTTGCATCCATATTTAAACTGGGCATTACACCTAGTGGACTTGAATTTATGGAGAAGGACGCTTTGCAATTCGCAAAAGAATTTATTCCAGACACGAAGATCAATATACCTGAAGATGTTGGTGCACATTTGCTGATTGAATTGGACGGAAATTCTATAGAGGTGCTCATGCAAGAGGCTGAGCAAATTCATCAATTATTAGAAAGCGAATTCGATTGCACAGAAATTCTTTTTGCAGACAGTCAGGCACAAAAGGATAAGCTATGGAAACTGCGCAGAAGTTTAGGAGAGGCTGTAAAGGCAAATTCGATATACAAAGAAGAGGATACTGTTGTGCAAAGAGCCTCCTTGCCTGAGTTGCTTAAAAGTGTGAAATCTATAGGTAGTAACTACGGTTTTCAGTCAGTCTGTTACGGTCATGCAGGTGATGGAAATTTACATGTTAACATCCTCAAAGGAAAAATGTCAGACGAAGAATGGGAAGGAGATCATTTGAAAAAAGGAATTCGTGAAATTTTCAAGATATGTAAGGATTTAGGCGGGACTATCTCCGGTGAACATGGCATTGGATATGTACAAAAAGAATACATGGACATAGTATTCAATAAAGAAGAGAGAAGGTTGCAAGAAGCCATTAAGGATGTCTTCGACCCAAAGGGTATATTAAACCCAGGTAAGATTTGGATGTAATCTTATTCAGTAGTAAGTCTCTTCTGAAAATGATGTCCTAAGATTTTGTAGGATCTTCGATTATAGAACTTGTGCGAAGCAGTATTCTCCACATAACTGTTCAGTTCGATAGTCTGGTAACCTCTCTCTAATGCCCAATTCTCAATCATTTGCATGAATAGGTTGCCAATACCTTTAGACCTTAGTTTGGGTAAGACCACTACATTGTCCAATTCCAATTGCTTTCCCGAATAAAGCCGTGTTGTGCTCCAAGCAGAACTCAATGCAATCAATTCTGCATTGTGGTACAAACCAAAACAATGGTAGTGAGTATGTTTGAACATATCCCTTTGCCTTTGATGCAGTGTTTCCTCCCCTAGATTGGGATTCAACAATTGGGCCAATGGCATCATTGCTAGAATGTTTTCTATATTAAGCTGTTTAAATTTCATGTAGATAGAAGATGTTCAATATGGAAAGTTAAGGATTCGTTCAAAATGCAACTGCAGCCGAAAAACAATATTTTACCGTCGATGTTTCATGTATGACATGAGCAAAATTATTTTAGCAAATAACAATAGCGCAAGGTTTAAGGAGCAAGTAGTAGAACTGGTCGGAAAACCATATTCAATTTTACAACGCCTGCGTATGAATGGGAATGGGTCAGGAAGACTAGAGATTATAGAATACTCTCCTCAACTAGCCAACTGTTTTGGTGAACACTCGGGAAGGAAGCAAGCCATCATCGAATTAAGACCAAAAGGCGTCATTGTATACATGCGCAATCACATCAACGACTTCGTTTGGTGCATTCCTTATTGGAGTTTGAGCATATTTCAGTCAAATCTGTATTCCATTCATAGCAATGGCCACTTCATTAAAATTGAAATGTTCAAAGCACTCAAGGTCTCCAAGGACTTCTTTCATAAAATGTTGGAACACAAAGCAAAATATAATTCAAATCAATCTTTATCATAAATGAAAAATTATCTTGTTGTTGGTGGTTCTAGTGGAATTGGAGCAGCCTTAGTGGAATTGCTTCACAATAAGGGGCATCAAGTTTTTGCTACATATAATACCAACGAAAAAGACAAAATTGAAGGTGTGCTATACCAACAGCTAGACGTGACTTCTGAAAATTTGAACTTGGATTTTTTGCCAGAACAATTGGATGGTTTAGCTTATTGCCCAGGCAGAATAAAATTGCTTCCTTTCGGAAGGATGAAACACCAAGATATCTTAGAAGATTATGAAATTCAAACCTTGGGCGCCATCCGTCTTATTCAAGCATGTTTACCTGCATTAAGGGCTGTAGAGCAATCGTCGGTTGTGTTGTATTCTACTGTGGCTGTGCAGCAAGGCTTTAATTTTCATGCCATGGTAGCTTCTTCAAAAGGAGCTATTGAAGGCCTAACAAGGTCACTGGCTGCTGAATTTGCACCAAAAATACGCTTCAATGCCATTGCTCCTTCCATTACAGATACACCTTTGGCAGAAAGACTACTTTCAAACGACCAAAAGAAGGAAGCAAATGCCGAACGGCATCCTTTAAGACGCATTGGATCCTCAAATGATATTGCTCAAATGTCGAGATTCCTATTGTCGGAAGAGTCTTCTTGGATGACTGCACAAATCATTGCAGTTGATGGAGGAATGTCTTCAATTAAAGGATAAATCAATTATGAATAGAATTGTTTTTTAATAGAACAGTCCCCGATGCATTGAATTCCATTAGAGTTATTGCATCAAATAAGACTACCTCATCAAGTTGAGATTTGAATAAATAAAAATAGTGGTCTGTTGATTTAATTCCATCTCTTTCGATAGGTTCAATAGAATTTTGATTGAAAGTTTCTCGGTAAAAATTTAGGCTTGGCTCAAAAAGCCAATTGGCACCAATTTCAACCATTCCATCATTTGATGAATTTTCAATATCATTCATTATGGTTTGAAAAGCTACTTTGGTATCCTGATCATAGGCCCATTCACCAATTACCCTCCATCGAAGATCAACAAGAAATCCGTAGAAGCAGAACGAAACAATCGCTAGTACAAAAAAGAGAGAGCCTTTTTGAATATGATTTTCAAGAATGCGCATGGCAAATAAGGCCAACTGCAAGCAAACAATTGGAAGAATGAACATCGCGAAACGTCCGATAGGGTAGTCAGCGTTTAATACAAAATGGTTAATAATTATAATGGAAGAAAGCACAAACAAAATGGAAGTAAATGAGAATTCAAGTAAATTTTTCTTGATGCGTTCTAGTCTGGTAAATCTATCGCACAATAAAAAGTAAAATGCGGAACCTAATGCTGTAAAAACGATCATCGATTTTAGTATGAGAATTGATGTTGGATTTGTCAATCCCTCGGGAATGAAACTTGCCGATATTGAATGAAGGGTTTCATTTTGAAATGATCCTTTTCCACCAAAATCTAATTTGCCATATGAAATTAACCTTCTAATGGGTTCGTACAACACGATGAAATTTAGAATGAGAGGAGCTAAATGATGTCGATTCCTTCTTGCTACTTCGAATATTATTTTCTTAGATGGATCGGTATTTATTGCTACATATATCATGTAAACGATAAGTAAAGTAGCATAAAGTGTCAATGCAGTAAAGTTTGCTAGAATGGCAAGCAATGAAGCAATGTGAAAAGACCACAGATAGGTTCTTTTAGATTGCCGAATGAACTGAATCATAGAATAGATTGCAATAAAATTAAAAGCGATCGATATACCGTAACCTCTAGCCATAATAAAAAGATCTAATAAAACTGGCGACATCGATAGCAAACAAAAAATGCTAATAAGGAATTCGTTTTTTAAATGTTTACATAGTTTGTAAAGTATAAATAAGTAAATCACTAGGGATGTCAAATTTGGCAAGCGCAGTGCCAATTCAGTAGAGCCGAAAAGCAATTCTGAATACTTTATGGCAAGACTATTTAATATATGATTGTTGGTATACCAATCTTTATAAGAGATTATATCTAAGAAAGAGGTGTGAGGGTAATTTAAATAGGTGAAACTCTCATCATGAGTAAATGAACAAGAATATGCTTTGTAAAAGGCAACTCCGACAAGCATAGACCCAATCATAAAACAAACGACTGCGCCAAAATATTTAGATGTGTTATTCATGTTTAAAAATGAATGATTGGATTGCTTATTTTAAGATGAAAAATTAAAAGCTTCAAATCGATACGGCAAATTTGCATCTTCTTCTGCGTAATCAATTCCTATTCTTTTACTCACAATGATCTGCTCAGGTTCTGGTGTAAGTCCTAGATCTTCAATCCACACTTTGTTGCCAGTCAATGAAACGCCGTTAAGCTCAATCGATATACCTAAGGCTTGCGACATTTTTCCTGGCCCTATACAGCTTTGAGTATTTAAAATTCTTTTGCCTCTTCGCTCTAAAATTGTCCTTACCCCTTGCAAGGGTAATATACCACGTATCAACACCGCGTGAGGAATATCTTTCAGGTTGCAAACAACGTTGAATAAATGGTGTATTCCATAACAGAGGTAAACATAAGAAATGCCACCTTCCTGATACATCGTTTCGGTGCGTGCTGTTCTGCGATCACCATATGCATGAGAAGCTTTGTCTTCTATGCCAGCATAGGCTTCTGTTTCACAAATAATTCCTGAGGTTAACGTGCCATTTATTTTGGTGCATAATACTTTACCGAGCAATTGTTCACTCAATGCAACTGCATCTTTTTGTAAATAAAATTCTAAGGGCAATAATGGCATAGAGGTAATGTTTTTCAACGAGCAGCCGAAGCCGCAACCGATGCAGAGATAGTAGAAGCAACAATTGCGGTCTGTATGCTTTGTATTGCGGTCTTTATTCCCGTACCTATATCATTCTCTTTTGTCAACTGCTCCAAAAGTCGATGAATTCTTTTTCGTTCTTTTCGATCTTCACTAAAAATTCTAGTCATTTGAACAGTGTGTATCAAAATCAGCAGTGGTAAAAGCGCTTGATCTACTATATTGTCTCGAACTAAACACTTGGATAATCGCTCGCATAAGGCCTGCCTTTCTCTAGCATGTATGAGATAATATTTTTTGTAACGGATAAATAGGAATTTTTTTTCTTCAATACCAACTTGAACTTCTTTGAGGTAACTAGTGATTAGTTCATCATAGCGTTTCCTGCTCTTGTTAGCAATGGAAATGATAACGCTGCTCAGTTTTTGAGGTTTTTTCTTTTTGGCAAATTCATCGAGGGTGAATTGATGCACCTTACCTAGTTGGGTATTTACTTTTTTTAATTTCAATCGTTCTTTTTCAATCTCAAAACATTCTTCTTCAGCTAAATCAAAAAGCAATGCTGCTGAAACACCCATACCCACAGAATGTGAAGAGATAATAAATTTGGCTTTTGTTGGATGAAGTGATAGTAGGAAAAATTGCTCGGCGAATGTTCTTTTCATCTATACAAAATACGAAACTAAAGGTCATCCGTGAAATGTCGTTGACTCTTCTTTTTGTTGAATTTTTCTACATTGTAGTTCTTCGATCCCCCTTTAGGAATTGACAACGATTTCCATTCACTATCTGAAATAGACTTGCCAATAATGACCATTTGACCAATGTGATAAGCATAATGCATCATTTGTCTGTTGATGGCTTCAATGACGGTATGACCCATATTTCTTATGTATATGATTTTGATCAAGTCATTTTCGTCAATAGAATTAAGCGCCTTGAATAAACAAGACCAGCCATTTTTCCAAAGCTTCATCACGGTTTCTCTAGATTAGGGAGGATCAGAGAATTCTTCATCACGATTTCTCCAGCTTTTTTCGCCATCCTCTTCCAAAAAATTGGTTCAACGTGATCGCATGTTGCCATTTAGATGTTTTACCAATTGTGCAATTGAATTTCCATCTAATGACAATGAACGAGACAACTGTTCCTCATTCAACTGTACCATGGTTTTCTCGCCTAAACTTTTGTAATAGTTAAATTGCTTCTTCACACTTTCTAAATAGGTTTTCATTTTTTGAATTAAATTTAGAATGAGTTGAGTTGGTAAAGTATCGCTTTTGGCTCAAATTTTATTCTTTTCGATTCAATCTAAACTGTTGTGGACTAAAACCAAATTTCAAGCGGAACATTTTGATAAAGTGGGAAGTGTTTTCATAGCCTACCATATCGCCAATTTCTCCAACAGAGGCGTTGGTTTTTGATAAAATTTGAGCGGCAATCTCTAGTCGTTTTTCAGTGATCCAGCTTCTAGGAGATTGTTCAAACTGTTCAATGAATCTTCGTTTAAAGGTAGATACACTGGTACCTGCTAAAAAAGCATATTGTTCCAAGGTGAGGTTTTCCGTCAGGGTAGTTTGCATCAATTTGAAGAGCTCAACTTCATTCGTTTGATTTCTCTGCAACAATTGATGACCAAGTCTAGGATTGGATTTTTGCAATAGATAAAACAGTTCAGCAAATTTAAGCCTAAGCAATTGACCATCCTTAGATGAATTGACTTCGCTTGGATAATTTTTTAGAGCATTAAGATATGCCTTTATTAGAGGATTACCTTTTAGAAAGGACAAGGAAGTTGCTTCAGCGTCATCACTATTCCCTTGCGAAATATGCTGTGCTGCTACTTCATCTTTGAAAAAGAAAAAGATGGCTTCGTATTGATGATTTGTTAGAGGGTTTTCAGACATTAAGTATTGTCCTTTACGCAAGAAAGCACCCTCATATGGTCTAATTGAAAACTTCTTGCTCGCATGGTAAATTACTTTCTCCCCCTCTAAAACAAATACAATTAAGTTTTGATCAAGAACAACATTGGCTTTTCTGACGTTTTCAGAATTATTATAGAATTTAATGCCTAAATCATTGTCTAAGGTCGCCAAGAAATTTACATCCTTGGCGAAAAGTTGAGGTACATTGAATGTCTGCATGAACGACTGCCTTTCATGCATAAATCTATCAATAAAATGATAGTATCAAAAATTAAGGAATAGAATGAATGCTCAGTGAAGGATATAAAAAAACCGCCTCGAGGGCGGTTTTTTTTATTTTTTGATGATAATTTTTTCTTTGATTCTAGCAGCCTTGCCAGTTCTACCACGCAAGTAAAATATTCTTGCTCTTCTAACAGAACCTCTTTTATTGACTTTAATGCTTTCTAAAAAAGGAGAAGACATCGGGAAGATACGCTCAACTCCAGTGCCACCTGAATTTTTTCTAACAGTGAAGGTTTCTGTAATTCCTGTACCTCTTCTTTGTATAACAGTTCCTTGGAATATCTGTGTTCTTTCTTTGTTTCCTTCTTTAATTTTATATGCAACCGAAACATTGTCACCTGCTTTAAAATCAGGCAATTCATTCGATTCAATCATGTCTTGTTCTACAAATTTAATGGCATCCATGTCAGTACAATTTATCCTCTAAAAAAATGGAGAGCAAAAGTAATGTTTTTTCAATCAATTGCGTCAAGATTAAGATGAATATTTTTTGTAGAGATCAGGCCTTCTTTCTTTAGTTCTTTCCAGACTTTTCTCTAACCTCCATTGTTCAATGCTTTTGAGATCTCCTGATCTTAATATCTCTGGAACCGCCCAGCCTTTATAGCTAGCTGGTCGAGTATAGACAGGAGGCGCCAACATTTGGTCCTGGAAGGAATCGCTAAGTGCTGAAGTTTCGTCATTTAACACCCCTGGCAACAGACGTATCACTGCATCCACAAGTATGGCTGCTGGCAACTCACCACCAGAAAGGACATAATCACCAATGGAGATTTCGCGATTTATCAAGTGTTCTCTTACACGCTCGTCGATTCCTTTGTAATGACCTGCGATTATGATGATGTTTTTTTTCAATGATAAACTGTTGCACAATCCTTGATCGAGTTTCTGTCCATCGGGACTCATATAGATGACTTCATCATACTGGCGTTGTGATTTTAAATCTGATATACATCTATCTATTGGTTCAATGCTTAAAACCATTCCTGCTCCACCTCCAAATGCATAATCATCTACAGATTTTTGCTTGTGCGTTGAATAATCTCTTAACTGATGTACATAGATTTCTGCTAAGTTTTTATCTTGAGCCCTTTTCAAAATTGAAGCAGAGAAAGGACTTACTAAAAGCTCTGGCAAGACTGTGATAATGTCAATTCGCATATAGGTACAATTTGTAACAAAAATAAACGCATTTAAATCATATAGCTCTTTTCTTTGCTTGCTTAAATTTGGTGATACTATATATGAGAAAGAAGTACAAAAAGAATGTTCGTCATTATCTATTGCTTTTCCTGATTTTACTTTCGACAACTGCTTATATATCATACAGCTATTATGTAAAAATTTTTCATGCGGTTGTAGACTTTGTTGAGGAAGAACGTACATTTTATGTGCACAGTAATTGGTCTTTCGAGGACTTGAAAGAAGCTTTGTTAACTGATGGAATCATACAAAATTTAGAGAGTTTCCTGTGGGTTGCTGACAAAAAGCAGTTTTCATCACCCAAAGCTGGTAAATACAGCATCAAAAAGGGGATGAGCAACAATGAGTTGGTCAATTTATTCAGATCAGGTAAGCAAGAAACGGTAGCACTTACCTTCAACACCATTAGAACACCACAAGAACTTGCCGGAAAGATTGGCAATCAATTGGAAAGTGACTCATTAGAATTGATTCGATTGATTCAGTCTCCTAATTATGCAAAGAAATTCGGTTTCAATTCGAATACCTTCTTTAGCATGTTTATCCCCAATACATACGATTTCTATTGGAGTACCTCTGCAGAAGAATTCATTTCAAGAATGGCTTCTGAATATAAAAAATATTGGAATGAAGAGCGAAAAGAAAAAGCAAGAAATTTAGGCTTAAGCCAATCTGAAGTTGCCATATTGGCTTCGATTGTACAGGCAGAACAAATGATCAGGATTGATGAACGACCAAGGGTGGCGGGCTTATACATCAATCGCTTAAAACGCGGGATGCGTTTGCAATCAGATCCTACTTTAGTGTTTGCACATGGCGATTTTGGTATAAATCGTGTACTCAACAAGCACAAGTCAATTGAGTCTCCTTACAATACTTATAAATATACAGGTTTACCACCAGGACCCATTAATCTCCCCGAGTTGTCTTCATTGGAAGCTGTACTAAATTATGAACATCACGAATACATCTACATGTGTGCAAAAGCTGATTTCTCTTCCTATCATAATTTCTCAAAGAGTTTACGACAACACAATATCTATGCTCGGCAGTATCAAAATGAGCTCAACAGTAGGAGAATAATGCAATAGATTCAATACATTTGTCGCCCAATATTTTAAAAGAAAATCAATGTCGGCAATAAAGTTTGGTACAGATGGATGGAGAGCAATCATCGCAAAAGATTATACAGTAGACAATGTAGCTAGAATTTCCTCAGGCACTGCAAAATGGCTTAAGTCGAATTTTGATAAACCCTCAGTAGTGATTGGACATGATTGTCGTTTTGCAGGTGAAATGTTTGCAGAAACGACAGCAATGGTGCTTGCTCAGCAGGGAATCAAGGTATATCTCGCTAAGGGTTTTGTAACAACACCTATGGTATCCTTAGGTGCCTTGAAGCAGGACGCTTCTTTGGGCATCGTTATTACAGCTTCTCATAATCCACCTTCATACAATGGATTTAAACTAAAAGGAAATTTTGGTGGGCCACTGCTGCCCGACCAAGTACAGGAAGTCGAAAATCTTATTCCTGATGAGAACGACATCAATCTTTCCGTTTTAAGAATGGATAAATTCGAGACAGATGGGCAGATTGAATACCTAGACCTTGAAAGCATATATGCGAAACATGTTGAGGAGAACTTCGATATGGATTCCATCAGAAACAGCGATATGAATTTTGCCTTTGATGCCATGTATGGAGCTGGTCAAAATGTGATGAGAAGATTGCTTCCTGATTTAACTTTTTTACATTGTGAAGACAATCCAGGATTTGAAGGCCAAGCGCCTGAACCTATTCATCGAAATTTGAAAACATTTTCTGAATTGCTTCGAATTTCAGATGGAGACCTTGATTGTGGGTTAGCAGTTGATGGTGATGCAGATAGAATAGGGTTATACAATTCAAAGGGAGAATTTATTGACTCTCATCACATCATTTTACTCTTGATCAATTATTTAGTGGAAGAGAAACAAATGAGAGGCAAGGTGGTAAATGCTTTCTCCGTTTCTCCGAAAGTGAAAAAGTTGTGTGATGTGTTTGGATTGGATTATGAAGTCACAAAAATTGGCTTTAAACACATCGCTGGTCATATGGTCAAAGAAGATGTCTTATTGGGAGGTGAAGAATCAGGAGGCATTGCGATTAAAGGTCATATTCCTGAAAGAGATGGCATCTGGATGGGTTTAGTGATTTGGGAATACATGGTTAAATCAGGAAAGTCTTTGGATGATCTAATTCAAGCAGTTTATGATAAAGTTGGTGGATTTAAATTTGAACGCATTGATTTGCATCTAGAAGAGGAAACTAAGCAACGAATTATGCAAAGATGCACAGCAGGCGATTATCAAAATTTTGGCGAATACAATGTCAATAAGATTGAAGACATTGATGGCTATAAGTTTTATTTTGACAATGATGAATGGGTGATGATACGTCCATCAGGTACTGAGCCAGTATTGAGAACTTATGCAGAGTCAGCTACCACCGAAGGTGCTTTTAAAATTCTTGAGGCCACTCACAAAACCATTCAAGAGCAATAAAAAAAGGCCTAAACCAACCAAAGTTGTTTTAAGCCCTTTCCCGCTTAACAAGAGAGTTAACCAATTAATCGTTAGTAATCATAATTCTTTGATTCTAATCCATCCTGTGTACGGGATTTCTTTGCCTTCTTCATTAGTTAGGGTAGCTTTCCAAATATAAAGCCCTGGATTTTGCATTTCACCTGAGTTGTTTAATCTGCCGTTCCATGGTTTATGCACCGAATTGGTCTGATAAAGTACATTGCCTGTACCAGAATAAATAACCATTCTGAATGCTTCCTCTCTTAGCTGAAATACTTCTGGCATAAAGTCATCATTTAAACCATCGCCGTTAGGTGTAAAGTCCTTTTCTATTGTCGGATCAAAATCTCTATTTACCGCTACTGGCTTGCTTACCGTAGAAGTACATCCATTGTGAAAAGATTCAATAAGTGTGACATCAAAAACACCGCTATTGTTAAACTCATGCATGAATTGTGCATTTTGAGAAGTGTATTCTTTGCCTTCTATGAGCCAGCTGAAGTTATCTCCAATGGAATGGTTTGCTTCAAATTTTACTGTGTGATCCTCAAATGGTGAGCTGAGGTCTGTATATGTAAAATTCGTTTGTTCAAGATCATCAATTTGAATGACCTCCTTATGATAAACCTTCTTTTGGGGACCTGTACCTTCAGTCACTTCAACCTTATAATTGCCCTTACGCTCAGGCTTAAATGATAATTTGAGATTATTTGAAGACCAATTCAAAGCATCATCGCTGAATTCAAGATTCTCAACTTTGATTGTAAATTTTGTATTTGAATTTAACGAACCACTGATCATTGCCTCAATGTTTATAGTATTGCCAACGCATCTGTTTTTAGATATCCGAATTTCTTCAAACTCAATTTTGTTTTTGTTTGTTGATTCGGACTCGTCTATGCTATAATCAGTTGGTTCGATTGCTTTTGTAAGCGTTTCTTCCTTATGAGATGTAATCTCTTTCGCTTTTAGTGCAGATGTTATGTCTTTATTTATGTTTTCAGATTCTAGAATCAATGCTTCAGAAGTGTTTTCTTCTTTAGTTGAGTTTTCAGTTGAGTTTTCATCAGAAATTAACTCCTTTTCATTTTCAATTTTAGGATTTTCATTTAGTTCTTTAGCTGCTTTTTGAGGACTAAGTTTTAATGTGTTTGATAATTCAGTCGAAGTCTCATTCTTTTTTTCGACAAGCTCTTTATTTGGTATTGGATTTTCTTCAAGCGTAGTGTTTTGCTCATTTAATACATAAACAACAGCGGTAATAAAGACCAATGCCGCAGCGCCTTTGAGTGCGGTGCCATATTTTGACCAAAACGATTTATTAGGCAGTTGTTGTTCAAGCGCAGCCCAATCTGCTTCCTTAAAGTCAAAAGATGCTTCGTTCAATCTATTACGAAGCAGCAGTTCCTCTTTAGTTAAATTATTTTTCATTCCTTAGTTGTTCTAGGATCAATTTTTTTAAATTCTTTTTTGATTTTGAAAGGTTCGATTTAGAAGTGCCTTCACTTATGCCTAGCTCCTCAGCTATTTCGGCATGCGAGTAGTCATCCATCACATATAAACTAAAAACGGTGCGATAAACTGGAGAGAGTTGCTGAACTAATTGAAGCAATTGCTTCGCACTTATTCCTTCAAACATATTCTCACTATCACTTTCATCAGCAATGTCCGTTTCCTCAATTGAGGTTTCACTGATGGCAAATTTGTTTTTGTTTTTACGATAATGGTCAATGGCATTATTTACCATTATTCGTCGAACCCAGCCTTCTAAAGAACCATTAAAATTGAAACGTTCAATTTTCTCAAACACTTTGATGAATCCCTCTTGAAAGAGGTCATGAGCATCTTCAGGCCTGCGCGCATAGCGGTAGCAAATGGCCATCATTTTACTGTACAAGTTCTTGTAAAGTAATTTTTGATACTTGGCATTTCGGGAGATACAGCCTTCAACTAATTCCTCAACCTGTGCTTTATCCGAAAAATCCATCCAAGTCTTTGTGGGTTAAAGACGCTAAGATATATAAAGGTTGCCTTGGCCTTATAAATTTAAATACATAAAATGCTTCTCAAAGCTTAAAGAATAAATGCGCAATGAGTAATTTAGCGGACCTAAAATTTAATACTAAAATACATGAAAGTTACCGTAGTTGGAGCAGGAGCAGTTGGAGCCAGTTGTGCCGAATACATTGCCATTCAAAACTTTGCCTCAGAAGTTGTCATAGTAGACATCAAAGAGAATTTTGCTGAAGGCAAAGCAATGGATCTCATGCAAACATCTTCCTTGTTGAAGTTTGACACAAAAATAACAGGAAGTACAAATGATTATTCTAAGACTGCAGGGTCTGACGTTGCTGTGATAACTTCTGGCATTCCTCGCAAACCAGGCATGACACGTGAGGAGCTTATTGGGATAAATGCAGGAATCGTGAAATCCGTTTCAGAGAATTTAGTAAAGCATTCACCGAATGTGATCATCATTGTTGTATCTAATCCAATGGATACAATGACATATTTGGCCCACAAAGTAACTGGACTAAGCAAGAATCGAATTATAGGTATGGGAGGAGCACTTGACAGTGCAAGGTTTAAATATAGATTGGCAGAGGCACTTGAATGTCCTCAGTCTGATGTCAATGGCATGGTCATTGGGGGTCATTCAGATACAGGTATGTTGCCTTTAACACGTTTGGCAACTAGAAACAGTGTAAATGTATCTCAGTTTCTTACTGAAGAACATTTGCAAGAGGTTGCTAAAGCTACGATGATTGGCGGGGCAACTTTAACTTCAATGCTTGGTACAAGTGCATGGTATGCACCTGGTGCTGCAGTATCTGCTATGGTACATGCCATTGTAACCGATGCGAAGAAAATGTTTCCATGTTCTGCATATTTAGATGGAGAATATGGCTTGTCCGACATTTCAATTGGCGTGCCATGCATCATTGGCAAGGATGGCCTGGAAAAAATTGTTGAAATTGATTTGTCGGAAGCAGAAAGTACTAAGCTTACTGAAAGTGCTTCAGCGGTTTCAAAAACAAATACATTACTTGAGATTTAATCAATTAATTCACAAACGACAAAAGGGGGAATGATGCATTCCCCCTTTTTTTATGCGATATAGAATTGTCAACGCTGAATGATTTTTTCTTAGATAAGTGTTGTTTTTCGCTAGTCAGTTGAATTAAATAGTCGTTCCTTAATAAAAAGAGAATGCTGATTAAGGGAAGAGGGAAACCGATGCTTAAAAAATGACATCCCACAGAACTACTACATATATGGGTTCATTCACCATGCTTCTGCCAAGGTCTCATCGCCAAGGTTCTACAATTTTCTAATAAAAGAGTAGACACCATTAACCGTTTAGTCATGGCAGGACTGTCATAGTCTGTAAAGTAAACTGCAAGCTCTTTCTCGAAATAGATCCAATCTATCTTTTTAGGCAGAAGAACAAATTCCTGCTCTAAATCAATAAAGTCTGATAGCAATGGCCTGAATAAGTCGTGCTGATTTTTTCCCAACCATAATTGCAAGTTTTTATTAAATCAAATCTTGTAATACTAGACCAATTAAGACCATAAAATAACAACATATATTCTTGATGAACAAAGAGATAAAGTGTCTTTTTAAGCTCCCCCCAACGGTATAAACAAGGCATGCAGTATTTTACGGATAAGTCGGAGTAGTTTAAGAGATAAGTCGATTAAAGAGGATAGTTATCTGACTGATCAATTAACAAAACTGAGTCAAGATCATTCTAGAGTAGGTTTTTGGAAGTGTTATCATCGTATGCGTAATATGGGTGATAAGATGAATCACAAACGCTTATATAGAGTCTACAAGTAGATCGATTTGCCGTTAAGAAGAAAGGTGAAGAAACGGCTTCCTGAAAGAGTTAAGGAGCCCTTAGAAGTTCCTTATAGCTTTAATCATACTTGGAGTATCTGATGTACTAGAGAACGGGAGATAGTTCCGTTCATTTAATGTTATTGACGATTACAATAGAGAGGTGCTATTCATTGAAACAGATTACTCAATTAAAAGCAGTAGAGTTATTTGGGTGCTCAAGCACCTGGTTATCAAACACAGAAATCCAAAGAAAATAAGAATGGATAATGGGCCTGAATTCCTCGCTTAACTATCTAAAGAGTGGAGTGAAATCAATGAGATTGAGTTTAAATACATCCAGCCTGGTAAACCTACACAGAATGCTTACGTAGAGCGATTTAATAAGTCATTTAGAAATGGAGTTCTTGACCCATACATTTTTGAAACCCTTGATGATGTACGAAGAATAACCAAAAAAATGGGTCAATGACTTTAACCATGAAAGACCCCAAGTTGCTTTAGGAGGTGTGAGTCCGTTAATGTATAAAAATCAAAAGCTTCTTGGCTGGAGTGCAAAGTAGCGGAACGTAGGCCAAGAAGATATATTTAATGAAAATAAATAATAATTTAGAACTTTACTAAAATGGGGGAGCTTACATTTTTTAGGAGTGACTAAATAATCCTATTTTAACGTGAGTTCGGGATAAGAGTGTTGGTAATTTACGCTTATTATTTTATTGAAATACAATGTTTTAAGATAAAAAAAGAGGAATTATTAGTATCTTTAGGG
>Ga0316208_1001042_pt1 | contig 28387 bp, 22 predicted proteins | sample 3monopyrite_MG_FD_204944 | JGI IMG/M metagenome (GOLD analysis project Ga0316208, IMG submission 204944) | Microbial mat bacterial communities from mineral coupon in-situ incubated in ocean water Damariscotta River, Maine, United States -... | ecosystem: Environmental > Aquatic > Marine >... | reverse complement strand
ATTTTGTTCACCATTTCGACCGGAAACCGTGTTTGTATTGTAACTTACCCGGTCGAAATGAGCACTATGTTTTACCCGGTTTGTCGTTTGTTATCAGTTGGTTATAGCTATTTTCAGGGCCGACTAATTACAGGTGGTAATTCTGGAATCGGATACGCAACTGCCTGCCGTCTTAGCCAAGGTGCGCGGGTATGAGGTTACTATCAGTGGTCGCAGCGCAGAACGAGTCGCTGAAGCGGCAGAGCAGTTAGGTGTAACTGGTTTTGTAGCGGACATGTCAAGCCTGGCGGATATTCAATCTCTGGCAGCATTGTTTACAGAGAATGGTCTTGATGGCTTAGTTAATAATGCTGCCATCGCTAGGTTTATGCTGATAATTGCCCACACTGAATTAGATTACGAGGAATTTCTAAATACAAATATTTGTGGTCCGCTTGCATTGATTCAGAGTCTTGTGCCTGCCTTGGCTAAGAAAAAAGGTTGTGTTACAAATGTTTCTTCTGTAGATAGCTTTACTCGAAGTCTGGCTTTGGAACTCGCTCCCCAAGGTATTCGTGTGAATGCTGTTTCACCAGGCGCAATTGATACCCCAATTCTTGCCAAGCTTGGTTTGCCAGCAGAACAAATTGAAGCGATTAAGACTCAGCAGGAGGCAATGATTCCACTACAGCGCTACGGAAAACCTGAAGAGGTTGCGCATGTGATTTTGGGTCAGATAGAAGCAAGTTATGTGACGGGTTCCATCTGGTCGGTTGATGGTGGGGTTGATGCTGTTTAATGATGGAGACGCTGATTCATTTGTCATTCTGGATCTGCGCTTGGCTCTGTCCAGAATGGCAACAATTGAATAGACTCTTCATGACACACCAAAACCGTGAACCTAGAGGAGATGCCAGCCGCAAGGCAGGCTTAAGCAAACAGTCAGTGCGTTAGATTGTCTATAGGTACGGGTTTGCTAATGGCATAGCCTTGAGCAAAATCCACTCCCAGATTATGTAGCTCATCAATAATTTCGTTGGTTTCAGCAAATTCAGCAATGGTTTTTAAACCAAAGACATGGCCGATTTCATTGATGGATTTGACCATGGCTTTGTCAATCGGGTCGATCATAATATCTTTGACGAACATGCCATCGATCTTGAGGTAATCAACGGGCAGTGCCTTTAAGTATGCATACGAGGACATGCCGCTGCCAAAGTCATCCAGGGCGAATGAACAACCAAATGTTCGCATGGTTTGTATGAAGTCAGCGGCATCCTGAAGATTGCTGATGGCGGCTGTTTCTGTGATCTCAAAGCAGATCTTTTGTGCGGGAATGCTGTTAGTCGTAATTTTATTTTTGACAAAGTCAGAAAAATTTTCATCACTGAAAGAGAGCCCTGAAAGATTTATTGAGCACATTTCAATTTTTTTAAGACAATCTTGGTTTTCAGATAACCATGACATTAATGAGCTAACAACCCAGCGATCTATTTTTGGTGCAATGTTATAACGTTCAGCAGCGGGTAGAAAGAGGCCTGGAGCAATCCATCCGCTAGCATCTTTCATTCGAATCAAAATTTCAATGTGCTTGCCCAGACTGTCATTGCTTAAAGATTTGATGTCTTGATAAAAAAGAGAGAAGCCATCTTTCTCAAGCGCATGATTGATTGTTGAAACAACATGCATTTCACTGCTACGACGCACTATTTCATGATCATCAGCATGATAAATATGGACACGGTTGCGGCCTTTTTCCTTGGCGACATAAGAGGCATTATTCGCCATACGCAGTGCGTCATTAACGTTGGCAATTTTTTCATTGATTGGTACAACACCGATGCTGGCGCCAATGACAAAAGTTTTGTGATCATAGGTAAAGCTGTATTCCTGAATTTCTTTGCATATTTCATTAGCAATACGTGTTGCTTTATTGATAGGGCAGTCTGCAAGTAGTAACGCAAATTCATCACCACCAAATCGCGCCAGTGTATCTCTATTTTTTCTGACCATATTCAGAATAATAGATGATATTTTTTGCAGTAATTGATCGCCAGCTAAGTGACCGCAGGTGTCATTTACAATTTTGAATCGATCAAGATCGATGTAACATAGCGTATGTTCACTACCATTACGATTAATGCCACCAATCATTTTTTTCAAATGACCCTCAAAGGCCGGTCTATTAGATAGGCCGGTAAGTGCATCATGCTTGGCCTGATAATCAAGTTTTATGGCAAGTTCATGCTCTTCAGTGATATCGCGGAATACCATGACGGCACCAATGACCTCATTATTTCGATTTCTTATCGGTGAGGTGACATGGTCAATCTTTAGCTTTGTGCCATCACGGTTCAGGTAGGTAATTTCCGGAGTAGTGAAGATGGCAGTCTGTTTGTTTAGGCACACATCTATGGGGCTAGAGGCGGGTTTGTTATTGGCATCAAAATAACTGTGGAAAATATTAGCCAGTGTTTTATTAAAAGTTTCTGCCAGACGCCAGCCAGTAATTTTTTCGGCCATAGGGTTCATATATTCTATTTGACCCATGGCGTTGGTGCGTATTACACCATCGGCAATGGACTGCAAGGTAATCTGTGCCAACTCTTTCTCTTGGTGTAATGCCAGCTCATGTTCAGTGAACTCTTTGTTGCTGACAATGAAGTCTTCACGTTGAACGGCAATTTCACAGACCTGGCGTAACTGGTCTGCCCGAAATGGTTTGGAGATATAGTCAACGGCGCCATCGATAATGAGCTGGGCAGCCCGTTCTGGCGTTGATTGTGCGGTCATCATCACGACAGACTGGGTTGGTGATTCTTTGATGATTTCCTTTAGAACCTGGTTGCCGGATATTTCTGGCAGCATGACGTCAAGTAGAACCAGGTCATGACGTTTTTTCCTCCAGTTGTTCAAGCCCATTTGTCCAGTTGTTGCTACATCTATGTCAAAACGGTTTGAGAGTACCCGTTTGCAGAGTTCAACAGTGTCCGGGTAATCCTCTATCACTAGCAGGCTGGACTTAGGCGTGCTTGGATTTACTTGTCGAAATAGATCGGATAAAACCGAAGGCAGGGTATGAAACTTTGCATGGGGAATAAAGCGATTTATCTGAAAGGCTTTTGATGTGGTCAAGGCAATACGCTCGCTATAGCCATCAGACAACATAATAATCGGGGTGTTTGGTTTTACGGTAAGCGCACCAGAGCGGATGATTCTGGCAAAGCGCCAGCCATCTACAGGTCTTAGTTCAACAGCACAAACAATGGCGTCTACGTTATGGTTTGCAAGCAGGTTAATTGCGGTTTGACTGCTGTTGGCGCTGATAAGCTTGCTGAAGCCAGATTGTTCCAATACATGATGAATCGCTTTTCCTTGCGCTTCATCCATAGTGACAATCATGACATTCTGGTTAATCTCCAAACTACTTCCTCCAAACATCCTTCAGGGACTAGAGCGATAAGATAATAAAGGCTACCTCTAAAAATCCACTGGAGCAGCGTTGTCTGTGCTTACCCTCAAGGGGCACCAGGGGAAAGCAAACTCAAAATTCTCATTTACTCTGTGTAAACTACGCTTTATCGTTTGTTTTTGCCTGCCATTATCTGCTGGATTGGATTTTTGAGATACCCTAAAGTTAATTCTATAAAAACCCGGGCATTAATTTAATTGGAAGGGAATGTTTACGTGAAATATAGACCCTGATCCTTCTTTACTTTCGACCTTTATAGAACCATTCATCAACTGACAGAACTGATAAGTAATCGCGAGCCCCAAACCTGTTCCCTGGTAGCGCCGGGTATGACCACCATCAATTTGATAAAAGGGATCGAAAATATGATCAACCTGATCTTCACTCATGCCTATACCGTTGTCTTGCACCTGGAAATGAAGCGCATTGGTTGTTTGTGTAACACTAAAATCTACTTTGCCATTATGGGTGAATTTGGCAGCATTGCCTAATAAATTTAATAATATCTGGCGTAATTTGTCGGCATCAATATTAACCATGTTATGCATAAGTTGAGTTGAGAACTGAAGCTGATTGTCATTAGGGCGCATGAGTGGTTTGATGGTTTCAACGACGTTATCCAAGAGTTTCTCAAGGTTGGTTTGTTGTGGTTGGGATTCAAGCCTACCTGCTTCAATCTTTGACATATCAAGGATTGAATTGATCATGTGTAGCAAATGATCAGCGTTCTGGGTAATGGTGTTGATATCGTGATGAAGTTCATCCTGGTCTGGATTGAGTGCTTCTGTAATCAGGTCGCTATAACCGAGGATTGATTGCAGGGGGGTGCGTAATTCGTGGCTGACATTTGAGAGAAAGTTTGATTTGTTACGATTGGCTTGGATTGCCATATCACGTGCATAGACCAGATCGCGAGTTCTCTCTTCAACTTCGTATTCGAGGATTTCATTGAGTCGCTTTAGTCGGTCCTGATGATGTGCCAGGGCGCCTATCATTTTGTTAAAGGCACGTGCAATTCCAATAACTTCTCTGGGCCCTTCCAGGGCGGCGAAAACCTTGGTTTCGCCGCCTTCGGCGCGCTCCATGACGGCGGCAAGATTATCCAGTGGTGCAATTAACCGATTGAAAAAGATATGTATAACTAACAGCAGCAGTGTGGCGAATAGCAGTCCAATACCGATGTTGTTGATAACAGCGGCATAGAAAACCTCGTTGATCTTGGATTTCCCTTTTTTGACTAGGGCATAACCAATCAACTCTTCTTTATTCTCAGATTGAAACAATAAGGTTTGATCATCAGGTGTAGTTTCTGCGCTCAGAAAAACTGGCGCTAAAAAAAGCCAGTAATTAATGCCTTCTTCCAGCAATGTAGCAGTTTGGCTGTTGGTTGAGATGTCGGGAATGGATAGAGGTGCGCCACGCTGAAGCAGCATTGCCCTATCGGTGCCGATAATGGCAATTTGTTCAACGAAGGGAAAACTCATAGCAGCATCTGCGGCATCCTTGGCATTATCGGCGCTATCGTATATCAGTGCCAGGACAGATTGTTTGGCCAGTGATTCGGTTATCTTGGCGCCATTTTCAAATAATTGGTCCTGTATATGAACTTTTGTCACCCAGGCAGATGAGAGTGCGCCTGCTATGGCTAATGTCAGTATGCCAATGGTAAATATTGCAGTTAACTGACCGCGAAAGCTTTTGTTTTGAATTTTGTGTTTTTTTCCTGGCACTGCTCTAATCTGTTTTATCTGAGAGGATAAATAATATCGAAGGATGCAAGTTGGCCACTGGAATAGTGCAGACCTAGATGGGATGCGGTTCTTTCATTGACAGATACTTTTAGGCTCGATAACGGCAAAACCAGAGGGGTATTGGAACTTATTTGTTTTATGCTCAACTCGGCCAGATTATAGCCCATTTTCTCATTGTCGGGAAAAAGTGAAAACAGGGCGCCACGTTTGGCGTGTGCCGGGTTATTTGAGAACAGTACGATATTTTTTTTCCAGGCGACATCAAGGGCCAGTGGCAGGATAGTTTGGTCTGGGACCATTTTATCAAATAGCAGCCAGATAGCATCTGAGCTATTTTCAACTTGATCCAGAACTTTTTTGAACTGTTGCGCGGCATGGCGAATGTCAGTTGCCTGTAGTGCACGCAATTCAATATTTGATTTACGGGCTTCGGCTTCGGCAATCCTGATTAGCCAGCCACTGTTGTTATTATTATAAACAGTGAAAATACGTTTCACATCGGGTGCAATATTTTTCAGATGAGAGAAAAACTGTACGGGTGAGCCAACAAGACTAATGCCACTATGTCCATTGGGATTCATAATCATGCCACCGTGAATGACTGGCAGTTGTTGACGGAATTCTTTGGCAATACTGTAACTGGTATGGCCCAGTGCGATTATGGCGTCGATTTGCTTGTTATCGATCTCTTTTTGTATGTCGGCTAGCTGAGTGGCCTTGGTCAGTGTATAGGCGTGGGAGATAACCTCTTGATGGGCAGCAATGCCGGTGATGATTTCAGCAAAGACACGGTCGTAGGCAGGGCTAAGTTTGGGGGATAATACTAATAGTTTGGCGCGGTCACCCCCGGCAGCATAGGCAGGTCCTGCAAATACTGTGAAAAACACTAGCAGTAGGCTAATAAAACGGGTCATGAATTAATTTTGCTATTCTTTATTCTTTCTTTACCTTTGATTTTAGCTATAATCCAGCGATAAGTCTTCTGTTTATATGCTTATAATGTTGTTCGCTATTCATTGAATTACACGCCGACTATGCTACGCGTAGCGTCTGTTTAATCATATTGGTGGTATCCATAGTCATGCGAATGGCAACGGGATATTTTCCTTCTACGGTCTTGTTTCGGACCTGTTCTTTATTGGCTGTGTCGATGGACTGCTAGCATGGCTAACATTCTGGGGTGCGGCTAGCAGGGGGTAGGGGCCAGTGATGAACCGGTCGGCCGCTAGGCCAAGGACTTTTCCAGGGACATAGCAAATTTCCTACGGCTAATTACTCTTTTGTTGTCGGGGCAGTGAAAAGATCGCCATTTTGCTTTTGTTGTTGCAGCAATTTTTTAAAATCATCCATGTTCAGTTTGGGCTTGGAGAACGTGGGCATTTCGACACGAATGGCGTTGTTGACGACGTGCTGTGTGCCATCGTTATAGCTGATAACGAGATTATAGCTACCTATGCTCAGGTTCTCGGGCAGGTTGAACTTTTTTATTTTGGTCAATCCCTGGAATTGTTGCCACAGGTTTTGCAAGGGCCGCAGGGCAATAATTGTTTCTTCACCGCTTATGTAAACCACGTTACGGTGATAGGTGATGGCGCTGCTATTGGCCAGCAGAGGATAGTGGCTAGCCAGCTTTGGCGCGTTGATGTCGCGATTATCGATGTTGAACAGTGCTGTGTTGGTGCTAACCAACAGTTGTGTTTCGTTTGGCTGCAGATCAGTGATTTGACCGCCGATTTCAATCTGGGTGAGCTGCTGCATCAGCAATTTACGCTTCAGATAGAGTACGCTGTTGCCACTGCTGACATAGAGGTGGTGGCTATCACCAGTGATTTGTTGGGCTCCGCCTTTGATTTCAAAGTGGGTGACGAATTCGAACTGTTTGTCTTGGGTTAGACGCAGCACTTCCACACCTTGTTTGGTGGCAAGGTAGAGTAGCCCGTCATGTAGCCACAGGTCATTGGCTATGATGTTGAGGCTGGCCAATTTATTTGGCTTATCGTTGTTAATATCGATGGCGACGATACCTTCACGGCGGTCGATTAGATAGGCGTGGCTGGCGTCGACTGCTACGGCCGTGATCTCATCGCGACTGTCATAACTACCCAGCCAGCGGACATTAAAGGGGTTGCTGATATCGATAATGGCCATGCCGCCGTCACCGGCAGCAACATAGGCGCGTTCGCCGTTTAGTGCCACCTGGAGTGCCTGACCGGGAAAGCTGACGCCGGTAGTCCAGGTCGGATTAAGGGGGTTGTTGATATCGAACACCTGCAGGCCATTGCTGCCCTGAGCAACAAAGGTGTAGTTGCCCCGGGCGGCGACGTGGTTGACCCGGCCGCGGTTGTGATAGCCTCCTACCGCCGTCAGTCGGCTCGGCTCGGTGATATCAATGACGCTGACGCCGCCCCACCAGTCCATGACATAAAGATGCTGACCAACAACTTTCAGGCCCCAACTGGCACCGCGCGTGTCATGACTGCCTAACAGTTTGGGCTGTTTGCTATCGGCGACATCCACCACGTGCACACCAGATAACCAGCCAGCGACATAGAGTTTGTCGTCGATCAGGTCCAGACCACGGGCATTGCCAGGAATGGCCAGCTGGCTGATCAGTTTGGGTTGGCCGGGGTCGCTGACGTCGAGAACATGCAAACCATCGTCAAAGAAGGCGACAAAGGCGATGTTATCGCGGATGATCACCTCTTCCGCAGCTCCGCCAGTGAGGTATTGACCAATCAATTCCGGTTTGGCTGGGTCAGAAACATCAAGCATCAACAGGCCGCTGTCGTCGTCGGCAACGTAGGCGATGTTGCCATGCACCTCCACCGACCAGGCCTTGCCATCGGTGTCGTATTCGCTGACTAATTTAGGTGAGCCGACATTACTGACATCGATAATCTGGAAACCACCGTGATGACTGGCCAAGTAGAGCAGCTCGCCCACCAAGCGTGGAGTGTAGGCCAAACCCTGAGTCTGCAGGGTAGAAATCAGCTTTGGATTAATGGGGTCGCTGACATCTATAATTTGTAGACCATGATCGTCATCGGCGACAAAGGCGACGCCGTCACGTACCACGACACCCTTGGGTGATCCGGGGGTGTGGAAACTGGAAAGCAGCTCGGGTTGACGCGGTCGGCTGAGATCGTAGATGTGCATGCCGGAGAACCAGTCGGCAACATAGGCAAGTTTGTTTTCGATAAATACACGTCGTTCGCCGCCCAGGTTAACGCCTTGGCCGAAGTCCAAACCTTCATTGCTAAGTTGGGGGGTGACGGCACTGAAATCGATGAGCTGAATGTCATTTTTGCCCAGGGCGAAGAGCTGATTACCGTGTAGGTCGATGTCGATAATAGCCTCGTCGCTACGATAGCTGCTGATGGTGGTGGGCTCGACCGGGTTGCTGGTGTCGAGCAAAAAGATAATTCCGACATCATTTAAAACCGCAACCTGATCGGCTTCAGCAGATAATTTTATAGCACGCCCTAATTTTTGATGGCTACCTAACCATAGTGGCTGCCGTGCATTTTTTACATCCAGTATGGTCAGACCGCCCGTACCAGCAGCGATAAAGGCCAGGCCGTCATCAACACTGATATCCAGTGCCGGGCCTGTGATGTGATAGCTAGCAATGGGTGATTTCTGGCCCCAATCGTTGTCCTTGTAGACCAGCATGCCGTGTTTATCTGCGGCGGCAAACTGGTAGTGGTCGTTGTTGTCGCTGGGGCGATCGGTGTCGAAAAAGGCGATGACCTTGTTGTCAGCATCGCGGACATAGATGCCGTTGTGACGGCGGCTGACCTGGTAATCGCTGTCTGTTTTGCCGTTTAGGTTGAGGTGCTGTAGCAGATAGGGGCTGCCTGGTTGCAGGCTGATTGAGGCAATCTCTTCTGGCTGTTCAAATGTCAGCGTTACCTGGCTGGCCTTGCCCACCGGCACAACTGCGGGTTCGATGGTAACGGCGGCCTGTGGGTTGGCGCAAACGCTCAGCCCAAGCACGGCCAGAATCAGGGGGCGTAGGGGTGTTTTCATATCAGGGGCATGGGTAGGTGTGTTGTTGATGTAAGGCTTCGATGGCATCCCGTACTTCAGAGGATAGGCTCAGATCGGTGCTGTCGATGTTCTGTTGTAGCTGGGCCATGGTGGTGGCGCCAATGATGTTACTAGTGACAAAAGGCCGACTGGTGACGTAGGCCAGTGCCATCTGCGCCGGTGCCAGGCCGTGATCGTGGGCCAGTTCGACATAGGCGCGGGTGGCGGCGACACCCTGCGGGTTGGTGTAGCGCTGAAAACGGTCGAACAGGGTCAGGCGGCCATCGGCAGGCCAGGTGCCGTCTAGATATTTGCCGCTTAGCACACCAAAGGCCAGCGGTGAGTAGGCCAGCAGACCGACGTCTTCACGCTGGGCAATCTCGGCTAGACCTACTTCAAAGCTACGATTCAGTAGCGAATAGGGATTCTGGATACTTACCATGCGAGGCAGATTGAGCTGTTCTGCCAGTTGCAGGAAGCGCATGGTGCCCCAAGGGGTCTCGTTGGATAGACCTATACACCGGATTTTGCCTGCCTGCACCAGTTCGCTCAGCACTGTCAGCACCTCTTCAAAAGCGGTAAAGCTTTCATTTGGCTGGTGTTGATAACCCAGCTGACCAAAGAAGTTAGTGCTGCGTTCGGGCCAATGCAGTTGATAGAGATCGACATAATCGGTCTGCAAGCGTTTTAGGCTTTGATTCAGGGCGACCTCGATGTTGCTTCGATCAAAGCCGAGTTTGCCACCACGCAGATAGGAGAAGCTGGCCGAGGGGCCAGCGATCTTGGTGGCCAGGATTATCTGATCGCGATTACTGCGCGCCTTGAGCCATGAGCCTATGTAGGACTCGGTTAGCCCTTGGGTTTCGCTTATGGGCGGCACCGGGTACATTTCGGCAGTGTCGATGAAATTGATGCCCGCCGCCAAAGCCGCATCGAGTTGTTGGTGGGCGTCTGCTTCGCTGTTTTGCTCACCATAGGTCATTGTCCCCAGACATAGGGCGCTGACTTTAATATCGGTGCGGCCGAGGCGGCGGTATATCATGGCGTTGTGTCCTTAGATTTACAGCGTTGCGAAGACCTTTTCCGCAGCGATTAGGGTTTGTTTGATCTCACGGTCGGTGTGGGCGGCAGAGACAAAACCGGCTTCATAGGCCGATGGTGCCAGGTAGACGCTTTCGTTCAACATGCCGTGATAGAACAGTTTGAAGCGCTCAACATCACATTGAGTGACCTGGTAGAAGTTTTCGATCTTCTCGTCACTAGAAAAGAAAATACCAAACATGCCACCAACGTGGTTTTCGGTCAGCGGAATGTCAAAGGCCTGGGCGCGAGTCACCAGGCCCTTGGCCAGTTTCTCGGTCAGATGGCTGAGTTCTTCATAGAAACCAGGTTTGGAGATCTCTTCCAGGTTGGCCAGGCCAGCGGCCATGGCGACCGGGTTGCCAGACAGGGTGCCGGCCTGATAGACCGGGCCGAGTGGGGCGATCTGCTCCATAATCTCGCGCTTGCCGCCGAAGGCGCCAACGGGCATGCCGCCGCCAATGACCTTGCCCAGCGTGGTTAGATCTGGCTTGATACCGTAGTGGGCCTGGGCCCCACCAAGGGCAACGCGGAAGCCGGTCATCACCTCGTCGAAGATCAGCACCGACTCGTATTGATCACAGATTTCACGCAGGCCTTCAAGAAAATCAGTCTTGGGAGGGATGCAGTTCATGTTACCGGCCACGGGTTCAACGATGATGCAGGCGATCTGGCCGCCGATTTTGGCAAAGGTGTTACGGACCTGATCCAGGTCATTGAAGTCCAGGGTGAGGGTATGTTCGGCCAGGGCCGCAGGCACGCCGGGTGAGGTCGGCACACCCAGGGTCAGGGCACCGGAACCGGCCTTTACCAGTAAGGAGTCGGCATGACCGTGGTAGCAGCCTTCGAACTTGACGATCTTGTCGCGGCCGGTGAAACCACGCGCCAGGCGTATAGCGCTCATGGTGGCTTCGGTGCCGGAGCTGACCATGCGAACCATGTCCATCGCTGGCATGATTTCGCAAACACGATCGGCCATGCGGGTTTCTAATTCTGTGGGTGCGCCAAAGCTGAGGCCGTTCCTGATGGCTTCGGCCACTGCCGCCAAGACTTTGGGATGGGAGTGCCCCAGAATCGCAGGACCCCAGGAGGCGACGTAGTCGATGTACTGTTTGTCATCTTCATCCCAGAGATAGGCGCCTTCGCCCTTTTTGAAAAAGATCGGGTCGCCGCCAACGCCGCGAAAGGCGCGTACCGGTGAGTTTACGCCGCCGGGGATATGGACCTGGGCGGCCTGGAATAGATCGTGTGAACGAGTCATGTTGCGTCCTTTATTCTTTACATTTAGTTAAACAATTCGCTGTATCGTTTGGCAGCCCGCCGGGGGTCGGGCTGGCCAAACACACCCTGAACCACAGCCAACATGTCTGCGCCGGTCTCGACCAGGGTTGCGCCATTCTCTGCTGTGATGCCGCCGATGGCGACTACAGCGATATTCAATTTCTGCTTGACGCGCCTGAGCAAATTTAGATCTGCTCGGCTGGCGTCCGGTTTTGTTGTTGACGGAAAGAAGGCGCCAAGGGCGATATAGTCTGCCCCTGCCTGTATGGCGGCCTGCGTCCGTTGCCAGTCATTGTAACAGGAGACACCAATTATACCTTTGGGCAGCTGTTGGCGGGCGGATTCGATGTTGCCATCATTACGACCGAGATGAACGCCATCGGCGCCAATCTTTGCCGCCAGGGTGACGTCATCATTAATGATCAGAATAGTGTTGAGCTCGCGGCAGAGTTTGAGTAGTTGTTGGGCTTCATTCAAGCGGCGGGATTGGTCATCACTCTTGTCTCTATATTGAATGACGCGGGCACCACCGGCGATGGCTTCGCCAACGGCCTGGATTAATTTGCCGTCGGTCGACAGATGGCTATCAGTGATGGCGTATAGGCCTGACAGTTGTCTCATTATTAATTGCTTTCGTCTTTGTCGCGGGCCCAGAACAGGCGGTTGGGCAGGTGCTGTCCCATGCCGATGCGGTAGCCATGTTTTAGTGCTTGCCAAGTATATTCCTGGGCTTCGTGGGTGGCAGTGAATGGGTCTAACCCCTGGGCCAGTAAGCCGGCGATGGTGGCTGCCAGCGTGCAGCCTGAGCCGTGATAGTTATGGGGTAGGCGCTCCCAGGTAAAGGTTTCCAGACAGCGGTGTTCAGCATAGAGACGATTTTCCACCGTTGGAGTATTTTCATGAGTACCGGTAATCAAGACAAACTCGGCCCCCATATCGAGTAGTTCCTGGGCGCAGGCATTGAGGCTATCGGCCTCGGTAGCGAGGCTGCGGGCTTCATCGCTGTTGGGGGTTAGCACGGTGGTTTGCGGAATCAACATGCTGGTAATGGCGTCGATGACCTCCGGGTCGGCTAGACTGCCGCCGCCGCCGCCTGCCAGAACGGGGTCGAGGACTACCGGAATATTGGGGTAGTCGATCAGGATGCTGTGGATGGCTTCGGCATTTCCCATGCTGCCGATCATGCCGATCTTGAAGGCGGCGACCGGCAAGTCTTCGAGCACGGCTCGGGCTTGTTCGATGATGACAGATGGGCCGACGGGGTCGAAGCGGGATACGCCGGCAGTGTCTTGAATGGTCAGCGCGGTAATTACCGGGGTGGCATGGCAACCCATGCTGGCGATGGCCTCAATATCGGCCTGTATGCCAGCCCCTCCCGTTGGATCATTGCCGGATAGTGTCATGACGACGGGTATATGGTTGTGTTCAGTCACCGGTAGTCCTTTTAATTTCCAAACAGATAGCCGTGTTAAGCGTTTGGATTTTAACACCGGGACCTGATTTATAGGCAAAAAAAAGCCAGCCTCCAAGGCTGGCTTTTTGCTGTGCGGTATTGAATTAAAGGGTCAGGATAAAATCGACCAGTGTTTCAATATCGGCATCGGCTACGCGAGGCGAGTAAGGAGGCATTGGTACACCGCCAGTTACGGCTGTCCAGTTACCTTTTCCACCCTTTTTGACCTTGGCAATCAATGCGTCACGGGCGCCGGCATCGCCTTTGTATTTTGCGCCAACATCTTTCCAGCCTGGACCAACCACTTTTTTCTCAATGCTGTGACAAGCAAAACAGCCGCTTTTTTTCGCCAGGGCCTCTGCGTCAGCATTTGCCGCCTGGCCAAACCCCATCATCAATACTGCCGCAGCAGGAATACCTAACCAACGTGCTTTCATATGTTTTCCCCATTTATTTGGTGATAAAAAAACAGCAATACCGCTGTTTTTTAACTAGTGAAAGGCCGCAACAGTTTCCCCACCAGCAGGCCCCCCATTTAAGGTCCAAAACAACTTGTTTATTGAGTTAATTCCCATTGTTCACAGCTGTTTGGCTGAAAAGTTATGCCATGTACATCTGTTGTCTGTCAAGCGGCAGTAAGTATATTATTTTTTGTAAGGATATAAGCAACGACTGGTTTTGCAAGTTTTTTGCTCAGGATTGATCATCACGATTTATAGGATATTCACCAGGCTTGCTGACAAAGGGGATTAACAATAGCCAGTGCAGGCCTTGTTTTTTTGGATCACGAAATTGATTCAGGCCGATGTTCATACCGTCATGGCCATGTTTTGGTTGTGCCCTATAGGTGCCAAATAGTCTGTCCCAGCATGAAAGACTAAAGCCGTAGTTGCTGTTGGTTTCTATTTTAATCGTTGAGTGATGTACACGGTGCATATCGGGCGTGACTATGAATAGTCTTAGTATGGTATCGAGTCGTTTTGGTAGACGAATATTGCCATGATTAAACATGGCGGTGGCATTAAGCATGATTTCAAAAATGATGACTGCGATAATGGATGGGCCTAGCACCAGGATAGCGGCAAACTTGATCAGCATTGAAAGAATGATTTCAATGGGATGAAAACGTAGTCCGGTTGTAAGGTCGTAGTCAATGTCAGCGTGATGTACCATGTGCAGACGCCATAGCAATGGTATGGCGTGGAACAGGACGTGCTGAAAATAGATGACCAAGTCCAGCACAATAATGCTAATGAGTAGGGATGGACCAAAGCCCAGCGAATACTGATTCAGTAAGCCCCAGTGATGTTCGGTTGCCAGGGCGGCGACGCCGACAGCAGCGGTGGGAAACACCAAGCGCAGGATAATGGTGTTGAGTACGACGAGACTAAGGTTGTTGAGCCAGCGATTTACTTTGTTGAGCTTGAGTGGTCGACATGGGCTTTTGGTTTCCCAGAAAGCGATGGTGGCAAAGACGCTGATAAATGCGGCCAAGCGTACAATAAGTTCAGTGCTCATGATTTTTCATTGTATTGTTGGAGGCTTTTGGGTTCAGTTGTAACATAAGGCTAGGCTGGCTACAATATTAGCCATTATTAATATTTAACTTGGATTATTTATGACTATTAATCGCATAACTCGGACAATGGCAGGCACGTTTGTTTTGTTGTCGCTGGCGCTGGGCGTTGAAGCAAGCCCGGTTTTTCATTCCAGTAACTGGCTGTGGTTTACCGTCTTTGTTGGTGCGAACCTGTTTCAGAGTGGTTTGAGCAATTGGTGCCTGATGGATAAGATCCTGGCTAAGCTGGGTGTGGCTGAGTCTTCTTCTTGTGCAAAAGCTAAGGCTGACTAGTTGCTGTGAGCCATGTAGCTCATGATGAATTCCATGGTTTCAACTCTGTTGTAAGTTTGCTGTATTGAGTTGCCCCAAACGGTGATGCCGTGATCGCGAATCATCAACGCTGGGGCTTCAGGTGCTGTGTCTTTGAAGCGGGCATGAATCTGTTGCGAAATTTCTGTTACGTCTAATAAATTATCAAATAGGGCTAGGTTGACCTCAGGGGTCTGCTGCCAAATATCCAGGCCTTTAATCATCTCTAGCGGTGGTAATAACATTTGTTGCTGCCCGGCCGCGATACGGCTGGTGGCAATGCAGGCATCGATACTGTGGATGTGGAAACAGGCTCGGGCATCCGGGAAAAGTGTGTAAATGGCCGAGTGGATGCAGGTTTCAGCCGAAGGCTTGGCGCTATCATGAAAACGCTCACGGACACAATTTAATTCAAGGTCCATGAGGATGACGTCATGGCTATCAAGTTGGCCCTTGGGGAGGCCGCTTGAGGTAATCCAGAAACAATCTTTAGTGTTGTTTGACCGCGCGCTCAAGTTTCCAGCCGTCCCTGCCATCCAGCCACGATGATGAAAATCTTTGCAGATGTTGGCCAGTGCGGTGCGGATTGATAATTTATCTAACAGGTCGGCCATGGTTAAGCATTCTTGGGCTGGGGGTGATGCTAGCGCGGGCGGCGAGGGCGCTGATTCGAGCTTTTGCCGTTTTTATGCCGGCGCGGACCAGAACGGGGTTTTTCTGACCGCGGGCTTTTTATCGGTGGCGCTGGTGTAATCAACAGTGCTGGATCAACCGCTGCAGCAGTGATCTTCTTGCCAATGTAGGCTTCTATCTCAGGCAGGTAAAAGGAGTAATCTTCGCAAGCAAAGCTGATTGCCGTGCCGCGAGCCCCCGCACGAGCAGTTCGGCCGATACGGTGGACATAATCCTCGGCGTTTTGTGGCAAATCAAAGTTGATAACATGGCTGATCTCCGGGATGTGCAGGCCGCGAGCGGCAACATCGGTGGCAACTAGTATGGGCAATTCACCTTGTTGAAAGCCCTCTAGCAAGCTCTGGCGTTTCTTCTGCGGAATATCTCCAGAGAGCAGACCGGATTTTAGGCCGTTGCCTTCGAGATAGCGCCACACGGTGTCGGCGGCACGTTTGGTATTAACAAAGATGATGGTGCGGGTCAGGTCGATCTGTTTGAACAAGCTGATCAGCAGCGGAATCTTCTCATTATTAGCGGTGTAATAAACCACCTGTTCAACCTTGTCGGCGGTGACGGATTCGGCTTCGACGGCAACTACTGTAGGGTTGTTCATGTGTTCGTAGGCCAATTCGGTGACGCGATGTGACATGGTGGCGGAAAAAAGCATGTTGAGACGCTTGTCCGGATCAGGCATGCGCCGCAGCAGGAAACGGATGTCGTTAATAAAACCAAGGTCAAACATACGGTCAGCTTCATCCATTACCGTGGATTGAATGGCGCGCAGGTTAAACACTTTTTGCTTGAAAAAATCGATGATCCGGCCCGGTGTGCCGATCAGGATGTCGACACCATCAACAAGCTGCTGGCGTTGCTTATCATAGTCTGTACCGCCATAGATCAGGGCGAGCTTCAGCCCGGTATGGCTGTTTAGGGCCAGTGCATCTTTATGAATTTGCACCGCTAGCTCGCGCGTTGGCGCCAGAATTAAAGTGCGGGGCTGGCTGGTTTGCCGGCCATCAGGGGCTGGTTGCTTGAGCAGGTTGTCCATGCAGGCAACCAGAAAGGCAACCGTTTTGCCGGTACCTGTCTGTGCCTGGCCGGCGATGTCCTTATTTTTTAAAAGAAGGGGTATAGTTTTGGCTTGGATAGGGGTGCAGAATTCGTAGCCGGCTTCACGGATGCCTTGCTGCAAAGCATCCGCCAGTGGTAGCTCGGAGAAGCGGGTGTCGGATAAATGGGTGTCACTCATAGGCTGGCTTGGCTCTTTTACCCCAAGGGGTTGCAATATCACTCAGTTTGGGCTTGAATTCTACAAGGATTGATCATAATAAGACACTTGATTCCCAATTGTTTTTAATTCGTATAAGCTAGTCGGCTGTAGTGGACCCTGAATACTGGAGATTTAATAGTGAGTGACAACATAGTTTATGTAACAGATGCCACCTTCGACGCCGAGGTATTAAGTGCAGATAGAGCGGTGCTGGTTGATTTTTGGGCTGACTGGTGTGGTCCATGCAAAATGATTGCGCCAATTCTAGATGAAATTGCAGCTGATTATGATGGCAAGATACGTGTTGCCAAGCTCAATATCGATGAAAACCCGGCTACGCCACCAAAATACGGTATCCGTGGCATCCCAACCCTGATGTTGTTCAAGGGTGGCAACGTTGAGGCAACCAAGGTTGGTGCCGTATCAAAATCACAATTGACGGCCTTTCTCGATAGCAACATTTAAAGCAGCATTTATTTTGTGTCGCGTCTGGCTAAGGCTGGACGTGGCGAAATAAAGGTGGTACGGTTCACAAAACAGCTATTGAAAAGGCGGCAATAAAAAGTCGTTTATCGTCCAGAAGTCAAAAGAAATCAACAAGCGCAGCCCCCGTAGCTCGCCCCAGTCAAGCATTCCTCCGTTTAGCGATTTTCCGCAATTTAATTAAATAACCGATTATGAACTTAACCGAACTAAAGAAACAATCCGCAGCTGAATTGATAGATTTAGCGTTATCCATGGGTCTGGATGGCGTGTCGCGCATGCGCAAGCAAGAGGTTATTTTTGCCATTCTGAAAAGTCACGCCAAGAAAGGTGAGGCTATTTATGGTGATGGGGTACTGGAAATTTTGCAGGATGGCTTTGGTTTTTTGAGGGCGGCGGATAGCTCTTATATGGCTGGTCCGGATGATATTTATGTTTCGCCGAGCCAGATTCGTCGTTTTAATCTGCGTACTGGCGATAGCGTTACCGGTAAGATTCGGCCGCCCAAGGACAGTGAGCGTTACTTTGCGCTGTTGAAGGTTGATTTGATCAACTTCGAGCCACCGGAGAATGCGAAGAATAAAGTCCTATTTGAGAATCTGACGCCATTGTTTGCTAATCAGCGCTTGAAGATAGAGCAGGGCAATGGCAGTACTGAAGACTTGACTGCTCGCGTTATCGAACTGGTAGCGCCGATAGGTAAAGGCCAGCGCGCCATGATTGTCTCGCCGCCCAAGGCGGGTAAGACGATGATGTTGCAAAGTGTCGCACAGTCGATTGCTGCTAGTCACCCAGAGTGTTACCTGATTGTGTTGCTGATTGATGAGCGTCCGGAAGAAGTCACCGAGATGCAGCGCTCAGTTAAGGGTGAGGTGATTTCCAGTACCTTTGATGAGCCAGCCAGCCGCCATGTTCAGGTGGCGGAGATGGTGATTGAAAAGGCCAAGCGTCTGGTTGAGCATAAGCGTGACGTGGTTATACTTCTGGATTCTATTACCCGTCTGGCACGAGCCTATAACACCGTGATTCCTTCATCCGGTAAGGTGTTGACCGGCGGTGTGGATGCGAATGCCCTGCATAGACCAAAACGCTTCTTTGGTGCGGCGCGTAATATAGAAGAGGGCGGTAGCCTGACCATTATTGCTACGGCGCTGGTTGAAACAGGTTCGCGCATGGATGATGTGATTTACGAAGAGTTTAAGGGTACAGGTAATATGGAGCTGCACCTGGATCGCAAGATGGCTGAGAAACGCGTCTATCCGGCGATTAACATCAACCGTTCCGGTACCCGCCGTGAAGAGTATCTGACCAAGCCGGATGAGCTGCAAAAGATGTGGATTTTGCGCAAACTGCTGCATCCGATGGAGGATCTGGCCGCCATGGAATTCATGTTGGACAAGCTTAAAGATAGCAAGACCAACGATGAGTTTTTCGATTCGATGAAGCGTTAAACTGAACAAATGCTTTAGAGAAAAGACCAGCTTATAGCTGGTCTTTTCTTTATGGGGTATGGTTAGCAAGATTAATCTCAACCGGGGTTGCATCCCAGATTTCTTTGGCGTATTCAGCAATGGTTCGATCGCTGGAAAATTTTCCCATATTGGCAGTATTTAGGATTGCTTTGTGAATCCATCTGTTCGGGTCACGGTAAAGATCAGCCACCTGTTCCTGGCATAAAACATAGGCGGCGTAATCGGCCAGTACTAGGTAGTGGTCGCCATGGTTGGTCAGCGTGTCGATAATGCCTTGAAAACGGTTGGCGTCATTGGCTGAAAAGTAGCCCGAGCTGATCATGTCCAGCACCTCTTTCAGTTCTGAATTGCCATGGTAGTAATCGAAAGGCTTATAGCCGTCACGTTTAGACTGTTCAACTTCGCTGGCGGTTTTACCAAAAATAAAGATATTGTCTTCGCCCACCTCCTCCATGATTTCAATGTTGGCGCCGTCCAGGGTGCCAATAGTCAGTGCGCCATTGAGTGCGAACTTCATATTGCCCGTACCGGAGGCCTCGGTGCCAGCGGTAGATATTTGTTCGGACAAATCACAGGCAGGAACGATCTCTTCCGCCAGTGAGACATTATAGTTGGGCAGGAATACGACCTTAAGTTTGTTGCCGACTGCCGGGTCATTATTGATAATGTCAGCCACATCATTAATCAGTTTGATGATCAGCTTGGCTAAGTGGTAACCGGGGGCGGCTTTACCGGCAAAGATGATGGTTCGTGGGGTGATGTCGTTATCCGGGTTGTGACGAATACGGTTATAAAGGGTGATGACATGCAAAACATTTAGCAGCTGACGTTTGTATTCATGAATGCGCTTGATATGAATGTCAAAAATTGAATCAACATTGACCTCAACGTTGAGACGTTGTCTGATTAGTTTTGCCAGGCGTAGTTTGTTGTTACGCTTAACCGCGCCGAACCGTTGGCAAAAATCTTTATCTTTTGTTAGTGGGATAAGTTTTTTAAGTTGATCAAGGTCTGTAGTCCAGTTATTGCCAATCTTGCTTGAGATCAGGGTGGCGAGTTCGGGGTTGGCTTGATTGAGCCAGCGTCTAGGGGTGATGCCATTGGTCTTGTTGATGATCTTGTCGGGATAAAAACGATTGAAATCGGCAAAGATCGATTGCTTCATTAATTCAGTGTGTAGCGCTGCAACACCATTGACCTTGTGGCTACCAACCACGGCAAGGTGAGCCATGCGGATCCGTTTGCCATTGTGTTCGTCAATGATGGACATGCGGCTGAGTAGGTCGTTATCACCGGGGTGGCGATGCATCACCTCATCAAGAAAACGCTGATTAATTTCGTAGATAATTTGCATGTGGCGTGGTAATAGTTTTTCGATGATGGCTACCGACCAGGTTTCCAGCGCTTCGGGCAGCAGGGTGTGATTGGTGTAGGCAAAGGTTCGTCTGCTGATATCCCAGGCTCTGTCCCAGGCCAATAAATATTTATCGATCAATAGGCGCATGAGTTCGGGAATTGCCAGCACTGGGTGAGTGTCGTTAAGTTGGACTGCAACCTTGTTAGGCAGACAGTCAAAATTGTCGTGGTATTTCATGTGACGATACAAAATATCTTGCAATGAGGCGCTGACAAAAAAGTACTGTTGTTTCAGGCGCAGCTCACGGCCCATCTCGGTGGTGTCATCGGGGTAGAGTACCTTGGACAGGTTTTCAGAATCATTCTTGTCGGCAACTGCCTTGATGTAGTTGCCTTCATTGAAATACTTCAGCTCAAAATCGCGAGATGACTTGGCCGACCAGAGGCGCATGTTGTTGACGGTGTTGTTGGCATAGCCGGGGATGGGGGTGTCATAGGCCATGGCCATGACCTCGACGGTGTCGACCCATTGATAACGCATCTCACCCGAGTCGTCCGGATAGCCAATTACTTTGCCATTGAACTTGACCGGGTAGAGCACCTCGGCACGGGGAAACTCCCATGGGTTGCCATAGCGCAGCCAGTTTTCCGGATGTTCAATCTGCCGACCATTCTCGATGCGTTGATTGAACATACCGTATTCGTAACGGATACCGTAGCCGTAGCCGGGCAGGCCAAGAGTGGCCATGGAATCGAGGAAGCAGGCTGCCAATCGCCCCAGGCCGCCGTTACCCAGTGCGGCATCACTTTCCATTTCCTGCACTTGTTCAAGGTCGACGCCGATATCGTTGAGGGTTTGGCGCAGCTCGTCATTGACGCCCAGGCTGAGGGCGCTGTTGCCGAGGGTGCGGCCGATCATGAACTCTAGCGATAGGTAATAGACCCGTTTGGCATCTTCTCTGTAATAGCTGCGCATGGTCTCCATCCAGCGTTCCATCATTCGGTCGCGCAACACCCAGGCGGCAGTGTGATACCAGTCTCTGGGGGTGGCGGTGTAGAGATCCTTGCCGGCCGAGTATTCCAGGCGGTTGGCAAGGGAGTGTTTTAGGGATTTGGCATCCAGTCCCAAATAATCGTATTTAAAAGAGGGCAAGTTCCGCTTGTCTTTCATTGCTATCCTCGTTTTTCATATGGGATAAGTTGCTGGGTTTTACTGCCAAAAGCAGGTATTTGCCCGGGACGCAGCTCAATCTTAGTTCATATTTTGACGGCTGCTATTGGCTGGCACTTTAATGGACTGGTTAAAAGAGGAAAATTAAGTTCATGTGGTGCTTGTGGGGTTTATGGTTTTTCGGTATCATGCCCGGCTATTTCCTGGACCATGCCCTTTCGCATGGGGTTAAATTGAGAAAGAGGTTTTTTACCATGAAAGCGGATATCCACCCGGCCTACGCAGATGTTAACGTGACTTGCAGCTGTGGTGCTACATTCACCACCCGTTCCACACTGGGTAAGAGCGGTCTGCACATTGATGTGTGCTCTAGCTGCCATCCTTTTTATACCGGCAAGCAGAAGACCATTGATACCGCTGGCCGTGTAGATAAGTTCCGTCAGAAGTACGGCATGAAATAAAGCTGTATGTTTCGACCGACAGGTCTTCTGTTGAAAAGGGTGCCTCAAAAGGGCGCCCTTTTTGCGTTATGGCTGCTGAGTTTACTTTGGTCGTCTCTGTTGCTGGCCCAGGAGTGTTTGCCGTTTCAGGCCGATGAGTGGGTTGAGGTTGCCCACGTTTACGATGGTGACACGGTCAAGCTCAGGGATGGCCGTAAGCTACGTTTTATCGGTATTAATACGCCTGAAATTGGCTATGATGGCAAGCCGTCAGAGCCGCTGGCAAAAGAGGCGCGTCAGGCATTGATTGGTTTATTGGCAGATAACAAGCGCCTGGCATTGCGTTATGGGGCGGAGCGTAAAGACCGCTATGGTCGGTTGTTGGCCCATGTCTTCTTGCCTGATCAGCGCAATTTGCAGCAGATATTGTTGCTGCAGGGTTGGGCTGCCAGTGTTGCGGTGGGCAGGAATCTGGCCAATGTAGACTGTTATCTTGCAGCGGAACGCCAGGCCGGACAGCGAGGAATCTGGTCTTTGCCGCGTTTTCAGGGGCTGGCCACTACGGCATTACCGCCAGGGCTGACAGGTTTTCAGGTGCTTCAGGGCAAGGTGATTCGTGTCGGCGAGAGTCGCAAATCGTATTGGCTCAATTTTACTGGTAAGGTAGCGGCGCGGATAGATAAGTCTGACCTGGCCGCATTTGAAGGCTGGCTTGAGCTGCCAGAACTGCAGGGTAAAACCATTAAACTACGTGGCTGGCTTTACCAATATAAGAGGCAGACGCAGTTGCGTATTTACCATCCTGGTCTCATACAGGTGTTGGACTAATTACCAGACGCTTTACTATTGTGTAGCTTGGGATGGCCCTACCGCAAGCAGCCTGAAGCGGCTAATATGCTAGGATTCAACGAGATTTTATGGACGAAGATTCATGAGTGACGATTTAAAACAACGCGCGTTGGCTTATCATGCGGAGCCAATGCCGGGCAAGATTGCCACCGCAATCACTAAGCCATGTGAAGATCAAAATGATCTGTCACTGGCTTATACCCCGGGTGTGGCCGCGCCAGTGCGGGAGATCGCGGCTGATCCTCAGAACGCCTATCGTTACACTGGCAAGGGTAACCTTGTTGCGGTGATCACAGATGGTACTGCGGTGTTGGGTCTGGGCAATGTTGGTGCCCTGGCGGGCAAACCGGTGATGGAGGGCAAGGCGGTGTTGTTTAAGCGATTTGCCGATGTTGATGTCTTTGATGTCGAGGTTGATGCCGATACCCCGGAGCAGTTTATCAATACCGTGGCCAGTATTGCGCCGACCTTTGGTGGCATTAATCTGGAAGATATTGCCGCGCCACACTGCTTCGCTATCGAAAAGGCCTTGATCGAAAAGCTCGATATCCCGGTGTTTCATGACGACCAGCACGGCACCGCCATCATTATCGCCGCTGGCCTGTTGAATGCCATCGAGTTGCAGGGCAAACGTCTGGAGCAGGTCAAGATTGTCTGTGTCGGTGCCGGGGCCGCCGGGATTGCCTCGATGCGGTTGCTGGCGACACTGGGTATGCCGAAACAGAACCTGACCCTGGTGGATCGCACGGGAGTGGTTCATAGCGGTCGCGATGACCTGAATGAATACAAGCGTGAGTTTGCGCGTGACACTGATGAGCGCACCTTGGCTGACGCTATCAATGGTGCCGATGTATTTATCGGTGTCTCCGGTTCAGATATCCTCAGTGAAGAGCAGTTGCTGACCATGGCGGCCAAACCAGTGGTGTTTGCGCTCTCCAACCCGGATCCAGAGATCCGCCCGGAGGTGGCGCTGGCGGCACGCGATGACCTGATTATGGCTACCGGTCGTAGTGATTACCCCAATCAGGTCAATAATGTCTTGGGTTTTCCGTTTATCTTTCGTGGTGCGTTGGATGTGCAAGCGCGCAAGATCAATGCTGAGATGCAGGCTGCGGCTGTGCATGCGCTACGAGACCTCACTCGTGAGCCGGTGCCGCAGGCAGTTCTGGATGCCTATGGCCTGGATAGTTTGAGTTTTGGGCCTAACTATATTATTCCCAAGCCGATCGATGGGCGTTTGATTAATGTGGTACCGCCAGCAGTTGCTGAGGCGGCGGTTGCCAGTGGTGTAGCGCGGCGGCCCTATCCCGATCATTATCCAAAATAATAAAGCCGGCTTTAAGATTGACGCCCTTGAGCCGATGACTTTTTAACTGAATAGAATACAAGGAGGGATTATCTGCCATGGCCAAAGATACCGTTACCGTTACAGATAACGTCACCGGCAAAACCGTTGAACTGCCGATATATCACGGCACCCATGGTCCGGGTGCTGTAGATATTAAGGCGTTTTTCCATGAGTTTGGTTATGTCACCTTTGACCCAGGGTTTGTCTCAACTGCAAGCTGCCGCAGCGCTATAACCTATATTGATGGTGATCAGGGTGAGTTGCTATACAGGGGTTATCCCATCGAGCAATTGGCCGGGAAAAGCTCATTTCTGGAGGTGGCCTATCTGTTGATGCACGGTGAGCTACCCACGACAACCGAGCAGACTGGCTTTCTCGACAACATTACCCGTCATTCCATGATCAATGAAAGCCTGAGAAGTTTTTATCAGGGCTTTAATCATGATGCCCACCCGATGGCGATCATGTGCGGTGTGGTTGGTTCATTGTCAGCCTTTTATCATGACTCGACCGATATTCATAATCCGCAACATCGTGAGATTGCCGCTCATCGTTTGATTGCCAAGATGCCGACTATTGCTGCAGCCTGTTATAAGCATTCAATTGGTGAGCCACTGGTCTATCCAAAAAATAAACTGAGTTATAGCGGTAATCTGCTCAACATGATGTTCTCAGTGCCATGTGAAGATTATGAGGTTGATTCGGTTGCGCAGCGTGCCTTGGATATGATCTTTATTCTCCATGCCGATCACGAGCAAAACGCCAGTACGTCCACTATTCGTCTGGCCGGTAGTTCGGCCGCCAATCCATTTGCCTGTATTGCTTCCGGTATTGCAGCGTTGTGGGGGCCTGCCCATGGCGGCGCCAACGAGGCAGTGTTGCATATGCTGGATGAGATCGGTGATGTTAGCAATGTGCCCAAGTATATTGAAAAGGCCAAGTCAAAAGATGATCCTTTCCGTTTGATGGGCTTTGGCCATCGTATTTATAAAAATTTCGATCCGCGTGCGACGCTAATTCGCAAGATGTGCCATGAAGTATTGGCCGAATTGGGTGACGAAAACGACCCGCTATTTGAATTGGCTCTGAAGCTGGAAGAGGTTGCCTTGCAGGATGATTACTTCAAGCAGCGTAAACTCTATCCTAATGTCGATTTTTACTCCGGCATTATCTATAAGGTGCTGGGCATTCCAACCAACATGTTCACAGTAATGTTTGCTATCGCCCGTACCGTTGGCTGGGTGGCGCAGTGGATGGAGATGATCGGTGATCCGGATCAGCGTATTGCCCGTCCGCGCCAGCTCTATCAAGGTGCGGCCATGCGCGATTATGTTGAGATGAGTAGGCGTAGTTAGTTTAAATCGACGAAAGTTGGATTAGCTCTTCCACTTTCTTGAGGCCAAAACGCTGCATCGGCTTGCCGGTTGCCGGTTGCCGGTTGCCGGGCAGCGTGGCGCCTGACGCAAGTCATTGTGCTTGAAAACCAATAAGAGCACAGGGGTATCGTGCATATCCAGGCGATAGCCGGGTATCTCGATAGTCTCGCCATTCGGCATGGAGAGCTTGTGACGGCATTGTTCGAAAATTATCTTTGCGTTTAAAAGAAACAGGGTCAACTCTTCTCCAGGGTCGGCAAACAGGTGCAGGTTGATCTCGGAAAGCTCATTTGCAGTGCCATCAAGCACAGCCCCAACCAGTCGTGGCTCAAACTGTTTGAAAAAACTCATAACCTTAAGGCTGATTTGTCTAAGTTGGTGGAGTTGCTGTGGCTGAGTGTCGGCCATGAATATGCGCTGGTGTTGTTTTAACGCCGCTTGAATTTCATCATTGCGTGGCAGGTAGTGGGTTTGTGGTGCATGCAGTCTTTCTGCTGCTTTGTGTTTGGCAATATGAAAGTCTGTAATGCCTTCTTCTGCAACCAGACGTGCCGCCTCCTGCGCTAGTTGTTGGCGCATGCGCAGGCCTTTGCTGCTGTCATTGTGGGATGGTTTTTTAGCCATTTTTAAAAAAGTAATTGTGGTACTGTTTCACCATTGTCATTGCTGTCGGGTATTGAGACAGAATCATCAATGTCTGCCGCCCGTCGTTGCGGGGCATGTTCATTACGAAAGGTCTCAAAGATTGCATCTTTCTGTTTAGCTGCAGCAAGCAGGCCTGTCTTGGGGTCGATGCGAACGGTGGTCAGCCCCTCGGGTTGTTCCAGTGGAATTTCAGGCCGGTCTTTAAGTGCTGTGCGCATAAAATCTATCCACAATGGCAGTGATGCGCGGCCCCCGGTTTCTTTGGTTCCTAGCGGTGTGCCATCATCAAAACCAGTCCAGCCTATGGCGACAATTTCGCTGTTAAAGCCTGAAAACCAGGCGTCGCGTTGATCATTGGTGGTGCCGGTTTTGCCGGCCAGGTCTTTGCGTCCGAGTTGCAGGGCGCGTCGGGCGGTGCCGCGGTTGACGACATCGCGCATCATGCTGGTCATTAAATAGGCATTTTGCGATGAGATGACACGCTCCGCCAGCTTGGGTGGTGGAGCGGCCTCTGTAATATCAATGTCAAAACTGTTTGTATCCAATGTTTCGTCGATGCTTGTTTGTGTCGGGTTGTCTATTGTGGGCTCCGCCCCGTTTGTGCTGTTTGCAAGGGCAGCTTGCTCGCATGGCAGGCAGGCGATAGCGGGCTCAGCTTCAAAGATGATGTTGCCCTTGATGTCTTCAATGCGCTGGATGAAGTAGGGGTTAACACGGAAACCGCCATTGGCAAATATGGTGTAAGCCGAGGCCATATCCATTGGTGTCACCGAGGCGCTGCCTAGTGATAGGGACAGGTCGCGAGGTAGTTGATTAGTTTCGAAACCAAAGCGCTGCGCATATTCAATGGCATAAGGGACGCCGATGGCTTGCAACAGACGAATTGAAACCAGATTGCGTGAACGGGTGATGGCTTCACGTAGGCGGGTTGGGCCGTAGATGCGGCCGCTATAGTTTTCAGGTCGCCAGGAGGTTTCCAGCCCGGGGTCATCGAAAACCACCGGAGCGTCGTTGATGATGGATGCGGCGGTAAAGCCCTTTTCCAGTGCTGCCGAGTAGATGAATGGCTTGAAGCTCGAGCCGGGTTGACGCTTGGCCTGGGTGGCGCGGTTAAATTTTGAATAGAAAAAATCAAAGCCGCCAGACAGCGCAATTAGTGAACCGTCCTTAGGGTTGAGTGCGACAATGGCGCCAGCAACATTGGGGATTTGGCCAAGTTGCCATTCGCCGTCGTCATTCTGTAATACATAAACGATGTCGCCGCCAGTGATGATTTGTTTGGCAAGTGTTGGCGGCTTGCCACTGTGGTTGGTGTCGAGGTAAGGCGCTGCCCAGGATAGGCCTTGCCACGCTAAAGTGATTAGTTCGCCATTGGCAAGCAGCGCTTGGCTGGCCTGTGCTTCGCTTTGCAGAATTAGGGCTGGCCTCAGGTTGCCAACGGTCGGCAGAGCCTTGAGGCGTTGAAGCACGTCCTTGCTATCAGTGTCAGGATTGATTGCTATGTGTTCGACGGGACCGCGAAAGCCATGACGGTATTCATAATTGAGCAGATTTTGGCGCAGAGCCTTTTGTGCTGCAAGTTGCAGCTCGGGATCAATGGTGACAAATACCCTGTAGCCGTTGGTATAAGCCTCTTCGCCGTGCAGTTCATACATATAACTGCGTACCATTTCGCCAATGTATGGCGCTTCGAGATCGATGTTTTGTTTGTTGAGTTTGGCAGTGACAGGCTCGGTCTTGGCGCTATCATATTCGGCCTGACTGATTTTGCCGAGAGTGAGCATGCGTTTTAGAACATAATCGCGGCGAATTAAGGCGCGTTCGGCATTGGCAATGGGGTTGTAACTGGATGGGGCCTTGGGCAGGCCGGCCAGCATAGCGTATTGAGCCAGTGTCAGCTCGTGTAGTGGCTTGCCATAATAAATCATTGCTGCGCTACCGATGCCGTAAGAGCGATTACCTAAATAAATTTTGTTGAGATAGAGCTCGAGGATCTGCTCTTTGCCGAGTTCGTGTTCAATTTTGAATGACAGAAAAATTTCGTTGACCTTGCGCAGGTAGGTCTTTTCGCGGCTGAGAAAAAAATTGCGTGCCACCTGCATGGTGATGGTGCTGCCGCCCTGGGCTTTTTCGCCGGTGGTGATGAGTTTGGCAACTGCGCGGAGTATGCCTTGATAATCAACCCCAGGGTGTTCGAAGAATCTATCATCCTCGGCGGCAAGGATGGCATCGACCATGGTTGTTGGTATTTGATCATACCGGAGCGGGTCGCGTTTTTTGCTGCCGTACTCGGCGATTAACTGATGGTCTTGGCTATAAACCTGAAGCGGCACCTGGAAGCGAATGTCTTTTAAGGCATCAACCGAAGGTAGTTGCGGGGCAAGATAGAA
>Ga0316208_1001041_pt1 | contig 28414 bp, 28 predicted proteins | sample 3monopyrite_MG_FD_204944 | JGI IMG/M metagenome (GOLD analysis project Ga0316208, IMG submission 204944) | Microbial mat bacterial communities from mineral coupon in-situ incubated in ocean water Damariscotta River, Maine, United States -... | ecosystem: Environmental > Aquatic > Marine >... | reverse complement strand
GGACTCCCGACATTCCGCGGAGGCCAATCGTGAGAACTTTGTGCTTCGCCATGTGGCGACAGCTGCTCGGCCGCTGGGGCTGGCTGTGGTGGGGCTTGGCCTTGGTCGTCCTGTTGCGTCTGCATTTCGACCCCACTTTGGGACGCGCGCACCTCGGCGGCTATCTCGCTTCCGTCGCCTTGGGCCCCAGCATTTTGCTGCTGCGCCTGGGTGTGGTGTTGCAGCAACGGCGGCGCCAAGGATGGCCGCTGGAAGAATGCCTGCGCAATCCGATGGCGTGGCGCGCTCCCCTCGCTGAAGTCCTCAGCACTGGCGGCCTGATGTTGGCGTGGCTGCTCCTCGCCGGTCTTGGACCGCACTTACCTGGTTTGGCCCAACCTCGCGCCGGTCAGGAACTGTTCCCGATCACGGTGCCGCAGGCCAATGCCGACGGCAGCTGGACCGTCGATTTGGAAGGCCGATGTCCGCCCAATGCCAAGGTGTTGCTCACCATCGATTGGCTGCAGGCCAACGATGCCTTGCGCTCCGCCGGCACCACCAGCTATGGCGCCGCAGATGGTCGGCAGATCACCTTGGTCGCGGGCGAACTCGCGGCATGGCCGCTACTCCCAGAAGAAGCCGGCCAAGGCCAAGCGCTGCTTCCCCCCTTGCCCGAGGGCCTGGAACTTTTGCGGCCATTAACACGCCTATCCGTCGACAGTCCCGGGCTCGCGGAGTTGCCTCGCCTGCTGTGGGCGCAAGCTCTGTTCTTCCTGCCCTTGCTTGGACTGTTCCTGGCTTGGGCGCGCGCCGGACGCATTAGCGGTCCCTTGGCCGCTTGGGCCACACTCGCACTTGCCGGTTTGGTGGCCTTGCCGGGAAGCAGCCAAGATCTTCCCGCCGATGCCCTCGGCTTCGTCGCCCGTGCCTTACTCGGTTTGAAAGCCGTCCTTCCTGCGGTCGATTCCCTCCTTGCCACTGGCGACGACTTCGCCCGCCACCTGCGCGCGACCTCCCTTTCTTCCATCCTGATGTGGTGGCTACTCGGCCTCTTCGGCTTTGCCGGAGCATGCCTACGCCGGCCACCGTTCCGTCCCTAATGTCTTCCTCCTGGCTGCTGTGGTTGACCCGCGCTTGGCTTGCCTTGGCGGCGGTGGCTCTGTTGGCTGGACACCTCAAGCCACCCGGCCTGGATGGGTTAGGTGAGCTCCGGTCCTGGTGGACGGCCCGGCGCTACGAGCAGGCCGGTTTGGAACGGAACCTGCCGCGCATGGCCGAACTCGGCGAGGACCTCCTGCAACAACGCGGTGAAGGCGCCCCTGCGGAATTCGCCGGCTACCTCTTAGCTTGGGCGGCACCATCGCCGAGTATGGGCTATAGCCAGGAAGAATCTGCGGCTCTGGCCAATCAAGGCCGTGTTTACCTGCGCGCCCAGCTTCCGATGCAACCAGCACCCTGGTCCTCCCTCCAAATACTAGCCAATAGCCTTGTATTGAGGTCCCGTCACGGACAGGAAGATGCTGAACGAAGGAATGGCCTCAGCCTCTACGCAAGCTGGATGGCCGCTGGCGGAGGCCTGGTGAATGCCAATTTGCAGTCCCCTGGGGCCGAACGCACCGCCGCTGCCTACCGAGAACTGCTCAGGCGACCCGCCCCAGATCGCCCGCTTTGGCTGGCGAGCCGCCTACAGGGGGCAGATGCCCTCCCCCTGCAGGACATCGAACAACTGCTTGCCCCGGTGTTTGGCGACACCGACCAGCGCTAGGGCCTAAAATCCCCACACCGTGGACGTCGTCCTCGAGCTATTGGCCAGTAATCCTGGCGAGTGGGCCTTCCTTCTCCTGGTGGCCTGTGGGCTGGGCATGCCGCCCTGGTCCGAGGAGCTGGTCCTGCTCGGCACCGGCTATTTCGTGGCCCAAGGCGATATTGGCTACCTCGCGGCGGTGATCTGGTGCTACAGCGGCATTTTGGCCGGCGATTCGGTGATCTACGTTCTGGGCCGACTGGCTGGCGAGAAGGTCTATGGGCTTCCCATCTTGAAGCACCATTTGCGCCCAGCCCGACGACGACGATTTAATCAGAACTTCTTGCAGCACGGAACGAAAGCGGTGTTTACCGCCCGCTTCTTGCCAGGTCTGCGCCTGGTGGCCTACCTCGTGGCAGGCAATCTACGAATGCCCTATTGGAAGTTCGTCGTGCTCGACAGCATTGGCGCAATCCTCACCGTGCCGATTTCGGTGTGGTTGGGCTGGAAATTTGCGGCCAACCTCGACGCTGTCCTCGATGTGCTGCATCAGTTCCGCGTGCCTTTGGGCATCCTTGCCGCCATCGCCGTGGGCTATGTGTGGTGGCGTTTGGGCCGCTCGCGCCGGGTGAGGTTGGACAATTTGCGGCGCCAACGCAGTGAGCAGCTCGAGGGACAGGGCGAAGACCGACCTTCCAAGAAAAAGTAAGGTTGTCTCTTGCGCCAGACTGGCTATTTCGTAATTTTACGAAATGCCTCTCCCCACTCCGTCCACCCCAAAATGCTGCACGACTCCAGCGGTGGCCCCCCCAATCCGTGTGCAGGAAGACCAGGAGTTTGCCGCACTGGCACAAGCTCTCGCTCACCCGGCCCGAGTGCGCATTCTTCGCTTCCTTCTCGCGCAAAAGGAGTGTCTAGCCGGGGACTTGCAAGCCGAGGTCGGGCTTTCCGCCGCCACCGTGAGCCAACATCTCAAACGGCTTAAGGAAACCGGCTGGGTCCGAGGCGAAGTCGACGGCCCGCGCCGCTGTTATTGCCTCAACCCCGAAACCCGTGATCGCTTTCATTCCCTGGTGGAGGGCCTGCTGTGAACGCCCAAGATTCGCGCCACCTGTCCTTCCTCGACCGTTGGCTCACACTGTGGATCTTCCTGGCCATGGCGGTTGGCGTGAGCATCGGCGCCATCTGGCCGAACACCCACGATTTCCTCGGGCGCTTCGAGGTCGGCACCACCAATATCCCGCTCGCGATTGGTCTGATTTTGATGATGTGGCCACCATTGGCCAAGGTTCGCTATGAAGAGTTGGGCGAGGTTTTCCGCGACCGCAAAATTCTGCTGCTCAGCCTGACTCAAAACTGGGTGGTCGGCCCGCTCTTGATGTTCGCTCTTGCGGCCATCTTTCTGCATGACTATCCCGAATACATGACCGGATTGATTTTGGTGGGCTTGGCCCGCTGCATCGCCATGGTTCTGGTTTGGAATGATCTCGCCGCAGGCAGTCGTGAATATTGCGCTGGCTTGGTAGCCTTCAATTCGGTGTTTCAAGTCATTACTTACAGCCTCTATGCCTGGATTTTCTTGACCGTCGTGCCCCCTTGGTTCGGGCTCGAAAGCGCCATCGTCGACGTCAGCATGCTCAGCATTTTCCAGAGCGTACTGCTGTACCTGGGCGTGCCCTTTGCTGGTGGCTTCCTGACGCGGCACTTCCTGCGCAAAGCCAAGGGCGACGCCTGGTACGAGCAAGTTTTCCTACCGCGAATTTCCCCCATCACCCTCATTGCGCTGCTGTTCACGATTGTCGTCATGTTCAGCCTCAAAGGCGCGGTGATTGTGGAGATTCCGCTCGATGTCCTGCGCATCGCTGCCCCCCTGAGCTGCTACTTCGTGCTGATGTTCTTTGCGAGCTTCTGGATGGCGAAGCGCAGCGGCGCGGATTATTCCCGCAGCGCCACCCTGGCCTTCACCGCTTCTGGCAATAATTTTGAGCTCGCCATTGCGGTCGCGGTCGCGGTCTTTGGCATTGAATCGGGCGTGGCTTTTGCCGCGGTCATTGGACCGCTAGTCGAAGTCCCGGTTCTCATCCTCATGGTGCGCGCAAGCTTTGCCTTGCGTCGGCGCTGGTACCCCAGCCTGAATTAGCCTTCCACCTCACTACCTTGGAATTCCGCAGCATCTTGTTCCTCTGTGTCGCCAATTCGGCGCGCAGCCAAATGGCCGAGGGCCTGGCGCGGGCCCTGTTCAACAAGGACATCACCGTGGCCTCAGCGGGGAGCGCGCCAACCCGAGTGAACCCCTTCGCCATCCGTGCCATGGCCGAGGTCGGGATTTCGCTGGACAGCCAGCACTCCAAGTCGGTGCAGGACGTCGACCCGGCGAGCGTGGATTTGGTCGTGACTCTTTGCGCCGAAGAAGTCTGCCCGCTGTTCCTGGGCGAAGCCAAGCGCCTGCATTGGCCCATCCCCGACCCGGACCGCTCCAGCGAAGACCTCAGCGAAGAAGAACGCATGGAGAGCTTTCGCATCGCCCGGGACCGGATTCAGAAGCGCCTGCAAGTCCTCCAGGCTATGGGCGAAGTTCCCCCCTCTGGAGCGGAGCCACGCGAATTCCACCTCTCGCTGCGCACCCCGGATCTGGCCGCAACGACGCGCTTCTACAGCTGGCTTTTCGCCTTGGAGCCGAGTTATTGGACCGACCGCTTTGCCGTGTTTGACGACGCCCGGCTGCGCCAACGCGTGGTTTTTCTGGTCGACGACGGCCAAGAACTCCATCACGACACGCTGTATCACCTCGGAATCGGCGTTTCTACCAAGGCCGATGTCCTCACCTGCCAAGCCAGCGCTATCCAGGCCGGAATCCCCGTGGTGAAGCCAGCCCGCACCACCTGGCGCAATATGCCCTTGCATGAGTTGTGGCTGCAAGATCCCGGGGGCAATTTGGTCGAAATTTATGCCATGCTCACCCCGGAAGAGCTGGCCCTGATGCCAGAAGATCAAGAGCCCGTGGTGCTCTGATCCAAATTCGCGAAAAAGAGTCTTAACCCCCCCTTTTCCAGGGTCCTAGACCCCGGCGCTGCGGTAGAATCCCGGCTTCAAAATCGCGCTCCACCTTGCAAATTTGCGGGGCAGCGCATCCCCCCTCCAGTCGCAACCCGTCGATGGAAACACTGCTGAACTACCTTCCCTGGATCGGGGCCGGAGTCGCCATTCTTGGCGCCTTCCTCGTCCAGTCCGCTGTCATGCGCGCCCCTGCGGGCAACGAGCGCATGCAGGAACTCGCCAAAGCCATTCAAGATGGTGCCAAGGCATTCCTCGTCACTGAGTACAAGCTTCTGTCCATCTTCGTGGTGGTCGTCGCTGGTGGCATCTTCGCCCTCGGCGAAGACAAGGGTGGCGGACCGGACACGGTCGTCGCTTTCTTGGCTGGTGCCGTCTTCTCTGCCCTCGCGGGCTGGGTTGGCATGCACACCGCCACGCGCGCTGCCGTCCGTACCACCGAAGCCGCTCGCACTGGTCTCGCACCAGCGCTGAAGGTGGCCTTTGGTTCCGGCACCGTGATGGGCTTGACTGTGGTCGGCCTCGGTGTGTTGGGCATCACCATCTTCACCCAGATGTGGGGCACCGATGAGCGCGCACTGCAGTCGGTTCTCGGCTTTAGCTTCGGCGCTTCTTCCATCGCGTTGTTCGCACGCGTTGGTGGCGGTATCTACACCAAAGCTGCAGACGTGGGCGCTGACTTGGTCGGTAAGGTCGAAGCCGGTATTCCGGAAGACGATCCTCGCAACCCTGCGACCATCGCCGACAACGTTGGTGACAACGTGGGCGACGTCGCCGGCATGGGTGCTGACCTCTTCGAATCCTATGTGGGTTCGATCATCGCTTGCATGACTCTGGGTGCTGTCGCAGCCGCAACGGGCATTGGTGCACAAGGCATGGTGCAGTTGCCGCTGATTCTGGCTGGCGCAGGCATTATTGCTTCGATCATCGGTACCTTCTTCGTTAAGACCAACGATGAGTCCAAGATTCACTCGGCGCTGTTTAACGGCCTGATTGTGGCTTCGGTCATCCTGGTCGGCATGGCTTACTTCCTGACCCACATGGCTGGTCTGGACTTTGGCCCGCAGAGCGCCATGGGCTTGTTCCTGGCGATTGTTGCTGGTCTCGCCTCTGGCGTGATCATCGGTAAGATCACTGAGTACTACACCGCCTTCGAGCACAGGCCAGTGCAGAAGATTGCTGAGCAATCCGAAACCGGTGAAGCGACCAACATCATTGCTGGCCTCGGCGTTGGCATGAAGTCCACTGGTTACCCAGTGCTCGTCATCTGCGCAACCATCTGGGTTGCCTTTGACCAAGCTGGCATCTACGGCATTGCTTTGGCTGCCGTCGGCATGCTCTCGACTTTGGGCATCTCGCTCGGCGTGGACGCTTACGGCCCAGTTGCTGACAACGCTGGTGGTATGGCCGAAATGGCCGAACTGCCACCGGAAGTTCGCGAGCGCACCGACGCCCTCGATGCCGTGGGTAACACCACTGCAGCTGTGGGTAAAGGCTTCGCGATTGGCTCTGCTGCCCTTACCGCTTTGGCCTTCTTCTCGGCCTTTGGCGCTATTGCTACCGCTTCATTCGCTGCAGAGGGCAAGGTGTTCAACCTCGCCATCACCGAGCCCAATGTCGTCATCGGCATGTTGGTCGGCGCCATGCTCCCCTTCATCTTCGCTGCCATGACCATGGAAGCCGTGGGCCGCGCGGCCTTCTCGATGATTGAAGAAGTCCGTCGTCAGTTCCGCGAGATTCCTGGCATCCTCGAAGGCACCGGCAAGCCGGACTACGCCGCTTGTGTGTCGATCTCGACCAAGGGTTCGCTCAAGGAAATGGTGTTGCCTGGCCTGTTGGCTATCGCCGCACCAATCATTGTCGGCCTGGTTAGCGTGCAAATGCTCGGTGGTCTTCTCGCCGGTTCCCTCGTCGCAGGCGTCATGATGGCTATCTTCATGGCCAACGCTGGTGGTGCATGGGACAACGCCAAGAAGTACGTCGAGAAAGGTAACCACGGCGGCAAAGGTTCCGACACGCACAAAGCTGCAGTGGTTGGTGACACCGTCGGTGACCCCTTCAAGGACACCAGTGGCCCGTCGCTGAACATCTTGCTTAAGCTGATGTCGGTGGTGAGCTTGCTGCTCTTGCCCTTCTTCCTTTCCTAAGGCTGATTGATCCTTGACTGAATTCTTGGATCACGATTCCGCTCGTGCGCTGGCTACCAAGCTGGCGCACGAAGCGGTTGACCTTAAGGGCACCGACATCCGCATTCTGGATGTCGCTGATCTTTTGTACATCACGGATTACTTCGTGATTGTCACCACGCACAGCCAGCGCCAAACCCGCGCCATGGCCGATGCACTCAAGATGGTGGCGAAGTCGGTCATGGGCTCGAAAGGCCAGGCCGAAGGCGATGCTCACTCGAGTTGGATGCTGTGCGACTTCGGCGCTGTCGTCGTGCAAATCCTGACCGAAGACGCACGTGAGTTTTACGGTCTAGACGATCTCTGGGCCGACGCCGAAGAAGTCGAGTTCGACCCCGCTGCCTAGGCGCAGCCCCCGGCCATGTCCGACTGGCTGGACGAGGTCCTCGGCAAAAGCACGAGCCCCATCGTGCTCCTTGGCTTACTTGGCCAAGGCGTGTTTTTCATGCGCTTCTTTGTGCAGTGGCTTGCCAGTGAAAAAGAAAAGCGCAGTGTGATCCCGATTGCCTTTTGGTACTTCAGCATTGGTGGCGGTTTACTGCTGCTGACCTATGGAGTTCTCGACCGCGACCCGGTTATCCTGGTCGGTCAATCGACCGGCCTCCTGATTTACAGTCGCAACCTGTACTTCGTGTATCGCCAAAGGCATGAGACCGCAAAGCCCAGCACCTGAACCGGCCTACCCCGGCACCCCGCACTTGATGTGGGTGTGGTTCGCGGCATTGGTCTCCGCTCTAATCTCGCTGTGGGCGCGTCCTTTGCTCCCGGTCGACGAGACCCGCTATCTGGCGGTGGCTTGGGAAATGTGGCGCACCGGAGATTTTCTGGTGCCGCATATCAACGGCGAGACCTACAGCCACAAACCCCCGTTGCTGTTCTGGATGATGCATGCGGGCTGGTCGGTCTTTGGCGTCAACGCCTGGTGGCCGCGGCTGATCCCCTTCCTGCTGCTCACCGCCAACGCGCTGATGCTACGGCGTCTAGGGCGCCAGCTGTGGCCTCAAGAGGCCGCCGGCAAGGCAGCAGGCACTACGGCGGCTGCGGTCTTCCTGGGCTCTCTATATGCCTTCCTCTTTGGCACCGTGGTCATGTTCGACCTGCTGCTGCTGTTGGCGGTGCTTGGCGGCTGGAGCGCACTGTTGAAGGCCCACCGCGAGGGCACCTGGAAAGGCAGTGTGCTGTGGTTTGGCCTGGCGATTGGCCTGGGCGTGTTGGCTAAGGGCCCTGTGGTTCTTCTCTTCACCCTGCTTCCTGCTCTCGCTGCGGGGCATTGGAGCGGGCGCACCACCGGCCACACCAGTGCTGTGGGCTGGACTGCCTTCCTCGGCACCTTGCTGGGCGCAGCGATTGCCCTGTGCTGGGCCATCCCCGCCGGCATTCAAGGCGGCGAAGAATACCGCGATGCCATCTTCTGGGGCCAAACCGCAGGTCGCGTTGCCGATTCCTTCGCGCACGCCCGACCATTGCACTGGTACCTGCCGATTTTGCCGGCCATGCTCATGCCGTGGCCGTTGTATCCGGCCACCTGGCAACAGTGGCGTCGGCCAAAAGATCAACCGCGTGGCCCGCGTTCCGACGCCCGCCGTTTCCTGGTCTGGGCTACGGTTCCTGCCTTCTTATTCCTGTGCTTCATGAGCGGCAAGCAGCCGCACTACCTGCTGCCCACCATCGCCGGGTTGTCTTTAGCACTTGGCGGCCACTTTTCGCTGCGCCTACGCGCCGATTTTGGTCATGGCAGTCGCTGGAACCATGCCGGACCGGTGTTGGTTCTGCTTTTGTTCGCGGGCTTCTTCGTCTTGCTGCCGCAGATCTCGGAAGGCCGCGATGAAATGACCTGGCTGCTCGAGGATTGGTCACCATGGCCAGCTCTTGCTTTGGCCGCCGCCGCCTTGTTGTGGTGGTGGTTGGCCGCACGCGCCTCTTGGCGCTCGACCTTGGCATGCCTGTTTGCGCCGCTCCTGCTGGCCACCTTGAATATGTATCTGCATACGCCGCTCAACACGGCCTATGACACGACTCCACTTGGCCTTCGCGCCAAGGCGCTGCAAGAAGCCGGGCATCCCGTAGCCTTCTTTGGCGCCAAATTCCACGGGCAGTTCACCTTTACAGGGCGCTTAATCGAGCCGGTCAGCAACCCGGAAGACTTCCAGGAAGCCTATTTCTGGGCCGAGCAAAATCCTGAGGGCACCATGTTCGTGCTCATCAATGATTATGCGCCGGAGTCCTATACCAAGCAGGCGCAAGAAGTGTTCTTGTACGCCAGTCACCGCATGGCGGTGTGGTCAGGCAAGCGCTTCGCGCGCGCCCATCAACCGGTGAACGAGCCGCCGGTTAATGACGAATAGGCCAGCGGTTGCCGTCGTCGTCGATCAGTTCGCGCTCGGGCCAACGCAACGCCATTAAAGCCGTTGGGCGGTCTGCCATCGTGCCTGCCGCACGACCGATGTGTCGGTAACCTACCGAGTAGTCCACGCAGTAGGCGTTGCGCTTGGGCCCGAGGGCGTCATGAAAGTCATGATCAGCGAAGAGATAGGGCCCGTTGCGGACCGCGGGCCGAGTGGGGTCTAGAGATCGCCAGAAGTGACCGAAAACGACCGGGACATCGCCCTGATAGTTCTCCCACCATGGCATCCGTTCGACGTGGCGCAAACGTCCCCCGGCGTGGAATGCCTCTGCGGTTTTTCGCTCCAAGCCCGACGTCAGGGCAGTGACAGGGTTGTCGTTTTGGCGCGCCAAATTGGCGGTCATGCCCGATGGCTTTTCTCCTACAGCCACCTGTTCCCGAGTGATGACCGATTCCATCTGATAAAACAATTCCACCACGCCTAAGGAGGCAAGGGAAGGGTCGCGCAACATCGCGAGGGCGGGTTCATGCCAGCAGGCATGGACCACGCGCAGGGCTGGACTCTCCAGGGCCAGCGGCAAACGCTGCAGGAACAGGAGGACCTCGGCGCGGTCGGCGTGGTTGGCGAGCACCTGAGGAAGGATCTCACCGGACTTGTGCATGGTTTGGATTTCCCCATAGAACCATTCGTTGCCACTGCGCGATTTGCCCAGAAGCAAGTTGAGCTCGTGGTTGCCTACCAAGCACGATGCCTTTCCGGCCGCCACAAGTTCCTGGACCAGGCGCAGCACGCCAAGGCTGTCCGGGCCACGATCCACCAAGTCCCCGACAAAGACTAAGTGGCGCTCTTCGCCCCTGCCGCTTTGCTCCAGGTGAGCCAGCAGGGCTTCGAGTGCGCCGAGTTCTCCATGCACATCGCCCACAATGTCTAAGGGCAGGTCAGGTAGGGTCCGAATGAGGGGCGGCATGGACTGAGCAGGATAGCGTCAGGGGTAGGCAAAAAAAGAAGACGGGCACTCCCAAGGGAGTGCCCGTCTCGGAGTTTCAGAACTAGTTTCCTAGTTACCGAAGGCGAGATCCAAGACAGCCCAGAAGGTGTCTTCGGTCACGCTGACGTTATCGAGGTCGGTGACGGCGTAGCCGAACCAGCCCTGAACGTTGCCGTTGAACTCGTGACCGACGGAGACGTCGATCTCGGTCCAGCCGCTACCACCGATTTCAACGTCGTTGAAAGCGATACGGCCAGTCCAGTTCTCAGCAGGGCTGAAGCCCAAGCCGACCTGGAAGGTGTCGGTGTCGGCGGTCCAGATACCACCAGCGCCAAGACGGTCAGAGAAACCAGCAGCGTCGTGGTACTTCACGGCGCCAGTGGTGGCGAAGCTTGCGTCGGCGCCAGAGATGGCGAGCGACAAGTTGCCGTTCTCGATACCAGGCAAGCTGGCGAGAGCGTCGAGGTCAATGGAGGTACCGAGGTACCAGGCGTCACCGGAGGTGGAGCCTTGATCCAAGCTGGAGTATTCCGCGTCGTAGCCGAAGCCCATCAACTCACCGGTGATTTGCGCACCGAGCCAAGTTTGGAACTCCATGCCGGCGCCAACGTTTTCGTTGCGAATCCAGTAAGGAGCGATGTGGATTGGGCCGAGCTGTTCGACCATGTCGAAAACCCAGTCAAAACCAGCGATGTACACCATGTCGTCACCGTTATCGGTGAGGGCGGTTGGGACCGGTGCGGTGGAACCGTAGCCGTTCTCAATGCCGTTCAGCATGGCGAAGTGGATGTTCAAACCACCGGCTGGGTGGTTGTACCAGATACCCGACTGGGTAGCAGGACGGTTGTCCCACTCGTCGGTGCCGAGAATACGGCCAGAACCTGCGGTGTAGTAGTCACGACCAATCTTGGACGTGCCACCATCGCCAGCAAGGTTGTCGACGGCAACCCACGCGCGGGTGAGCTGGATTTCGTCGGCTGGGTCATCGAAACGACCGGCAGTGGTACCAAAGCCACCGTCGCCCCAGGACTCACGGCCGTTAAAGCCGATGAATGCCGTGGAATCTTCCGTGACGTTAAAGGTGAAGGTCAAGCGGGCGCGAGTATCGACGTCACGGTTGTTCGTGTACATGTCGTTACTGAACCAACGGTTACGGGCACGGAAATCGCCACCAATGGCGACGCCGTGGCCACCGTCAGGTGCCGTGAGACCAGAGTTGAGATCAGCCAGAGCGCGCTCAAGGCTGTCATTTTGTTGTGCAACGCCCTGTGTAGACAGAGCGACCGCGGCCAATGCCGCGAGGTTAATCAGGCGAACCTTCATTCCGAAACTTCCTCGTTTTGCCCCAAAGGGCGGTGGTTGTTTCCAGCAGACCTGCTACGGAGGGCAAGGTAGGCTGGCTTGGTTGGTCATCTTTCGCAACTGAGAGCCTTGTGCGAATGATGGCGGAACATTTTGCCGAAGCGGCGGGAAGGAGCAAGCCGGAAACCGGAAAAACTCCACCCAGAGCCGAAGCCCATGGGTGTTGAATCGGAAGCTAGGCCAAGGATTTGACCCCGTTTTCTGCTGCAATCCCATGAAATCTCTTAAACCCTTTGCCGATAAAGGCTTGTGAGTTCGTATTTCCCCACCCTCTGGCACGAATTCTGCCCTTACCCCTGCTAGAATCCCTCGCTGTGCGCCTTTTGCACCTTCATGATGCCCCCTCAATCCGCGGTGGGGCGACCGCCTATTTATCTCAACTCACAGCCGAAATAAGCTGTAGAGGTGCAGAGAACTGGCTCTACAGCTTCGACACCCCTGCTGAGGACCTCAGCTTGCCACTGCAGGGAGCTCACGAGTACCACTATGACTGGCCCAGCAATCCGCTTGAGCGGCGCAGAGACTTCCACCGCTTCAATCCCAAGCTTGCTGCGCACCTCACCGACACGATCCAAGCTATTCAACCGGATTTGGTGCATATCCAGAACTGCGGACCATTCAAAACCACGATTTTTTCCACTATCTATAAATTGGGGCTCCCCCTGGTGATGACGGTGCATGATTTCACCCTCATCGATCCAAATCCCGCGGGTCACCCCCGCTCGGGTCTAAAGGGCGCCGTTTTAAGCTTTCTAGACCGCCAGAGCCTGGCGCGTGCCCGGAAATCCGTCTTCGACCACGCAACCCTCTTGTGGTGCCCTACGGAAGCTCTGCGGAGCGGCATTGGGTGCCCAGTGGAGCGAAGCCAAGTGCTGCGCCTACCTATACAGCCCGCTGCCGCCCAGGCATTGCCTGTGGGCGGCCTCCAATTGTTCTTTGCGGGCTCCCTCTACACCTCGAAAGGGGTCGATCTCCTGCTTCAGGCCATTGCTGGCTCCACCGGAGCCCTGGGTCAGGCTACTTTGGAAATTGCCGGTGAGGGCGACCAGCGCGTCAATCTTGAGCGCATGGTGCGCGACTTCCATCTGCAGGAACGAGTGCGCTTCCTCGGATTCTGCCGCGGTGAAGAGTTGGAGTCGGCTTATGCCCGCGCCAATGTCTTGGTGCTCCCTAGCCGCGTACCGGAAAACTCTCCGCTCACTGTCCTCGAAGCAGGCATGCGCGGGCGACCAGCCGTCGCCAGTCATGCCGGTGGCGTGCCCGAACTCCTGACCGAGGACCGCGGCTGGACCTTTGCTTCCGAAGACGTCGATAGCTTGCGCCGGGCTTTGCTTGCTGCAGCCGATCCCGACGAGCGCAATCTTCGTGGGCAGCGGATGCGCGCATGGGTGCAACAGGAGTTCTCACCGTCCAAACATTGGGACACGGTCGAGGACACCTACAATGCGCTCTCAGGATGAACATCCTTCTGGAAGCCCACCGCCTTGTTCGCACCAAGGACTTCGGCGGCATTGACTCCTACTGGCGTTGCCTGATTCCGGAGTTGTTAGCCGAACGCAGTGAGCAAGATCGCCTTGCTCTGTTTTCTGCCTTCCTTAATCCGAAGCATGCCTTGGCACTGTTGCCGTATCGCAAGCAAGGCGCGTTGTTGCGGCACTGGTGGGCGAGCCCGAATTGGTTGCACGCTTTGGGGCGCCTTGGATTGCGCTTCGAACAACTTGCTGGCCCTGCCGATGTCGTGCACTTGCCGGAACCCGTGGCTCCACTGCCGACCAATAAGCCTTTGGTCGTCACCGCGCATGACTTGATGTACTTGCACGCGCCGCAGTATTTGGATCCGCGCTGGACCGCACGACTCATGGAGGGAACGACCGCCTTGGCTTCCAAGGCCACGTTGTGGATTGCCGTGAGTGAGCATACACGCGAAGATCTGATTCAGCACTTTGGTGTTCCACGCGGGCGCACTGTGGTGATTCCTCATGGCCTTGATGAACGTTTCCGCCAAGCTGCCACCAAGGCACCTGCGCTTTCTGCCGATTTGCAAAGCAAGCTGCCACAAGGGAAAGGCTTTTTCCTCTTTGTCGGATCGGTGGAACCGAAGAAGAATCTGCCCACTTTGTTGCGCGCCTTCGCGCATTCGCTAGAGCAAGAAGGGCAAAGCTCGGACCTCGTCGTGGCTGGCCGTGCCGGCTGGCAACTCGAGGAAATCCAAGAGGTATTAGAGCGCCATCCGGTTCTGAAAGACCGTGTGCACTTCACCGGCTTTATTGCCCACGAAGACTTGCCCTCGCTAGTGGCGCAAGCCCGTGCGCTGGTTTTACCGTCGCGCTACGAAGGATTCGGCATGCCTGTCCTGGAAGCCATGGCCGCCGGAACCCCAGTTTTATGCTCGAATCGGGCCGCTTTGCCCGAAGTGGCCGGCGGTGCTGCAGTGTTGTTTGAAGCCGATGACGTCGACGGCTTGTCGGAACTGTTGCAACACATCGACGCCGACGACACGGCATGCGAAAATCTGCGCCGGCTTGGCATCGAGCGCTCCAGTCAATTTTCCTGGCCACGTTGTGCGCGTGAAACTTTAGCCGCCTATCATCAAGCCGCGGAACTCCCCAAATGAAAGTCCTCTTCGACGCCTCTTCCATGGCTCTGTCCGGTTACCACCGTGGCGGCGTGTACATGTATGGGCTGCGTCTTCTGCAAGAACTTCCAGCGGCACTCAGCCAGGAAGATCGACTCGCGTTGTACTTCAACTTCTTTCGCGGTCATCACCGCGAAGGCATGAAGGACTTTCACCAACGCAGCGGCGTGCAAGAGTCTCACCTATGTCGAATCCCGCCGCAACTATTGCGCAAATTTTCGATACCCGTGGAATGGTCTGGCACCAAGCACGATGTTTTTCACGGGCCAGCCGACTTGCTCCCGGCCAAAAGCCGCGGCGCGCGCGTGGTCACGATTCACGACCTGGCTTTTCTACGCGCACCGGAAGGCTTGCCCGCCGATTGGTTAGCAGAACGCGCAGCCACGGTTCCCGCTGCGGCGCGCAGCGCGGACATGGTGATTACGGTCTCGGAATTTTCACGCCAAGACATCGTCAACATGTTGGACATTCCTGAGGAGCGCACGGCGGTGGTGTACCACGGTATCTCCGAAGGTTTGGTTCCGGTCACAGACCGCGACGCCGCCGACGCACGCTTGAAGGATCGTTACGGCATCACGCCTGGCTTCTTGCTTTACCTCGGCACACTGCAGCCAAACAAAAACATCGAAGGCTTATGCGAGGCTTACCAACTCATGCGCAGTCGTGGCTTCCAACCACCATTGGTGCTGGCCGGTGCTAAGGGTTGGTTGTTCGACGAGATGTGGGCGCGCATTGTCGAGCGTGGACATGATCAAGGCGTGTTGCGCACTGGGTTCGTGGACCAGGAAGACATCCCATTGCTTTACGGGCGGTGCTCCGCCTTCGCCTTGGTGTCCTTCCTCGAGGGCTTCGGCATTCCCGTGATCGAGGCCATGGCCTGTGGCGCTCCCGTCGTCGCCGCCGATGCCTGCTCGCTCACCGAAGTCACCGCCGATGCCGGCCTCTTAGTCGACCCCAATGAGCCCGAGGCCATTGCCGCCGCACTAGAAAAGGCCGCAACTCCTGGTCGCGAGCGCGACGAACTCATTCGCCGCGGCCTGGCCCATGCCGCCACCTTCACCTGGCAGAAAACGGCCCAAGGCCATGTCGATGCCTATCGCAAGGCCCTGGAGGTGCGCGGAACATGAGCGAGACCACCCTGCGCTTCTCGATTTTCTTGCCGACCCTGAAGCGGCCGGATCTTTTGCGGCGAAACTTGGAGGCTTTGGCGGTTCAAACTCGTTTACCAGACGAAATCCTTGTTTCCCTCCGTCCCGACCTCGACCCAGAAGGGGTTGCTGTGGTCGATCAGTTTGCGGAATCCCATCCGAGACTGAGTGTGGTCAAGGTTTTGCTGTCCGAACCCGGCATTGTGGTTGCCGAAAATGCGCTGCTCGAAGCCGCCACCGGCGATGTTGGCTGTCTCCTCGATGACGATGCCATTGCCCGCCCCTTCTGGCTGGAGAACCTAACCCGCCATTACGAGCGCGATGCCGGCGTCGGCGGAGTGGCCGGGCCCGCCATTGATGTCATCGAAGGCAAGCCGCGCGAGCGTCGCGCCCGCTTCCGCAATCGGGTGATTTTCCCTGGCATGGTGCTGGATCAAAGCACACGCCACACCGATCGAGTGGTCACGGTGGATCATTACCGTGGCGCCAATATGAGCCTACGCTTGGCTCCTTTGCGCCAGCATGGCGGCTTTGAAAACGGCCTACGCGGCGATTGCTTCCGCTTCGAGATGGATGCCTGTCTAGGCGTGAAAGCCCAAGGATTCCGCCTGTTATTCGATCCTGAGGTTGAAGCGGACCACCATGAGGCGCCGCGCGTCCTGAACACTGGCCGCTTCGATGCCGAAGCCGTCTTCAACAACGCGGCCAACGAAACCTTTGTACTGTCGAAGCAATATGGGCCTATCGGCCGCGGCTGCCACCTGGTTTTTGCCATCCTTGCCGGCAATTTCCCCAACCCCGGCCTAGCTTGGGCTGTGGGCGGCGGGATCCTCGGTCTGTTCTGGAAGAACCGCAACCTTTTCGGGATTTCTGCCCTTGGACCTGCCCTGCGTGGCCGCATGGAAGGCCGACGCATGGCCAGACGCTGGCGTAAGGCCCGCCGTGGGGCTCAGGGATAGGGTATCCTAGGGGTAGATTCGCCCTCGCCGCGTTAGACTGACGCCATCGCGACTTCCACACCCCCGCTGCTTTCGTGAGCTCCCAGGAGAAAGGACCATTTCTGCTCATTTATGAGCGCCTTTATGTCATCGCCATTGTGACGGCGGTGGCCTTGGTCGCTGCCTACCTCATGACGGGGAAGATGGAGCCGACCTACCGCTCTCAGGCAAAGGCCTTTATGTCCTCGCAGTCCGACCCGGTCTCGCTGAGAACTGAAGAAGGCAACCTCCCGACCGGCCCCAAGCTGCCGACCGCGAGCACCGAAACGCAGGACTCCCTGCTCGGCATTCTTGAATCCACGGAAATGCGCAACTTGGTCGCGACTCGCGTCGACGGCCGCGACAGTGAGTGGCTCAAGAAGCACATGAAGTTTGAAATCGATAAGTTCAACTTCATCGTGCTGACTGCGCTCGACCCAGACGCCAAAGTCGCCCGCGTCATGGCCGAAGAATACTTGCGTGCCTTCCGCGACAAGCTCGACAGCACCACCAAGGAACGCGTGGCGCTGAACTTGGAAATGTTGGTCGACGCGGTCAAGGCCAGTGAAGACAAGGTTGCGGAACTCGAAGAAGCACGCTTAGTCTTCCTGCAGAAAAACAAGACTGTCGATTTCCAAACCGAGATTTCGCAGCTGCATCAAGATTCTGTGCAGTATCGCGACCAGCTGTTGGCGACCCAAGCTTCGCTGCAGTCTTTGTTGAAGGAGCGCACCGCTCTGCAAGAAGCGCTGGCCGAACGCGACGAGTTTATTCAAGGCGGTTACACCGAGACCAAGAACCCTCGGGTCGAACAAATCAAAACGCAAATCAGCGCAGCCAAGATTGAGCTCGCCACCTTGCGTTTGGAGTTCCGCGACAAGCACCCCTCCATCGTCGCCAAGTTGGCTGAGATTGGGGAACTCGAAACTTCGCTCTCGGCCGAAGACGATTCGATTGAATCCTCCCGCAGCTTCACCACCGACAGCCTGCGCACCGAACTCGAAGGCAAGCTCAGCGACAACATGATTCGCGAGAAGTCCTTGGAGTCCCAAGAGGGGCTTTACCAAGGCTTGCTCGAGGCAACCGAGACGCGTCTGAAGGAAATGATTGGCCTCCAAGCCAGCCTGCAGACCATGGAAGCCGACATCAACACCCGTCGCGCAACCTTGGCTGACGAGCGCGCCCGCCGCGACGAGCTGCGCTTGTACATGGACCGTCGTCCTAGCTTCCTGATCACTGCGGAAGCTCCGGCAGAAAGTGCATCGCCTTTCTACCCCATCATGTGGCTCAACCTGTTGGTGGCCGGCGTCCTTGGCTTCGCCATGTCGATCTGCCTCGTCATCATGATGTCTTCCTTCCAGCGCTATCGGGAGAAAGTGCTGTGGTAGAGCAACTGTCGCGCGACTTCCAGGAAATCCCGAACGAGGTTCGGGAGCGCATCGACCGCGAGGTCGAGCAGCAAGTCTTTGACCTGCTGCATGCCGAAGCCGTCAAGCGCAAGGATCTCCCTGCCCCACCAAGCACCTTGTTCGACAAGGCGCCAGGCCGCATTGTCATGCTCCTATTCCAGATTGCCTTTGGCGCAGTCTTCGGAACTTGGGCCGTGATTGCCGTGGTCTACTCCATTCGCTCCATGATTACGGTCCTCTGATATGGCCACCGTCAAGCAAGTACAAAAGCGCAAGCTCGAGCTACTCGAGCGTTACCGCTCTGTGCAAATGGAGCAGCGTTTGCTGGTCGCCCGCCAGCAGGCCCTGGAAGAAGCCGAGCGCGGTCGCTTTCCATGGAAGGGTGAGTTCCGCCCCAAAGAAGAGATTGAGCTCCTCTATGGCGAGCGCAAGAAGTGGGATCGCCGCTTCCTGCTCGATGGCATCATTCTCACTGTCGTTTTGTTCGGCATCGTCTTCGTCAGCTCCACTCTCGTGACCATCGTCTCTCCTAAGCCGAGCATCACGCGAGAAGCTATGCAGGAAGAACGTGGCACGCGCAACCCCGCCTCGACCGAGAATGCTGCTGGGGAAGAATCCGGCAGCGAGAACTAAGCGACGCGCTTAGGACTTAGGGCCAGCCTGAACTTCCGGCGACAAATCCGCTGGCTGAATCATGCCCGCATGGCAGAACGCCGCGGAGCGCACCAACTCGTTTTGCAGTTGGCGAATGTTGCCGGGCCAGTCGTAAGCCTGCATGACAGCTTGCGCTTCTGCACTCGCTTGGGCGGTAGGCATGCCTTCTTTGGCCTGCTGTTGCAGCAGGAACTCAACCAGAGCAGGAATGTCTTCCTGACGCTCGCGTAGTGGCGGGAGCTCTAGGGTTAATACCGCAAGACGGTAGTAGAGGTCTTCTCGGAAGGCGCCGTCTTTGACGCGCTGCAACAGGGCGCGGTTGGTGGCGGCGACGATGCGGACGTCGACATTGCGCGCTTTGTTGCTCCCGACCGGACGGACTTCGCCATCTTGCAAGAAGCGCAGAAGCTTGGCCTGCAGCTCAATGGGAATCTCGCCGATCTCATCGAGGAAAAGGGTGCCGCCGTCTGCCGCCGTGGCGTAACCATCGCGATCTTGATGCGCGCCGGTAAAGCTGCCTTTGACATGGCCGAAGATCTCGGCTTCGAGCAGTGTGCCGGGGATCGCAGCGCAGTTCACCGAAACCAGTGGCTTGCGTTTGCGCGGGCCATACTTGTGAAGCGCTTTAGCGATGAGCTCCTTGCCGGTGCCGCTTTCGCCGAGAACCAACACCGGGACATCGGTGCGCACAATGCGGGCAACCAAATCGAACACACGTTGCATGGCTGGCGAAGCGCCAATCATGCCGAACTGTCCGGGCAACTCACTGGGGTCGGGCGCGAGGCCAGCTTGGGTGTCAATCCAAGCACTAACCAAAGTCAGGACTTCTTGGCGGGTGACATCGTCGGACTGCTCGATACGTTCGAACAGCATCTGCAACTCTGCATGTAGATCTTCTGCGTTCATGAAGATGCCAGCATCCGTGCGCCTTTCACGCAGTAGTTCAGGCCCGAAGCCACTGCCAGAAGGATCATCAGGCAGAACACTGCGGCAAAGAAATGCGGCTCACGCGTCCATTCCAGGAAGGGCATATGCAGTTTGCCCGGGATGTCGCCGGCGGCGCCAATCGCAATCGCGATGTACACCACCTGGGTGACCATTTTGGCTTTGCCATAGCGGTCGGCAGGGAACTGCATGCCGCGGCTTTCGACCAAACCGCGAAGCGCGGTGACCAAGAACTCGCGGGCAATCAAAATCACTACCGCCCATACCGGCATGACCGTGAACAGGTCATCGAGGCGGGCGTATTGCGTACCGGCGGCGAGATAGATCAAGGAACCCAAGGTCAACACTTTGTCGACTACAGGGTCGGCGACGCGGCCTAAGGCGGTCACCCAACCGTTGCGGCGGGCCAGCCAGCCATCGAGCCAATCGGTCACGGCCGCGACCAGGAAGAACCAGAAGGCCCAAAAGGCTGGTCCGCTGACGGCGGGCGATTGGCCGAGTGCTTCACCGGCATGGCCGCGGACATCGAGGACCTCTTCCAGCCACCAAAAGGCGCCCACAGCTAACACCAACCGCACGGCGGTGATGAGATTGGGCAGTTGGCGGATGTTCATTGGCGAGAGGGGTGCTCGCGTGGGGTTAGCGCTGCACTTCGGCAGTCAAATCGTACCCGTCTGCGGCAGTCACGCGAACCACTGGCATGGCGCCTGTGGAAAGGTTGTGCGCGGGGTCATGGATTCTGACCAGGCCGTCGACTTCGGGGGCATCGGCCCAGGTGCGGGCGAGGGCCCAATCCCCGTCATTGTCGTCGACCAGGACCTGAAGATTTTTGCCGACCAGGGACTGCTGGAAATCGGCATGGATGCGCGCCTGCAGCTCCATCACCCGGCGCTGGCGGTCCAGAGCCTCTTCATGGGAGCAGCGGTCCTCGTCTTGACCAGCAGGCGCAGTGGCTTCTGGGCTGAAGGCAAAGGCACCAAGGCGCTCGAAGCGGAATTCCTCGAGCCAAGCCAAAAGTTCCTCAAAGGAGGCCTCGTCTTCGCCGGGGTGGCCGACCAACACCGTGGTGCGCAGGGCAATTCCTGGCACCTCTTCGCGCAGGCGATTCATGATCCGGCGCACACTGTCACTCGAGCCGCCGCGGCGCATGCGCTTGAGCACCGGGGTGGCGATGTGCTGCGTGGGAATGTCGAGATACGGCACCACATTGTCATGGGCATTTATGACCTCGGTCAATCGCCACGGGAAACGATTGGGGTAGGCGTACATCACGCGCAACCATTGCAGGCCATCGACGGCGGCCATGGCTTCGACCAACTCGGGCAACTCCGGACCGCCTTTGACTTCGCGACCATAGCCGGTGGTGTCTTCGGCGACCATGACGATCTCGCGGACACCCTGCGCCACCAAGCGTTCGGTTTCTTCCACGACGGCAGCAATCGGTTTACTCGATTGCTTACCGCGGATCTGCGGAATGATGCAAAAGGCGCATTCGTGGTCGCAGCCGTGACTTGGGCGCAGATAGGCATAGCTACGTGGCGTTTGCAACAAACGCAGAAACTCGCCTTGGCCTTGGGGTGCGCGACCGCCGACGTCTTCGCGAATCTTGCGGCCCTTCAATACCTCTTCGACGATACGCGCAACATTGCTGTAGTCACTCAGGCCCAGGAAGGCATCGACCTCGGGAAAGCGTGCTTCGATGTCCGGACGGAACTTCTCGGGAAGACAGCCGGCCACGACGACGCCGCGCAGTTGGCCTTCCTTCTTCGCGTCCAAGAGGTCGCGGATGGCGCCCTCGGATTCCTCGCGAGCAGGTCCAATGAAACTGCAAGTGTTGAGAATGGCGACGTCGGCCTGATCAACGGCGCCGGTGAGCGTGTAGCCCTCGGCCCCCAAACGCCCGAGAATGTTCTCGGAATCAATCAGGTTGCGCGCGCAACCAAGGTGGACCAGGGCGACGTGAATGTCACGTGCGCCGCCGGCGGCATCTATGACGCCTGCTCGTGTTGTTGTTCCCAATCTTCGAGGCTCAGAAGGACTTCGCGTGCCTTCGAGCCAACGAAGGGGCCGAGCACGCCTTGTTCCGTCATGATATCGATGAGGCGGCTTGCGCGGGTGTATCCAACGCTAAGAGCGCGCTGAATTAGCGATGCCGAGCCACGGCCACTCTGCAGAATCACGCGCACAGCGTCCTCGTAGAGCGGGTCATCGACCTCGGAGCCGCTGCCAGCGCCTGGGCCCTTCATTTGCACCAGATCTTCGAGGAATTCCGGCTTGCCGTGGGCGCGCAGGTGATCGCACACGCCAGTGACCTCTTTGGTGCTGACGAATGCGCCCTGACCGCGGACCAGGGTGCCGGAGCCGGGCGGACGGTAGAGGAAGTCACCGTTGCCGAGCAAGCCGTCGGCGCCACCTTCGTCGAGGACCACGCGGCTGTCGATGCCGGTGTTCACACGGAAGGACATGCGTACGGGGAGGTTGGCCTTGATCAGGCCGGTGACGACATCGGTACTTGGTCGCTGCGTCGCCACAATCAAGTGGATGCCGGCCGCGCGCGCCTTGGCCGCAATGCGCGAAATGCTGGTCTCGACTTCCTTTTTGGAAGTCATCATGAGGTCAGCCAGTTCGTCGATCACGACCACGAAGTACGGGATGGTGTCCGGATACTCTTCCGGGTCGTAGGCATCGCCGAGGTGCTCTTGCAAACCCTTGGCCCCCATCGCGTTGTAATCGTTGATGTTGCGCACGCCCGCCATCTTGAACTGGTGCAGGCGGTCTTCCATTTGCCGCACCGACCATTCGAGCACGAATGGCGCGCGCTTCATGTCGGTCACCACCGGGCACAGCAGGTGCGGAATGTCGGAAAACACTTGCAGCTCGACCTGCTTGGGGTCGATCATGACGAAGCGCACTTGTTCGGGCGTGCGCGTCAGGAGCATGGTCACCAAAATGCTGTTCAAGCACACCGATTTGCCCGAACCGGTGGTACCGGCAATCAGCATGTGCGGCATCTTGGCCAGGTCTTCGACCGCCGGCTTGCCCAACGTGTCGCAACCAATCACCATCGGCAGTTTGTTCTTCGAGAAGTCGAGATTCGCGCCTTCGTAAACGTCTTTCAGACGCACCGCATCACGCACCAGGTTCGGCACTTCAATGCCGACCGTGGAGCGGCCAGGTAGCGGGAACACGATGCGCACACCGTGAGTACCGAGCGCAATGCCGAGGTCCTCGCGCTGCGACTTCAGCTTCTTCACCGAAACACCAGCGGCCAACTGCACTTCGTACATGGTCAAGGTCGGGCCACGTTCGGCGCCAATCACCTTGCCGTCGAGACCAAAGGCATCGAACACGCCTTGCAGCTTGCGCCCGAGCTTGTTGATCTCTTCGCGTTGGCCGCTGTAGTCTCCGCCTTCCCCTTCGACCAAGATGTCGGTCGGTGGCAGTGAGTCCAGGCGCGGCTTCTTCTGCTTGCGTTTCGGTTTTGCCGCGGCAATGCCCTCATCTGGGTCGACTTCGGCACTGCGCGTTTCCGGCGCGACCGAAATTCCCGGCAACTCAAACTCGTCGCCCCTAGGCTGGTCCTCTTCCACCACTGCCGGGGGGACTGGCTTCGGTTCGGGCTTGACGGCCTTTGGCTTCGGTGCTGGTTTGGCTTCGGCTGGGGCTTCCTCTGCGGCTTGGGCCTGTGGCTTCTGACGCTTGCCTCCAATCTTCACCGCCAACTCTTGTGGTGCTTCCGCTTCTGCGGCAGGTGCGGCAGCAGCACTGCCCTCCGCGGCGGCTCCCTCGGCCTTGTCATAAGTGTGGAACTGACCGCGAATCGTTTGCCAGAACCGCTTCAAACCACTCGCCGCCTTTTGACGACTTTCGACCGCATCTTCGGCGATGGGTTTGCGCTCGCCCCCGCCCCACGGCAGGTCTTGTTGGCGCAAAGTATCGGCACTGCGCTTGAGCGCGTCGCGAATCAAAGGCACGAAGGCCCATTCGGTAGCCATGAAGGAGCTCAGGCCGACCAACAACACCATGACCACGCCAAGGCCGAAGGGCCCGAGCGCTTCGAGCAAGGGCGGATGCACTTGCCCACCGATGAAGCCACCATGTCCGGCGGGGAAGCTGAGCGTGCCGGCGACGTCGCCGATGGCTTGTCCGACCAAAGACAAGCTGAAGCTCAACAGCACAATGCCGACCAACTTAAATTCAGCGTAGCCCGAACTTTCGTCGCGGAGCAAGCGCGCGACACCCCAGAAGGCGCCAAAGACTGGCATGACAAATGCTCCCATGCCCAGGAACAACAGCAGCGAGTCGGCAATGTTGTAGCCGAGCTTGCCGCATAGGTTGTCGTGCTCTTGTTGATAGTCGAGCAGGGCCACCAACACATAAAGGGAGGCGGCGGCGAGCACCATGCCGAAGGGTTGGCGACCACGTCGGCCGCGCAGGGCAGAGAGTGCGCCCACACCGAGCCAGCGCACCGCGGCGACCACACTCATGATGGCGGTACCGAGCCAGGTCAGGACCAGCTGCAGCCCATGGCCGAGGAACCCGACTTGGGCTCCGGCCTGATTCCGCTTGGGAGTGGAGCGACGGCGCGAAGCCGTCTTTTTGGCGGTCTTCTTGCCGCCGGAGGATCGTTTGCGCGAAGCTGCCACGACTGCGCCCCTATGGTAGACCTCGGCAGGCCCCGCTTCTAGTGCTGCGGCCTAGGAAGCCGCAGAAAGCGGCACCAGCCACTACATGTGGTCCCGGTTGTCGAAAATCGTGTCTAGGAGCGATTCGACGAGCTCCTCTTTGGGCGCTGGGCCGAGGGGTTGGCGCAGGCCTTCGGCGCCGAGCAGGAGGAGCGAACTGCTTTTGGCTGCTTGGGCTTCGGGGCCATTGAGGGCGATGTAATCCACGCCCTTGCGACGCATTTTGGCCAGGGCGTTGGCTTCTTCGTGTTCAGTTTCGACGGCAAAGGCGACGGCCAAACGCTTGCCCTTGTTCATGCACAAGGTGGCGATGATGTCTGGGTTGGCTGCGAGCGCAATCGACGGCGCTTGGTCTTCGCCGCGTTTCCACTTATGCGTGCTCACTTCGGCTGGGCGGAAATCCGACACTGCTGCGACCGCGAACACGCCATCGCAAGAACCCCAATTGCTTTCGCAAGCCGCGAGCATTTCGCGCGCCGATTCCACTTGCTCGACGACGCGCACTGGCGGTGGCTTGAGCACGACTGGACCGCTAATCAAGATCACATCGTGACCGCGGCGCATGAGGGCGTCAGCGAGGGCATAACCCATGCGCCCGCTCGAGCGGTTCGACAAGAAACGCACCGGGTCGATCGCTTCGCGCGTGGGACCAGCGGTGACGAGGTAGCGTGCCATGGTTGTCTAGGCTTTGCCGTTGGCGGCGAGGGCCGCTTCGACGGCTGCGACCAAATCGGGAACCTCTTGTAAACGCCCATGTCCATCTTCACCGCAGGCGGTGTGGCCTTCGGCCGGCGCCAACAGCTGCCAGCCGTCTTGTTGCAGCGTGCTCAAGTTGCGTTGTACTGCGGGCTGGGCCCACATCGCGGGGTTCATGGCGGGAGCGAACAAGCGAGGCTTGTGACTCTCCATGGCCAAAGCCAAAGTTGTGAGCAAGTTTGGCGCTAAACCGTTCGCCAACTGACCAATCAAGTCGGCGGTGGCAGGCGCCATCAACAGCAAATCTGCTTCGCGCGCCAAAGAAATGTGATCCATGCCCGAAGGATCTCCCCCTTGGCCGTCGAACTCGCTGACCAAAGCGTTGCGCCCGGTCAGGCAAGAGAACTGGAGAGGCGCCACCAACTTCGCTGCCGATGGCGTGAGGATCACTTGGACCTGATGGCCCTTGCCGTGCAGCGAAGAGGCCAAAGCTGCTGCCTTAAAGCAGGCGGCAGATGCAGAAACGCCAAGGAGAAGATTGGCCATGGTTAAACCTCTTGTTGGGTGTAGCCCAAGAGTTCTTCGACTTCACGCAGCATGCGTTCGAAATCGTCGTTGACCACCACGTGGTCATAGTCATGGCGCGCAGCAACCTCTTTCTCGACGATGCTCAAGCGCCGCGCCATTTCTTCTTCACTCTCGGTGCCGCGCGAACGCAATCGATTGCGCAGCACTTCCATCGAGGGGGGCATCACAAACAAGCTCACCGTGGGCAAACCGCTGCGGCGAAGTTGTTCGGCACCTTGGATATCAATTTCCAACACGATGTCTTTGCCATCGGCCAAAGCCTTTTCCACTTCCGTGCGAAGCGTGCCGTAGAAGCGGCCATGCACTTCGGCGTGCTCCAGGAACTCGCCTGCGGTCAAGCGGGTGTTGAACTCTTCACTGCTCAAAAAGAAGTAATCGCGGCCATCGACCTCGCCTTCGCGCGGTTTGCGTGTGGTCGCGCTAGTGCTGAAGGAGACTTCTGGGCGCGCAATCAATCGCCGCCACAAGGTGGACTTGCCCGATGCCGTCGGCCCGGACACGATCACCAGCTTGCCTTCTCTATTCGACATTGGCCAACTGCTCCTTGAGTTGCTGGACCACTAGCTTCATGCTCACGACCAACTGACTAAGAGCGTCGTCGGCCGACTTATTGCCGAGGGTGGTCACTTCGCGATGAATCTCTTGCAACAGAAACTCCAACTCACGGCCGACCGCTCCCCCACTTTGTAGGGTTTCTTCGAAGCGTTCGATGTGAATGTCTAAACGCGCCAACTCTTCTTGAATGTCGGCGCGTTCGCCCAACACTGCCAACTCGCGAGCGAGGTCAATCGAGCCAGCATCGGTCTCGGGCAGAGACTCGAGTGCTTGCGCCACGCGATCTTGCAAACGCTTGGCTGCTTCCTTTTTGGCCGTAGGTTCGCGTTTGGTCGCTTGCTTGACCTGAGTGCGCAAACTCTTCAGCAAGCGCTTGAGCTCTTTGCCCATGCGCGCACCTTCCGCGGAGCGCGATTCCAAAAGTGCTTCCAAGGCTTCCTTCATAGCTGTCTCACAAGCCTTGGCCACGGCGCGAGTGACGGTTTCACTTTCCGCCTTGACTTGGAAGGCACCGGGCAAAGCCAACAACTCGGCCATGGTTGGCGCGGCTTCGGGCAATCCCAAAGCTTTGACACTGCGCTTCCAAGAATCGCGATAACGTTTGAGCACTTCCAGATCAGGTTCAGCGGCGGCGGCACCGGCAACCTGAATGCGGATTTGACCTTGGACCGATCCGCGCGTCAATCGCTTGCGCAACAGGGCTTCGAGCTTGGGCTCGAGTTCCATGCGCTCCGAGGGCAAGCGCAATTTCAACTGCAAAGCCTTGCCGTTGACGGTGCGCAATTCCACCGTCACCGAGGCGTGCCGCGTTTCGGCGGCGCCGCGGCCAAAGCCAGTCATGCTGTAAAGGGCCGCTGCGCTCATGAGATTACAGTCCTGGGCGACTGCCCGGTTTGATTGCGGGACCAGCCGTGTCAGATTGACACAACGGACATTCTTCGGCGCTCCAGTTCGGAACATCGACCGCCAGGCAAGCGCTGTAGGGCAACTCACCAAAGGGAGCTGGACCGCCACTGCGATTGATGATGCTGGCGGCAGAGATTTCCTTCACCCCCATTTCGCGCAGCATGGTGACGACCTCGCCGGCGCTCTTGCCAGTGGTGACAACATCTTCGGCAACCAAGACGCGTTCGCCAGGGGCAATCTGGAACCCTCGACGCAAGACAAAGCCGCCTTCGGCAGCGCGTTCGGCAAAGATGGCGCGTACACCCAACGCGCGACCCAGCTCATACGCGAACGTCACCGCGCCCATGGCAGGGCCGACGACCACATCGAAAGGTTGCTCATTGCCATGTTGCTCTTGCAACACCGCAGCCAAGTCGGCGCAAACCGCACCGGCAATCGCCGGATGCTGCAGCAGCTGTGCACACTGCACATAACGACCGGCATGCCGACCAGAGCTGAGCAAGAAGTGACCTTCAAGCAGAGCCTTGGTTTCTTCCAGGGCAGCTTCGGTACGCGCCGCCACCGCGGCTGCGGCTGGGCTGTCGACCACGTTCATGGCCTACTGCCCGTCGACAGGAGGAGCGCCCGCGCCGTCGCCAGCGCCAGCGCCTTCCGGCTGCTGGATGTTTTCGTTGAGCTCAAGCACCGAACCTTCGGTGCCGTCACCGGCAGTCCAGTGAATGGACATTGCGGAAAGCATGAAGATGCCGAAGAGCAGGAAGGTGACCTTATTCACGCCTCCGGCGCGCACGCCGAAGGTCTCGGCACCAGCGCCACCAAGGGCGCCACCGAGGCCGCCGCCTTGACCTTCTTGGACCAAGATGACCAAGATCAGGAACAGTGCGGAGAGGAAGAACAGGGTGTAGAGGAGGAAAGTCATCGCTGGGTGCGGGGTTGGCAGTAGCCGACGCTAGTTAGCGGCGTCGAGAATGGGACCGAAGTCATCGATCGAAAGGGAAGCGCCTCCGACCAGCGCGCCATCAATGTCGGGCTGGCCAAGAAGTTCAGCGGCATTGCCGGCCTTGACCGAACCACCGTAAAGGATGGGCATGGCTTGCGCCGAGGCCTCGTCGAAAATCTCAGCAATCAGACGGCGGCATTCGGCGTGAGCCTCTTGCGCCATTTCTGGAGTGGCCGTTTTGCCAGTGCCGATGGCCCAAACTGGCTCGTAAGCCACGGTCACGCGCGAAGCATGCTCGGGCTTGACCACTTTGAGTGCGCGCATTTGGCGGGCCAGCACGCGGAAGGTGTCGTTGGCTTCGCGTTCGGCCAGGGTTTCGCCGACGCAAAGCATGACGTCGAGCTTGGCGCGCAAGGCAATCTTGACCTTTTCGCGCAGCATGTCTTCGGTTTCGTTAAAGACGTGGCGGCGCTCAGAGTGGCCAACCATGACCACCTGCACTCCCATGTCGCGCAACATGTACGGCGAGATTTCGCCAGTGAAGGCGCCCTCTTTTTTGCCGTAGCAATTTTGCGCGCCAAGAATCACGTTGCTGCCCTTGAGATTGCGGCGGACGTG
>Ga0316208_1001040_pt1 | contig 28422 bp, 22 predicted proteins | sample 3monopyrite_MG_FD_204944 | JGI IMG/M metagenome (GOLD analysis project Ga0316208, IMG submission 204944) | Microbial mat bacterial communities from mineral coupon in-situ incubated in ocean water Damariscotta River, Maine, United States -... | ecosystem: Environmental > Aquatic > Marine >... | reverse complement strand
GTCCAAACTCTAACCTCGTTGTCACCACGAGCTAAATCAATGTGTATGGTAATATCATTTTTATCCATGACCGCCTGACCATTTTCTTCTGTGTAGTCTTCGGCTTTTTCACCATTACGAACAATATAAACATCATCAAGTGCAATATTTACTTTACTGAGATCAAAATCAACAACACCAGCCCGTCCAACAGCCGCTAAAATTCTTCCCCAATTTGGATCGCTGGCAAAAAAAGCTGTTTTTACTAAGGGTGAATGTGCAACGGTATAGGCAACATCTTTTGCTTCTTTTTCTGTCTTACAATGAGTAACCGATACGGTAATAAGCTTAGTCGCACCTTCACCATCTCTAATCATTTCTTTTGCCAGTTCTTCACAAACTTCTGTTAATGCTTGTTGAAAGGCGACAAGATCATCACTGCCTTTACTTAACGTTACACCCGCTTGACCGGTTGCCATCAATATAGCTGAGTCATTTGTCGAAGTATCACCATCAACGGTGATCCGATTAAATGAATGATCCACGGCTTCCATTAAGCAACGTTGTAACAATGCTTGTTCAATTTTTGCATCTGTTGCAATGTAAGCAAGCATTGTTGCCATATCAGGCCGAATCATGCCCGAGCCTTTAGCAATGCCACTCAACGTGATAGTTTTATTTTGAATGTTTAGTTTTTTTGTAAATGCTTTTGCAACAGTATCTGTAGTTAAAATACCCTTCGCCGCCTTTGCCCAATTATCTTCTGCTAACTGTTTATAAGCGGTATTAATTGCAGTTGAAAATTTTTCAAGCGGTAAATATTCACCAATTACACCTGTTGAAAAAGGAAGCACTTCAGAAATTTTAGAGCTCGTTACAGATGCAACTAAATCACAGCACGCTATGGCATCAGCCAACCCTTGCTCTCCCGTACCCGCATTTGCATTTCCAGTGTTAATAAGTAGATATTTCGGTTGGGACTCAAGCAAATGTTTTTTTGACAACCTGACAGGAGCGGCACAAAATGCATTTTGAGTAAAAACAGCAGCAGTTTGTGTTCCTGCAGCGAGTTCGATTAATACAAGATCCTGATGATCTTTTTTCTTAATTCCAGCACAAGCCGTACCTAACCGTATACCTGCAACTGGAAACTGCTCAAATTTTATATTCTCTTCTGATGTCATTTTGTTCACCTAACATTTCGTATTCTGATTTTTCTTAATCAGAGCATCACGATTAGTTAAGCTTACCGTGACACTGTTTATATTTTTTACCTGAACCACACGGGCAAGGTTCGTTTCGACCCACTTTTCGTTCATCGCGAACAAAAGGTGCATGTTCAGCTTCTGATTCTGATGCTCCACTACTCATGGCAGAAGCATCTGCATGTTGATATTCAATATCACCACTACTTTGTCGTCGTTGCGCTTCCATTGCTTCTATTTCTTCATCGCTACGAACCTGTACGCGGCTCAAAATAGTTACAACTTCATGTTTAATTCTATCCAGCATTTCTGTGAACATTTCAAATGATTCGCGTTTATATTCCTGCTTCGGATTTTTCTGCGCATAACCACGTAAATGTATACCCTGACGCAGTTGATCCATCATCGCTAAGTGTTCTTTCCATTGTGTATCTAACACTTGTAACATCACGGCCTTTTCAATGTGGCGCATTGTTTCAGAGCTGGCTTCCTGTTCTTTTTCTTTATACGCTTTTACGATGCTATCAAGAATTTTTTCGCGTAAAGACTCTTCGTGCAAACTTGAATCGGCTTCTAACCATGCGCGCACATCCGCCTGCACTCCAAATTCACCTTCAATATTTTCTTCCAGACCAGCTAAATCCCACTGTTCTTCAATGCTTTGAGGCGGTACATAAGTATTAATAATATTATTAACAACATCACCACGAATTGCTTCGATGCTATCAGAGATATCATTTAACGACATAAGTTCATTGCGTTGCGTATAAATAACTTTACGCTGATCATTCGCAACATCATCATACTCAAGTAATTGTTTCCGCATATCAAAGTTATGCCCTTCAACCTTGCGCTGTGCGTTTTCAATCGCTTTACTTACCCATGGATGTTCAATCGCTTCACCTTCAGCCATGCCTAAACGTTGCATTAAGCCGGATACTCTTTCAGAAGCAAAAATGCGCATTAAATTATCTTCTAATGATAAATAAAAACGTGAAGAACCTTTGTCACCCTGACGACCAGCACGACCACGCAACTGGTTATCAACCCGACGAGATTCATTTCTCTCTGTACCGATAATATGCAAGCCACCAGCTTCAACCACTTTATTATGACGCTCTTGCCATGCCGCTTTACGTTTAGTAATAGTCGCTTCGTCAGGTTTATTTAAAGCTGCAATTTCACTATCAAAATTACCACCGAGTACAATATCTGTACCACGACCTGCCATATTGGTTGCAATCGTTATAGCACCCGGTTGCCCCGCCTGTGCCACAATTTCTGCTTCACGTTCATGTTGCTTCGCATTCAACACTTCATGTTTAATTTTAGCTTTCTTCAACAAGCCTGATAGAAGCTCGGATACTTCTATCGAAGAAGTACCAACGAGTACAGGTTGCTCATTTTTCTGGCATGAAAGAATGTCTTCAATAATAGCACTGAACTTTTCATTCATTGTCAGGAAGACTTGATCAACACGATCATCCCGAACCATATCGCGGTGAGTTGGAATAACGGTAACTTCCAAACTATAAATCTGCTGGAACTCATACGCTTCAGTATCAGCAGTCCCCGTCATACCGGATAATTTTTCATATAAACGGAAGTAATTCTGGAAAGTAATAGATGCCAGCGTCTGATTTTCCTGCTGAATCGGTACACCTTCTTTCGCTTCAACTGCCTGATGTAAACCATCAGACCAACGACGACCTGGCATAGTACGCCCGGTAAATTCATCAACAATCACAATCTCGTTATCAGTAATAATGTAATCAACATCAATCTGAAACAAAACATGGGCTCTTAACCCAGCATTAATGTGATGTAGTAAATTGATATTTGAAACATCATACAAACTTGCGTCTTCAGCCAGTAAACCAATTTCCGTTAACAATTCTTCAACGTGCTGATGGCCTTCTTCAGTTAGAAAAATCTGTTTGTCTTTTTCTTCAACCTTATAGTCACCAGGACCGTCTTCCTCTTCCTGTTTTACCAGTTTTGGCACTAACTCATTAATTTTATAATAATGTTCCGAGCTGTCTTCAGCAGGTCCGGAAATAATTAACGGTGTTCTGGCTTCATCAATAAGAATGGAATCCACTTCATCGATGATGGCAAAGTGCTGACCACGCTGGAACTGTTCTTCACTACTAAACGCCATATTGTCGCGCAAGTAATCGAAACCAAATTCATTATTGGTACCATAAGTAATATCTGCGTTATAGGCTTTTTGTTTTTCTTCATAAGGCATATCAGAAACAATGACACCAACACTCATGCCAAGAAAGTTATACAATTTCCCCATCCAGCCAGCATCACGTGTTGCCAGATAATCATTCACTGTAATAACGTGCACACCTTTACCGGTTAAAGCATTCAAATAAGCCGGCAATGTAGACATCAGTGTTTTACCTTCACCGGTTCTCATTTCAGAGATTTTACCTTCATGTAAGACCATGCCCCCGATCATTTGCACATCATAGTGACGCATACCTAAAATACGCTGGCCGGCCTCTCTTACGACTGCAAAAGCTTCAGGCAGAATGATATCCAACTCTTCACCTTGCTCTAAACGCTGACGAAACTCGTCCGTTTTTGCCTTCAGCTGCTCGTCAGTTAATGACTGTAGTGCAGGTTCAAAATCATTAATTTGCGCCACAATTTTACGCATCGCTTTAACCAGTCTGTCATTACGACTGCCAAAAATGTTCTTAAAAAGTTTACCGACCATGATTTTATCTTTTATGTTCTTATGTAAGTGCTTACTGACAGCGTTTGCATTTGCTTTTGCAGTAAAGGAAATTTGTTGATTTTAAACGGCGTATTCTACAGGCCGTAGCGACATTTGTCCTGTTTTAGACTCATCGCTTCAGAGTAGTTTCAAATTATTTTCTAAATAAAAAATACATCTCACTATAATCTAATGCTTAAGATTTGGATCTACATTATTCTGTTTAAATACACCATTTTGCAAAAATAACAGTGGGGTTTTAGGAAAATCACTCATGGTAAGCTGCTCAATAAGCTTTGCTGCTTTTTGGGATTTGTCCACTAGCGTGCCTTGAGGACGAATTTGACGTGCAGAAATAATTTGACCTTCCTTAAAACGGCCATCATGTGCCAAAGTCACATTTAAGACAGGTGCTACGCCATTTTCACCCGTAATTCGGATCCCCTGATAAGTGAGGAAATTACCCAAACTGTAAGCAATGAGACGATTTTTATATAATTCGAATGCTCTTGGCACATGAGGCCCATGCCCAACAACCAAATCAGCTCCTGCATCAATGACAGCATGGCTAAATTTCACCACATCACCCCGATCTTCACTGTAGAACATTTCATTTTTAAACGGTACATGCTGGACGTCTTTACCTTCCGCACCAGCATGAATAGAGACTAAAACCAAATCACTATTTTCCGCTAATATTTTTATTTGTTTTTCAGCTAAAGGAATATCCAGCAAATCATACGAGCCACCAAACGGCGCATAAGCAATCCAGGTCACAGTGACACCATTCACTACCCAGCGAGCAAAATCACCTACTCGCCCCGTATGTTGTAATCCAGCAGCAGTTAAAGCTTGCATTGACGCCGTCCGTCCCTCTTCACCAAAATCACGAGCATGATTATTAGCCAGACTTAAAACATCAAAACCAGCGCTTTTAAGGTAATTGGCGTAATGGGGAGGAGAACGAAAAACATAACAAGACGTCGAGCTTTTGCATTTTTTTGCTGCTTCGCCTCCTTCCATTAAAACACCTTCCAAATTACCAAATGTAATATCCGCTTTATTTAAAATTGGCGTCATTGCTTTTAATAACTGAGCACCATCTTCAGGTGCCAGACGATCGTCAGGAAAATTTGTCCCCAACATAATATCGCCAACCGCAGTAATACGAATATCGGGCTTCTTTTTAATATCAGAGATTTTAGGATCTGGTTTGCTACAGCAAACAGGCACGGCACAGCCAGCAAGGCTAACAGATAAGAATAGGAGAATGAGTGGAAGAAATTTCACAAAAGTGTGAGGTCATTGAGGCAATACGTAAATTTGTATTGCCCTAAATAAAAACTAACGAGAGGCGTGTATATACTTTTTAGGGTTAACTGCTCGACCGTTTAGAAGAACTTCAAAATGAACATGAGGCCCGGTTGAACGTCCACTTGTGCCCATTTTAGCCACGGTATGTCCTTTTTTCACAGTATCACCAACTTTAACTAAAAGCTCACTGCTATGGCCATAACGCGTTGAATAACCATTACCATGGTTAATTTCAACCAAGTTACCATAACCTGAGCGTTTACCTGAGTAAGTAACAACACCTGCGGCTACGGCCACAACGTCAGAACCTAATTTACCGGCGAAATCGATACCAGAGTGATGTACCCGACGACCATTAAACGGATCGGTACGAATGCCAAAATAAGAAGATAACCAACCACGTGTAATAGGACGACCGGCAGGCATAACTTCTGCCTGTAAATTACGGTTCATCATCATTGTTTCAAGAACACTAAGCTGTTGATTTCTATCATCTAACTGAATAGATAAATTTTTAAGTGATGTCATAAAATCGGGCACTTTCATTTCTGAAGAAAGCTCACTTGCAGAAACCGGACCACCTTGAGCAGGTGACTGATTAAAATCAAACTCACCTTTGTCTAACTTGGCCATCGTGGTTAAACGTGAACCTAATGCATCCAGACGAATAACATGCGCCTGAAGCTTACCTAATCGTAATGCTAAAGCATTCATATTTTCTTCAGCATTTTTTGTTACTTCATCTATTTTTAGACGTTGGCCATCCATTTCTGACTGCATCGCAACCATCAAATCATCTGGATTTGCTTGCATGTAATGAATGCCTAATTTATAACCTGTAAATAAGAATGTGGCAGGAAAAATAACAAATAGAGCCAGCAATACTGTGGCCATTTTCTTTTTATTCAGGGTAACTAATCCTGACGAACCCTTTTTTCGCTTAAGCAATATAATGTTCATGGTGCTACAAAGCGCCTCAATTTTTTTATTTTATTGTATAATATATATCGGATATCGACCGCAAACCATTAATTTATATTATGAATTCTCCAAAGCCATTGTACAAGTATTTGAGTCGAAAAAGTGACGGGGTTGCCGACTTGGTCACAAAGGCACGGTTTATGGGGAAATTAAATCAAGAATTTCTAAAGAATGTCCCAGGCCCGATCAACCTGCATGTTCAGCTAGCGCATGTGCATGGCAAAAAACTCCATGTATTAGCAGATACACCCGCATGGGCAACAAAATTTCGTTTTATGACCGCCCATCTCATTCCAACATTAAACAAAAATATTCAATACTTTCAATATGTTACTGAGATATCAGTCGCAACTAGACCACTGAGCTCTAAAAAAGAAAAATCAAAAATAATACGCCACCATTCGATCAGCCTCGAAGCAAAAAACTGCCTGGAGAATGTGGCTGAAGGTTTAGAAAATAGAGATTTAAAACTGTCATTGCTGCGATTAGCTAATCGCCATAAAAAGCGCTAATAACCACATATAAATTATATTTATAAAAAGTAGGGTTTAGAGATAAAATGAAATAAGCAATGCGTTCGAAAGTGCAAAACCTCACACTTTCGATGACATAAAGAATATTTAAAACTTAACCGGCATGAACGGGTTGAGCGAAAGAAATCGGGGCGGTAGTTTCATCTTCAAACGTTACTTCTTCCCAGGCATCTTCCTGAGCTAATAAAGCACGAAGTAGTTGATTATTTAATGCATGGCCTGACTTATGACCACAAAAAGAACCAATCAGACTATGACCTAAAAGGTATAAATCACCAATTGAATCAAGAATTTTATGTTTAACAAATTCATCAACATAACGCAGGCCGTCTTCATTTAAAACACGATAGTCATCGACAACAACGGCATTATCTAAGCTGCCACCAAGTGCCAGGTTATTCGCACGAAGTTGCTCAATTTGATTCATAAAACCAAAAGTACGAGCTCGACTGACTTCGCGAACAAATGAGGTGGTTGAGAAATCCACTTCAGCAATTTGTGAGCCTTCTTTAAAAGCAGGGTGATCAAAATCAATGGTGAAAGCGACTTTAAATCCGTCAAATGGCTCGAAATTCACCCATTTGTCGCCATCTTCGACTCGGACGGGTTTCTTTATCCGAATAAATCGCTTAGGTGCACTTTGCTCTTCGATACCGGCTGATTGAATTAAAAATACGAAAGGACCTGCGCTACCATCCATAATGGGTACTTCGGCAGCATTTAGATCAACATAAGCGTTATCAATGCCCAAACCTGCCATCGCAGACAAAAGGTGTTCTACCGTTGAAATTCTTACGCCATCCTTAATGAGTGTTGTTGACAGGGTGGTATCACCAACATTCTCAGGAATTGCAGGAATCTCTACTGGTTCATCTAAGTCAACACGTCTAAAAATAATACCTGAATCAGGTGCTGCCGGTCGGAGCGTTAAATATACTTTTTCGCCCGTATGTAAGCCGACACCGGTAGCCCGAATTACGTTTTTTAGAGTGCGCTGTTTAATCACTTTATAATACCTTTAATTCAAAACAATAATATTCTAAGAATATGCAAAATTCAGGCCCATCGTACTCAAAGCACAACGGCCTCGCCAGAATAGAAGCGTAAAAGGAAAAACGTCGTATTATAACGATATTTCCCTTCCTTTCCAGCCATTTTCCTCTATTTTGTGAGGTTATGGCAGATATAGCGTCTTTACTGCATATAACTTAAGTCATTTAGAGGCTTTATTAATCAATTATGTGCAAAATAAAGGGGGGATGCACCATATATTGACAAAATAACTCTATATTCTAATCAGCCTGACGTCGCAAAAATGCTGGAATATCCAGATAATCCATTCCACTTTCAGTTTCCGCAAAGCGATCTCCAGCAACTTTATTACGAATCACGGCTGGCTTATCTAACTTCGCGTAATCAACTTCACCGGTCGGCGTCTTATCAACTACAACCTTCAAAGGTTGTTCAGCCATTGCCACTTTTTCCTGACCTAAACCTGTTGCGACTACTGTCACTCTAAGTTCACCGGTCATATCTGGATCAATCACTGTTCCCACAACAACCGTCGCATTATCAGAAGCAAATTCTTTAACGGTGTTACCCACTTCTTCAAACTCACCAATTGACATATCCATGCCGGCAGTCACATTGACAAGAATACCTCTTGCGCCCGAAAGATTGACATCTTCAAGGAGTGGACTTGCAATAGCAGCTTCAGCTGCTTCACGAGCACGATTTTCACCTGTTGATTTACCAGAGCCCATCATTGCCATTCCCATTTCAGACATGACAGTTCTGACATCTGCAAAATCGACATTAATTAAGCCAGGACGAGTAATAAGTTCTGCTATTCCCTGAACTGCGCCTAATAATACATCGTTACCGGCTTTGAATGCGTCGAGCAAGCTCACATTTTTACCTAAAACACTGAGTAATTTTTCATTTGGAATAGTAATTAAAGAATCGACATAACTTTTTAATTCATCAATACCATCTGTCGCGATATCGGTACGCTTTTTACCTTCAAAAGAAAATGGACGAGTTACAACCGCAACAGTCAAAATCCCCATTTCTTTTGCAACTTGTGCAACAATCGGTGCACCACCTGTTCCTGTGCCCCCCCCCATTCCGGCAGTAATAAAGATCATATCTGAACCGTTTAACATTTCCTGAATACGTTCGCGATCTTCTAATGCTGCTTCACGACCAATTTCAGGATTTGCACCAGCCCCCAAACCTTTAGTGATATTGGTACCAATTTGTATTGTGCTACGTGCAGAACTGTTTTTTAATGCCTGCGCATCGGTGTTTGCACAAATAAAATCTACACCATCCAGATTTTCCTGCAACATGTGTTCAACAGCATTGCCGCCGCCGCCGCCAACACCAATCACTTTTATAACAGCACTTTGACTTTGTGTATCCATAAATTCAAATTTCATTTTTTCACCCCTCTCTCTGTTTCCAGAAATTATTTTTAAAAAATACTTTAAATTTTAAAAGTTACCCTGAAACCAATTTTTCATTCGGCTCCAGACTGATTTAAAACCATTACCCATACGTGCTTCTGACTCACGCATTGCCCTGTTCTGATACCCAAATAACAACAAACCCACCCCCGTGGAATGTATTGGATTTCGAACCACATCAACCAATCCCGTTACGTATTGAGGAACCCCCAAACGTACCGGCATATGGAAAATTTCTTCTGCTAACTCAACCGCACCTTCCATTTTGGAACTGCCGCCAGTTAATACGATGCCTGCTGCGCATAAATCTTCAAATCCACTTCGACGTAATTCAGCTTGAATCAAAGTAAATAATTCTTCATAGCGCGGTTCAACAACTTCAGCTAAAGTTTGACGAGCTAAACGTCTGTCCGGACGTTCGCCAACACTTGGGACTTCAATTGTTTCATCAACACTGGCAAGTTGGGTTAACGCGCAGGCATATTTAATTTTTATTTCTTCGGCATATTGCGTTGGCGTGCGTAACGCAACCGCAATGTCATTAGTAACCTGATCACCGGCAATCGGAATAACAGCAGTATGACGAATTGCACCTTCGGTAAAGACAGCGATATCCGTGGTACCACCACCGATATCAACCAGACAAACACCAAGTTCTTTTTCATCATCAGTTAAAACAGAATGACTTGATGCAAGTTGCTCAAGAATAATGTCATCCACTTCAAGACCACAACGACGTACACATTTAATAATATTTTGTGCTGCGCTTACTGCGCCGGTAACCATATGAACTTTTGCTTCCAGTCTTACACCAGACATCCCAATTGGTTCACGAATGCTTTCCTGTTGATCGATAATAAATTCTTGTGGCAAAATATGCAGAATTTTTTGATCTGCAGGAATAGCGACTGCACGTGCTGCATCAATAACGCGTTCAACATCTGCTGAGGTTACTTCTTTATCGCGAATAGCAACGATACCGTGTGAGTTCAAACTGCGAACATGACTACCTGCGATACCTGCATAAACAGAATGTATCTGACAACCTGACATAAGTTCAGCTTCTTCAATCGCTCGCTGGATTGATTGCACGGTTGATTCAATATTAACAACAACCCCTTTTTTCAAACCGCGAGATGGATGTGAACCTAAGCCAATAATCTCAATTTCATTATCCGGTGTTATTTCTCCCACTATCGCAACGACTTTAGAGGTTCCAATATCCAGCCCAACAATTAGATTTTTTTCCATTTTTTTAGACATTTTTCATGTCTCCTGATAAATCTACTGAAGCTTTAATTTTTTTCAATTTCTTTTTCCATCCTATCGCCATACCATTGGTATAACGTAAATCGATAACTTCAATATCATTAATGCGACTTGCTAAAATTTTTTCGTAAATAAGCATAAGACGTTCCAATCTATGTAAATCATGTTCTCTGCCAAGCACAACTTTCAAACCGTTATCAAGCTTTAGCTCAACGGCATGACGGGCATCAACTTTGAGATAAGAAATTTTTCGGTCAATCGAAAGAAGTAACTTATTCATTTCGAAATATTTCTCTAACATCATCTTATTTAAATTTACGCTTCCTTCAAACACAGGTAATGTAGCTGGTAATATCTTGTTAAGAGGTTTAAAAACATCACCATTTATATTTATTAATCCCATTTTTTTTGAGACAGCAACAGGTTTTTGCTCAACAACACTCACACTCAATGTGTCTGGCCATACTCGTCTAACCGAGGCTTCTCTCACCCAGGGTAATTTTTCTACTACTTCACGAACACGCTCTACATCAACATTAAAATAACCACCCGCGACTACACCTGATACAGCACGGTGCAACATAGCTTCATCCACATTTACAAACGCACCATGCACACGAATTTTATTAACCGGCAATGTTTGCGGGTTACTTAAATGATTTTGTGCAAAAATTAAAACAGCAGCAACAATAACTAAAGGAAGCACCCAATTTATCCATCTATATGAAATAGACGGGAGTTCTTTCTTTTTTATATATGCCGCTTGTTTAGCTACTGGTGACATTTTTATGCCTCAACTAATGTTTGCGATAAAATATTAAAAACCAGATCAGCAAAAGAAAAATCCTTTGCTTTTGCTGCCATTGGCACCAAACTATGACTGGTCATTCCTGGAACCGTATTTATTTCGATTACAGAAGGTCTTCCTTCTTCATCACTCATAATGTCAACCCGACCCCAGCCTTTTGCACCAACAGCATCAAATGCTGATAATGCCAAACGTTGAAGCTGTGATTCTGACTCTTTACTTAGCCCACAAGGACAATGATATTGAGTATCATCATCATCATATTTTGCAGCGTAATCATAAAAATCACGTTTTGTTTCGAGACATATGACAGGTAAAGCCGTTCGACCTAATATTGCAACGGTATATTCTTTTCCATTTACCCATTGTTCAGCCAATACGGTATCGCCATACTTTGAAGCAACCATCCATGCATTTTCTAAATCAGCCTCTGATTCAACTTTGTTCATTCCAATACTTGAGCCTTCAAGAGCGGGTTTAACCATGATTGGAAAACCTAACGTTGCCGCAACATAATTCATGTCTGCTGTTTCTTCTAATCTCATGTAAGCAGGTGTTGGTAAACCAGAGCCTTGTAATAATTCCTTACAACGTAATTTATCCATTGCAATCGCCGAAGCAAGAACACCACTACCGGTATAGGGTAGTTGCATCACTTCAAGCACACTTTGAATTACACCATCCTCACCACCAGGGCCATGTAAAACAATAAATGCGCGATCAAACTGTCCGGCTTTCAGATCATCAAAAATTGATTCACGCTGAACATCAACTTTAAATGCATTTACACCCTTTTCTTTTAAAGCGGCTAAAACTGCTTCACCACTTTTTAAAGATACTTCGCGCTCTGCTGACCAACCGCCCATTAAAACAGCAACTTTTCCTAAATCTTTAGCTTGTATTGATGATGTTGCGCTATTCATCTTGACCGCCACCTGCTTCACCAACAATTTGTACTTCACGAATCAAACTTACATTATGTTGTTGTTCTACTTTGTCATGTACCGTTTCAATTAAATTTTCAATATCTTTGGCCGTCGCTGTACCTGTATTAATAATAAAATTGGCATGTTTTTCTGATACACATGCGCCACCAATACAAAATCCTTTTAAGCCACAACTTTCAATTAAGCGTGCAGCATAATCACCTTGCGGGTTTCTGAAAACTGAACCGGCATTTGGTTGTTGTGTTGGTTGAGTGGCTCCACGCCGGTTAAGGTGATTTTTAATCGTTTGTAAGCTTTCTTCTTTATTACCTTTATTTAATTTAATAACTGCAGAGATAAACCATTCATTTAATTTTTCTTTCGCTTCGACGTGTCGATAAGCAATAGAAAATTCTTCAGGCGTCCGCTTGTGTATTACACCTTGCACATCGATTGTTTCAACACTCTCAACAATATCCCAGGTCTCTCCACCAACAGCACCCGCATTCATTTTTAATGCGCCACCAAGCGTACCCGGGATACCGGATAAAAATTCTGCTCCCGTTAAGCCTGATTTAGCTGAAAATTTTGCTAACTTTGGACTCGGTACACCTGCTTCAACGTAGATGTGAGTGTCATCAATCTTTTTTACTTCACTTAAAACACCACTTGTACAAATAACCGTTCCGCGAATACCTGCATCGGAAACTAATAAATTGCTGCCTAAACCTAACCAGAAAACATTTTCATTTAAATCCAGATGCTTAAGATATTCAGCCAGGTCATTCAGATCAGCAGGGCGATAAAAACGATCAGCAACACCACCAACCCGCCATGAGGTATGGCGTGACATCGGCTCTTGTTCTAATAAAACGCCTTTAAATGTCATATTGTTCTTTGTCATTGCTAAACCCATACCTTACCTGGCTTCCAACTCTTGCTTTAATTTACTTGCAGCCAAACCAATACTACCTGCACCTAACGTTAACAGGATGTCACCATTTTTTAGTACCCCCTTTAATGTCGATGAAAGTTCTTCAATGTTTTCTACAAACACCGGCTCAACCTGACCACGCGCACGTATCGCTCTGGCAAGACTACGTCCGTCTGCACCTGCAATTACTGTTTCACCTGCCGAAAATACTTCTAATAACACCAATGCATCAACAGTGGTGAGTACTGCCGTAAAGTCTTCAAATAAATCGCGTGTACGGGTATATCGATGTGGCTGGAAAGCAACCACTAAACGATTATCCGGCCAGCCTTTTCGTATCGCGTGTATTGTTGCTTCAACTTCTCGTGGGTGATGACCATAATCATCGACATGCATCACTTTTACTTCGCCAACCTGATATTCACCGTTAATTTGAAAACGACGTCCAATACCTTCAAAGTTTAATAATGCTTTTTGTATTGAATTTGCATCAACACCAATTTCATTTGCTACTGCAATTGCAGCCAGAGCATTTAATACATTATGTTCGCCTGGCATATTTAATGTTATTTCTAACCAGTTTCTGTTATCTTTTTTAGCAACTGAGAAATAAGTTTTATTGCCTTCCTGTTTTAAATTGGTTGCATGTATATCAGCATCTTCACTAAAACCATAAGTAATCATGGGTCGGTTAATATGAGGAATAACATTTCTTACTTCATCATCGTCGACACATAAAATGGCGAGACCATAAAAAGGAAGATGATGTAAAAACTCAATAAAGGTTTGACGTAAATTTTCAAAGTCACCGCCATACGTTTCCATATGGTCAGCATCAATATTAGTCACAACCGCCATCATGGGTTGTAGATGCATAAATGAAGCATCGCTTTCATCTGCTTCTGCCACTAAATAATGACTTTCACCTAATCGTGCGTTTGTGCCTGCGCTGTTTAATCGACCGCCAATAACAAATGTTGGATCAAAATCACCTTCCGCTAAAACACTGGCCACTAAACTTGTTGTCGTTGTTTTACCGTGTGTACCAGCAACAGCAATGCCATAACGAAAACGCATTAACTCGGCTAACATTTCAGCGCGAGGAACAACAGGTATACGTTGTTCGTGTGCGGCGACCACTTCCGGGTTGTCTTCCTTTACTGCGGTTGATACAACAACCACATCACATTGACTAATATTGTCTGCTGCATGCCCAAAATAAATTTTTGCTCCTAATTGGGTCAGACGCTGAGTGACGGCATTTTCGTTTAAATCAGAACCTGAAATTTCATACCCCAGGTTCAACATAACTTCTGCTATGCCACCCATGCCTACGCCACCAACACCTACAAAATGAATGCAACGTATACGCCCCATACTCGGTTCATCGCGCAATTGTGCTAAATCTAAATTTTTAACCATGCGAGACTCCTAAACAAATTTCTGCAACAGCCTGTGTTGCATTTGGTTTAGATAATTCTCTTGCCGCTTTAGCCATATCAATCAATTTTATTCTGCCAGCTTGTAAAAGTTCAGCGAGTGTTTCTTTAAGTTTTGGAGCGAGTTGTTCTTGCTGAATTAAAATTGCAGCACCAACCTTTGTTAAATAGGTTGCATTAGCAGTTTGGTGATCATCCACTGCATAAGGATATGGCACCAAAATAGCAGCAACACCGGCATTTGCTAATTCAGAAATCGTTAACGCGCCAGCACGACAAATCACCAAATCAGCCCAGGCATAGGCTTCTGCCATATTTTCTATAAATTCAGTAACCCGGGCATCAATATTTACTTTTTTGTAATTTTTTATTGTTGATTCAAGTTTGTTTTTTCCTGTTTGATGCCAAATAGCAGGTTGTAACTCTTTTGTTACTTCGGAGAGTGCTTGCGGGACATTTTCATTTAATGCCTGTGCACCTAAGCTGCCACCAACAATAAGTACATGAATTTTATCTTTACGTTCAGCCATTCTCTCTTCAGGGTTAGTGATATTTGAAATATCTTTACGAATTGGGTTACCCAGCGCAATGATATTTTTATCTCCTTTAAAACTATTAGGAAATGCCTGCATAACCGTTGTTGCCATATGACTTAATACTTTATTCGTTAAACCCGGTATTGCATTTTGCTCATGCAAATATAAAGGTTTACGTAAAATAAACGCTGCCAGGCCACATGGTCCACTTACAAAGCCACCCATGCCTAAAACAACATCCGGCTTAATGCGTATAAAAATATTTATAACCTGAACAATGGCGACAACAAGTTTGAAAGGAACAAAAAATAAATTTAATAAACCTTTCCCGCGTAAACCACTAATACTAATGATTTCTAACGGAATATTAGCTGCTGGTACAACGCGGTGTTCCAGACCTTTTTCAGTCCCTACCCATGTCACCTTTACATTTTGATCTCGTAAATAATCTGCAACAGCTAAGCCAGGATAAACATGGCCACCTGTACCACCTGCGGCAATCAAAACATGTTTGACTTGATGTGATTTAACCGGCCTTACCATGCTCGCTTACCTACTGACATTTTTTTATTCTGACCGATCCGATCAAACTGCCGGGTTTCATAATCTGCACGAATTAACATAGCAATAACAACACACGTAATAATTAAACTACTTCCGCCATAACTCATGAGTGGTAAGGTCAGACCCTTTGTTGGTAACACACCCATATTTACACCAATGTTAATAAAAGCCTGTAAACCTAACCAAATTCCTAAGCCATAAGCGAGAAATGCGGTAAAAGGACGTTCACGTTTTTCTGCACAACGTCCAATCATTAATGCACGAATAACAATAAAACAAAAAAGTGAAACCACAATCATGACACCAAATAATCCTAGCTCTTCAGCTAACACTGCCAGAACAAAATCGGTATGTGCTTCTGGCAAGTAAAATAGTTTTTGTACGCTGGAACCTAGGCCAACACCAAACCATTCTCCCCGGCCAAAGGCAATGAGTGCCTGAGTTAATTGAAAACCACTATCAAAAGGATCAGCCCATGGATTAAGAAATGTTGTTAATCGTTCCATACGATAAGGTGAAGAAACTGCGGCTAAGGTTAATGCAGCAGCCATTGTTAACATAAGAAGAATAAACTGAAAGAAACTTGCTCCACCTAACCACAACATCCCCATTGCAGTCATCGCAATAACCGCTACTGCACCAAAGTCTGGTTCAAGAATTAACAAAACAGATATAATAAATATCAAACCTAAAGGACGTAAGAAGCCACTCATATTCGTTCGTACTTCTTCATTATGCCGTACAAGATAACCGGCAAGATAGATAACTGTTGCCAGCTTCGCAAATTCTGAAACTTGTAATGAAATAATGCCTAAGTTCAACCAACGTATGCTACCGTTTACTTCTCTACCTATTCCGGGGATTAAAACCATTACCAGCAAAATGAGACTAATAACGATTAATACCGGCCCTGCTTTTTGTAAATATGTAAGCGGAAGTTTAAAAGTAATGAATGCAGCAATCAGTCCAACAATAGAGTATGACAATTGACGCCAAAAATAATACAAGGGTTCAGACAATTGGCGTTCAGCAATAGAAACAGATGAAGATGCAACCATCACTAAACCAAGCCCTAATAAAATAAGTGCACTCAACAATAATGGCAGATCGATACTTTCAATCAACGACATCGATTTATTCCTGGCAGATGTCGCAGAGAATCGATTTGCATAATTTGTAGGTAAAGATATTACGCTCACTGTAATACCTCCTTAACGGCTATAACAAACATATCACCACGCTGTTCATAACCTGTAAACATATCAAAGCTTGCACAAGCAGGAGAAAGTAATACTGCGTCTCCCGATGTTGCAACTTCATTTGCTTTTGACACTGCTTGTGACATATCAGAGACAAAACTTACTTCAGTACAATCAGAGAATTCTTTATTCAGCAGTTCTGCATCCTCACCTAACAAAATAAGATGTTTTACTTTATTTCTGACAACATCTTTAAGTGGTGAGAAATCCTGACCTTTAGCCTGACCACCTGCAATTAGAATAATCTTATCTGCTTCGGTGCCATTAATCGCAGCAATAGCCGCACCTACATTTGTTGCTTTTGAATCGTTGTACCAGGCAATACCCTTTTTTTCTGCAACCCATTGACTACGATGTGCCAAACCGGGGAATTGTTTTAATGCAGTTAACATACCGTCTAATGAAATATTAGCGGTCTTACCCAGAGCAAGTGCAGCTAATGCATTTACAACATTATGTTGTCCTTTGATTTTTAATTCAGAAACAGGTAATAATTTTTCATTTCCAAAACATAAAAATTCCTGTTCATCTTCTTTACATACACCAAACTGGTTTTCTTTCGGAGTAGTTGCAGTAAAACCTAATAATTCACGTCCCTGACTAATTAAGTTAACTGTTGCCATAACACGTTTGTCATCAAGGTTGACAATTAAAGTGCCTGTACCATAATAAACTTTAGCTTTTGCAGCAGTGTAATCATTTAAATCATGATAACGATCCATATGATCTTCACTAATATTTAAAATAGCGGCAGCAGTTGCATTTAAACTTTCCGTTGTCTCTAACTGGAAACTTGATAATTCCAGAATGTATAAATCGGGACGAGGCTCATGCAATAAATCTAAAGCAGGAACACCAATATTCCCTCCGACTCTCACATCCAACCCCGCTGCTTTTGCCATATCACCTAATAATGAGGTAACAGTACTTTTACCATTTGAACCGGTAATTGCTATAACAGGCGCATTTGCATTCCGGGCAAATAATTCAATGTCACCCACAATCTCTGCGCCACGTGCTCGCGCTTCTACAATTAAAGGTTCATGAAGTGAGATTCCCGGGCTAACGATCAAACAGGTTGCCCGTTGAAAAGCTTCTGAATTAAAACCACCGACAAAAATAGCAATGTCTGGATATGCATTTTGTAATTCATCTAATGCAGGAGGATGGTCACGACTATCAGTGATAGCAACTTCAACACCTTGCTCAGATAAATAACGCGCACATGAAAACCCGGTTTTACCTAAACCAACAATAAGAACGCGTTTGTGTGCTAAGTTATCCATATTCTTTATGTCGTTATTCTCTCTTTGTAATTTTTCTGCCAGCATCGAATTTTAATTACCGAATTTTTAGTGATGCTAAACCAATTAATACAAGTATTACTGTAATGATCCAAAAGCGAACAATCACACGAGGTTCCGGCCATCCTTTCAGTTCGAAATGATGGTGCAACGGGGCCATGCGAAATATTCTTTTACCTGTTAATTTAAATGAAGCGACTTGTAAAATGACTGACAATGTTTCAACAACGAATACACCACCCATAATAAACAGTACAAATTCCTGACGAACCATTACCGCGACAACACCTAACGCTGCGCCGAGTGCTAAAGCACCTACATCTCCCATAAAGACCATCGCAGGATATGTATTAAACCAGAGGAAACCAAGACCAGCACCAACAAGCGCACCACAAAAAATAACTAACTCACCAATCCCCGGAACATATGGGATAGATAAATAATCTGAAAAACCAGAGTGACCTGAGAGATAGGCAAAGATACCGAGTGCCCCTGCGACCATAACAGAAGGTAAAATAGCCAAACCATCCAGGCCATCGGTTAAATTAACGGCGTTACTTGTTCCGACAATGACAAAATAAGTTAGTAATACATAAGACGCCATTCCTAATGGAATAATGATGTCTTTAAAGAAAGGAACGATTAATTGTGTTTCACTTGGTGAAGCTGCTGAATCAAATAAATAAAATGCGACTACAATACCTGCAACAGACTGCCAGAAATATTTATAGCGGGAAGCAAGTCCCTTTGGGTCCTGTTTAACCAGTTTTTTATAATCATCAATCCAGCCAATTGTGCCGTAAGCAAACATAACTGCTAACACAACCCAAACAAACCTGTTTTCTAAATTAGCCCACAATAAAGTACTTATTGCGATCGCAACAATAATTAGTGCGCCCCCCATTGTAGGTGTACCCGCCTTACTAAAATGTGATTCAGGACCATCATCGCGGATAGGTTGACCTACATTATATTTACTCAACTTTCTGATCATGTAGGGACCAATTAACAAAGAAATTAATAATGATGTTAATATCCCAAGAATTGCACGCAAGGTTAAATAGTTAAACACATTAAAGCCGCTATGAAACTCCTGTAAGTATTGTGCTAAGTGATAAAGCATTTGTTTACCTTTCTGCCATTGTTAGTGCATTGACAACATTTTCCATATGCATACTTCTTGAACCTTTCACTAAAAGTGTCACATCCTGTGAAAGTTCTTTGCGTAATGCATTTATCATGTCTTCATGCTTTTCATAGCAAAATCCATTGCCACCAAATTCTTTTGCTGCTTTAGCCGCGAGCTTTCCAAATGAGTACAATGAATCAACACCATTTTGTTTTGCATATATTCCTGCATCAATATGTAATTTATCAGTGTCATCACCCAGCTCACCCATATCACCTAATGCTAAAAATCGCTTACCTGAAAAATCATGTAAAACATTGATCGCAGCATGTAATGATGTTGGATTCGCATTATAGGTATCATCAATAACACGGCTTTGATTTAAGCCTTGTTTGATTTGTAAACGACCGTTTACGGGTTTTAATTTTTCTAAACCTTTTACTATTTGCTCAAGCGATACATCTGCTGCAACTGCAGCCGCAATCGCAGCCAAAGCATTTGTTACATTGTGAGTTCCGAGTAATTTAAGTTTTATAGTGCAATTTCCTTTTGGCGTGGTAACGTTTAACACGCTACCTTCTGAACTGAGCTTATAATCACAGGTTACATCTGCATGATTTTTATTATTCAGGCCAAAACTAATGGCATTGTATTGAGTTGTTATTTCTTTGAAATAGTCAAAAAATGAATCATCCGCGTTGATAACGGCTGTTCCGGACTTAGATAATCCCTGAAAAATCTCGCCTTTTGCCTTTGCTATATTTTCAACACTACCAAAACCTTCTAAATGCGCTGTACCTACATTGGTAACAATCGCGATGTCAGGTAATGTGATATTTGTTAAATATTCAATTTCACCTAAATGGTTTGCCCCCATTTCAACGACTGCAGCAGCATAAGCATCATTCAGTCTAAATAACGTTAATGGAACACCGATGTCATTGTTTAGATTTCCATGTGTTGCCATAACCGGTTGGTTTTGACTTAAAATACTGGCGATCATTTCTTTAACCGTGGTTTTACCATTACTACCTGTTATCGCAAAAACAGTTTTTTTGAATTTGTTGCGCCATGCTTTTGCTAACAAACCTAATGCCTGGTGAGTGTCTTTAGTGATAACTACATTTCCAGACTCAACTTCATCCTCAACTAAACAGGCAACAGCCCCCTTCTCAAGTGCAACCTTAATAAAGTTATGTCCGTCAAAATTGGGCCCTTTCAAAGCAAGAAATAATTCACCACCTTCAATTGTTCTTGTATCAGTCGAAATACCTTTTACTGTGATATTTTCTCCAATACGGTTTACTGCGAGGTGTTCTGCTAATAGTATTTCTGCAATATTATCCAGCGACATAGTGAATGAATTTAATGCTTTTATTGAATTCATCCTGCTAATGCCTCAAGTTGTTGCTTAACTTCTTCAGCATCATTAAACGGATATTTAGTTTCACCTATGAGTTGATAATTTTCATGTCCTTTACCTGCGATTAAAACAACATCCCCTGCCTGAGCCTGTGAAATTGCAATATGAATTGCGGTATGTCGATCTTGTTCTATGGTTACTTTAGCAACTGTTTTAATTTCTGATTTAATATCGTTTATAATTTCTGATGCCGCTTCACTTCGCGGATTATCATTAGTTAATATAATATAATCTGCTTTGTTTTCTGCTATCGCCCCCATTAATGGTCGTTTGCCTTTATCACGATCACCACCGCAACCAAAAACACACCACAAATTATTTTTTGTGTGTTGACGTAAAGACGTTAAAGCTTGTTCTAGTGCATCGGGGGTATGTGCAAAATCTACAATAACTAATGGCGTATTCTCAGTACCAAAACGTTGCATACGACCGGCAACACTTTTAACCGCCTTTAAACGTTTTAATGCTTCGTTAAACTTTATACCTTGCAACAACATCACCGATAAAACAGCAAGTAAATTACTGGCATTAAAATCACCAATGACAGGCGAATTTAACTGTCCTTCACCCCAGGGAGTATTGACCTTCATCGATAAACCATTTTGATCTAATACAACATCAAAACCATAAATATCAGGGCTGAACGATTTATCTAAACCATAACGAATACAACAAACATTTTTATCTAAATTTTCTACAATATTTCTTCCGGCTTCATCATCAACATTAATAATGGCATTTTTTAAATCAGCTGTTCTAAAGAGTTTTAATTTTGCATCGGCATAACTTTCCATGTCGCCGTGAAAATCGAGATGGTCACGACTTAAATTTGTAAAGACAGCACTATTAAAACGAATTCCATTTATGCGACCCTGAATAAGTGCATGAGATGAAACTTCCATAACTGCAAACTTTGCCTTCATTGATTTAATGTCAGCTAACCACTGATGACAGGTGATTACATCGGGTGTTGTAAAACCTGTTTCTTTTAGCTCTGGATATAACCCTCTACCTAATGTTCCGATTAAACCGCACGGTGCATCAATACTCATCATTTGCGCTATAAAATCTGCACAGGATGTTTTACCGTTTGTTCCGGTAATCCCGCAAACAGGAATATCTTTTGATGGACTTTCAAAAAAACAATCTGCAATCTCACCCGTTAGTTGAGATAAGTTTTCAATAGCAATTATTGGGATATCGATATCGGATGAACTTTTACGCCAGTTAATTTTAATCACATCAACATTTGCATCGGCTTCCCATAATACAGCGGCAGCACCTTGCTTTATTGCAGAATTAATAAACTCAATCCCATTAACTGTTGCGCCTTTAATCGCAAAGAATAAATAATTCTTTTTAATATCGCGACTATCAAGACTTAAACCAGTGATATTGATATCGTTAAACTTATCATCCGTAATATAGTTATTTAACAAATCGTTCAGGTTCATGGAATATTGTTTAATTTGAGAGGACATTAAATTTTTCCTCCCACAGCTAATTTTGCAAGCTGAACTGACTTATCAGATATATTATCTGGCGCGATATCCATTAAACGTAATGCACCCGACATCACATTAGAAAAAACAGGAGCAGCAACTTTGCCGCCATAATAAATATCACCACGTGGTTCATTAATGGTAACTACCATCGCTAATCGTGGATTACTTGCGGGAGCCATACCGGCAAAGACAGCGATATAACTGTCATCACTATAACCACCCGCACTCGCTTTTTTCACTGTGCCGGTTTTACCTGAAATACGATAACCGGATACTGCAGCACGAGAACCGGTACCCTTTTTACTAACAACACTTTCTAACATCTCACGTATTTGTCTTGCATATTTAACAGGCAATACTCTGGTTTCATTTGTTGCTTCATTAACACGAATAAAACTGACGTTAGGCATCACACCATCATTTGCAATTGCAGCATAAGCACGGGTAAGTTGCAGTGGCGTAACAGACATCCCATAGCCGTAAGATAATGTTGCCCGTTCAACGAGTTGTTTTTCTGTCGGCAGATTTATTATGCCGCCCACTTCACCCGGGAATCCGCTGCCAGTAGTAAAACCAAACCCGATACGGGAATGAACATCGGTTAAATCTTTCGCCGATATTGCTAGCGCAAGTTTACTTGCGCCAATGTTGCTGGACTTAGATAAAATCGTTGATAAATTAATGCGTCCATAATTTTTAACATCCTGTACAACATATTTTCCAATTCGAAAATATCCAGGACTCGTGTTAACAACACTGTTCGCTTTAAATTTCCCACTCTCTAACGCCGCGGCAACTGTAAATGGTTTAATAGTTGAACCGGGTTCAAACACATCGGTAACAGCACGATTGCGTAAATATGAATTTTTTAATTTACGACGGTTATTTGGATTATAAGAAGGTTGATTGACCATCGCTAACACTTCACCTGTTTTTGTATCCAGGATAACGGCTGAAGCTGATTTGGCTTTATATTGAACAACGGCACGTTTTAACTCACGATAAGCAAGATATTGTAAGCGACGATCGATGCTTAAGGTTAAGTCTTTCCCGGGTTGAGCTGCCAGAACTGATTCAACATGTTTAATGGTTCTGCCTAAACGATCTTTAATGACCATTTTTCGACCTGACTTACCACGCAACCAGTCATTGTAAGCAAGCTCTAACCCTTCTTGTCCCGCATCATCAATATTGGTAAAACCTAAAACATGAGCAGCAACTTCACCTGCCGGATAGTAACGGTGATACTCACGTTGTAAATAAACACCTGCAATATTTAGCGCGGCAACTTTCTCTGCCAGCTCAGGATGAATATGTCGTTTTAAATAAACAAACTCACGTTTTGCACGCTGCAACACCAAACGTTCAACTTTATCTGTTTTTAAAGACAGTAATTGCGTTAATTTATTCCATGATGTTCTTGATGTCATAAACTCAGCAGGATTAATCCAAACAGAATCAACCGGTGTACTCACTGCAAGAGGGTCACCATTTCTATCGGTAATTACACCACGGTGTGCCGCTACCGGCATCGTGCGCATGTAGCGAGCATTACCCTGTGATTGTAAAAAATCTTTATTTAATACATGCAAATCAACTGCACGCCACAACATAACAGCGGCCACAGCAAAAACAATTCCGACTACAACGAGTAAGCGGAAATGACTAACTGGACTGTGAACTTTTTGACTCATTATTATTTCGTCGGTCTCACTATTAAAATTTGTTCATATTCCGGTGTAACCATGCCTAAACGTTTTTTTGCGGTACGCTCAATACGGCCATGTGTTGCCAGGGTACTTTGTTCAAGTTGTAAACGCCCCCATTCAACATTCATTTCATCACGTTCTTTTTTTAATGTATCCAGTTCAACAAATAGCTTTCGTGACTGGTGTTTTGAATAAACCACACCTAATGACGAAGCTAAAACTATAAGTGCTAATACCATCACCAGTTTCATGCCAGTTTTTCAGCAACACGCATAACCGCACTACGTGCACGTGGGTTATCGTCTAACTCCTTTCTGCCGGACTTAATCGCTTTACCAATCATTTTCATATTTTGGTTTAACTGCTCGTGCCTCACAGGCAAATCTAAAGGGAAAGCATCGCCCTTACATTGTTCACGAATAAAACGTTTTACAATTCTGTCTTCTAAAGAGTGAAAGCTGATAACAACTAAGCGTCCACCCGGTGCAAGAATATCCACTGCTTGCGTTAAACAGGTTTTCAAATCTTCGAGTTCCTGATTAATAAAAATTCGAATCGCCTGAAATGTGCGTGTAGAAGGATCTTTGTTTTTTTCCCGGGAAGGGTTCGCTGCTGCAACAATAGACGCTAATCGTTTTGTTGTGTTGATTGGTTGTTCTTCTCTTGCAGTCACAATGGCACTTGCAATACGACGTGCAAATTTCTCTTCACCGTAATCAAACAACACCATCATAATGTCTCTTTCTTCAGCACTTGCTAACCATTGTGCTGCTGACATGCCCTGTTCGGGATTCATACGCATATCGAGTGGACCATCAAAACGAAAACTAAAGCCACGTTCAGCATCATCGAGTTGCGGCGAAGACACGCCAAGGTCCAGAAAAACACCATCAACCTTTCCTTTCCAACCTAACTCATTAGCGGTTTGTTCAAGTTGAGTGAAAGAGCCTTGCTTAACCTGAAGACGATCATCGTTTGCTGCAATGTCATTCGCTGTCGTAATCGCTTGAGGGTCTTTATCAAATGCGAGTAGCTTACCGTTCTCACCTAACTGTTTGATAATTTCCTGACTATGTCCGCCACGGCCAAAGGTGCCATCCACATAACAACCACTGGGTTTAATATTTAGTGCGGCGAGTGTTTCCTCCAAAAGAACTGGCTTATGAATCAAAGAGCTTGATACATTAGGCGTCACAATGATAAAGACTCCAGTTCTGCCGAAAGCGCTTCGTTTGTATTATTATCGGTAACCCAACTATCACGTTCAGACGTCCAGGTTGGCTCATCCCAAATTTCAAATTTATTGCCCTGGCCGGTTAATGCAATACGTTTATCTAAATTGGCAAATTCTCTAAGTGGTGGAGGGAGGAGAATTCGGCCGTTATTATCCATTTCAACTTCAGTTGCGTGACCAATGAGTAAACGTTGTAAACGACGGGCTTGATTGTTGAGGTTTCCAAGGCGAACGAGTTTGCGCTCTATCTCTTCCCATTCAGGTAAAGGATAAAGCAACAGACAGGCATCACTGCGATCAACAGTGACCACTAACTGACCGGCACACTGAGACTGCAAGCTATCCCGATATTTACTCGGCACAGCCATGCGACCCTTCGCATCCAGGTTTAGTGTATTAACTCCTCGGAACAAGTTCCGACCCCTCCAATTTTAAAAATGAATCTAAAGCTTATTAACTACTTTATGATCCACTTCTACCCACATTGATCCACTTATTGACACTATAGTCACAAAATATCCACTCTGCAAGTCGACTAGTCCACATTTTGCTTACAGGACAATGACTTAGCGCACTTTTATGAGGTGGAGAGAGCTAAAAAAGAGAGAAGATGAAAAATAAAATATCTAATAAAAACAAAAAGATAAAATTTTTAGTTAAAGTAAAATAATAACTATTTGAGGGTGAGATTGATCTTTTATTGAGCAGTTTTAAAAAAACTAAGGGGAAACTATCACAGAAAAATAGAGTTCCACTTTAATATAGCGTCCAGCTTTCTCGCCATAAACATTTATTTTATTCATTTAGCTTGACATAAATCATACAACTTCTATTCTTTATTTGATGTTATATGCACATAATAAAAATCTATGATATAAATTTGAACTACCTTCTTAGTCCGAATGTTACTCGTATATCGAATAGTAGGGTAAGAATTGTGCCGAAATTGCAGCGATCTGGATTAAATGGCAATCATTCACATACCGGCTTTGCATTGTTAAGCCTGTTATTGCTTGTTGCTGTATCGGGAATATTGTTCTGGCTTTTTAGTGCAAATACGCCACAGCTTCAGGCCGAAGTTCCCACACAACCCATTGAGTTCCCGCATGATATTCATACTGCATCTATAAAGAATAAAGGCAACGCTATCAATTGCCTGTATTGCCATAGCTATGCACGTCGCAGTCCGGTAGCCGGCATTCCTACTTTAGCTAAATGCATGGGTTGCCATAAGTATGTCGCCACCGACAAAGAACGCATTAAACAACTAACGCAATACTGGGAACAAGGTAACCCCATCCCATGGAAAAAAGTCCATGATCTGCCGGACTTTGTTTACTTCACCCATGAACGCCATATCCAGCGATTTGCTTTCAAACAAGGGCAGCCAGTGCAACAGGTTTGTGGTTATTGCCATGGTGATATCAAAACCATGACTGTTGCCGAAAAACGCAAGCCGCTCACGATGGGTTGGTGTCTTAAATGTCATGAACAATTTCAGAATAATCCGTCAGAAACACCTCAACCTACTGAAGAATGGTTAATTAAGGCCGACGATCAAGGGCTGACCGCCCCCATGCCGAAGAATAAAGCGCATACAAATACCTTAGCTAAAGCCCCCAGCGATTGCTGGGATTGTCATAAATAAAAAAGTAAATGGAACCGTAGCATGAGTTTTGATCCAATCGATCGTCGAACCTTTCTCAAGCTGATGGGCGTCAGCGGTAGTGGCTTACTGCTAACTCTGCAAGGCTGTGGTGGCAATGCCTCCATCGAGGAAGGTAAAGAAACCGTCATGTCCTATATCGATCCGGAAGATTTTATTGTTCCCGGCGAAGAGGTCTGGTATGCCACTACATGCACTCAATGCCCTGCCGGCTGTGGTCTTCATGCGCGGGTGCGCGAAGGTCGGGTGCGAAAACTCGAAGGTAATCCCTCTTCTCCGATTAATCATGGACGTTTGTGTTCCATGGGGCAAGCCGGACTGCAACGACACTACCACCCGGATCGTCTAAAGCAACCGATGGCGCGTATAGATGGAAAACTACAACCCATTAGTTGGGATGAAGCAAAAAGCCGTCTGCATAAAAGCATAAAAAATGCAGCGCAAAAACCGAAGAGTTTTGCCTTTTTAAGTGGCGAAGTCGGAGGGCACGTCGAACAATTAATCGACACACTAATACAAAAAATCGGTGGCTCGCCACGCTATATATATGAACCTTTATCACAAGCAACCTGGCGTACGGCAACTCAGGCGACATTAGGTGTGGCCGCACCCAAATTGGAAATGAGCAAAGCGCAACTGGTGTTATCTTTTGGTGCAGATTTTCTTGGCCCCTGGCAGTCACCCGTTCACTTTTCTGCCGAGTACGGTCAGTTCCGGGCCACACCAAGAGGAACTCTAATACAAGTTGAACCCAACATGAGTCTTAGCGGAGCCAATGCTGACTGGTGGCTACCTATTCGACCTCAAACTGAAAGCTGGTTGGCGCTAGGAGTTGCAAATCTTCTTGCCAAAGACAGCAAAGTCCGTTTACCGGAATCAATCATCCAATCTCTGGCCAGTTATGACGTCGATGCCGTCAGCAAAATCACTGATGTCCCCGTCAACAGTATTGAACGCCTGGCCAAATCCTTGCGCAAACGGACACCGAGTTTAGTTTTGGTTGGTGGCACGGCAGAAAGCCAAACAGAAGGTAGCCAAATGGTCTTCGCTGGCTGGTTACTTAATTATATGCTCGGTAATATCGGCCAGACTATTCAACCGGGTAATCACTCGCCTTATGACAACCTGCAAACACAACGTAGTAGCTCAGCGGCTCTGCAATCATTAAACAAACACATAAACGATATCGAAACACTGTTTGTTTTTCAGAGCAACCCAATCTACAGCGCTCCCGATTTTACTAACATAAATCAAGGCTTCAGCAGTGTCGCTAATAAAGTGGTGTTTGCAAATAGCATGGACGAAACCGCGCAGCTTGCTGATTTACTTATTCCGTTGCGCTCATCCCTTGAAGAATGGGGCAGCCAGATGCCGGCCTACAGCCCCGAACAAAATTTATTACAGATACAACAACCGATCATGCAACCGCTATATGCTGAACAAATGTCCAGCGGTGATCTGTTCTTAGAATGCATTAGTCTACTGGATAAAAGCTATAAAAAATGG